>JAABUU010001566.1_pt1 | contig 37527 bp, 41 predicted proteins | sample 5559301 | NCBI WGS metagenome assembly JAABUU01 (sample SAMN10711884, study PRJNA513360) | rock metagenome | isolation source: Antarctica rocks | place: Antarctica: Victoria Land, Richard Nunatak white
AACATCCCGCAACTCGCCCAGCGAGAGGCTTTCCAGCGATCCGATATCCGGCAATGACATGGTCAGCGTGAATCACGCCAGCCGGCTCAACGCAACCAAAATGCCCGGAAATCTGCCCCGGTTACCTCAATGCTGCCCCGCGCTCGTGAGGGTCGGGCTGCACGCGGGTCGATCCGCGCCGCGCTCCTCGGCTCTGCCGCCGGCTGATTGGGGGAGACCGCAGCCGCGACGGCCTCCGTGCGTCACGAGGAGGGCGGGTATCGCCAGCTTTGCAGCCAGGTCGCGAAGTGGCTCGGCTCCATGGGACGGGCGAACAGATAGCCCTGCGCCTCGTCGCAACGGGCGCTCTCCAGGATGTCCAGCACCGCCCGGGTTTCCACACCCTCGGCCACCACGCGATAGCCGAGGTCGTGCGACAGCGAGATCATCGTCTCGACCAGAACATGCTTGCGCGCGTCCGCGGCGAGTTCACGCATGAACGACTGATCGATCTTGACGATCTGGGCAGGAAGCCGCTGCAGGTAGGAGAGGCTGCTGTACCCGGTTCCGAAGTCGTCGATGGCGAGGCGCAGCCCGGCGGCCGCGACGGCTTCCAATACGGTGAGCCCCTGTCCCGCGTCCTTCATGACGGCGCTCTCGGTGATCTCGAGTTCGAGGCTGCCGGGCGCCAGAGAATGCGCGGCCAAGCCGGCCACCACGCGACCGACGAAGTCCTGCTCCAGCAGATTGGCCGCCGACACGTTGATCGAAAGCTTCAGGTCGAGCCCCGCATCCCGCCAGGCCGCGAGTTGGGTCAAGGCACGATCGAGGACCCAGGCCGTCGCGCCCTTGATCATCGACGTCTGTTCGACGAGTGGAATGAATTCGCCCGGAGAGACCGGCCCCAGGGTCGGATGTGTCCAGCGCAGCAGGGCCTCGGCACCCACACAAATGCCCGAAGCCAGATCGACCCGCGGCTGGTAGAGGAGCTTGAGCTGGTCCGAGTCCTCCAGAGCGGTTCCGAAGGCATTCAGGAGCGTGAAACGCCTTTGGTGGGCTATATCCTGGTCCGCGGAATAGACGCTCACCTTGGTTTCCGCTTCTCTCGCGCCTTGCGCGGTGCCGTGAGCCATCCTGAGAAGATCGCGCGGTTGGACCTGACCGAGCACGAACGGCACGACGCCGATGGCGGTCGTCGTGACGAAACGCGAATCCGAGGAACTGCGGACCTTCCTCAACCACTCCGTCAGCGTCGCGATATAGGGCTGCTCCTCGGCATCGGGGGGAGCCAACAGCATGAACTGCGTCGCCGCGACGTAATAGGCCGTCCGGCCAGGGCCCATGGCCGACCTGATCGCACGAGCCGACTCGGCCACCATGTCGTCCAGGTAGGCGGAACCCATGACCCGCACCGCATTGCTGAGCTGTTCGGGGCTGGCCAGATCCAGCAAAACGGCAAACCGCCGCTCACCCGGGCAGTCGCGGGCGAGGTCTTCGAGGTCCTCGACGAACTGGACGCGGTTCGCCAAGCCGCTCAGCGGATCGATGCGGCCAAAGGCATGCTGCAGTTCGATCTGTGCCATCACCATGGCGGCGAGGTCGGTCAGGGACGCCATCTCCGACTCGGATGCCTGTCTCGGTTCCAAGCCGAGCACACACATGGCTCCGAGGCAGAAACCGTCGGAGGTGGTCAGTGGTGCCCCTGCGTAGAAGCGGACGCCTTTTTGAGCGAGCGGGCTGTCACGGTAGCACGGATCCTCGAGCAGGTCCGGAACCACCACTGCACCGCGACTCTCGGCCACCTGAGCGCAAGGTGCCATGTTGCGAGGGATCGACCAATGATCGACTCCGACGCGGGACTTGAACCATTGCCGGTCGAAATCAGTGAGCGAGATCGCTGCGATCGGCAAAGCGAAGAGCTGTCCTGCCATACGGGTGATGCGGTCGAAGGCCTCGCTCGGGGGCGTATCCAGCAGCCCGAGTTGATGAAGTGCTTCCAGCCGGGCCTCTTCTCTAGGTTCCATCTCACGCCATCCCCGTACGACAGCACGATACGCACACGCCAAGGTTACATGACACTTAACAACCGGCGCGTCAGCTTGCCACGAGCCGCGCATTGGTCGAGCGGCAGATGGACCTGCCGCGGCGGGCCCTGCATGCAGGCTGAACCAAATTGTTGTCAAAGACACAAGCATCTTTGGTTCATTTGCGCCGATCAAGATGCAAAGCCGTTCGATTCTGTGCAATCGACCGCGAGACACGCCGCGACCGATGCCGGAACCTTGAGCGGATTTGCCGGATGTCGATCATCGGCAGGGGCGGGTCGTCTTGGACTCGGCCCTGCTCACGCCGGCCCGGGGCCTTGTGGCGGTCGACACGTTCGGACATCTCCGGTCGGTCGTGAGCGGCTGCATGCGAGACGACACTCGCGTCCTCGAGCCCTCGACTCGCAAGCCGGCCAGCGATAGCGACGATGTGCTCCAGCTTGCGGGATAGGCGCGTTGGCGTAAGACGGTGAACCGTTTCGACCTGGATGCGCCTTCATGTCCGCCGCCACCGGCAATGCCTTCATCCTGGTCGCGATCGGAATCGTCTTCGTCGTGCTCTGCGCCGGGCTGATCAACATGGTGCGGGGCGGCAGTTCCAACACGTCGCAGCGCCTCATGCGCTGGCGCGTGGGACTCCAGTTCGTGGCCATCCTGGTGGTCATGATCGTGCTCTATTTCAGGGGCTGACGGCCGTGGTGATCCTCAACCGCATCTATACGCGCACCGGCGACGACGGCACCACGGCCCTGGGCACTGGCGAACGCCGGCGGAAATCCGACACCCGGGTCGCGGCCTACGGCACCGTCGACGAGACCAATGCTGCCATCGGCCTGGCACGGCTCGCGACCACGACCGAGTCGCCCGACCTCGACGCCATGCTGGGCCGCATCCAGAACGACCTGTTCGACCTCGGAGCCGATCTCGCGACCCCGCCCGTCGAGGGCGAGGCCGAGGGCAGCGCCCTACGGATCGTCCAGGCCCAGGTGGACCGGCTCGAGCGCGAGATCGACGCTCTCAACGCCGACCTGTCGCCTTTGCGCTCCTTCGTACTGCCGGCTGGCACACCGGCCGCCGCCGCGCTCCATCTGGCCCGCACGATCTGCCGCCGCGCCGAGCGGTCGATGGTGGATCTGAAGGAGGGCCGGGGCGAAAGCGTGAGCGGGCCCGCGCTCGGCTACGTCAACCGCCTGTCCGACTTCCTGTTCGTGGCGTCGCGACATTGCAACCACCTCGCGGGCGGCGACGTGCTCTGGGTGCCGGGCAAAAATCGCGGTTAGCGGCTCGTTCGGCGTATCGCTGCAAGCTCGCGTCGGTTTGGAGCGGCGCTCCCGAGACGAGCACCGATACCGACCTGTGAGTTCCCCGGGCGACCGAGGGTCAGGTCAGCCTAGCCCGAAACGCGGCAGGCCGGCCGGTCGCCGCCTCGTCTCGCGAGCGAAGCGGGACTGCCGCACGACATGCAGGACGCCGGAAAACAATGTCCTTCGGCCCGTGCCGGCCGTCACTTCGTCTCGGCATCCCGGCTTCGTAGTTTATCACTGTTCTAATCTGCAATTCAGACCGTTTCTAAACTGGAAATCAACAGTTTAAATCCATTCTAATGTTGATCATTCGTCGAGTTTGCGCTTGTACATAAGCCGTCGACAGTCTAATGCGTCCACCTATCGGTCCGGGACGTGGGGTGCAGTGCGGTGCTTGTGGCTTATCTGATCATGCTGCGCGAGGGCATCGAGGCCGCTCTGATCGTCGGCATCGTGGCAGGCTATCTCAAGCAGACCGGCCGACAGCGCCTCATGCGGTCCGTGTGGCTCGGTGTGGGGCTGGCCGTCGTCATCTGCACGGCGCTCGGCTTCGGCTTGGCCGTGACCAACTCCGAATTTCCGGAGAAGGAGCAGGAACTATTCGAGGGCACCGTGGCGATCGTGGCATCCGGCGTGCTGACCGCCATGGTATTCTGGATGAAGAAGGCCGCCCGATCCATCAAGGCCGAGGTCCACGGCTCCATCGAGGCGGCGCTCGGCCGTGACGACGGCGGTGCGACGGCCCTGGTCGCCATGGCGTTCCTCGCGGTCGGCCGCGAGGGCGCCGAATCCGCCTTCTTCCTGCTCGCGACTTTCCAGCAGAAGGTCGGATACGGCCCGCCGCTCGGTGCATTGCTCGGCGTGCTGTCGGCGGTGGCGTTCGGCGCCGCCGTCACCTACGGCGGCTATAGGCTCGATCTCCGCCGGTTCTTCCGCTGGACCAGCGTGCTGATCGTCTTCGTGGCGGCCGGCCTGCTGGCGGGCGCGCTGCGGTCTTTCCACGAGGCTGGGCTGTGGAACGGGCTGCAGGCGCAGGCTTTCGACCTCGGCAACGTGGTTCCGGGCGACGGCGTGGTCGGCATGTTGCTGACCGGCCTCTTCGGCTATCAGGAGGCGCCGAGCGTCGGCGCCGTCGCGATCTATCTCGCGTTCCTGCTTCCGGCGCTCTGGTTCCTGTTCGCCTCGGGCCGGCAGGCCGGTTCGGCGCCGCGTCCTGCGTGATCAATCGAGCGGGACCTTCCGGCCTGACCTGGAGAAGTTCCGCGACGCCGTGCACAAGCGCCTGCATGGAGAGCCGCTGCAAGACCATATCGAGCCTGCGGGCGGAGGCCAGTTCTCCGCGCTGTCGAGCGTCGCGCCGCCCGGCCACGATCTCGCATCAAGGGCTGGTTGAAAGCAAAGCGTGAGCGCATCCCCATGACGGAATTTTTGCCCGGCTTCGACCATGCGACGATCGAGACCGAGCCGGGCGTGTCGATCCACGCGCGGAGCGCCGGCCGCGGATCCCCCATCCTGCTGCTACACGGGCATCCGCAGACCTCCTCGACCTGGCACGCGGTGGCACCGGCCCTGGCCGAGCACCATCGCGTCGTGCTGATGGACCTGCGCGGCTACGGCGCCAGTGCCAAGCCGCCGTCGGGCCCCGACCACGCCACCTATTCCAAGCGCGCCATGGCGCAGGACGCGGTCTCGGTCATGCGGGCCCTGGGCCACGCGCGCTTCGCCATCGTGGGCCACGACCGCGGCGGCCGGGTGGCGCACCGGCTGGCCATGGACCATCCCGATGCCGTCGAGCGGATCGCGGTGCTCGATATCGCACCGACGCTGCACATGTACGAGACCGCGGACCGGCGCTTCGCCGAAGCTTATTTCTGGTGGTTCTTCCTTATCCAGCCCGAGCCGCTGCCCGAGCGCCTGATCGGCGCCGACCCGGAATTCTTCCTGCGCCACCACCTCGCGCAGCAGAGCAGGACGGCGGGCGTGCCGGCCGAACCGGTGATCCGGGAGTACCTGCGCCACTACGACGATCCCGCAGCCATCCATGCCATCTGCGAGGACTATCGCGCGGCCTCGACCATCGACCTCGTCCACGACCGTGCCGACCGCGAGACGGGGCGGCGGGTGATGTCGCCGTTGCTGGCCCTGTGGGGGGCCGAGGGCACGGTGGGCAAGCTCTACGACGTACTCGACACGTGGCGCGCGGTGGCGTCCGATGTGCGGGGACGGGCGCTCGCCTGCGGCCACCTCCTGCAGGAGGAACGGCCCGACGAGACCCTCGCCGAGTTGCGGGCCTTCCTGGCCGGGTAGCGGCCGTACGACTTGCCGGACGATCCTTTATGTCTCCGACGCGACCTGCAGCGCCGCGAGATCGTGCCCCATCTTGAGGCGCTTGGTCTCGAGATAGGTGGCGTTGTGCGGGTTCGGGCCGATGCGCAAGCCGCGCCGCTCCGTGACCGTGATGCCGTAGCGTTCCAGCGCGGCGCGTTTGCGTGGGTTGTTGGACAGCAGCCTGAGGCGTCCAATCCCGAGAGCCCCGAGCATCTGCACCGCCACCCCGTAGTCGCGCATGTCGGCGGGAAAGCCGAGTTCGGTGTTGGCCTCGACCGTATCGAAGCCGCGCTCCTGCAGCGCATAGGCCTTGATCTTGTTGGCGAGCCCGATGCCGCGCCCCTCCTGGCCGCGCAGGTAGAGCACCGCGCCGCCCTGGCGGTCCTCGCCGACCAGCTTCAGGGCATTGCGGAGCTGCTCGCCGCAATCGCAGCGCAGCGAGCCCAACGCGTCCCCGGTGAGGCATTCCGAATGGAGCCGGACCAGCGGCTCCGGCCCGAAGGCGCCCTGGCCTCCCGGCCGTCGCAGCAGCGCCAGGTGCTCGCTGCCGTCGAGGAGACTGTGGAAGGCGTGAACCTCGAGCGGCTCGGCCGAGTAGAGCGACGGCACCGTCGCCACCGCCACCTCTTCGACGATCGTTTCGGTCGCGAGCCGATGCGCGACCACGTCCTGGATCGACACGGTGGCGAGGCCATGCCGCTCGGCGAAGCGCGCCGCTTCTCCGGCCCGCGCCAGCACGCCTCCCGGCAGGGCCGCGGCCCGCATGACCGCGAGTCCGCCGAGTTCGGCTGCGGCCAGAAGGTCCGCCGTGGCCTCGACGGCTTCGGCATGGATCAGGACGCCGCCGACTCGCGCCGCGGTACGGCCGATCCCGACGGCTGCAAGTTCATCCGCCGTCACCGCCCCGGCCAAGACGCCGTCGAGCGACGCCACGGCCTGCTCGCCCGCGACCCCCCGTATGTGGGGCGCGGCCAACCTCCGGTCGGAGAGCGTCGACGAGGGACCGGCGATGGCCGTCAATGGGCCGATCCCGTCGAAGACGAGATGGCTTGCGGCGGCCCTGCGCGGGAGCGGATCCACGATCGCAGTTGGGATGGCTGCGGCCACCAGATTGGCGGCCGCCTCCTGCGCCTCGTCGATCAGCAGGACCGCGTCGCCCGCCCGCAAACCCGACAAAGCCGTCTCGAAACGCGACATGAACTCTCCACCCATCGACGGCCCCGTCACGCGAGGTCGAGGGTCGTGACCCCGGCGTCGCGCCTGCGGACCTCTGCCCGATCCGTCGATCCCGATGTTTCGCTCTTGAAGATGACGACGTGCTCGTCCCAGGCATCCCCATGGAGCACCGCGGCCGTCACGGCCGGACCGGCCTCCACCAGCACCTCCAGGGCACCTGCCGCGCCTAGCCGGTCGAGGGCCGCCCCGAGATCGTCGGACGTGAACGCGACGAGGTTGCGGGCGGCCGCCGCCTCCATGTAGCGGGCGGGCACGCGGTGCCTCCGGTCGAGGATCGCGAGCTGGCGCTGCCGCCCGGGATGGTCCGGCACGCGGCGGACTGTGAAGTCCGGATCGTCGGCCAGCACGGTGCCCGAACCCGTCAGGACGGCATCGGCGCGTCTGCGTAGCGCATGGGCGAAGCGAAGCGCCGCGGGCGACGTGAAGGTCTTGGCGCCGGCGGGCGGGATCATCGAGCCCAACGGATCCAAGGCCTGTTTGACCGTCACCCAGGGGCGGCCGGTGGCGGCCCGCTTGGCGAAGGGTGCGACGAGGTCGCTGCAGCGTGCCGCGAGGGCGGCGGACCGCAGGTCCGCCATGTGGCCGAGTTCGAGGACCGCGAGGCCGGCCGCACGGAGCCGTTCCAGGCCGCCGCCCGCGACCGCGGGGTTAGGGTCTGCCGCTCCCACCACGACGCACCTGGCCGGCGTCGACAGGATGGCCTCGGTGCAGGGCGGCGTCCGGCCCCAATGGTTGCAGGGCTCCAGCGTCACCACCACGGTCCGGATCCTGTCCAGCGTAGCGGCATCCCGGCAGGCCGCGACCGCGGCGGCTTCGGCATGCGGACCGCCCGCCCGCTGGTGAGCCTTGATGGCCAGCACCCGCCCTGCCTCGTCGAGCAGCGTGCAGCCGACCGGTGGGTTGGGAGCGGTGGCGCCCCGGAACAGCGCGGCCGCCTCCACGGCCTGGCTCATCGCGTCCGCGACGGCAGAAGACAGCGATGAAGACGGATCCAGCAGGGACACGGCTTTGGGGACCCGCGGGGTACGAGACGCGACAGCCGGCGCCCGCGGCCAGCCTGCGCTTGTTGAGCTTCAGGTAATGCGGAGCGCCATCCCCCGCAAGCTCCGCTGCGGGGCCGGCCCGGGCGGCCCGGAACTTTCGAAGCCTTCGGCCGTAAAATCTGGGATCCGGCGGAGCCGAAGCCGAGAGGCCCGGAGCCGGCGGGATCGCTCACGGCCGAAGAAAAATAGAGAGGCAGGACCATGTCGCTGCGCGTGTCAGGCAAGAACCTCGACATCGGCGAGTCGCTCCAACAGCACGCCCGCGAGCGGGTCGGCGCGGCCCTGGCGAAATATTTCGATCGCGAGGCGACCGGCCATGTGACGTTGCAGCCGGACGGCTCGGGCCTGCGGGCCGACATGGTGCTGCACCTCCCGGCCGGCATCACGCTCCAGGCCGAGGGTCATGGCCACGAACCCTACGCGACCGTGAACCAGGCCGTGGAACGCCTGGAGAAGCGGCTGAGGCGGCACAAGCGGCGCATCAAGGATAGGCACGCGGCCCACAAGGCACGGCCCGACGAGGCCGCTTCGGCCCCCCGGGTGGCCGACCATGTGATCGAGGCCCCGGTCGGGGAGGAGATGTCGTCGGATTTCGACGCGGTCGTCGTGGCCGAACACAGCGTGCCGCTGCGGCGGTTGTCGGTCTCGGCCGCCGTGATGGAACTCGACATGTCAGGCGTGCAGGTGCTGATGTTCCGTCACGCCAACACGTCCGAACTCAACGTTGTCTATCGGCGCGCCGATGGCCATATCGGCTGGATCGACCCGTCCAAAGCCGACGGGGAATTGGCGGAGCGGGCCTGAGCCGTGCTATGCGGTCCCGCGCTTGGACGATAGGGCGTCCGCTTCCGGGTCGGCCGTTGCCGCACGGGCCGGCCGGCTCATGGACTCAAGATGACATGCCGTTGAACGACCTGATCACCGCCGATGCGATCCTGCCGGCGTTGCGCGTGAACACCAAGAAATCCGCCCTGCACGAGATGAGCGAGCGCGCCAGCGCGCTATCGGGTCTCGCCGCGCGCGAGATCTACGATGCGGTGCTGCAGCGCGAAAGGCTCGGATCGACGGGCGTCGGCAACGGCATCGCCATACCGCACGGCAAGCTCACGAGCTGTTCCAAGATCGTCGGAGTCTTCGCGCGTCTCGAGCGGCCGATCGAGTTCGAGTCGCTCGATGGCGCGCCGGTGGATCTCGCCTTCCTGCTGGTCGCCCCCGAGGCGTCGGGCGCCGATCACCTGAAGGCCCTGGCCCGCATCGCCCGCGTGCTGCGCGAGCCCCGCATCGTCGCGAAGCTCCGCGCGACCCGCGACGCCGACGGCCTCTTCTATGTGCTGACCCAGCAGCAGGCCTCCAACGCGGCGTGAGCCCTCCCTAGCGGTCGCGCTTCAACGCCGCTTCCAGCGACATGCGGGCCGAGCCCGGCTGCAGGGGCTTCTGCTGGCTCTCGTGGGGCGCCCAGCCTGACAGCCAGACGAGATCGAAGCCGGCCCGCAAGCGGCCGTCCGGATCGGCGAAGCGCGCCGCATAGACGTCGGCCGCTCGCATCAACACCGCGCGGCGCAGCGGCGCCTTGTGGCGGAGCGTGAGGGCATTGGTGGCCCCCATGGCCCGCAGGTCGGAGAAGAGCCGGAAGAGGCTGGCGTAGCGGACCGCCAGCGTGTCGACGTCGGCGACCGGCAGGGCGAAGCCGGCGCGCTGCAGCAGGCCACCGAGATCCCGCAGGTCGGAGAAAGGCGCCACGCGCGGGCTCGTGCCGCCCGCGACCTCGCTTTCGGCGATCGACAGCGCCTGCCGCAATTCACCGAGCGTGCCGCCGCCGAAGAGGCAGCCGAGGAAGAGCCCGTCCGGCTTCAGCGACCGGCGCACCTGCACCAGCGCGCCCGGCAGATCGTTGACGGCGTGCAGCGCCAGGCAGGAGACCACGAGATCGAAGCTGCCCGGTGCGAACGGCTGCCGCTCGTCGTCGCCCACGATGTTGCGCCAGCGGCCCGCGCCCCCGGCCGCCGGGACGGGCGCCATGCGGGTGATCTCGGCCTCGGGCAGGGTCCCGGCCAGCATGGCGGCAACGTCGGGGCGTGGCGTACCCAGATCGAGCACGCGACGGAAATCGCGTTTGACGACCGACAGCCGCTCGCGCAGGTCCTCGGCGACGCGGGTCGACAGGAAATCCTCATCGCCCCGCGCGAGAGCGCGGGCGAGGCGGCGGCGGATCAGCGGGCGGTCGAAGACCTGCGGGGCTTGGGATCGGGCGTCGGTTGTCACCCGGCCGATATGGCGTGCTGCCCGGGGAGCGTCAAAGGGCTGCGGCGTCCGGCATAGGCTCCGGGGCGTTGGCCTCTCGATCGGGAACGCAAGGCGCAGGGTGGTATGGGGAGCAGTTCGGACATCGCCGAGGCGCCGCACCTTTTCGCCGCCGCGGCGGCGCCGGCTATGATCCCGGACACGGTTCCGCCTCTGCGGCATCATCGCCTGTGGCGGCCGAAGCGCGTCCTCGTCACGCGATCGGCGCGCGACTGGCCGCGGGCGCGCGAGATCGCGGCCCGCGCGGCCGCGTTCGGCGCCGAGGTGGTGGACTTGCCGAACGACCGGCTCGCCGGCCTCGCGTCGGGCGAGAGCCCGGCCGCCGACTACCGCCTCGCCAAATCGACCCTGGCCGTGGTGGTGGCGTCGGCCGCCAAGCGCCGCCTGCAGCCGATCCCGCCCTCGGCCGATTGGCGCTTCGACCTCGCCGAGGGCTGCCCGGCCCACTGCCAATATTGCTACCTCGCGGGCTCGCTCGCAGGGCCGCCGATCACCCGCGTCTATGCCAATGTGGACGAGATCCTGGGCGGGCTCGCCGACTATGTCGGGCAGGGGACCGTGACCTCGGGCTCGGCGGCGCGCTCGGGCGAGGGCACGACCTTCGAAGCCTCCTGCTACGCCGATCCGCTCGGCGTCGAGCACCTCACGGGCTCGCTGGCCGAGGCCGTGGCGTTCTTCGGCCGCTGGCAGGCCCACGTGCAGCTGCGCTTCACCACGAAATTCGCCGATGTGTCGCCGCTGCTCGGGCTCGAGCACGCGGGGCGCACCCGCGTCCGCATGTCGGTCAACGCGCCCGCGCTGATCCGCTTCGAGGGCGGCACGAGCCCCCTCGGCGAGCGGCTCTGCGGTTTGGGGCAACTGGCGCGCGCCGGCTACAAGGTCGGCCTCACGGTGGCGCCGATCCAGCCCGTCGAGGGCTGGCGCCAGGGCTATGCCGAGCTTTTCGCGCAAGCCGCCCGCGAACTCGACGGCGTGCCCGGCCTCGACCTCACGGCCGAACTCATCACCCACCGCTTCACGCCGAAGTCGAAGGGGGTGCTACAGGGCTGGTATCCGGGGTCGAAGCTCGAGATGGACGAGGCGCAGCGCTCCCGCAAGCTCACCAAGTTCGGCTCGGTCAAGCACGTCTACCCGGCCGCGCTCATGAAGGAGATGCGGGCCGAACTGACGGCGCTGCTCGGTCGCCACCTGCCGGCCGCCAAGGTGCTCTACTGGACGTGACCGCCCTTCTCCCCTTGCGGGAGAAGGTGTCAGGCGGAGCCTGACGGATGAGGGGTCGACTCCGTGTCGGCCAGCGCTTGCTCGACCTTCGCGATTAGCAGTTCCGTTCCGCCGACCGCGAGGTCGTTCGGGAAGCGCAGCACGCGAAAGCCCTGACGGCGGAGCCACGCGTCCCGGCGCTCGTCATGCTGGCGCCGCTCCGGCACCTCATGCGGCGGTCCATCGAGTTCCACGATCAGGCGCGCCTCGAAACACAGGAAATCCGCCACAAAGGGTCCGATCGGCACCTGGCGACGAAATTTTGCGCCGCGGAGCCTTCCGGCGCGCAAGCTCCGCCAGATGATGGTTTCGGCCGCCGTCATGTCGCGGCGAAGCCGGCGGGCGAAGGACGTCTGTTCCGGCGGGACATGGCGCGCCACTGCAACCCCCCTCATCCGTCAGGCTCCGCCTGCCACCTTCTCCCGCAAGGGGAGAAGGGTCGCAACCCGCCTGCGCCTCACAGATAGACGCCGCCCGCCACTTCGATGCGCTGGCCGTTGATCCAGCGGTTGTCCTCCGTCAGCAGGGCCGCGATCATCGGCCCGATGTCGTCGGGCAGGCCGGCGCGGCCGAGGGCGGTGGCCTGCGCGACGGAGCGGTTGTAGGCCGGGTTGTCGCGCACCGCGCCGCCGGCGAAATCGGTCGCGATGGCGCCGGGCGCCACCGTATTGACCGCGATGCCGCGCGCCCCGAGTTCCTTGGCGAGGTAGCGCGTCATCACCTCGACGCCGCCCTTCATCATCGCATAGGCCGACATGCCGGGCAGGGTGAAGCGGGCGAGGCCGCTCGACAGGTTGACGATGCGGCCGCCGTCGGCCAGCAGCGGCAGCAGCGCCTGGGTCAGGAAATAGGGACCCTTGAGGTGGACCGCGACGAGCCCGTCGAAGGCCGCCTCGGTGGTCTCGGCGAAAGGCGCATTGTGGCCGAAGCCGGCATTGTTGACGAGGTGGTCGAAGGTGTCGCGGCCCCAGGTGTCGCGCAGCGCGGCGCGGACCTCGCCGGCGAAAGCCGCGAAGCTCGCGACATCGCCCGCATCGAGCCGCAGCGCCACGGCGCGGCGGCCGAGGCCTTCGATCTCGTCGACGGCGGCCTCGGCCTCGTCCCGTCGCGACTGGTAGGTCAGGATCACGTCTTCGCCCTTGCGGGCCAGGCTGACGGCCGTGTTGCGGCCGAGCCCGCGGCTGCCGCCGGTGACGAGGGCGATCTTGGGGGAGGGGGTCATGGGTCGTTCCTTCCGTGGCGATGCTAGAAAGCTAGCCTGGCCGGCGCCGGGCGGCTTGCCGGAACCCCCGAGAGACTTGCCCGATCCTCCGAAAGCGCCATCGCGCCCGGGCCGGGCCGTGCTACGCTGGGTCTTTGGAAGGGCAGGGGAAGCCGCCATGGAAACCCTCGCAGCGGCGGTGCGGCGCCACGCCGACGCGCACGCGGACCCGGACGGTGTCGCGGCGACGCCGATCCCCGGCCTCGTGCTGATGCGGGTCTCCGGCCCGACCGGGCTCACCAAGGCGCTCTACCGGCCGGTGCTGTGCCTCGTGCTGCAGGGCGCCAAGGAGGTGACGGCGGGGGCCGCGGTGCATCGCTTCGCGGCTGGCCGCTCGCTCGTCGTCGGCGCCGACATCCCGGTCTCGAGCCGCGTCGTCGAGGCCAGCCGCGCCGCGCCCTATTTGGCCTTGGCGCTGGCGCTCGACCTCGGCGTGATGCGCGACGTCATGGCCGAACTCGCGGCCGCGCCGCCGCCGCCCCCGTCGTCGGGCCACGACGCCGCGATCCTGGTCGACGACACCGACGCGGCGGTAGCCGATTGCGCCTCCCGCCTCGTGCGCCTACTCGACCGGCCCGCGGCCGTGCCGGTGCTGCGGGCGCCGATCGTCACCGAGATGCATTACTGGCTGCTGGCCGGCCGCCACGGGGCCGCGATGCGCCGCCTGGCGCTGCCCGACGGCCCCGCGGCGCGCGTGGCCCGCGCGGTGGCACTCCTGCGGGCCGGGTTCACCGGGCACCTCCCGGTCGAGCGCCTCGCCGCCGCGGCCGGCATGAGCCCGTCCTCCTTCCACCAGCACTTCAAGGCCGTGACGACGCTGTCGCCCCTGCAGTTCCAGAAACACCTGCGGCTCCTCGAAGCGCGCCGCCTGATGCTGAACGAGGGCCATGGCGCCACCCGCGCCGCCTTCGCGGTCGGCTACGAGAGCGCCTCCCACTTCACCCGCGACTACGCCCGCATGTTCGGCACGGCACCGAGCCGGGACGCCGGGGAGGGGCGGGCCGCGGCGTGAGGGGGGAGGGATCAGAGCACGCTACGGTTGCGGAAACGGTCTTACTGACCCATCTTGGACGTTCTGCCGAGGCGATAAGAGCTGACCGAATTTGTGCGATAACGGACCATCCGCTTCGGAGGGAAGCGGGAGAGGAAAGGGGGACATGGCGATACACGTTCGGCATAAGCTAAACTCGGCCTACCAAGGGCCAGCATCGGGCTGGCATTTCCGCATAGACGCCTGTAATGTTTATAAATGCATCAAGCTGAATTAACCGCCTTATTTTGTGCCCGGCCGCAAGCATTCGCATGGCTCATCGGAGCTGGGGCGTCGCGCATGTCTGGTCTTCCCACCGCGAATGACATTATCCAGGATTTGAAGGCGCGTTATTACTGCCAGCAAGAAGGTGAAGACATTTTGCATCAAGATATGCAAAATGATGCTGTCCGTACACGAATTCAAAGCTTCATGGATGCGCGCGGTTTCCCAGCACAAGGGGCCGATGAAGAATATACAGCCTATTTCGAGAAGATCTTCGGCATGGACAAGGAGCGTCAGCGTAAGTATTTGCGCGGCATCTTGTCTGAGGATCGGGTTAGGCTAACCGTAGGAAATCGCGTGTTGGCGGCGATGCTGTCGAGCGGGCTCAGCCGGACGGTATTCACCACCAACTTCGACAGCGTCGTCGAACGAGCCTTTGCCGAGATCAGCGGCCGTTCGCTCACTGCCTTCCATCTAGAAGGATCGGTGGCCGCGGTCCAGGCTCTCAACAACGAGGAATACCCTCTGTATGCCAAGCTCCACGGCGATTTTCGGTACGACAGCATCAAGAACCTGAGCGTAGATCTCGCTCATCAGGATCAACAGCTCGCTCTTTGTCTAAAGGCAGCGGCAACCCGATTCGGCCTGATCGTCGCCGGCTATAGTGGCCGAGATGAAAGCGTGATGGCGCTGCTTGACGAAGCGCTCGACCAGCCAAATGCCTTTCCCGCTGGCCTGTTCTGGACCAGGATCAAGGGTGCTTCGGTGTTGCCGGCGGTTGACGGTCTGATCGCTCGGGCACGCGACAGAGGCATCATTGCCGATCTCGTCGATATCGAGACCTTTGATACTCTGATGCTGCGCCTATGGCGCAACATCGCAGACAGACCGGCCGAACTGGACGCCAAGGTGCATAAATCTATCTCCGCTACGGTCAATATCCAGCTTGCAGCCCCCGGTACGCAGCGGCCTTTGCTACGACTCAACGCTCTTCCAGTTCGGGCGTTGCCTACGCGATGTTTATGTGTGCGAACCCGGCGTTCCTTTGAATGGGCCGAACTCAGGGCACTTCAAAAGGCCGCCGACCGCCGGGTTCTTTTCACCAAGGGAGCGGAGATACTGGCGTGGGGTGATCCTCTGGAGCTAAAAAGGCTCTTCGGTCAGGATTTCATAGAACTCGAAGAGCGCGATCTTCCTACTGAGATCGACGGACCCGAGCACCTGCACATCAAGGGTTTCCTTGAGGAGGCGCTTCTTCCCGCACTCGCTCGTGGACGACCGTTGATCGGGCGGACAACCCGCGACGGCGCCATCCTGATCGCCGATTCCCATGCGACCGACCGGACCAGTCTTGATACTGTAGGTCAGAAAGTTGGGCAGCTTACAGGCCTTGTAGCCGGCTTGTTCGCACCTGCAACCAAAGAACGTCCCCAGCCTGAGCAGATTGCCTGGGCGGAAGCGCTCCGCCTCTCGCTTTTGCGGAAAAATGGCGAAACGTGGCTGGTGCTCGATCCCGACGTTTGGATCTGGCCGCCTCGCGCCCGCGAGTGTGCAACGGAATTCCTAGACCGACGTAACAAGGGGCGCTTCAACCGCCGATACGACGACTTGCTGAGTGCCTGGATCGAGGCCATCCTCGGCAAGCATAAGGAGCCTGCAGACCTTCGTTTCTCCACGTTCGACGTTGATGCTGGCGGCGAAAGCCCGGCCTTCGTGATCGGTAGTCGCACTGCTTTCGCCTGGAAGGCGGTGGCATGACCGCGCAGATGTCCAAGTTCTCAGGTTACACCGCGCTACCCGAACCTGAATTGCTTTTTCATGGTGGCCGCGTTTACCGGCATCCCCTGATGGGTTTGATCGAAGCCGGCCCATACGGGATGCGTCTAGGTTTTCCCGCGTCGCTTCGGATCGCGCTGGTCTGCCGGGATGCCGATCTCCGCAAGCTTCGCGGACTTGTAAGCGAACTGCGCGGCACCGCAAGACCGCGCGAGGCACTAAATTACTATCCAGAATACACCGGTTTCGAAAGCCTGTTCCGCATCCCTCTAATCGACGCAAGCCAACGAACGATCATTAGTCTTTCGTCTGATCTCGACGGATTTGCGGCCAGCGGCGACAAGGCCGCCCTGGCTAAGGCACTGTTCCACTCTGTCTCTCGGCTACGCAACTCCCGGGCGGATTTTGACGTGGCGCTAGTCTACTTGCCGCCGTCCTGGGCGGGTTGTTTTGAGGGCGAGGATTTCAACTTCCACGATTATCTCAAAGCGTATTGCGCGCCGTCTGACATACCGGTGCAGATACTCCGTCAGACGAGCTTTCAGCGAGCTTGTCGGGCGAACGTGCTTTGGGGATTGAGCGTAGCGCTTTACGCCAAGGCGGGTGGAGTGCCGTGGAAGCTAACCGGACTACGGCGCGACGAAGCGTTCGTCGGGATCAGCTATGCAATGAAGTCTGTTCCGGACGGCACCGCTTATACGACCTGCTGTAGCCAAATCTTCGATCCCGACGGAACCGGCTTCCGCTTTGTTGCCTATGATGCAAAGGAATTCACTCAAGACAGGCGGCGCAACCCCTATCTCTCTTACTATGAGATGCAGTCAGTCCTGTCGCGTAGTCTTAATATCTATCAGGGAGGCCATCTCGGTCGGGCGCCGAGGAAAGTTACAATCCACAAGAATACTCCCTTCAAAGAAGAGGAGATACTAGGTGCTCTCGACAGCTTCAAGGACGGCACGGAGGTTGAGCTTGTCCAGATCGTGAAAGATACCCCTCTGAAAGGCGTGCGCTTCGATTCGGCGAGCCCGCCCAAGCCGAGAGACTACCCCGTCGAGCGCGGAATATATCTCCCGCTCGATCACGACAAAGCGTTACTATGGACCCAGGGTAGCGTCGCTGGTGTCAACGTACAACGGCCCAACCAGGATGTGTACAAGGAGGCTGTGCTGAAACCCGTACCGTCCGGTCCTTCTTCGTCGATATTCTGGATCCGGAGGTTGGCACGAGACATGTGCAGGTGTCCTCGGTCTCACCAAAATGGATTGGAACAACAATACCCTCTATAAAAAACTTCCCGTAACGCTCGTCTATTCCGCCCGTTTTGCATCCATCATCCAGCAGAATCCGAACATTGTCGACAACGTCTACGACTTTCGAAATTTCATGTGAGCACCAATCAGCTACAGTGCCCAACGCTCCCTCGGCGACTCGACCCACACCACCTTGCTATCCGCCCACGGTAACTCATCATCTCCCGCTCCGCTCGCCTGCGCGAGCCCGTCGGAATGCCCCAGGCCTGCCCGCGCCCCCGATCAAGCGGTCGTGGCCGCGGCACCTAGCCTCGCCCCGGCGACAACGCGCGCCTTATCGCCTCCCGCGACCGCCCTCGCCCCCTCACACCAGCTCGCGGAACGCCGCGGCGCTAAAATCCTGCAGGCCCTCGTGGTTCCCCGTCCGCACCTTCGTGACCCACTGCGGGTCGCTGAGGATGGCGCGGCCGACCGCGATGAGGTCGAATTCCTCGCGTTCCATGCGGTGGACGAGGTTGTCGAGGCTGGCGGGTTTGGAGCTTTCGCCGCCGAAGGCCGCCATGAAGTCGCCCGAGAGGCCGACCGAGCCGACGCTGACCGTGGCGGCGCCGGTGAGCTTCTTGGCCCAGCCCGCGAAATTGAGCCCGGCCGCGCCGTCGACCTCCGGGAACTCCGGCTCCCAGAAGCGGCGCTGCGAGCAGTGCAGGACGTCGACGCCCGCTTCCACCAGGGGCACCAGCCAGTCCGCCATGGCGGCGGGCGTCTCGGCCAGCCGGGCCGCGAAATCCTGCTGCTTCCACTGGCTGACGCGCATCATGATGGGGAAATCCGGTCCCACGGCCCCGCGTACGCCCTTCACTACCTCGGCCGCGAAACGGGCGCGCTCCTTCAGCGTGGCGCCGCCGAAGCGGTCCGTGCGGGTGTTGGTGCCGGCCCAGAAGAACTGGTCGATGAGGTAGCCGTGGGCGCCGTGGATCTCCAGCGTGTCGAAGCCGAGCCGCTTGGCATCGGCGGCGGCGCGCGAAAAGGCCGCGATCGAGTCGGCGATGGCCTCGTCGCTCATGGCATTGCCGCGCGGCTGGCCCGGCGCGATGAGGCCCGACGGGCTCTCGACCGGAGCCTCGGGGGTCCATTCGGTCTGGAAGCTGACCACCGAGCCCGTGTGCCAGATCTGCGGACCCATGCGGCCGCCGGCCGCGTGGACCCCGTCGATCACGCGCTGCCAGCCCGCCAGCGCGGCCTCGCCGTGGAAGTAGGGGATGCCGGGGTCGTTGCGGGAGGCCGGCCGGTCGATCACCGTGCCCTCGGAGAGGATCAGCCCGACGTCGCTCTCGGCGCGGCGCCGGTAATAGGCCGCGACATTGTCGCCCGGCACGCCCTCGGGCGAGAAGGAGCGGGTCATCGGCGCCATGACGATGCGGTTCTTCAGGGCGAGCGATTTCACGCGGAAAGGCTGGAACAGGGCATCGACGTGCGGGGAATTCATGGGATCGGCTCCAGGGCAGTCGGGTGAACAAGATGAGGAACGGTGCGGTCGGCAACGCGGGGGGTTGGGGGAGACGTCATTGCGGCTGCCGCGCTTCGCTCGCAGTGACGAGCGAAGCAACCCAGCCTCCACGGCGGTCGATCTGGGTCGCTTCGCTGCGCTCGCGATGACGGTTACGGGCACGGACAGAGGCAAAAGTCCTTCACCCGATTGCCTCGGAATCAGCTCCGGTCGGGATGGCGCGCATTAGTATACGGTGTATACCAGAGGTCAATCAGGCACCGGAAAGAAACCAGGGCGCCAGGAGGAAACCGCCATGTCGGAGCTGCAGCACCCGGTCCTGTCGGCGGCGGATTGCCCGAGCCGCCTGCTGCTCGACGAGATCGCCGACAAATGGTCGGTGCTGATCCTCGCCGCGCTCGACGAGGGGCCGCTGCGCTTCAACGCCATCAAGCGCCGGCTCGAGGGCATCACCCAGAAGGCGCTGACCCAGAGCCTAAGGCGGCTCGAGCGCAACGGCATCGTGGGGCGCCGGGTGATCGCTGCCTCGCCGGTGGCGGTCGAGTACCGGGTCACGCCCCTCGGCCGCACCCTGAAGCAGCCGTTCCAGGCCCTCCATGCCTGGACGCTCGACCACCTGCCCGACGTCGAAGAGGCCCGGCAGGCGTTCGACGGGCGCGCGAGCGGCTAGGCGACCTCGCGCGGCGAAGCCACAGCGCAGCCGCTTCGGGGCGGCCGGATCCACGGTTCTCCGCGAGCGTGCCATCCCCGGCGCGGGTCTGCGCGGCCGGCAGGGTGCCGACCCGCCGCCGTCGCGGGGGAGAGGGCGCGGATCGTTCTTGTCGCCCGCACGGTCGCGGTCAGGCGACATCCTCGGCATCGCCTTTCCGCTTCCAACCCGTCAGAAGGGCAAGGACCAGGTTTTCACGGTGCCGGTAGCTCGCCAGGGCCACGCCTGCAAGGTGCGCGAAAACAAGCAGCAGCAGGCCATGGGCGAGCAGAGAATGGGCTGTTTCGACCCATTCCACACCGAAATAGGCGTCGGTCGTCGTCATCCACCCGGTCAGTGCCGTCATGCCCATGGCGGTGATCAACGCCAGCACCATCGCCCCGCCCGCGGGATTGTGCCCGAGGTATCGGGCTTCGCTGCCGCTCGCGACCGTCATCAGATAACGCGCGATGTCGGCCGGGCTGCGGACGAACTGCGAGAAGCGCGCATAATGCGTGCCCAACACACCCCACAGCAGCCGCATGAGGACAAGGCCGGCCGCGACGTAACCGGCCCAGTGATGGATGGCTTCGGAGGATTTGGAGCTGAACCACGCTGCCCCGAAGCTGACGACGAGGCTCCAGTGGAAAATGCGGACGACCGGGTCCCAGACGCGCGCCATCTGTGTCGACTGGCGCGCGCCGGACAAGACCGATTGGCCGCGATCAGTTCTCGCCGGCTTCGGCATTGGCCATCTTCTCGAGGGTCTCGGCGTTGAACGCGACATTGACCTTCTTGCCGGCCTTGTCGATGGCGTAGACCTCGTAGCAGCCCTTCTCGACCTTGATCTGACGGACGTTCATGCCTTCGGCCTTGAGCTGGGTTTCGAGTGTCGCCTTGGGCTGGAATTTCGAAGCCGGCGCGGTGCTGCAGCCGGCAGCCGCGAAGGCCGGTCCGGCCATCAGAATGGCGAAGGCCGTCAGGATAGGGGTACGATACATTTGCGAACTCCGATTGAGGGAAGAGGGCCAAAGTCCCAGGCCACCCGTGTCGATGACGACCCCTCGGGCCAGTCATGGATGTTAGCTACAGAGGCCGCGCTGTCGGAAAGCTGACAGTATGGGCGCGGCGCGGTGGGCCGAATTCACGGACTTGTTCCAAACTCGCTGGACCGAAAACGACGCCCGGACCGGACGCCGCCGCGCCATGTCAGCGTTTCGACAGTGATGAAAGGCGGAGGATGGGGAATGCGCCGCGTGTCCGATCGTCGCCTCATCACCATCGGCCTCCTGCTCGCTTTGAGCGTCACCGCGGCATGGGCCGGCGACGATGACGACCACGATCGGGCGCTCGGCGCCGTCGCGCGGGGCGAGGCGCTGTCGCTGCACGACGTGCTGGCGCGCGTGAGATCGCAGGTTCGCGGCGAGGTCGTCGGCACCGCGTTCAATCGGGAGCATGGCCGGTGGATCTATGAATTCAGGATCGTCACGCCCGGCGGCCGTCTGCGACGGGTCTTCATCGATGCCGCAACCGGGAAACCCACCAGCGACAAGGATGACTGATGCGGATCCTGCTCGTCGAGGATGACCCGCGAATCGTCCGGAACGTCAAGACCGTGCTCGAACGCGCCAGCTATGCCGTCGACACGGTCTCCGACGGCGAGACGGCCTGGTTCCAAGGCAGCACGCAGGACTACGACGCCGTGGTTCTCGATCTCGGTCTTCCCAAGATGGATGGCTTGGCGATCCTCGCCCGATGGCGGGCCGAGAACCGCGACTTTCCGGTGCTCATCCTGACGGCACGTGGCGCCTGGGCCGAGCGCGTCGCGGGGATCGACGGCGGGGCCGACGATTACCTGACCAAACCCTTCGTCATGGAGGAACTCCTCGCCCGCCTGCGGGCCCTCACCCGTCGCGCCGCCGGGCGCGCTTCCGCCATGCTGCGCGCCGGGCCCGTCACCATCGACACGCGCAGCATGATCGTGACGGTCAACGATGGACAGGTGAACCTCACGACGCTCGAATATCGTTGCCTGAGCTTTCTCGCGCACCATGCCGGCAGAGTGGTGTCGCCCGTCGAACTGATGGAGCATCTCTACTCCCACGACCACGACCGTGATCTCAACGCGATCGAGGTGCTGATCGGCCGGCTCCGCAAGAAGATCGGCATCGACCTGATCCAGACCCGGCGCGGCTTCGGCTACACCATCCCGGACCCGGGGGACGCATGAGACGAGGCGCCCTCAGGCTTCGCCTGCTTGCGGCCGGTGCCGTGTCGATCGTCCTGGCCTTGGCGCTCTTGGGCGTCGGTCTTTTCTTCCTGTTCGAACGCCATGCCGAGCGTCGGTTGGCGCTCGAACTCGAATCACAACTGCGCCAATTGATCAGCGGCATCGAACGGAACCCCGCCGGCGTACTGCAATTGACCCGCCCTCTGGCCGAGCCCCGCTTCTTGGAGCCGCTGAGCGGACTCTACTGGCAGGTCTCTCCCGAACCGAGCGGTCCCGCCCTCCGATCGCGTTCCATGTGGGATGCGGCACTCACCTTGCCCCACGATGCCATGGGCGACGGCATCGTTCATCGTCACGAGATCGAAGGGCCGAACCACGAGACGCTGTTCGCGGTGGAGCGCACCGTCGTCTTGCCCAAGACCCTGGGCGGCGGAGTCGTTCGGGCCATCGTCGCAGTCGACCGGTCCGAACTCACCAGCGCCGGCTGGGCCTTCATCTCCGACCTCATTCCGTTCCTCTCCGGTCTGACCGTGTTCCTGCTCGCGGCCGGATGGATCCAGGTGACGATCGGCCTACGCCCCCTCGACATCGTCCGCACCAGGCTGGCCGACGTGCGTGCCGGGCGGCGGACGCAGCTCGGAGAGGGCCTTCCCGACGAAGTGCGTCCGCTCGCAACCGAGGTCGACCATCTCCTCGTGGCGCAGGAGGACGCGATCAGGCGGGCGCGGGCGCGGGCCGCGGACCTCGCCCACGCCTTGCTTACGCCTTTGACGGTGCTCCAGGGCGATGCCGAAGAACTGCGCGCCAAGGGCGAAAACCAAATTGCCGACGAAATCGCCGGTGTGGCGGACGGCATGCGCCTCCATGTGGAACGGGAACTGGTCCAGAGTCGTGCCGGTAGAAGGGTGTCGGCAGGGACGTCCCAGCCGATTTTGCCAGTGGTCCAGGGGATCGTGGGCGTGTTGCATCGATTACCCGCGGGCCGGTCCCTCGATTTCGAGGTCGGGATCGCGTCAGAGGTTTGCGTGGCCGTCGACCAGGTCGATCTCAGCGAGATGTTGGGCAATCTCGGGGAAAACGCGACCAAATGGGCGCGCAGCCGCGTCTCCTTCACGACCACGCAGGCCGCCGCTTTCGCCACGGTCGTCGTCCAAGACGACGGGCCGGGTATTCCGCAAGACGCGATCGACACCGTTCTTCGGCGCGGAGGACGGCTTGCCCATTCGCCCTCAGGGAACGGTCTCGGCCTCGCCATCGTCGAGGATCTCGCCGGAGCCTATGGCGGGTCGGTGCGCCTCGGCCGTTCGGACCTGGGGGGCCTCAGGGCGGAGATCAGGCTACCGATCGGCCGCGTTTTGCCGACCGAGGCAATCGAGTCCACGAAGGGAGAAGATCCCGGAACGAGGAACGCCGTCAAAGCAGGCGGACCCCGGTAGGTCCGAGCCGATGTAGCGGCTTGCCATGCCGTCCTGCCCACCGTAACCCTCGCCCGATCCTGCTCGCCCCCGCGAGCCCCGTCGGAGACCTTCCCTTGGCGCGCCCGGACCCCGCGATCACGCCCGACGTCGTCGCGGCCCATGGCCTGAAGCCGGACGAATATGCGCGCTTCGTGGCGCTGCTGGGCGGCCGCGCGCCGAGCTGGACCGAGCTCGGCATCGTGTCGGCCATGTGGAACGAGCATTGTTCCTACAAGTCGTCGCGGCTGCACCTGCGCGGGCTGCCGACCTCCGGCCCGCATGTCATCCAGGGTCCGGGCGAGAATGCCGGGGTGGTGGACATCGGCGACGGGCAGGCCTGCGTGTTCAAGATGGAGAGCCACAACCACCCCTCCTTCATCGAGCCTTACCAGGGCGCCGCCACCGGCGTCGGCGGCATCCTGCGCGACGTGTTCACCATGGGGGCGCGGCCGATCGCCTGCCTCGACGTGCTGCGCTTCGGCGCGCCCGAGCACCCGAAGACGCGCCACCTCGTGGCCGGCGTGGTGGCGGGCATCGGCGGCTACGGCAATTCCTTCGGCGTGCCCACGGTCGGCGGTTCCATCGGCTTCGACCCGAGCCACGATGGCAACATCCTGGTCAACGCCATGGCGGTCGGCATCGCCCGTACTGACGCGATCTTCTACTCGAAGGCCACGGGCGTCGGGAAACCCATCGTCTACCTCGGTTCCAAGACCGGGCGCGACGGCATCGGCGGCGCCGCCATGGCGTCGGCGGGTTTCGACGACGATTCCTCGGCCAAGCGCCCCACCGTGCAGGTCGGCGACCCCTTCGCCGAAAAACTGCTGCTCGAGGCCTGCCTCGAACTGATGGCAACCGGCGCCGTGATCGCCATCCAGGACATGGGCGCGGCCGGCCTCACGTCGTCCGCGGTCGAGATGGGCGCCAAGGGCGACCTCGGCATCACGCTCGACCTCGATCAGGTGCCGTGCCGCGAGCCCGGCATGACGGCCTATGAGATGATGCTGTCGGAGAGCCAGGAGCGCATGCTCATGGTGCTCGACCCGGCGAAACAGGCCGAGGCCGAGGCCGTGTTCCGTCGCTGGGAACTCGATTTCGCCGTGGTGGGGGTGACGACCGACACGTTGCGCTTCGTCGTCCGGCACGGGGGTGAGGTCAAGGCCGACCTGCCCATCAAGCAGCTCGGCGACGAGGCCCCCCTCTACGACCGGCCCCACGTGGCGACGCCGGCCCAGCCCGTGATCGCGCCGGGCGATGTCGCGGCCCCGATGCCGGACCGCGCGGCGCTGCTGGCGCTGCTCGGCACGCCCGACCTCGCCTCCAAACGCTGGGCCTGGCAGCAATACGACCACCTCATCGGCGGCAACACCATCGTGGGCCCCGGCGGCGCCGATGCGGCCGTGGTGCGGGTCGAGGACGGCCCCAAGGGCCTGGCGCTGACCACGGACGTGACGCCGCGTTATTGCGCGGCCGACCCCGTCGAGGGCGGCCGGCAGGCCGTGGCCGAGGCTTGGCGCAACCTCACCGCCGTCGGCGCCACGCCGCTCGCCCTGACCGACAACCTCAACTTCGGCAACCCCGAGAAGCCGGACGCCATGGGCCAGCTCGTGGGCTGCATCCGCGGCATCGGGGAGGCGGCCCGGGCGCTCGACTTCCCCATCGTGTCGGGCAACGTGTCGCTCTACAACGAGACCGGCGGCCGCGGCATCCTGCCGACCCCGACCATCGGCGGCGTCGGCCTCGTCGACGACGTCGCCAGGGTCGCGACCTCGGGCTTCAAGGCGGCCCGGGAAGCCATCCTGCTGGTTGGCCAGACGCGAGGTTGGCTCGGCCAGTCGCTCTATCTCCGTGACGTCTGCGGGCGGGCGGAGGGCGCCCCGCCGCCCGTCGACCTGGGCGCGGAGCGGCGCCACGGCGACTTCGTGCGGGGGCTCATCGGGGCCGGCCGGCTCACGGCCGTGCATGACCTGTCGGACGGCGGCCTCGCCGTGACGCTGGCCGAGATGACGCTGGCGCGCGGCATCGGCGCCACGCTCGATGCGGACGCCTTCGATTTGGGCGCGCTCGGCGGCCTCCCGTCCCACGCGGCCCTGTTCGGCGAGGACCAGGGCCGCTATCTCGTGGTCTGCGCCGAGGCGGACGTCGCGATCGTGCTGCGGGAGGCCGGGGAAGTCCCGGTCGGACGCATCGGCACCACGGGCGGGACCGCGTTGATTCTGCCCGGGCAGGCGCCCATAGAGGTGGACGAGATCCGGCGCGTCCGGGACCAGTGGATGCCCCGCTTCATGCGCGGCGGCGAAGCGGAGTAGAGCCTATGGCCATGCAAGCGGCCGAGATCGAGCGGCTGATCCGGGAAGCCCTGCCGGACGCCACCGTGGACATCCGCGATCTCGCGGGCGACGGCGACCATTATGCCGCGACCGTGGTGAGCCCGAGCTTCAAGGGCAAGAGCCGCGTGCAGCAGCACCAGATCGTCTATTCGGCGCTGAAGGGCAACATGGGCGGCGTGCTGCACGCCCTGGCGCTGCAGACCTCGGCTGAGTGACCGGCCGTACGAACCCTTTGCGGAGCGGCGGCGCATGAAGGTGGCCATCGAGCCGGTGCGGAGCGCCGCCGACGTCGACGCCGTCGGCGCGCTGATCCAAGAATACGTGGCTTGGCTCGGCCTCGACCTGTCGTTCCAGAACTACGACGCCGAGATCGCCGACCTGTCGGCCAAATATGCTCCGCCGACCGGCGGATTGTTCCTCGCCCGCGGCGAGGACGGGGGGCAGCCCCTCGGCTGCGTCGGCATTACGGCCTTCCGCGCCATGCCGGGCGCCTGCGAGATGAAGCGCCTCTACGTGCGGGATGCGGCGCGCGGCACGGGCGCCGGGCGGGCGCTCGCGGCGGCTGCGATCTCCGCCGCGGCGTCGCTCGGCTATTGCGAGATGCTGCTCGATACGCTGTCGACCATGGCCTCCGCGGTCGGGCTCTATCGCGCACTCGGGTTCGAACCGATCCCGGCCTATTATGATAACCCCGTCCCCGGAGCGATATACTTCCGCAAGGTGCTGTCGCCCTGAAGCCTCGGCACCATCCCTGGTGCCGATTTTGCACCGACCCTATATGATGCCCGATGCGGGACGGCCAGGCCGAACCGCGATGCGAAAGGATGAGGCGATGCCGAGCGCTCACGAGACGATCGATGCCGAGGTGAAGAGCAACGATGTCGTGCTCTTCATGAAGGGCACGCCGCAGTTCCCCATGTGCGGCTTCTCGGGCCAGTGCGTGCAGATCCTCGACTACCTCGGCGTGCCCTACAGGGGCGTCAACGTTCTCGAGGATGCCGAACTGCGTCAGGGGATCAAGGAATATACCAACTGGCCCACCATCCCGCAGCTCTACGTCAAGGGTGAATTCGTCGGCGGCTGCGACATCGTCCGCGAGATGTTCCAGTCGGGCGAACTCGCCACCCACATGACCTCGGCCGGGCTGCCCGTGAAGCAGGCCGCGGTCGGCTGAGGCTGCAGGTCGCGGCCACCTTGACCGCGACAAATGGCCGGATGGGCGGCCTCGACAAAGCCGAGGCCACGCAACACATCAGTGGCTCTTTTCCATCCGCCCAGCGAGCCACATGACCGACCCGGAACAGAACCGCTTCTCCGCTCGTGCGGCGCGCTATGCGCGCGTTGGCGCCAATGTCGGCGGGGTCGCGGCCAGGATGGCCGGTACGCGGATGTTCGGCGGCGACGGCGACACCGCCAACGCGGCCGCGCTCACCAAGGCGCTCGGCGGCCTCAAGGGGCCGCTCATGAAGGTGGCGCAGCTGCTCTCGACGATCCCCGACGCGGTGCCGGCCGAGTATGCGGCGGAACTGGCGAAGCTGCAGAACGACGCCCCGCCCATGGGCGGGGCCTTCGTGCGCCGCAGAATGGCGGCCGAACTCGGGCTCGATTGGCAAAACCTGTTCAAGAGCTTCGACTTCAAGCCGGCGGCCGCAGCCTCCCTGGGCCAGGTGCATCGGGCGGTGGCGCGCGACGGGCTGCCGCTCGCCTGTAAGCTGCAATACCCGGACATGGCCTCGGCGGTCGAGGCCGACCTCCGGCAACTCGACGTGCTCTTCGCCATCCATCGCCGCATGAGCACGGCCATCGACACGCGGGAGATCGTCAAGGAGATCGGCGCCCGCCTGCGGGAGGAACTCGACTACGTGCGGGAGGCGCGCCATGCCGCCCTGTACGGCTTGATGCTCGACGGGGTCGACCAGGTGCGGGTGCCGAAGGTCGAAACGGAGCTGTCCACCGAACGGCTCCTGACCATGGAATGGCTCGACGGCACGAAGCTGATGAGCTTCAAGGACGCGCCGATCGAGACGCGCAATCGCATCGCCGTCGCCATGTTCAAGGCCTGGTGGGTGCCGTTCAGCCATTACGGCGTGATCCACGGCGACCCGCACCTCGGCAATTACTCGATCCGGACGGAGCAAGCCGCGGGGGCTGGCGCCGTGCGGGGCATCAACCTGCTCGATTACGGATGCATTCGCATCTTCCCGCCGACCTTCGTCGGTGGCGTCGTGGACCTTTACGAGGGGCTGCGACAGGGCGACCAGGCCCGCATCGTCCACGCTTACGAGACCTGGGGCTTCAAGGACCTGAGCCGCCCGCTGATCGAGACCCTGAACATCTGGGCCGGCTTCATCTACGGCCCGATCCTCGACGACCGGGTCAGGACCGTGGCCGATGGCGTCGAGCCGGGGCAATACGGCCGCAAGGAGGCCTTCCAGGTCCACCAGGCCCTGAAGAGGCACGGCGGCGTGAGGGTGCCGCGGGAATTCGTGTTCATGGACCGGGCGGCCGTCGGCCTCGGCGCCGTGTTCCTGCATCTCAAGGCCGAGCTGAACTTCTTCGCGCAGTTCAATGAAGCCATCCAGGGCTTCGACCAGGCCGTGCTGGCCGAGAAGCAGGCGGCTGCGCTGCATGAGGTCGGGCTCGCGCCCTGAGCTGCAGACATCGCCGTCCTGCGCGCTGCCTCCGAATGCTTAATGAAAGGTTCAGCGACGACCGCTAGGGTGGAGGTCGTGGCCTTGTCGGGTCATTTCCGGTTCCCGAGGCCATGCCCAGTCTCATCCGCTTCCTGATCGTGATCGGCGTTCTGGCGGGCTTGGCCTACGGCGCCATGTGGGCGCTCGTCGTCTTCGTCGAGGTCACGCCGCGCCCGCTGGAGCAGGCGATCCCCTCCGCCAAGCTCAACCGCTGAAGAGGCCTTCTGCCATGCCGGCTTCGCCCCTCCTGGAGATCGCGTCGCCCTCGTCCCTGCGCGACCTGTTCCTCGACATGATCGCGGCCGAGCGCGGGGCCGCCGGGAACACCCTCGACGCCTACCGGCGCGACCTCGTCGACTATCTCCGGTTTCTGGCCGAGCGCGGCGATCACCCGGCCCGGGTCGGCACCGAGCGCGTGCGAGATTACCTGCTGAAGCTCGACCGGGACGGTCTGAAGCCGTCCTCTGCGGCCCGGCGGCTCTCGGCCTTGCGCCAGTTCCACAAGTTCCTCTTCGCCGAGGGTCACCGCGCCACCGATCCGACGACCGTACTCGAAGGCCCGCGGCGCGGGCGCCCACTGCCCAAGGTCCTCGGCGTCGACGAGGTCGAGCGCCTGCTGGCGGCAGCCCGCGAGGGGATCGAGGACCCGGAGCGGCCCGCGGTCGAGCGCTGGCGGGTCGCGCGCCTGCATTGCCTGCTCGAGCTGCTCTATGGCACGGGTCTGCGCGTCTCCGAACTCATGGGGATGCCGCGCAGCGCGGCCCGCGCGGCCGCCCGGGGCATCGACGCGCTGACGGTGCGCGGCAAGGGCGGGCGCGAGCGTCTCGTGCCCCTGTCCGAGCCGGCCAAGCGCGCCATCGCGCTCTACCGCGACGCCGCGAAAGCCGCCGGGCGGGGGGCGCTCGACGAGGCGAGCCCCTGGCTGTTCCCCTCCGACAGCGAGCAAGGCTTCATGACCCGGCAGGCCTTCGCTCGCGACCTCAAGGAGGCTGCCGTCGCGGCCGGGATCGCGGCCGCACGGGTCAGCCCGCACGTGCTGCGCCACGCCTTCGCGAGCCATCTGCTGCAGAACGGCGCCGACCTCCGCGTCGTGCAGGAACTGCTCGGCCACGCCGACATCTCGACCACGCAGATCTACACCCACGTCCTCGACGAACGCATGAAGGCCATGGTGCGCGACCTGCATCCGCTGAACGAAGCGTGAGGCCTGTGCCGGGCAGGGCAATCGGGTGAACACGATGCGAAACGGTGCGGTCGAGAAGACTCGGTGGGGTGAGGCGTCATCGCGAGCGCAGCGAAGCGACCCAGCCTCCGCCGCGCTCGATCTGGGTCGCTTCGCTCCGCTCGCGATGACGATAATTGGCACGGGCAGAGGCAAAGTCCTTCGCCCGATTGCCCTGCTATGCCAGGCTACTGGCTGGACAAATCTCAGGGACTCTGGCCTTTTCGGAGACCTGGATGGGATCGGTAGGGGAGCGCGAGACCGGCTCCTGTAATCCTGGCGAGGGCTACACCATGGAGTCACCGCGCAAGAGAGGACGCATGACCGGCGACCTGTACGAGACGGACTTCTACAGCTGGTCTCAGCAGCAAGGCGCGCTGCTCCGCTCGGGTGACGTCCATCGGGCGGACCTCGCCAACATCGCCGAAGAGATCGAGACATTGGGACGTTCGGAAGCTGCCGCGCTCGAGTCGGCGTACCGGTTGATCGCGATGCACCTGCTCAAAGCCCTGCATCAACCCGAAATGGCGAGCAGGAGTTGGAACGCGACCGTCATCAGGGAACGGCTCAACGTCAAACGCTTGCTGCGGGACAACCCCGGCCTCAAGGCCAGGCGATCCGACCTGTTCCTCGGCGCCTATGACGACGCGCGAAGAGAGGCCTCCGCCGAGACTGGCAGGCCGCTATCGCGGTTTCCCGCGGTGAGCCCCTTCACCATCGGTCAGGCCGAAGATGAGGCCTTCATGCCTCCGGCACTCGCGAGGTTCGTCGAACCTGACGACACGGATCGGTCCGACAGGAGGAAAGCGAGGGGCAAAGGCGCATGATGGCCATCGGGCGCTGACCCGCCTCTTGGGTCTCAGACGGAGAGCCTCCGCATTCGATGAGGAAGCAGGCCATTGACCGCGCGAGTCAGCAGGCGGGCTCGATTCCTGTCGATCCCTCGGTCCGGCTTGAGCGGCGGACGGCGACGTCCTAAGCAACTCACATGCAGAGTATCACCCGTCTCGACACCCGATCGCGCGATTTCGAACAGGGCTTTCGGACGCTCCTTGTGGCCAAGCGGGAGGTCTCCGAGGATGTCGACGCCGCGGCGGCCGCCATCATCGCGGATGTCGCGAAACGCGGCGATGCGGCGCTGGTCGACCTGTCGGCCCGCTATGACCGCGTCGACATCGGACGCCTCGGGATCCGGATCGGGTCGGAGGCGATCGCGGCCGCGGCGGCTGACGTGCCGCGGAAGACCCTCGACGCACTCAGTCTCGCCCGCGACCGCATCCTGGCATTCCACGAGCGGCAGAAGCCCGCCGATATGGTCTGGACCGACCCGCTCGGCGTCGAACTCGGCTGGCGCTGGACTGCGATCCGCGCCGTGGGGCTTTATGTGCCGGGCGGCACGGCGTCGTATCCGTCGTCCGTGCTCATGAATGCCGTCCCGGCCAAGGTGGCGGGTTGCGAGCGGGTCGTCATGGTGGTGCCGACCCCCGACGGGGTGCTGAATCCTTTGGTGTTGGCGGCGGCGGCGCTTGCCGGCGTCGACGAGGTCTATCGGGTCGGCGGCGCCCAGGCCATCGCGGCCTTGGCCTATGGCACCAAGACGATCGCGCCGGTCAGCAAGATCGTCGGGCCCGGCAACGCCTATGTGGCGGCGGCCAAGCGCCGCGTGTTCGGCAGGGTGGGGATCGACATGATCGCGGGCCCGTCCGAGATCGTCGTCCTGGCGGACGCCACGGCTGAACCGGCCCATGTGGCGGCCGACCTGCTGGCCCAGGCCGAGCACGACGCCGTGGCGCAGTCGATCCTGGTCACCGACGATCCGGGGCTGGCCGATGCGGTCGCAGCAGCGGTCGCGCGGCAACTCGAAACGCTGCCGCGGCGCGCCATCGCGGAGGCCAGTTGGCGCGACTACGGCGCCATCATCCTGGTGCCCGACCTCGCCTCCGCGGTGCCGCTGATCGATCGGCTGGCGCCCGAGCACCTGGAGATCATGGCGCGCGACGGCGACGGGCTCGCCCGGTGCATCCGCGAGGCGGGCGCCATTTTCCTCGGACCCCATACGCCCGAAGCCATCGGCGACTATGTCGGGGGCTCGAACCACGTGCTGCCGACCGCCCGCTCGGCTCGTTTCGCCTCGGGCCTCGGCGTGCTCGACTTCATGAAGCGCACCTCCGTACTGCGATGCGATGCGGCGTCGCTGGCCGCGCTCGGGCCGGCCGCCATCGCGCTCGGCGAAGCGGAGGGTCTCGCGGCCCATGCGCATTCGGTGGCGATCCGGCTCCGAGGATAGCGTCATGTCGGACCCGGCGGATCCCAAACGCCTGATCGCCGTTTCCCTCGACGAGGGCTCGATCGGCCGCGGCAACCCGGACCAGGAGCACGAGCGCGGCATCGCCATCTACGATCTCGTCGAGGAGAACCGCTTCGGGATCTCGGGCCGGGACGGCGGTCCTTACCGGCTCGCCATCGGTCTGCAGGAGGGTAAGCTGATCCTGGCGGTCGCCGACGAGGGCGGAGCGCCGGTCATGTCGCACCTCCTGTCCCTGCAGCCGTTCCGCTCGGTGCTGAAGGATTATCTCCTGCTCTGCGACAGCTATTACCAGGCGATCCGGACCCAGTCGCCGACCCGCATCGAGGCGATCGACATGGGCCGTCGGGCGTTGCACGACGAGGGTGCCGGACTGCTTGGCGAGCGGCTGCGCGGCAAGGTCGAAACCGACCATGCTACGCTGCGGCGCCTTTTCACGTTGCTGACGGCTTTGCACTACAAAGGATGACTCGCCTGGCCGTCCTGGCGGGGATGGAGGCCCGAGGGGAAACGCTCTGCACGCCAGGCCGCAATCGATCCTCTTCGCCTGTTCGGAGAACGCAGTGCGGTCCGTCATGGCGGAGGCCATGGCCAAGCGCCTGGTCGGCCGCTCGATCTACGTCCAGTCGGCGGGCGTGCGACCAGGCCAGCATGATCCTTTCGTGGACGTCGTCATGGACGAGGTCGGCCTCGACACCGTGGGCCATCGGCCGCGGCGTTTCGAGGAGCTCGAGGACGACAATTTCGACGTGATCATCACCTTGTCGCCCGAAGCCCACCACCGCGCCCTGGAGTATACGCGCGCCATGGCGGTCGACGTCATTTACTGGCCGACTGCCGATCCCACCGCGGCGGAAGGGTCGCGCGACACCCTCCTCGCGTCCTATCGGGTCACCCGCGAGGGCCTGTCGCGCCGCATCGAGGAGTTGGTCGACTGGCGCCCCCTCGGTGTGCTCTGATGGCGGGATGTCGCGCGGGCGCCCGGCGCCCGATCGGAGCCCCATGATGCGCGGCCTGTCCTGGCCCGGCGCCTGGCAGGGCGAGGTGTCGGGCATCGAGGTGGCGGTCGGCGATGTCGACGAGGTCGCGGATCCCCTGCCGGCCCCGAATGCCGCGGACCTGGCCGACGCGGGTCGCCGCGGGGGCGAGACACTGCGCCTGTATCTGCGGCGGCGGGCGCTCCTGCGGGTCCTCGTAGCGCAACGGCTCGGGCTCGCGGCCGACGCGGTCGTGGTCGGCTATGACGCGCGCGGCGCGCCGGTGCTGCGGCAGCGGCGCTTGCCTCGGACGCGCAACCGGCCGCAAGCTCCGCGCCTTTTCGTGTCGCTATCGGCCCGCGGAGGCCTCGCGGCTTTTGCGCTGGCCGAGGGGCCGGTCGGGATCGACCTGGAGCCGCTGGCCGATCCCGGCCCGCTAGCGGCCGCGCTGACCCTGGCCGAGGGCGCCGCGCTCGCGGCGGCGCCCGAGGAGGTCCGGCCCGTCATGGCTCTGCGATATTGGACCGCCAAGGAGGCCTACCTCAAGGCGCTGGGGATGGGGCTGCTCCGGGACCCGGCCCGGATCGAGATCACGGCCGCCGACGGCTTTACCGTGCGGGACGGCGGGCGATCGCATGCCGAGCCGCGTGAAGCGGCCGGGCAGGGGCACTGGCTCGGCCCCGCCGTTCGGGGCGGCCCTATCGTGGTGGCGGTGTTCCGTCGGAACGGGTGAAACAGAGGCTCGAGCTGCTGCACTCAGCCGACCTGCTGCCCGTGGCGCTCGCCCCACCATCACACCACGGTGCCGGCCAGTTCGCGAATGGTCTGGTGCACGGCGTGGGGCTGCACCACGGCCCGGCGGATCAGATCGTCGAAGCGGCGCGCGAACATGCGGATATGGTCGGATCCGTTCAGCACCAGATAGGCCTGCCCGAGAAACAGCACGGCGCGCTTGGGCCCGAACACGGTGAAGGGTGAGGAATAGACGTCGCGCAGGTCGTAAAGATAGAGCCGCAGGCCTGGATAGGCGCCGCCGTAGATCTCGGCCATGTAGAGGAGCTGCGCCTCCCGCTCCGAGCGGTCCGCCCCCTGCCACAGGTCCTGGCCGGCCGCCAGCGCCCAGAGAGATTGCAGCGCCACGCAGACTTCGACGTCGTTGTCGGGCTTGCGCATGAAATCGAGGCGCGCCTGGACGGCATCGAGGCGCGCCGGAGCGGCTGCCGCGAAAGCGCCCGCATATTCGAAACGCAACAAAGCCTCGGTCTTCAGGAAATCCGGCAGGGCGACCGGCACCGTGCGGATGCGGTAGCCCTCCGCCTCGTTGAGCCACTGCATGAACTGGTCGTCCACCGGTAAATGATCCGACGTCTCGATTTGCAGCATGGCTTCGATGATTTCGGCCCCGACCTCCTCGCGCTGGCTCAAACCGAGCAGCCAGTCGACCGACACATGCGCCGCCTTGGCGAGCGCGATCAGGGTCTCGGCGCGGGGTAGGCGAGGACTTTCGTCCGTCATCAACTGCGACAAGGTCGAGCGGTCGATCCCCGCCTGCCGAGCGAAGGCCGCCGGGCTCAGGCCCGCGCGCAGCATCACGGACTCCAGCCGTCGACGGAACAGCCCGACCGTATCGGTCCGTGACGACGACAAACTGGGCGTGCTTAATCGCTGCATATGGTGGAACAGTAAACAAAAAGGGGAAAGCGTCAACAACGGAGGCCAATGTCGATAAGTCTACCGTTGAAGTAGATGCAATGCCGCGTAGGCTGGTCTCATTCTCGCGATCGGAGGTCGGCATTGGACGGCACGCAACATTCCCGGACGAATGGTCGCCAGCGGCATCGCCGGGTGGAGTGGCCTTCGGTGCTGCTTTGTGCCGCGGTCTACGGCGGCTTCCTTCTGCTGACCTTCCACCACGATCGTTTGTCGCCGCCGCTTTTCGCAGCGCTCGCGGCGCCGCTGCTGGCTCTGCAGGCCTCGATGCAGCACGAATTCATCCATGGGCATCCGACACCCTGGCGCAGGCTGAACCGGGCGCTCGGGGCGGTGCCGCTCTCGCTCTGGTTGCCGTTCGAGTCCTATCGCAGGAGCCATCTGGTGCATCATTGCGACGAGGCGCTGACCGACCCCTTGGACGATCCCGAGTCCTATTATTGGTCGCCTGACGGCTGGGCTCGTCTCGGCCCGCTCGGCCGTGGCTTCGTGCGTTTCCACACCACCCTGGCGGGACGACTGCTTTTCGGCCCGGCCTGGAACATCGGGCGCTATCTCCTGGGACAAGCCCGCGCACTCAGGGCCGGTGATGGGGCGACACGCCGAATCTGGGCCTGGCACGCCTTCATGGTGACGGCAATTCTGGTCTGGGTCGTCGGGGTCTGCCGCATCGACCCGCTCTTCTACGCGTTCGCGGTCGTCTATCCGAGCACGTCGATCCTCCTGCTGCGCTCCTTTGCCGAACACCGGGCCGCGCAGGGTGTGTTCGAGCGCACCGCCATCGTGGAAAATGCGCCGATCCTCGGCTTTCTGTTCCTCTACAACAATCTTCATGCGGCCCATCACGAACGGCCGTCGATGCCGTGGTACGAGCTTCCGCGCTGGTATCGGCTCAACCGCGAGCGCCTAGTCGACCAGAACCGCGACCTCCTCTACGACGGCTATGCCGAGGTGGCCCGGCGCTTCCTGCTGGTGGCGCATGATGTCTCGGTCCATCCCGACCATGCCGCTCTGGCCGGGCAGGGTACCCCACAGTCCCGGACGATACGTGCGGAGGCGCCCCGACGAACTTCGCGGCCGAGGCTGGCCGGTTTGACGCTGCCGAAATTTTTGCGGTCGCGGGCGAAAACTAGCGGCACGGCGGTGCGATCCGTGCCATAGGGGGAGCCGAGCGCCCCTAGCTCAGCTGGATAGAGTATCGGGCTTCGAACCCGAGGGTCGCAGGTTCGAATCCTGCGGGGCGCGCCAACCTTTCCTTTGTGTACGCCACAATAGTCGATGTGCACGCTAGCGCTCTGTCAGCGCTTTGCAGCCAAGCGAGGAAGGCGATCTGTGGCGCGCCGTCGACGGCATCTGCGTTCGCACGCGAAGTCGGTGATGAGCCGCGCCACCGGAGGTGGTGACACCGCGCCCTGCTCCGCTCTCCGTCGTGAGCACGCCGGACCGTCTACGGCTGCCGCGGGCGAGCAGGGCCAGCGGCCGCGAAACTCCGACTCGCAGACGCCTTCTTCACAGCCGCCATCAACGCGTTCCACTCGTCGGGCGGGCGCCGCTCTTCAGCATCTTCGCGAATACCGCGTGGGCGTCGGCGCGGCTCCAACAGGCGCGTTTGGTCTGGTCGTCGTTCACCCAGGCGAGCACCACGATCTTGGCCGCGGAGCTGAAGCGAAAGAAGAGCCGGTACTGCTGGAAAAACTTGGCGCGGCGCCAGTGCTTCCGCTCAGGCCCAAGCGTGTCGCCTTGCTCGAACCGCTGATCGGCTGGGTCAGCGGGAATGTCCTCGAACGCAAACTTAAGCACGGCGGCGAGCATCTTGGCGTCGCGCCCGCTTGCGTAGCCCTCGGCATCTTTCCTCCGTGCGCGCTCGACCCCCGTCACGAGCGCGTCGAGCTGGTCGAGAAAGAGCGGGTGGGCGTAGACTTCCCAGCCACCGACCTTCACCTTGTCGGCTCAGAGCGATCCATCGAGATCGACCTCAACGTCGTGAACCAGATCCTGCGCCCGCGCGACGAGGCGCTCCGGCACGGGCTGAAGGCGGTCGGGGCGGGTGGCAATGTCGCGTTCCAGGAGATCGAGGAAGCCGAGCAGCGCGGGTCCGCGCGATCCTGCTCGGGGCAGCGGCGAAGGACAGCCGATGTCGGTTGGGCGAGATGCCACATCCGAGCGCCGAACGGGACCGATCTCTGATGCAACCCGTTGAGGTGTGATCGATCCCAGGAGCTTTCGTCATGACTCGCCGTGTCTGCCTTGCCTCACTTGTCGCGATTGTCATCGCCACGCCCGTGCTGGCGCAATCATCTCCCTCTCCGTCCGCAGATGAGCCGCAGCAATTGACTCAGCAGGATAAGGAATTTCTCACCTACGCGGCCGAGGACAACCAGGCTGAGATCGCACTTTGCCTGCTGGCGGAAAAGAAGGCGAAGTCACCCGCCATCAAAGCCTTTGCCAGGCTGATGGTCGATGATCACGTGGGCATTGAAAGTCACCTCGCGGCCGTGGCGGATGCTGAGCATGCCGGGCTGCCCGAGGGAATCGGGGCGGAAGGCCAGACTACGCACGACAAGCTGGACCCGCTGACAGACCGTCAATTCGAAGGGGCATTCATGAAGGCACAGATCAAGGACCATGAGGACGATTTGAAACGCTTCGCTCATCAAGCCTCAACGACCAAGAATGTGGCACTGCGCCAGTACGCTTCCGAAACAGGTCCACTTCTCGAGCAACACTTGGCTCTCGCCAAAGCCGTGCAGACGTCACTGGGGTCGGAATAGCACGCGCACTATCGCCATCGGCATTCGACAACTGCTCGAAGGCGACCGTCGAGATCGCCAAAGCGCTCGAAGAGGCAGTCCCCGACATCGATCTGCCTGGTGAGCTGGATCGGCCCTTGCACATGGCGCTCGACGGTCAGGGCTGCCTGTCCAGGAAAAAGCTCGGCGTGGAGGGGAACGAAGCGCTCGGCACCCTCCTGCTATGGCCCGTGCTTCTGGAACTCGCTCCAAGACGGGGGCGTTCGCCGCATGTCACGGGTCTGGTCGGGCAACTGGACTTCCTCAGGGGATTGCCGGGTGCCATTGCTCTCAAATTTTACCCCCTCCGGCAGAAGGCGGCGTTATGGCCCAAACTTACCTTCCTGAACGCCGACCAGCTCTTCTTCATCCAGGCTTCATCGGTTGCGGCGCCTCGTTGCTGATAGCCGTCTTCTTCACGGATCTACTCTACTGGCAAAGCCTGCTGTTCCAGTGCTCAGGAATCCCCTCATTTCACGAGACTGCAACCAGCCGCTGGATTGCGCTTGATCGTTGCATCACCTCTGCGAAGCGCTGCATGAGGGGTCGGAGCCGAACCTCCGGCATGTTGGGGATGAGTT
>JAABUU010001567.1_pt1 | contig 37517 bp, 35 predicted proteins | sample 5559301 | NCBI WGS metagenome assembly JAABUU01 (sample SAMN10711884, study PRJNA513360) | rock metagenome | isolation source: Antarctica rocks | place: Antarctica: Victoria Land, Richard Nunatak white
TTTTGCCCCCCCCCCCCCCCCCCCCCCCCGGCCTTTCGTATAACCCATCCCATCCCATCCCACGCCTGTTACCGCTCGAAACCACCCACCCAACCTGCCTAAAGATCACATCCTTACACGCACCCCCCCCCCGCCCAAAAAAACGGGGGCGCTTAGGAGAATAGGGGTTCTACGGTTATGGGGGAAAAAAAATTCGTTTTTTCGTGAGCTGGTTGGTTTAGGGGTGCTCTGGATTGGTGTTCGGGTTTGGGTTTGGGTTGGTTTGGTTTGATTTGATGGGTCTTGATGGGTCTTGTGTAGGTTCGGAGTGCGGAGGTTAGGTTGGGTTGGGGCAGAGGGGTTGTTGTATATGGGGGGGGAATGAGATTTTTTTTTTCTTCGGTAATCGTCCCCTTTTTTTGCTTTTCTTTTCTTTTGTTTGTTTTTTTCTGAGTCTGCTTTCTTCTTCTTCTTTGTTCTTCATTATTGGGCATCTATGGTATCAACCGAAGAAGGGTAGCGCAGATGCTTTTTACGGTTTTTTGGTATTCAGCAGGCAACGAGGTTGAAAGGAGGTCGATATCCAGGGCGTGAGTACCGAGTGATCAGCACCATTTTTCGGCGCGGGTGCCGGAGGGTGGTGGCTGGAGGATATGAGGGCGGTTTGAGGAGGGGGTTTGAGGGTCGGATGTTTAGGGGCAAGCGGGTGCTATATCATAATGTCTTTTTGGAGGAACAACGCTTAGGGATTGGGTTTTTAGAAAATTTGATTAGCTAAGGGTGAGATCCGGAGTGGAAGGTGGGATCAGTTGGAAGATCTGGGTTTGAGTAGGAAGGAAAAGGGGTTAGGGGTCGGAGGGGTTGGAAGGGGATGGTCTTGGATCGCCTCTTTGGATAGTTGGAAAAAATTTGTGCCTGGTATCAGTGCTACTGCGGTCCTGTAATGCTGTAAGTCCATCCTCATCCCCGCCAGCACTCGCAGCACTTCCATCACCCCCAATACTACCAACCCACAAACACGCTCAACCCCCTATCTACCCCCTATCCGCCAATAGCGACGACATCTTATAATATCAGAGCTAAGGAAGGATAAAAATTAAAGAGCAGGCGTAAGGGAACGGCGATATAATATGGCGTGGAAGGCTAGGGAGGGAGCGAAGGGGAAAACCGGCGAAGTTGCGGAATTTCAAGTCGGCTTAGGAGACCAAGTAGTACGCGCAACATCAAACGGACCCCCAAAATCAAGCAAAAGCCCTCAACCCCCCACCATGTCCCAAAAACAAAAAACCCCCTACCATCCCTCAAAATCAACCCCACCCCTCCTCACCTCGTAAAAAAACCCCTATAACCAACCCTCGACTTTATAAATCGAATTCTTTCAAGAGAATGATGATAACTAGTCGCCAATCTTAGTGCGTTGAAAGTGGGAAGTATGATTATATCGTTCATTAGATGGCAGCAGTGGTGTGTCGTTTCGTGATGGATAGGTGGGAGGTGTGGTGTTGGGGGGGCAATGGTGAAGGAGGAGAGGTTGAATGGTGTTTGTGATTGAGGGTGAGTGCGAGAGGATCGACTGGAGTATGAGAGGGAGGGTTGAGAAGGAATAATGCTGATCGAGGTTTGATGGGAGTATGATTGCCGGGTCAGCTGAGGAAGTTCACCTCCTTCTTCTGCCATCCCTCTAGCCGCTTACCACGCCACTCCTCCCCGGCTTTTTTCAAACCCCATCTTTATAACGTTCCGTCTACCAAACCACCACAGCCGTCTTCCCTCTATCCTTCGCCAGCTCTTTGCATCCGTTTCTACCTCATGGTTTTCACGGTTGTTGAACTATACCTTAGTCGTATCTGTCTGGATTAGTCTTCTAGTGTTTGAGGGCTCTTGATTATGGGATCAAGGATGTTTTGGGTTCTGGGGAGGCTCTGGGGATCAAGGGAGATTCTTGATGGTTTGGGGTTCATTAAGAGAAAACTGTGATGAGTGTTCTCTACGCCTTTCTCTAATTAGCTGAGAGCGAAGGAATCATAACATACAGATCAAAAGCTGAATTCAGGGAATTGCCACAGAACTTTTAACCACAATGAAACAATCTTGTAAAAAGCACTCTAAAACAGAAGTATATGGTTCAGTGCTTCCCTCTCTTGGTACCATAAACATATTGCGCAACAATAATGATAGCCTTTGTGTTAAAATACAACAATTCTATCAACTTGTCAGCTCTTGAACAGCCCACATTCAATATCTCAAACCAACACACTCGTAAATGTAGACGCAGATCAGACTCGACTGCTTCAGAACTCGGTCTTGCCGGATACGACGAATACTAGGCGTTATCATGTCGTCGTAATGAACAGTTGTTCGCTCGAAGCGTCGATGACTCTTGAGTGAATAGTGAAATACTTGAGGTCTTTATAGATTGTGCCTGTTCACTTGTACCTGAAGTTCCTTTTTTGCATTGAGCGTTATAGTAAGTCATCACAAAGTCATTTGTTGCGTTGCTGAAAACTATGTCGCTGAAACCTGACGATAACATCCAGCATTCAAGTGAGCTAAGCTTTGATCCAATGCTGCTGGTAAGTTGCAGCAAGTAATCTCGCAGTGACGGTACTGAATTCTGTTATCAGGATTCTTCTCTTCACGAGGATTTAAGACTGTTAACCCTTTCGTCATTTGATTCGCAGATAGCGTTCGTCAGCAAGCTGAACGAAAGCGATAGTGAGCTGTGACTACGCGGAGATGATGCGTTGTCGCCGCTCTCGCCAGGTATTAAGAGGCACTGCTCGCATCGAATGCAGCACATTGTCTTCGTTGTCGTATGAGCTACCTGACGCACGTCGGTCGTACGATAATCCTAGACGCTCTTCATTGCCAGGGATTCGCGGTCGTTAGGATTCGAAAACTGACTCTTGTACTCTGCTCGCACTCGCTTCACCAGAACTATTCGCATATTATCAATGGTGGTGTGGTTCATGATCTGTAATTCATTGAAACTATACTATTTACCGTTGCCGGAACGAACAAATCTTAATCATAACAAGCACTTGTCTGGTTAGTTACTCAGTAATCATCTTGTCAGTTTATTGCAAAAACCCATATATGTTCGACATGCTCAGAAGAAGGTTCAGTGTTACTGCAAGAACTCAACATCTGCGATTACTTACTTCTGATTCGGACGACAATTTATCTTGATAGTCGTGCTGTCTGTATAAGTAAGTGATCTTCAGACCTTGTTGTATGCCATCTTCGACATGCTCGAGAGAATGACTATTCTCACTACAAAAAGCAGACATCTGAAAATGGTCGCTTTTGACTCAAATCGCGACTTGTCCTGATAGTCGACCTGTCTGTGTCTGTATACGTGAACAGTTTTTACATCTTATTACGACTTACCATATGTTAAATTGAACAAGTAGTCTCGTGGCAAAAAGAGACTTTTGATACTGGATCAATTGTTGAATCGTAATGCGATTTGTCCTATTAGTCGACTTCATATGTTGTCTGATTTTCGGTCATCCCTTGGTGTCCAGGCTGCCAGATAACGACATGGTCTCGCTTAACACTCAAAGCCCTATGCGCTAGTGGTGATGAAGGCCGATTGCGGCTGCGCAACACAAATATGTGACATGTTTTTAAACCTGTAAGATCAACGCTGTTCTGATATAATTTCCTGCTACGAGTAAACTGTACTACCAGTTGTCAGCAAAGTAAATTCTCTAATCAACAACATTAATACATTCGAACACTACAGCTATTCAGCTATGCCTACAATTGGTCAGGATGGTGAGTGGGAGGACTGTCTGAGCATGACGCTCACCGTGTTGGAACTACCCGACTTTGAGAAGATTCTACCATATCTAAAGCTGAGCGAGGCGGACGCTCTGGCTGTACAGGAGTATCTGCCATTCTTGACTTTAAACGAACTGGACAACCAGGCTGTAGGGTCGCCCCTACTCTCAATTCGTCAGTATGTTAGGCATATGTTTGACTATGGGCCCGAGGCTGCGTACCATATGTATTTGCGTATGGAAAAGGCTGTGAAGGTGGAAGAAGTCGTAATTAAACGACTAGAGATACCTTCCGAACTACCTGCTGGGGTCTGGATGTCGGAGAACTTGGTAGCAAGCTTACTATTCGTACTTGCATCGCCAAAGGCGCAGATGGCGAAGGAGCTTGCATCAGGGGACGAAATCCAAGGGATCATTCATCCGACCATTGAGACAGTAGAGGATACTCCTTGGGCATCTCTTAGGCAGGCGTACAACGAAGCAAAAGAAGTGGCCACCAAGGAGACAAGGACGACCTTAATCCGCGTGGAGCTTAGCGATTTGTTGCTTGCTGCTGAGGAAGAGATAGCGAAGGAAGTGTTTCCCAACGAGCTCCCAAACATTCGAGTCTCTTTTGCTCGTGTTTTTGTTATGGGCATCGGGCCGGAAGGGACCATAATCTGGATGACCGGTGGAAAACTAGGCGGAGTAAGCTTTGAGGAATATTGTAAGCAAGACCGTGACCGTGTCCTGTCAGAGAATGAGGTAAATCGGTTCGTGACTGATTTTGAAAAATTGACCGTGGATAAGGTAAACGTCTTCAGCTCCTATAATGAAGAAGCATTCTAATTCATAGTTTAGAGCGTCTGGAATTATGAAACCTTCAGGGCCTACAAGAGATGCTTCGGCATCGATCTCAAGGAGATCTCCAAGAGCGTCAACTCATGGCCCAAGAATATCCATACTTGGGTGTCTATCCGGAAGATCGAAGATGTAAAGCCGAGCAACATACACAAGTTCACATGGAGTGAATGAGTACTGTCTCAATACGATAAGAAAGAGGTGGTTGAGGAGGGTGTAGATGGATAGACTGTGGCAGGCAGGTCTGTACGTCTGTGGTTCCGTGAGATACAAGAACAGGCGATCCAAATCTCCGGGGAAAGCTGTGCAACCTGGCGATCGCAATCTAGCAAAAACGTACCCCTAGCAGCAAGTCGGATGTACGACTTCTAGATTAGAAGCCAAGCCATCGTGACTGAAGAAGCGCTCTGTACTTGTAAGCCCAATCCGTAAAGGCAAAGAATGCTAGTGTAATTGCTAGAGTATCTCCATTGTGCTTGATCTTCAAACTGCAACCTTTGTCCAAACTTTCTATGCTGCCGTCATATGTTAGTATTACCATCTCTACTTCGTTCGATTGTTCGCAGAAGTTTCAGGGTACTTTTACTGCGCAATCTAACCCCCAAAATCCGGATATGGATGCAGACCATTCTCTGTTATAGCATTAGAAAGATGAAGCAAACTCTGCGAAGCCTACTATCCATAAGAGAGCAGTATGGGGTTGCTGGCTGGGATACATCTGTTGTATTGAATGGAGCCGTTCTCCTGGGCCTTAGTCTAGCGCGCTGCTATCAATGGATTTCAATCTATATAGTATTAAGGTGTAGATTATGTGTCTTTCAGGTTTTCTCTTGGGCGTTACAAAGATGCCGGACCGGATTATATTCTATATGCACTTCGGTACACAATCTGCGCTTTGAGTTTGAATTTACGTATTGACTCGTCTCTAGGATCACAAGCAAGGTCAGAGGTTTTTGTTGGTATATAAGGGTCAGAAGGAGTACGTGTGTGTGTATGTATTGATTGAACTACTCTAGGAAGTAGGAACTAAGAGAGGAACGAGGTGAAAACTCTAACTTCCGCGCCCTATAGGGCTAAGCGAGATTGCCAACCACACAGGGGTAACAGTACTGTTCCCTGTTTCCAACAGTTTTCAATGGCAGGACGGATATGCACGCAAGGAGTACGAGCAGGCAGAGAAACTGATGCAGGGGGTGAAGACCGTGAGAGTCAAGCTTGAGAGTAGAGGTGAAAGCGTTGAGGACAGATAAAGGGGCAGGGGTGAGGCAGGGCCACTTGAGTGCAGAGATAGGAGCAGAGACACATGGGAAGACTGATACTTCCCCGAAAGAGCTGTAAATCGTAAGACCGAACGGGGAATCAAACTTCGTTCGTTTGATGTTCACTAGTCTCAAGTTTCTCGCGAGATGAGAAACCGTAGTCTCTGCAATTCTCTCATAGTCAGTTCTGCTTCTCAATTTTCACGATGCACGCATGCGACAGCAGTAGCAATAATGTCACGCACTCGCATCTGAATGCCATTGTTACTTCTTTCTCACAAAAGTTCAAAGTTCCGTGACTGTGTTTGTGAGGCATCATCATATGTTTTTGTGGCACAAAGCGCTTGCCTTTGAATAGGGGGTTTGGTATCAGCAGGGTTAGTGGTGATGATTGTTTCAAGGTTCGTATAGCTGATATGTTGTGTATAGTACAGGTAAAGACTATGGAACAAGACGAAGTAATAGCACCAGGCGAAAGCGTAGTACCAGGCCAAGCGGCAGCATGACTAAATAACAGATGGCCAGATCAGTCCATGATGTAAAATTCGATATAGCCAGATGCCGCTTTCAAGAGCTGTCTCGACAGAGTTTTTGGGCCAGCGACAGTTTCCTGAATACTAAAAAGCCTGTGATGCTTCTCATGAAGGGCTGTTACACCGTCAGTAGGATCGATTTGCTGCAACGAAATATCTGTAAACTTACGTGCCGGAACCATACTGATAATTCGAGGTGACTTGGTAGATACATGCGGTAGGTACTTCGCGATGGTAAAACCCTAGGCACATATCTGGAAGCCGTGGCAGCCCTCTTCGTACTAAACAAAAAGAAGAACGTATCGTGTAGATTTTGGAGTTGGTTCTCATCTCAGTCAAGGTACTCGTGATCCGGAAATATTGTACCCTTGAAAGAATCGGCCGATGGTAGTAGACATACGACATCATGATCATGAAGTTTGCAGATGTTACCTCCTAACCAATCTGTTGTTCCTCTTCCGTCGAACCATCGGCCAGCCATTACACGAAACGCCTCATCCTTAAATTCCGGTTCGAAAGATTCTCCATCGTCCTGATTTCCGAAACTCCATGAATTATCACAAAAAAGCACCACAAGTAATCTCCGAAGATTACAACCTTTCGGCAGCATCTTCCATGCCATGTTAATACCTTTGGTCGGGCCTAAGAGCCATTCCGGCTTACGGAAGACTAAATTAGTCTCTGCAGTCCAAAAGAACAGGGTTGTTCCAGTGCGATTTTTGAGATCAGTATAACCATATATATCCACCAGTGTGGTGACCACTTGATCCTTCAACCCGTGCACTTGAAGAACGTCGGCTAAGATGTATAGGGCAATGGCAGTGTGAAAAGGAACATCGCGATAGTTCGCTAGATTGAGAGCTAAACCATGGGGATTATCATCTTCGAGTTCATGTAAATCGGATAGGTTTCGGAACTCCAATTCTTTGTTCACAGCTATCTTTAGGTCTTCAAAAGTAGGCTTGATAGAAGGTGGGTAATAGTACCCTCTGATTTTGCCGGTGTACAGCCAGTGGATGAAGTATTTGAAGACTTCCGGATCCTGTTCGGGGAGATCAACAACGCCGTCTGCTTCCTTGAAGTTGCCTTTGCAGGCTGCATTGAAGAAATCCGAGGCTTGACACACGACATCCATGTGAATGTTGAAGCATTGCTTTTCTGGACCGATCCGCGCAGCAATGAGAGATCCCCAAAGGAAGCTGCGAAAGGCTCAAGTAAGGATCATGCTGTGGACGGCCACACAAATACAGTGGTATGATAGAGAAATGACTTACGGTATGCCCTGGTCAAGTTGCTCCATTGTTCTCAACTTTTGGATCTCCTCTCTATCCGAGCCCCAAGCTGTAAAGAAAGGATCGAAACGGTCCGTAGATTATGCAGTCTCCGCCGCCGACAGCGTGACGTGGCAAGGTTATGATCGTTTTGATTACGAAAGGTGCCAATATTGGCTGCGTTGCTGGTGAAGTATGAAAGCAGGTGCTACTCGAATAGGCAAGTTATGAGTGAATGTTATGGTAAGTTGCGCCACTCTCGATATTAATCTTGTAAACAAGTGAGGTAAGACGGAAGGAAGAAGGTTTAGCTAGTGAGAGAATGAAATTGTTTGCCGTATCTCATAAGTGCCTGCAACACCATTTCATGTTTATTTTGAAAGTCTCATGAACAACTGGCCCACGCCGTTTCGTGCGGCTCACAACTTTGGACCCTTTGCGGTGGTGGTTGAAATCTTGGAGACCTTACAACATCTTTCTGCTTCAGGTTTCATTATTCTATTAGCTGTTTCACACAATATCATGCTTTATAATATACTTGATTGGGAGTTATGTCGTTTGAGCTCACAGTAAACCGAAACATCAACCTGAACGGCTTAAAGAGCGGAACCTCAGCATTCATGACACTAATTAACGTATCTGTTACCCACATAGCTTCAGTAAGTTGACTTCAACCAATATTTTGTTGTCCACTTCGGCTGCAGCTTTAATCCTTTCCAAAGCACCTGCCCTTGCCCAGAACCTCACTCAGAAAATTCAGCCGTTTCGTTGCTGTGAGTCGCAGGACCAACCGTTGACATGAGTGAACATAGGACTTCATGCTCGTGATAGCCGTATATGTAGTCTACATCATTCCAAGGTAAAGCAAACCCTAGGTCATCCCACAACCCGTATAGTAGCCTATAGGCCGCAACTAAGATCTCGAGTTTGATAGGTTCTGCGCCAATCATAATATCCGCATCTCTGACTTTCTCGTTGGACAACCTCATTCAGATTTCGATTGAGATGAGAATTTGTAGGTAACATTTCCACGCAAGGCTGGAAGGAGGGAATGGATCTGGCAGCCATGCGGGTCTATGTTTATGTTTCCTCTCCTAAAACAAATAAGCACAGCTAAATGTATCTTGGCCGTAGAGTCTGAAAAGCTTGGTGATAATTTGATCTTTCAGGCCTCGTATGTAGGGCATTGGCCACCAGAAAAGCGCAATCGCTGCATCAAATGGGAAATCTTGATATAACGAATAAGTTAGAACTTCCACAGCTAATTTGACCTTCTTTTCCAAACTAACTGCGTCATGTATGTTGTTGGCTCCCGCTATCCGTTTCATGACCCGTCGCTCGAAAATCAACCCACAACGCCCTTGTTTCTGGTGTCGCTCGCAAAACGCATGCAGTTGCTCTGAACCTACGAATTCTGATAGACAACCACGCTACTGTAGCGGTAAGGATGTTGGCCTCTTGCCTCCACTTACTTTTCTTTTCAGACACCTGGACACACAAGAACCTGTGTCTGCTCACGCATGTCTTAATCACAAGCTAATGCTTTGTATGCCTAAATGCGACTTACGCCGCAGCTTTCTGTCATGGCGGCCGATCTCAAGATTGGACAAACGTTGCAAGGCAGAGCGGGTAGCTACACAATTCGGGAGCAACGGCATCGAAGGATTTGGGCGGCGATGTGAGGATGCTTCACACAGACCTGACTGAATAAATTTTATTCATGACTAATACATTGCAGGAGTTCCACGTCCCAAAGGGTAACAGTCAAAACCGCCGCTGACTGGCCTCTAAAGAACGAGCGCGATGTCCTCGAGGCCGTTCGTGATAACCCCTGCATTCGGCCCATCATTGATACGAGTGATGATCCGCCCTCACTCATATTGAAGTATCTGGACGATAATCTACTCAACGCCTCGAATGCGAAGACGCTAGAGAGAGCAGACATCAAGTTTGTCGCACGGAACATTTTGCAAGCTATAGAAGCGCTACACAGTCGTGGTTATGTTCACACCGGTATTGTGCAAAGCGCTCAGACGAAACCTGACATCGTTTCTAATTGATCTGCAGACGTCAAGCCTGACAACATTCTTGTCAACTACGGCACTGCAGCGAATCGCTTCAGCGAAGTACAGCTTGACGACTGTGGCGACGCTTTCATGGTCGATTCAAACGCGAGCTCATCTGAGGAAGGTCATATCATCGGAGCAGCAATATTTCGCAGTCCCGAGGCAATGCTAAATCTGCGCTGGAAGGCGTCGACCGACATCTGATCTTTTGGAGCAACTGTGAGTGATCAGAGTCATTAATTCCGAAACCTCTGTTCTTATCTCCCCTTAGCTGATTAGCCTCATCTGGGGCCAAAATTGGCACATATTCAAGCCAACCGAAGTTCCCTTTGAAAGTGATGAATATCCTCTGCAAGTACTCATCAAGCAAGTGAGCATCTTTGGACCAGTACCTTTAAGCTATGAAGAAATTGCCGATGATGAAAGCCTCGGCTTCCTCACAGCCGTCATTAACCTCGTCAACGAGCACAAACTTCAAAAACCCTTTCACCTATCAGAAGACAAGGAGCTTTCAACAGAAGACAGAACATTTATCTGCAAGATCATGAAGTTCGATCCAAGGGATCGACCTACTGCTAAGAAGCTTCTTCAGGACGAATGGTTTCGCCAAGAATGACTCATTGATATGTTGATTACTTCTGAATGGTTTCCTGATCGCGGCAAACCTCTAACACAAAACATCCAAGGTGAACCAAAACTGCTTCATACTCAGCTCCACTTGAAGCTATTTCGCCGCCACCAGCTATTCGAAAGTTCCAGTGCACCATCATAAGCTTTAAATGACTAGTCAGACCTACACCCTCTATTTCTTGTCTTTACCGAAAGTATGTAAGATGGCGGCTGGGCTTTGCAATAATATTGACGGTGTCGAGGGATAGGGTACAGGTGCGGTATAGGGAGCTTCGTAGAAGCAACAGGGTGAGCAGACAACGAACACGTGCAACGGTCGCTCTAGTAGATAGGTAGATCTAGGAGATAGGCTAGATACAGTTAGGTAGATAGGTAGGTAGTAGATGTAGAAGAAGGTAGGTAGATGCTCGTGTAGGTGCTCGTCCGTGTAGAAGTAGATAGATGTGCCTGTCGCAGGAAAAGGAAAAACCGCTTGGGAAACCCCTCACCCCCTCAACCTCGGTCTCCGCAGCGTCGCCAATCGCATAATAGAAAAGTTCCGCACAATGCTGTCCAATCTCTCATTTCAACCCTCTTCCACCCCCTCGATCCTCCCAAGCATCCTCCAAGAAAACCCTCCACCATGACACTCCCAACTACCACCCGCCAATGGGTCCTCACCAACAAACCCACCGACCTCGTCTCCCTCTCCGGCCCAAGCCCAACCTTCACCCAATCCACCGCCTCAATCCCCTCCCTAAAACCCAACCAAGTCCTCCTCAAAACCCTCTACTTCTCCAACGACCCCGCCCAGCGCGGCTGGATCTCCAAATACGTTAAGGCCGACCGCATGTACGTCCCGCCCGTCAGCGAAGGCGAAGTCATGAGAGCACGCGCGATATCCGAAGTGCTCGAATCGACGGCTGAGGGATTCAAGAAGGGGATGTTGGTCAGTGCGAATGCCGGGTGGAAGGAGTACATGGTTACGGATGCCAAAGAGTGCAGTCCTGTGGCCGATAACCTGGGCGTGAAACCGACGCAATTTCTAGGGGCGCTGGGGTTCACGGGCTTGACGGCGCTGTACGGGATCCGGGACATTGTGAGGGCGGGGCCCGGGGACACGGTGGTGGTCAGTGGCGCGGCGGGCGCGACGGGGAGCATGGTGGTGCAGATTGCGAAGAACATGCTAGGGTGCAAGCGGGTGATTGGAATCGCGGGGAGTGACGACAAGTGCAGGTGGGTGGAAAGCTTGGGTGCGGACATTTGCGTGAACTACAAAAAACCAGAGTTCAAGAAGGAGCTCATCAAAGCTACCGAGGGCTACGTCGAGGTCTACTTCGACAACGTCGGCGGCGAGATCCTCGACCTCATGCTCACGCGCATGGCCCGCCACGGCCGCGTCGCAGCCTGCGGTGCTGTGTCGAACTACAATACGAGTCAGCCCACGGGGCTGCGGAACTGGGGCGAGATCATTGTGATGAGAATCGAAATCCGCGGGTTCATTATCTTTGACTTTGCGCCCAAGTTCGCCGAGGCTACGAGGGAGTTGATTGCGGCGTATAAGGAGGGGAAGATTAGGATTGGGGATGAAAGTGAGACAATTGTGGAGACGAGCTTTGAGGATATTCCGAGGACGTGGATGAAGTTGTTTGAGGGGAGTAATACGGGGAAGCTGGTTACGAAGTTGAAGTATGGGGAGAGTTCTTCGTTGTGAGGGGCTTAGTTGCAAGGGCCCGTGGGAGGGTTGATGAGGATATGTGGAGCGGAGGACGCAATTTCTGTAGCCATCGATTGAATACGACGATAATGGAAACGGTCATAGATTATTCCCTTCAAATACTGTTCCCGACCATAACCCTGACATATCCATGCAAACATATATACTGCCATTCTCATCGTAAAACGCCTGGTTGCGCCTAACGGATGAACCTACATAGGACATAGTCTATGTTCCACATCAATTGGAAACCCCATTTCATTTGATATACATTGCCTCGAAGAGATATATGATGCCAAACACCAGGAATGCGAAACCACCTCCAAGGGTTACTATGAAATTGTCAGCACATCTAGCCTAATCCATGTGGGGTCTTTGTACTTACTCATTCTCAAACTGACCCTGCCCGCGATCGCCCTGCCGCCAATAACTGCAATGGCCGTACATAATGCATGTCCACTGACCGCTCCGCCTGTGACCCACCAGTAGTCCTGGCCTGCTGCCATTGCAATTGTGGCAATCTGGCTTCGATCTCCCCATTCTCCAAGGAAAGTCATTATGAAGGTTTGAACCCATGCCGGACTTAGTAGCAACGAGAATAGATTGTTCACGCCAGCTAACATGTTCATCGCGCCCGACCCTCTGCTAGGCGAAGGACTTCGCTCATCCGAGGAGGATGGTGGAGAGTCGGGAGGGGCAGGTAGTCGAGAGTTGGAGCGTGTTTTGCGGGAGTTGGCAAGGCCGGCTTCCATTGCATATGGACTGCTTGAATGGCGTCTGCGGCCCATTTTCCGGGCCATTTCTTCTTTCTCTTCTAACTCCATCTCAACTTCTTTCATCTCTTCACTGACGCCTTGGTCGGGACTGATCCTGTAACCCTCCCTTAGCATCTTTGCGCCAAACACAAGGAATAAAAGTGCAGCGAGAAAGTTGGTAAAGCGTTTCGGGATCAGTGTTGGAACGGCATGGCCGAGCACAGCGGATAAGATCGTCATCGCGATTAGGGCAGTGAAGGCGGCCGAGAAAACCACGAGGCGGGGATGTTTCATGGCCATGAGCGCAGCGATAAGGAAGGTCTTGTCGCCGATTTCGGAGAATATGATCATTGACAAAGAGAGGAGGAAGGAATGGAGAGGTTGTATTAGGGAGGCCGGCGCAGAGGTGAGTAATGTGCTTGACGGAGTGAAAGACTTTATGATCTCATTGATCTGGAGTGGATCCTTCTTGGAAGTGGTAGGTGGAACAGGATGGGGTATATCGTGGGGCTTCTCGGGGAGATCGGCAGGTTTCTATAATCGTAGCATTTAGCATTGCTAGTGAGTGGTCATGGGGAAAGCAGCATTACCTCGAGCCCTCCCAGTTGCTTCTCCTTCGGCTTCTCTTCGTCCTCAATACCAGTTTCCTTAGTTTTCTTGCCAGAATCCTTCGAATCGGGTTTTCCCAGCTTTGCTTGCTCACTATGCGGCAACGGAGGGACCTCTTTTGGAGGATCCGGCTTCCTTTCCGATTTCGGAAGGCCATTCGTACCTTCTTGCGTCTTCCCCATTCGATTCTTCTCTGATATCCCACCTTCTGTGCCCCTTGTTCCTTCTTTTGGCCCCAATCGGTTTGGATCGTCCATTACGCCATCGTTGGTTTCAGGCATTTTCCACCCATCCGTAGATGACGCTCCTTTTGTTTCTTCTTTCGACCCAGGCTTTTTTGATGGACTAGCAGTCTCTTCATCGCCGCTTTCCTTCGCTTTCTTCCGGTCTCGCTCTGCATTTGTTTCGACGAATGGCCCTTGATGCGGCCTACCATCCTTGCCGTCTAACGGAGCGTCTTTCGTGCCAAGATTGGTATCAGATTTCTTCACTGAAGCCGGTATCTCACCGTCCTTTCCATCAGCAGATACGTCTTTGGCAATATGACTAGGATCGACATTGGTCTGCACCGCTAGGTTGGCAGGTAGACTCGGAGAAGGGCCAACGATTTTACCCTGAGCTAAGGCTGCAACTTGTTCTGACGATCTAATAGCACCAGTGAAGTGGAGGCATGGGAGGAGTAGGATCAGTAGAGGTGACGGCCGCTGTTGTAGTTTCATTGCGCTTTGGTGTATCTTCTAGGCAGGATCTCCCCTGCAGAGTGGGTCTAAGAATCTCTATATAGATCTGGCCGGATATGGTAGACAGAAGGTGAGAAGAGACTCATATACAGGAAATGCTCTTTCTGAACGGAAGAGAGTGGTGGAATCAAGAAAATTAGTCGTGAGCTGTGGCTTCTACGCCCCCGTACACTTGTAAGTAACAAAAGTAACAAATGGAAAGGGATGCTTATGGATGGCGTCACGTGCTGGTAAGGATTCCTAAGGTGCCTTACTTTAGTCTTCCCGCGAATAAACCTTGTCACAACATCGAGCTCTGTTTGAGGTAAAGTTCATAACATTAACATCAACATTGAGTTTTTACACAGAAGTTTTGGAACAACTGATTACCGCGCAGTAAAGCCTGAAGAATACTTTAGAGTAATCCTCAGCTCTAAGTTGTCGCTTGACCGTGATTATTGATTCAATATCGCCGCAATGGCTGACCGCATCTCCACTCGATCTGCCAGCAGGCGCACAACACCGCAGTCACCACCAAAGTCCACCGGAAGCCGCAGTATACCGCCACAAAGTCCTCCACAACGCACTATGCGTGCAATAAGAAGTCGAAGTCATGACGTGAGCGATAGTGAGGCAAGCAGAACCAACAGTAAAAGCAATCGAAGGCGGGCACCGCGTCAAGTATCTACGGAGGTCGTGGGAGACTCAAGCAAAAGCAGGAACCGGACTGACACAAAAGTCAAACCTAACAGTCGGTCCAAAGCGTTACAAGGTAAGTCAGAGACGACTTGTCCTCCCGTCTCGAGCATCTCGTTCGGCTCCAAAGCATATATGCTTCTGCCCTCTGAATTTCCGACTTCAGCACCAACTACTTGATTTCGAGGGCTCTAGAGTTCTGGGTCTTTTTTTGGATGGCATACACTAACCACGCATGGCCGACTTTAGATCTTTCGACCGTTACCGAACACCCCAGTATCATCTACCCCGACCTACCCACATCTGCAGAGAATGAAGCAGACCCAGATGTCAAAGCAGAAAAAAATATCCAGCGACGAAGCGTCTATGAGAATAAATCGCCAGGAGACGTTTCTATTTTCTCTGGAACTACGGCGAGGACATCTCGTTCTGCGCAAGAGCTGTTGGGTTTAAACGCGGAGGATATGCTGGACGCGCTTCCAGACCTTTCCGACGCATCGGACAAGCTGTTACGCTTGCTCGCTCCAACTGACACGCCGAATGCTGCAATTGGTCTTGTTAGGAGTGATCTCAAAGACCCGGAGTCAAGAACAAGCAAAAATATGAGACGCCTTTGCAACAGCTTCCGGATACCGAGGGATTTTTATGGCAGCAGTCTCTATATTCGTAGTCCAGCTGTTCTACGGACTTTGCTTCGAGGCAATAGAACAGCAGCTACTACGTACGGGCCTTGGCGACCGGATCCTTTGCTGCAGAAAGCAAACCTCTGCAGTTTGCTCTTGACCGTTTTGGGGTCATCGCAAAAATTCGATAGCGATCAGGCGATCGAAGAACTTGAGCCAGTCTTTCCGGCTTCATTCCTACACAGTTTTGTAACTCCCAAATTCTTAATATCCTATGCAGGATCCAGCGCTTTGAGAGATGACACCTTGAAGCTGGGTCTTGAGCTGCGGACGCAATATGCGATCGTACTACTTACAGGTCACATCGGCGAGGCCAACTTCGATCCTGACACGATACTGTTCGAAGTCTTTTACCAGGAAAGAAACAGACTAAGAGGCTGGGACTTCGTGGGTTCGAGCAATGAAGAACTCCCGAAGGCACTTGAGGATATGATAAAACATCGACTCGACCTTATTCGGAAGCATTTTTTCGAGGAACCTCAAGCTTCTGATCTAGGGAAGCTAGTGGATATTGAACGCCTAAAGGCAGATTTTTCTTGGGATGATTTTGTCATCGGTGTTGTCGCATGGAGTAAGGCACGGTTGGACGAGTTACAACGCCAGATAAACGTATTCGACGGAGATGGAGCTGAGAAAATCAAAATAGCGCTGGACCTGAAAATCCAGGATATTCTTAAAACAAATTCAGTGATAGACGAAAGCGGCCCGGAAGTTGTACTCGACGATGAATCGCCTTCGGAGCCGTCTCACGCTCCAATCGAGTCGATCGACACATCCAGCCATCCAGCCACTTTGGCGAGGGAATTGAACGGGCCTGTATACAAGTGAGTGACCCTGCGTCCTGAGCTTCGGATGGTTTTCGCTGTACTACTCGGATGTTTGTTGATTGCCCGGATCAGGTTCAATTCTCCCAAAACACTTCTATACGCGGCAAGCCGCCTGCGGGAACGATTTCCAAGAAGGCCGGAGCCTTTCATAGCCCAAGACGCCCTACTGTCGCCTCCCATTATCCACGTTTCCGGAACAGCGCGCCCAGACAATCAGCCCTTGACCCCTTCTAAGAAAGCCATGGAAGCAATAATCACATCTTCTGCACCTGTCAATATGGCCGACGGCTTTCAACCCCAGGTTCATAACGATGACGATCTGCTATCCAAGGCACAATCCCCGGAGTCTGAAAGAGACGATAGAGCGACTGCAACAGAGATAATGAACTCTCAAGCGCAAATCGAAGCCGACGCAAATAAAGAGAACCTCGCACAAGGGCTAAGATACAGCTCCGATCATGTTCTCCTGCAGAATCCAGAGCAGCAGCCGATTGAGACTCGAAAGCCACGTCTCATTGATCGCCAGCGTGGAGCAGTACGAATCGCTTTTGATAGCCAGGTTCCTACCCAGAGTGGCGTTTCGAATAGTCGTGAAAAGAATGACAACGGGATCCAGTTGAGTGACGAAGAAGATGAGCAAGAGCGAATGAGCAGTGTCAGCCGAGATATTAGTTTTCAACAAGACATGCGGCCTATTGACGTCAGTTCTAGACGTAACTTTACACATCTCAACCAGCGTTCTGTAGCCGAGCCTGGGGCAGCTCTACCTCGAGCCCAGAAAAGAGCAGGTTCACCAAAGGAGACCCAAAATCCAAAGAAACTCCCAAGACGGAGCGAGCGACCAATCCAACAACATGAGGATGATGAAGAGGACGACATTGGGGAGGCTGTCGCACAGCAGAATTACAACAGCGTTCCTTCGCAATCTCAGATTCAGAACTACAAGCGGGTCAATTCGAGCGCCAAAACCAGAATGGCTGAGCGGCCCAAAAAAGTGCAGTCTCGTAAAGCATGGACGGATGTAGAAACGGAAACCCTCTTGAACCTGATCGAGGAGCATGGAACTAGCTGGGGATCGCTGAAGAAGATCGATGGCAAAAATGGCAATTTAGCATATCGAGATCAGGTTGCTTTGAAAGATAAAGCTCGGAACATGAAGCTCGACTTTCTCAAGTACTTTCATCTAGGATCTGGGGCTTGACTCTTGGACTGACTTTATACCTACAGGGCCCTCATACGCTTGCCACGCAACTTTGAATTAATCCCACTGAACAAGATACAGATCGAGAGGCTGCGGAGTCTGGGCATAAGATACAATACAGAGACCGGCACTATTTTTAGTGAAGACTCGGACCATACTCAATCGGATCAGGACTGAGTAGCGCAAGGATGAAGTAATTGGAGATTAGCGGTGAGAGGGAGTGGAGTCAGTGCGTGTTCAAGTATGGTATTCAAGCTCTGCTCGAATATCCTTCTATTTTATCCTGGTGTTAATAGGTAAAGCTTAAGGCATCAAAGGGTTTTCAGTATGTCGAATGCAATCCATATTACGTAACCATCGTCAATGATAACACCTTCTCAATCCCGTGTCCATTTAGTTCACCGTTTTCACTTTCAAACATTCCACCCTCCACTCACTATATTGAGGTCTTTACAGATGGTTACAACTGCAGCTTCCACCGTGGTCTTACTATCTCACTTACTCAGTCGAACAGTTTAACCAGCATCTGTAGCCCCGTCATTCTCTACTCAAGCCCTTGGACCTAAGGTTTTCGGATTACCTTACAGTGAGCTTGTCGTAACAGGGTTCACATCTACAAAGTCAGTTCTGAAACGTCTTGCTCGCCACTGTAGCATGATACCACAGTTCAGAAATTGTTCGAAGGCATAAAGCACTGTCCTTTAAGGCGAGTCCCCTCAAATGTCACCTCAGCTCACCTCATGGTTTCTGCGATCAACTTTGCTGATTCTTCTGAGCCATAATTACAGCTCACTCTTTGTAAGCTTTCTATCGCCGTGATCAACCGTACCCTGCCCTCATTGGGGACGTCCACATCTACTTACGCGGAACGAACCATGGCCCAAATCTTGGAGATATGCTCCATGTTGGGATTCACCGATAGGAGCTCCAAAGGGCTGCCTAACGCTCTTATCGACGAGGTTGAGCAATTCATAGTAACAAGTTCCCAGCAAGGTTGGCATACAAGCACAGAGGACATGACACACGGGTACCTGTACGACTCGGAAGCCGGAAATAGACTTTGGGGACGAAAATCTAGATCAGGCTACAGACCTTGGCTCGAGTGGCCCAGACACGGCGATAGGTATGTCGGCAGATCTTCTCAACCCGGATATTGCAGCGCACTGACATTGTCCAGGATCGAGGGACTCCTGAGGCAATTATTCTCTGTAATTGTGCAGCGTCCTCCTGGAACCGAGTCCTTTGCGTCCCCAGAAGAGGAACGTCCAGAGCAGGCCCAGACACCTAGCATTCACGCCGGAAGTGGAGACGATAGCGGCAGTGCGGCTCAGTTTGCGAACAAAGTTCATTCAGGCCATACTCTCAAATCCCAAAAGAGCAAAAGATTTAGTGAGATGACGAATAAATCTACTAGAGATGATGAATTGATATCTAGGTAATGCTACTGATCCCTCAATTACGTGCAATAGATTCGAAATTGATGCTGACTGCTAAGTGTTGCACCGAATCATTCAATACTGTCTTCGAACTTCGAAGAACATGGATTCAGTCAACAAGTTCCAGTCATCGCTCGGTCTGAGGCGGAATTGGTTGAGATGCTAAGATTATGGATGCGAGAGCACAATGGAGAATTGCCACCTGGTGCGATGAAGGGGTCTAAAATCGTGGTTGAAGTGTTCGTTGCGAAGGAACTCATGTTCGTTGGGACCCGAGAAATGATCTTGGTTGATCGTTTTCTTGTCAATGAGACAACCATAGGATGGATATTAAGGGCAAGAGACGGATCTTGCATGATGACAAAGCCCAACAACGGAAACAACGGGATTTGGCGTGGCTACAAAGCCTGGCTTGGTGGTGATTGCGGCTTCACTGATACCATACTGGTTTCCAGCGACGGGAAACGTCATAAACCATCAATTTCGAACCACAACACAGAATTGCGTGACTTAGACATGATTTACAGAAACACAGGTGTCAGCAATGATTCGCTGAAGAATACAAAGAACGCCGTCAATCCAAACTGCCACTCAACTACTACCAAGACTTTGTATGTGGGTCTATCTCACAAAGGAACAACTGATAGAGACGGCTTAAAAGCATCTGATACTAGGGATGCGAGGGCCGTCAAATCTAAAATTGAAGGTCATCGATATCCAACCCAGAAACGCCGCCTGGCAAGCTTCGGTAATTCATTCGAAGCCTGGGAAGCCCAAGGCAACCGAGGCGAGCATACACCGCCTACATCTAGCTTTAACACAATAGAAGGCTATCACTGGCCGACTCAGCGTCCCGGTACGCCTCCTATAGCGCCTCAACAGCAGTCTAAGCGTCGACAACCCCCCCACAAGCTTCACGAGGCGGCGTGTCTACAACCAATCGGTTACAGATCCCCCAGCATTGAACTCACTTCAGTACACCAGGCATCTCCACGCCGCCGGGGCCGTCCCAGGAAGTCAAAGTTCAACGGCTCATATCCAATCGATTACAGATCCCCCAGCATTGAACTCACTTCAGTACACCAGGCATCTCCACGCCGCCGGGGCCGACCCAGGAAGTCAAAGTTCAACGGCTCATATCCAATCGGTTACAGATCCCCCAGCATTGAACTCACTTCAGTACACCAGGCATCTCCACGCCGCCGGGGCCGACCCAGGAAGTCAAAGTTCAACGGCTCATATCCAGAGAAAAAAGAGGGACGGCTTATCTCAGCTACAAAGCTACCTCTCTCTCCCAAGACACCTCCACGCGCATCTAACGCAATAACCAAACACACCCCATCTTCCCCTACCTCGAAGTTTTTGGTATCCCCAGCTACAATCTCCGAGCCATATCAAGCGAGTCAGATTGTGTTCCACTTCTTCCTCTCCAATGAGGGTTTTGGCGCAATTCCTAAACTATTTGCCCAATGCGCCACACCAAAATGCTTTTTCAAAGAGGCAAAAGCGGCATACCATGCGCTCGGTAAGTCAACTGATAAGTCCAGGCTTCTAGGCGTGAAGGTGACTATTGAAGGGGTAACTAGGCCAATTGTCATCCTTTGGGAAAGCGAGGATGGTTTTGAGAGGATGGTGGAGGCAATGGCGAACGAGGTGGTGGGACGAATTGGAAACCTGAACGTGGAGGTGAGAGGTATCAAGATGGGCCAAGCGATGTGGGAGGTGGGTGTTTCCACTTGAGTATTGTGTGGTGGATGGGCAGAAGGTGTAAGACGGGAATTTTAAACAGAACATGAAGATTCATGAGTTCTCTGATAGTAAGGCTGGAAAGCAATGACAGAAGAGCAAGGGAATTTCAATCTAGAGACGCATGACTCGGATGGATACGAACACGCTCAAGGTTGAAGACGCCGCGTTGTATCTAAACATTCGACGTCCTGCCCTTCGATTTTCAGCAGTCATGAAATACTCGCTTCTACTGTAGGACCAATCATTACTTGGTAACCAGCCAGCGAAGCCATGCCCCTGGTATACGCTGATAAATCATCATGACCCCATAAGCCTACACCCGCGGGACGAAGAGTCTCTTTAGGTCGAAATTGAGTTCTAAAAGGTGAATTATAAATAAAGAGATTCTTCTGAATTCTATAGACGATATCGAAGTGACAGTGAATCTCTTCGGCGATAGCTTTGGGGCGTCAGTGAAGTAGTAGAAGTCGAAAGCTTTCTGCACACGCTAATAGTAATTTTCTGCTACCGTAATCTGGAATTTTACCACACTTCCTCGCGAATTACTTCTGTCATCAACACAAATCATTTACATGCATCCTTTGCTTACACGAAGTGTTCTTCGACTCCATGTCACATTGTAAATATCGAAGAGCGGTAAATCGAGTTCAGAATGTATACACGAGCGACATTCTACAATGTAATGTGCTGGGCTTTGACAACCTATTGTCAAGTACATTGGGTTTGCTCTTTTAGACAGTGCAAAATGTTTCCTTGACTTTGGAATGGAACGTCAGTGCTTCGAAATTCCCATTGGCCAATTACCCAGCCACGGACTTCAGCCACAGAGATCTAAGGTGTGCATGAGGCTGTCGTAACCGCGAGGCTGTCGACATGGCGCCTTTTCATGTCAATGTTTTCAAACTTGCTATGGTACTTCTTAGGCCAATATACTTTTCAAAGCGTTAAAAATGGATAGCTATTGGGAGACTGAAAGAATGCGTTTTCAAGATCGCATGTTTGTGTGGAATCGAAACTTTACAGAAAGGCAGAGGCGCGCATACCAATTCGAAGACAAGAGGTTAGCGCCAGATCACGGGCAAACCATCATCAGCGCCTTTCTCAAAGAGCAAAGCTCCAGGCTGGACCCTCTTCAATACAATTACACTGCCCTCACCAATTTCCTTGAAGCAGCTGGCAACGTAATATGGCCGAATGTTCCATCTTCACCACATCACAACACACCATTAGCTCTGCTTGATGACAGAAGGGATGATACTGGCTGGGAAGACATTAATGGAACACAACATTCAGCTAGAAACTGGGACAGATATGCAGACTATCCACCTCAAGGTAAAAGCAGAAATTCCGGTCTCTTTGGCCCCGGAGAGTTGTACAGGAAACAGCTAAGAGGTGTACGTTTATGCTTCTCTATCATCTTTATCCCCTCATGACTAAACTGTGAATAGAGGCTAGTAGACGGCGCTGAGCGCCGAATCTTGTGAGTACCCTAGCCGCATGTAATAGTTCCTATGTTGAGAACGTTTAGATATGTTGCGAACATGGATTCGTTGTGTGGGCTTGCAATCGTTTCGACTGCATCCAGTCTACGAGCTCCTGTTTTGCGAGATTTTCTACAGCGTTACACCTCTTACCGCGTGTTTTTTGGAGTTTCAATGGTGCGTCCCTTTTCTACTTCGGGTCCCTCTAAGCTAATCATGGGGTTTAAGTCATTCGGGTTTGCTCTGGAATTTCACCTTCCTTATTATGCACTTCGTCAAGGCTCTGTGAGGCAAATTGATCCCCGTGGTCTTCGGCGGTGCGCCGACTTTATCCCTGATCGATTGTCTCCAGACGCATCTGAATATCTGTATGAGGCGCAGATATCGGTAGTAGTGACTGGCATTGACGAGTGGTTTTGGACGGCTTATTGCTGCACGGACACACATTTTGGAAGCGAAGAATCGGTACAATATTACCATGAGAACGGCCTGGATGCTCATACTGGCGGAGAGAAGTCGACCGACTATCCGATATGGAACCCTAGGGAATATCTTCTTGTAGTCCTATCCTGCCGAGTCAAACAGACCACGAAAGAGTGGGGAAATGTTATCAATACCCTCGAAACCCGTTTAAAATACCATGTAGAAAACCCGTCCTATTCGTTTACCAAAATAGCGCTGACTTCAATAGGAAGAAAGTATTTTCAACAAATTAATACGAGATACTTCACTCATCGACGACGCTGAGTACAGTCGCACCCGTGAATACACAAGGACAATAGAGCTTCTACGTCTTCTATACAATGCACTCGTTAAGGTCATCGAGTCTTGGGAAAGTTTCGAGAGTGGCGAAATCCGGTACTTCGATGTAAGGGAGCAAGAAACCCTACGCAAAGTGTGCGAATCTTATCTTGCTAGTATTGAGAAGGATATGACGGAGCTTCGATTCCTCAGAAGATCATTGCAGCAAAGAATCGAGATGTTCGACAACATGAGGAATGGAGTAGGTCCATTCACAATAGCAACATAGAACTGGCCACTAATGGCTAAAGCTAGTCAATGCTTCTGCAATGGCAGAAAGCCGGGTGGCCACTCTCCAAGGAAAGAATATAAGCCGACTCACAAGAGTAACAGTGGTGGGTAAATCACCAATCTTCATCGTAAAGTGTTCGTTACTGAAAAGACTAGATTTATTTACCTCTGAGCCTGGGCACAGTGAATAAGAATCCATTGTTCAAGTTTGCGCGTCCTGAAAGCTAATGTCAATTAGGCAATATTCAGCATGGCAATTATGCCTAAAGGAGCGTCCTGGAAAGCTTATGCCTTCGTTCTTGTTTTCCTCACTGCGGCTACCTTGTTAATGGCATTCAAAATAGAATTTCTCAAAGCCATGGAAATCTCTGCCTGGGCCAAAACAGTTGTAATCACGAAGAAAATTCTTTAAAAAGAAAGGCACCCCGGGAAGGTGCCGTCTACCATGTTCACTCGAAATTACATAGTCTAGCGTCTGATCCCCGTCTTCAAGCAAGCTTGCAATTAGAGCACTTGTCGTGGCCGCAAGCGACGCATCTCGGCATCGACGCTGTGCTATTTTGGCCTGAATAGCATCGACAATTCGTATTATTAGAGAAAATTTGCCAGGAAATCTCAATCAGGCCTAACTTACACAGTACCACATAGGAGGTCATCAAAATTGGTTCCAGGTTGGATGACATATTCCAAATCGTACAATATCCTCAAAGCCAAGTCTAATTGGTCCGCCATGTCTTTCAAGCCTGTGCATCGGCTGCATCTGACGTGAGGACAGCTGCCGCAACTCGAGGTATTGGTCGTAGACGTGGTGGTGTTAGTGCATTGACACTGTTGGCAGAATCTTAGCCCATCTGGCTCTTTCACACGGCTTTACTTGCGCAAGGCGGGCGAAAGTTTAGGGACTCACACATTTCCATTTGCAGCTTCCAGTCAGCAAAGAGAGACCATGATACTCGTCGCCCGTGTGGTCGTGAGCATGGTGGTCAAGAGTTGGAAGGACACAGGGAAAGACATCCATGTCTCAGTCTAGGCTAGGAAATAGCTTCTTTGTTCGTGTTCAAAATTGTAAACCTGCCCCTCCCTCGCCACTACTTAGACGGTCCAATCACGTTGGAAGAGCTGAGCCTGTTGAGAAGAGGCTCTGCGGCACATCCCGTGGCATCCTAATGATAAGGCTCCAGTAACCTCACACAATCCTGCTGCATCACAAATCAAGAAATGGGACACAAGTCGCGAGCGAACTTATAGTTGGTATATTAGGAAATCTCCGGGAGTGCACGGGCCACTGTTAGGGCTGAACCTATCCTTACCGTTGCCCACACTATAAAAGACATAAGGCACTTAGTCGACGCCATAGCATAGCTTGGGTACTCGCCGGCATAGCTCTACCTGCCTCCACCATAACACCATAACAGCTCCAGGCCAAAAGGTCTAGACTATTGCTAAGGTGGATGTCATGAATGGATACCGTATTCCCAAAGTTGAGGGGAGCCCAGAACTATGATTCTTGGGTAACAGAGATTACTTCTGTACTAAAGCTGGAGGGCCTATGGAACATCACCGCTGGAAAGACCTCCGAACCTATGGAACCTGTACGACCCCAGGCCGTTCAGGCTACCAACAGCACTACTGTCGTCTGGCTCATCTGAATATGAGTGACGTTAAGAAACTCGCTGGAATAAGTACTGGATTGGATGTTAAAGCGGCTGATAGCATGCAAATACACGAGTCTCCAGAAGAGATTTGTGAGTCATGTGCCAAGGGTAAGCAACATTGGAACAACGTTAGGATACCCCATACACGAGCTACCAAAAAGGGGGAGCTAGTTCACTGCGGCCTCGCTGGTGGAGGCCTTCTACCTACTACCCTAGGGGGAGCCAGATCTGTTGCTGCTATGACTGATGAATATACAGATTTCACCACCGTGTACCTACTAAAGCGGAAATCAGAACTCAGGGAAGTTCTTCGCCACTATCTAAACACTATGAAGACCGAAGGTAACCCGGTACAACGCCTCCGCTCAGATAACGGAGGGGAATTTGCTGGTTATCGGACGATCGAGCTTCTAAAAGAGTTTGGGACAAAGTGGGAGCCGACTGCACCTTACAATCCTGGTCAAAATGGGGTAGCTGAACGTTGCTTTCGAACTCTTTTTGAGCGAGCACGTGCTATCCTCGCCGAATCCAAATTGCCTCCTACCTTATGAGGCGAAGCAATCAATACTGTGACCTATTTGAAGAATAGAAGTCCAACTACCTCCCTTCACAATAAGACTCCTTTCGAGGCCTGGTACGGAAATAAGCCGGATATAGGGAATTTACACATCTTCGGCTGCTTGGCCTATCACCATGTTGAAGGACCTCGCCGAAAGCTCGAAGAGAAGAGTAATAATAATAATAAATTCATACACCCTTGTGACATCGGTTAAGCCGACCCATGGGGGACTCTATGCTATCTATATCGAGTGGACAAAACCCTCTGGGGTAGAAAACCACTCGCTGTCTATACGGCTGCTTCGCGCAGCCGAAACTATCGTTATGAGGCTTTGTACCAAATTAGTTCGCGTTGACCGCACGTTAGAGAATGAGTGACCCAGCCACTCTAAATTGCTCCAGGAGCTCCGTTTTCATCATCATCCTCGCAGCTGCTCTGAGGCCCTTCGTGGTAGCGACGATTATCCGATAGTCCGAGGAGCCGGCGTCTCGTAGCATCCTTGATCGCAGATGTGACCAGTCCGGGCAGTGCATGAGTACATGTTTCGCCGTCTGATGGTCCCAGCCGCAGTCGCATCGCGCGCTATCTGCGCCTGGAACGTTCCTGGAGTGCAGGTAAGCATTCAGACCTATGCGTTCGGTTCTGATGTGAGTGGCGAGAGTGCTTTCGGCCTTCTGAAGGCCGTTCCGCATCTTTACCGTCTTGTTGGACAGGTGCGACCTTTGTGCCGGGGTGGCGTGAACACCTGCGATGCGTTTCCTATATTTTTCCCATCGTTGCTTCCACTGACTTCTGTGATACTGCGCTATTGCGATGCTGTCACTAGTCGGAATCGTCGCAGCGAGGGCTAATCGCCCGCGTCTCGGCTGTATTTTCGCGCCTTCTCGAATTGAGTTGTTCAGAAGCGCCACTTCGAAGAGAAGAGTGTAAAATGTCGTTTTCTAGGCTTAACAAATACCGTCTTTGGGAGGGACAAAGGGTTATTGTCTCATCACATGTCTTACGGGATGAAGTCTCTGCTATTGAGGGCGAGGACTATGATGACGATGATTATGCTCATATCAGTGTCGATAGCGATACTACCCAAGAAGAACTATTGTCAGTTGATTACTACAGGCCTACCTCAGTCGAAGATGTAGATATCGACGAGAATAAGGACTCGGGGGAGTCAGAGGATACCGACGAGAATAAGGAAACTGACAATGGTAGTGAAGATGAAGGGTTAATCGAACCCGAAGCTCAATCTTCTACTGATCTGGATCACGTGGGGGAGCCTGAACCTCCATCTCTATTAGATACAGTAACAATACGAAGACCTCCCCGTCGCAAGGCAGCTGGACCTTCCAATTACAATATCCTCGCTGATCCCTTCAATGTACGTCGGGGGGGAAATATCAATTCTCCGGGATTTCAAGGTCATGGGAAGATAAACACTGCAAAGAATGGGTTCGCTGTTCGAATCCTGAAGGCGAAGATTAAATCTGATTATCCTACATACTTTTCTCTTAACCCATTGGGTTGACCGAGTTGGGCTCATGGTCTGACTTGACCCGGTCAGGTTGGGTTGAGAGTATTGAACCCAACCCCAACCCGGAACCCGACTCGAGTTGGGTTGGGCAACCCGGACCCGACGGCAGGCCTAAACCTATCTCGAATTCACAGCGACAGATATCTTCTTTCAATGAATTAGATCAACTGCTGCTCATCTGCATTGTATTGTCACAGTCAACTACTTTGAACTTGTTTCATCTTACTCTCTCATTGTCTACAACTTCATTATTATCTGGCATTTTTTTCGCGAGCGAAATTCTTGCACACTATCGCAAAACGCACTTATACTACACCGAAGAGACTTGAATACGCAAGAATCGCCAACCGGCTGACTCACAACGTCTCTTCCCCTCCCGTCGACTGATCCTAGCGGCGATATAATTGCAACCTTTGATGTCTGTATGGACCTCAACCCCCGTAAATTCCTCGCCGATTACTCCGCCTACGAATTCTCTACCCATGCCCTCACATCTCGTACCGACGTGCTCCTCCTCAGCATGGCTTGGCTCACAAATAAGGAACCTTCTTACCTCAGCTCCGCACCCAAAGAACCAGATATGAATACACTGAGATACTGGTTGAAGCGACTGCAACCGCTGGTCAAAGATATGGGGAAAGAGGTAATAATAGTGGTTGCAAATAAGTGTGAGGGGGAGGAAGGGCTAGATGCGAAATATGCGGGGACCAGCTGGATAGGGAGAGTAGATCTAGGGAAGGCTGAAATATGAAATATGATGGGAAGAGAAGAAGAGGGGTTGGTGGTTGCGGATACGGACCAGAAGCTTAAGTGGGTGGTTAGATCAAAGGATAGAGAAACAGAGAACAAGACGAAGAAAGCAGGTGAGGAGGTAGACGGTAGTCGTTCTCTTTTTAAAGCTTCCAAGAATATGAAGCAGTTCATTTTCATCCACAAGATATTCAGGCATAATTTTATACCTCGTTTGATCCTTCGAACTTGCTTCCCATTGTCGAAATCTCAGTCTCGTTCTATTTCAGAAGCCAATCAATGCCCGGTCAACACCAAAACACGCTGAAGTGCTTTCAACTTTCCAACGTACGCGCTAAACAGGAAAAAATAAACCTCTCAACACACTTTTGCAGGCTTCTTAATCCGGACGCGCCAAAGCCCGTATATATTTGCTCCCTTTTCAACTTCACCTGACCTCTTTCTTTCCAGTTTTCCTCAACTCATCTACTCAGTATTGAAAACAGCACTCAAGATTTTCATCTTTTTTTGCATTAAGACATTGATCAAAAAGAAGACGGTCATCGGGTTTTGGGTCTCGATTACTACTAGACGACGAGCATTTTGCTTTGTAAAAGTCAAGGAGAGATCCGAGAGAGAGCGTGGAACAAGCAGGTAATGTAGACAACAGCGCTTCTTCAAATTCTCATCACAACAAGAAACAAAACAAAACAGTGTTCCTTTTTTTTTAAATCAGTGGACTTAGACTTTCATAACTTCTTTCTGTTAGTTCCTTGAATCTTTTCGAAGCCAGCTTGCTTTTCTTTCATGGAGGATTTTTTTTACTAACTTCTATAGCATGGTTTACTGCATAGCACACAGGTTACAACTGCATTCAATGCTTCTTGAGCGTCTTAGGTGAGATCTCGAGATCATGCACATCATCTTCAGCTCATATCTTTAAATTCAGTTGTATCACAGCACGCAACATTCTTTCTTTCTCACCTCATCACCCCCCACCTCATCTTCCCTTGAATCACCTCATCCTTACCCCAACCTATCTTAACCTACCTCACATCCTGCCACACATCATTAAACCTCGTTATCTGCTGCTGCAACAAAATATGTAATCCATTTGTCGAGCAAGCAGCTTGATTCATCAAATTTAAGCTTTACACGTCGAGCTGACATATGACAGCTCAATACCAAAACCTCAACACTCCTCACCTCACTTGCTATACCTCGACCTCAAGTCAAACCACTTTCCGTTCTATTACTCCACAACCCAAGCCTCGCACATACTATCTTACCTACTCTATAAGACAGAAGCACCTCCATCTTTATACATCTTATCATATCTCGTAAGTACCTGCCCCTTTATCCATGCAAATTCACACTAGACCGCCATGACTAACACACATCAGTGCATTCCTGGCGGGCAGGTTAAAAACGTTGACACGGGGTGGTGGCACAAACGGATTGCTAATAATCTGGCTTGCTTAATTGGCTTGCCCAGGGGCCGTGATAGGAAAGCATAATCTGGCATTTCTAGTTGATCTGACCAGAAAGAAGTGATAGGAACTCGTACAATCTGACTTGTTCAGTTAGCTCAGGGGATGTGATAGGACGTTACAATCTGGCATCTCTATTCGACGTGACCAGGGGAAGTGATAGGATCGTAACAATCTGGCTTGCTTAGTTAGCTTGCCCAGAGGCCGTGGTTAGGAAGGCATAATCTGGCATTTCTAGTTGAAACGACCGGGGTGGGGGGGAAGTGATATGGAAAAGATAATCTGGCTTGCCTAGCTTGGCTCGTTCAGGGGAGGTGATTAGCACGCACAATCTGACTTGCTTAGTTAGCTCGCTCAGAGGACGTGATAGGATACACACAATCTGGCATTTCTAGTTGATTTGACCGGGAAGAATGGGTTGGATATTACGCATATACATGTGTAGCTTAGACCCAGCAACGACTTTTTGCCATCCACAGTCTATTGACTCAGAGCCAAGGAAAAAGAAGCATACGGCGTAAGTTGCTCCTATCCCACTTCTTTTGTTGAAAGAAAAGCTCAAATTAAAACACGCAGCAGCTCTTTGCATCACTCGTCGCATCGAGTCGACGAAAAAGAAGCATGTTTCTTCCTCGCTATGGTTTATGCTGCGACACAGTCACTTTTATTCTTTTTGCAGGCAGGTTTGCTGCTTTCGTCATTATGGTAGCATGTAAATAGGCGAGCTGACTCGAGAGTAGGATTACTGGAGGCTGAGAGAGGAATGAAACATGGAAGAATCGAAGGACTTGTCTTTTCTTTCGACAGGTTTGTTGCCGTCATTGTTGTAGCAGGTGAACAGAAGGCTGACTCGGGAATAGAATCGCTGAAGACGCGAAGAGAGGAATGAAACGGAAGAGTCGAAGCATTTATCTTTCATCCATGCAGGTCTGCCGTATTCATTGTATTAGTGGCTAAGCACGAAGAGCTAACTCAAGAGTAGGGCTAGAATAACTGAGGGTGGAAAGTACGGTGCGAGGGGAGGTCTGAAGTGGTGGAGAATGTGGGCTTAATACGAAGAAGAGAAACAAAAAGGAGAACAAGATCGGCTTTGAAGAAAATGATGACAAGGCACGACGAAAGCGTCTCCGCGTATGAAATCTCAAAAGTCGACGCCTGAATTCACCTATATGAACCGCAAACGAGCAATCGAGAAGAGAATCTCTAGATGTTCTCTCAAAGAAAAGAGCAAACGCAGTAATAAAGAGCTAGCGACGTGAAGACATTTCCAATATCAAAGCAATGACAAGGTATCTACATACACTATCTACAGAAGCGCAATCAAAAAATCGAGTAAATAAAACCACGTCGAGCATCCCGTGGTGCAGACTGTTCAGATTGCACAACCGTTAGATCATGAGCATGATATCGCGGTGTGGACAAGCGCTGGCAAAGCTGATTGGTAGATTATGGGACATTTGTAACGGAGGATGAAGGAGGAAGAATAATGCCACGCTGTGCAGCGGTATTTTTGAGAGTGGAGTTGCGTCCGCCGCACCTGGAAGGCAGCATCGGGGTGTTTTGTCATGATACTGCTGTTTGCGTATCGTTGGCTGAAGGGAAGTGTTCGTACGCTGAGTAAGGGGACGTAGTATATTTCCTATAGACAGCGATGCTCGATGCTGGTGGAGTACTGTAGGAGCATAACACGCCTGACTGGGAAGGTTCGGAGTTTTCATAACAAAAGGCTGTTTTTCTTTACGGGTCTTGGTCGTGTGGAAGAAACTTTAAGGGGGCGAAGATGTTAGCGATCGGAATGGGACGGTGATGGGATGATGGTAGTTCTCAATAATGGAGAAGGTAATGGTGAATTAGTCGTTCGAGGGCGTATTCGATAGGGCAATCTACAGTCAAGGAGCCTTGTCTGCATGACGCAAAGAGCGAGTTGGGATTGTGATATATGGACAGCGGAAACGAAACCCACTTCTCACTATGACGCTACAGATTACGACTCTGATCTGTGATTTAATTATTCATACCACAAAGCACCGGGCTCGATATTCTTTAGTGCTTCCTCGAAAGTAAGAAAAAACCTGGCGTCCTTGACGTGGAGAGCAAGAGGGAAGACATCCTAGAACGCGGAAATGTTCCCTAACTACAGTAGGTAGAAAAAAGAAATTACATCATGGAAACAATGGGTTATTCAAGGTACTAACGCAGCAACTGTCACCTGACTCTCGCTGCTTCATGCTCTTGCACAAGCTTTAAATGAGGAGCGTAACATTGTCAAACAAATGTTACACAGAGGTCCGCTGCTCTATGAGTTTCCAATGACTGAACCCGAACCAATAGGAGCGTGATTAACTCCTGGGGCCGGTATACTGAACGTACTCTATCGCCCAAGGCTGTTGAAAGCTATCGACAGCTTATTAGGAGCAGCGTCATCACTCAAGCATTTAAGAAAAAGTGGTGTGAAGTGTTTTGAGGTCTTTCAGCGTCGGAAGTGGTCCCTTTTTCCTTCTTAGGCAAATTGTCCTGGGTCTTTGTTAAATTCATGCATCAAGGTGTTGAAGATGGAAGTATAGCCTCGCCTCAACCTGCTCTGGCGAATGCGCAGAAAGGGCGTAAGAGTTTGGGCTTTGCGGCTTGCATCTCAGCTTCCCATTGCCTGCAGGCCTACCATGCTACGGAGGGATATTCTGTGCCTCGATTCCGTTGAGGCTGTAAGAACGTCATTCGATATACAAGTTCGTAGCCTAATTTTGTCATGCGTTATGCAGATCTGTCATGCAGTACGGTATCAGGTATATATGGGTTCGCGGAGACACTAGAACGGGCCGCATGGGAGGCTTTTATTAGTTCTCGGAAGCCGTTCGAGGTCTCTACTGGCTCAAGAGGTTGTCAGTATTCCGTAGCACGAAGTAATTCCTAAAAGAGAAGGGGTGTAGCCCATGCACAGACGTTTCCAACCCCCAAATGTTATTGGGTTTGGGGGCGCAGACGAAGTAAATCATTGGCTTCCGTTCGCTGACGGAAGCCGCATAGCTAATCGCGCATGACAACGAGGTCTGCAGATCTACCTGGTTGGCCTGTGCGTAGGAACGTTCGTGGTGGTGGGAACGGGCACAGCTGAAGGATTTCGGAGGTTTTCAATTAATTAAATGCTGCTACTGCAGGTCAACGGCAGGCAGAGGAGGAGATTGCGGCATGGACTGACCAATGTGTTGTGCAGTAGTCGCAACGCCACGCCGGGGCTTGATCCGAGTGAATGGAAACTGGACTCCATTGGCAGTCGACAGTCGACATACAGTTGCGGAACGGGTCAACGGTTTGTGGCATCAGCTAGGTGATCTACATAACTGGATTGGTATCTAGCACTGTCACCCAAGTCGGTATTCCAACTACATACTGCAACATACCATGTATCGTAATCAGGTAAATAACGAGCTCAAGTCAATAATACAAGCACTCTGAATGGTCCTCATGCTGCGATCAGCATTGCCCACCTTGCAAAAGTCGATGAAACTCGGGCGAAATTCTGTGTGTACCACTCCATTCCATGCCACCTGTGGGGATCATATCGTAGTGATGGAAAGTTTGGACCCCACACCTTATCGTTCGCAGAGGTCATACATTATAGGCAAGTACCGCAGCTCTGAGTCTGGGATTGGTATTATCTCGATTGGTGGGATGGTGTGCCTGAAGTTCCAGCCAAGATTGGTAGCTTGCTTTATCAGTTACCGACTTTGGCGAAGACCACCGGTGCGGAGAACTAGTGGTTCTGGTGGGGGTGCAAACGGTATATCAGGCCGAGCATGAAATCATGTGGCAGGTTCTGTTATCGCTTTTTCGAGATTAAGAACTCGTGCAAGGGTCAGGCTGTACTGCCAATATCGAGTTTCAGATCGCAGGAATACCTGTTATACGTTTTGATTGTTTTGGGATTTAGAAGGATATAATCAATGCTATGTTTTAAGAAGCCTGAGTGACTTGGGGATACTGCTATTGAATATAGCCACCAGCTTGAGACTCGCTTTATAGAAAACCCCAGCCGTACATTTTGGATTGCTCTTTCTATGCGGCGACAAAAGTTGAGAAACGCTAATATCCGATGTCATAGCGACCACTGCTGGTAGAAAGCCCCTTGTTCGTTTGAATAATTATCTTATCCGACCGATCACTACTTCTGGATTCCAAATCCCGACTTCGAGATTCGCCGGCCGTAGAAGCCACTTGGTGGCTGCTTTCGTGCGCTTTGGTCCGCGCCTTGGATCCAGCTGAATCTTCGTTGGACATAGCTCCTTGGCCTTTCTGCCATTGCGAGCCCAATGCGTAACCAGGAGTCAGCGTACGGACTTCACTTGATAGCAAACCAGTTTGTAGACTATCCATAAAAGGTTTCAAGAAGGGAATGCAGGCGACTATGATGCTCAAATTCATTTCGACTTGTGTTGTTATGACGGTGTTAAAGTCGTCGAAAGTATGATCCCTTGATTGTGCGGCGACAGAGATATATATGAGACGGGTTATAATGCAGGGGATGGTTCTACAAACCGTTAGACCTAAGCATTAAGGTAATGAAAGGACAGCAGCCTACATGATACGCGCGCCAAAAGCACTCATTATGATTATCTTCGACTTCCAAGGTACTTGAAGATCAAAGAGTAGATTGACAGGTAGAACTGCAGTTGCAACGTCAAGAACAACGTTAAAGGTTCCGATTACGATCCAAAATACCCTCTAGTAGGCCTGTAAGCAATGGTTATATCAAAAGACTTGACTTCACTGACCTGATCGAAGCATTGAACTGAAGTGATGGCCCAGGGATGCGGCAGACTACACTGGAAAGCGATTGACAATATTGCCACCAGAGACCAGACAAGAGTGGCAGCCATCACGGCTTTTGTGGCGAGACGGCCAAGATTCTTCCGAGCAAGAGTTGTAAGGAATTGTAAGACCGCCAACTTTGCCAGGCTCGTTGCTGAGATATAAAGAATCTGAGAGGCATACTCGGCTTGGTCGTAATCGGCAATTTGACTAGAGGAAAGTGTGGAAGTGTGTCGTCCTAAACCATGTGCTACTTGCATCGAAACTGCTATCGTCTGTCCAATTGCCGTCATCTACGTTTGGATTCACATTAGTATCAAGCCGATAATCGAATCAAGTGATCGCCGCATCAATCCTTCCGTGGAGAAAATCAATTCGTGTAGTTGTTGAGTGCGGCAAATGATATCATAGTAGCAAACGTGAGAAAGCTGAAGCTTTTCATGAAATACTGAGTTCGAAAGGGGAAGAAAAATTGTGAAGTACAATAGGCTTCGCTAACCTGACCATAGTGCCATTTGATTTTTGTCCTAGCCTGTTGCCATGCCATGGATGGAGACACACCGAAGCTGTGAATTCGGACTCACCATGGCCATGACCATGAATAGATCATCTTTGCGCAGCTGGTGTGTCAAATCAAGCCTGCTTCCTACTTTAACGAAGGTCGTTAGGCACATAACTACCATAGTAATCCATGCTGCAATGTTGACAAGAGGGCCACGATCATCCAGCGTTACAATGATGGGCTTTGACGACATGTTTGTGGTGATGTTAGAGATCACTTGAATGACGGAAACCTCAAAAGGAAGTAGTGATCATGTTCTTCAACATTATGCCTTAAAAATAGCCAAGCAAGAAACCAAGATCTCGAGAGCACCGTTTTCCTGGAAGACCAGAACGGCCGTGCATCCTCTTTAGGCATGTCAAAAGAGTAGTAAGGCACCTTGGAGCATGGATATGTTAAAGCGCGCAACCACCTCAATCCTGTGCCGTCTGCACATCAATTCTCTGTGCGTCAAATAGGCTGCACAAAACCGTCGCTGCTTTTGTTTGAACTCAGTCCCTGGGGGCCGCCATGCAAGAAACCTTGCATTGGATGTCAAAAGTTCCGGCAGGGGTTTGCAGGGTAGGCTATACTTTACCTTCTTGTCGATCCTGTAGCTCTCACATTTGATCTGCGATGTCCATTTTCTGCCCAGCCAGATTTTGAATTCTTCTTTCATATTCTGGTTACAAGAATAATCCTTTTAAGAAAACATTTGTCGTGCTCTATATTTTAGCAGTTATAGCAAATATGGCCGGAATTCCTCTAAGAGACGATTCTTACCCTATGAAACGTCTGCCGTCGGGAACGTCGGGTTGGCGAAGGCCGGAGACGGAGCCTTCAAGTGAGGGAAAACTCACAAGAGATGAAATGAACATGGCGCACTTCAAGAAGCGACAGCAATTTAGAGTCTGCCTATCTTCCCCCAAGCTTCTGAGAGAATGTTGCGCTTGTTCTGACATTAGCGACCATTTCTTCGCAGAGAAACTTCGGTTTCATGTCTGTTGTTGGACTGACATGCACTCTAATGATCACATGGGAAGGTACCCTCACGTTAGTTGCCCGAAAATTTCCCAGATTCCTCCTGTGTCTCAAGTTAAGCTGATTGACCGTATAGGACTCTCCAGTCTGGACTGACCAATGGGGGTCCTTCCGGTCTTGTTTATGGCTATCTACTCGCGTGGCTGGGCAGTATTACACAGATCTTAACCATGGCTGAGCTGGGCTCCATGTTGCTCAACCCATCTAAATACAACGGGGATGACTGACGCCTTTGCTTAGGATTCCTCTTTCGGGAGGTCAATATAATTGGTAAGCAGGCCTACTATTTCCCAATCGAGGACACCCTATTGATGTAGAAAGGGTGGCTATTCTCGCTCCGCCTCGCTGTTCCAAGTTTCTCTCCTATCTGGTTGGCTGGATGAACGTTGTTTCCTGGCATGTAGGACTTGCAAGCACCGCGTACCTTGGAGGCACTTTGGTGCAAGGGCTTTTGGTCCTGAATCATCCGGCATACATATATCAACGATGGCATGGAACGCTATTATATTATGCCATCATTTTCGTGGCTCTTTTCTTCAACACATATCTCGGACGAGCCCTTCCCAAAGTCGAGGTCATGATACTGATCATTCATGTTGTCGGTTTCTTCGTCATATTGATCCCTCTGGCCTATTTGGCACCCCATGGCACATCAAGCAGTGTCTTTGCAAATTTTCAGAATTCTGGCGGTTGGGAGACAACTGGATTGTCATTCTTCATTGGGTTATCAACTCCGATGTTCGCCTTTGTTGGTAAAGAGAAGCTCCCGTACTTTCCAAGTAGTGGTCACTGACGTCCCACAGGTATTGATGGTGCATGCCATATGGGTAAGTCGACGTAAAATAAGGATCGCTTTAATGCACCGACTAAGCTTCATTGTGTATCTACAGCGGAAGAAATACAGAACGCTTCGACTATCATACCGAAAAGCATGATAACGTCAGTGCTCGTAAACGGAAGCCTTGGCTTTGGAATGCTTGTTGCAGTCCTTTTCTGTCTGGGCAATGTCGATGAGGTTCTACGTACGCCAACTAATTACCCGGTTATTGAGGTTTTTCTCAGAGCCACAAATTCTGCAAGCGGCGCAACGGCAATGGTAAGCTTCAGATCCCAAATGTCTTAGGTTGAGCAAGCCAACCTAGCGATAACATGATTGCAGACTTCCATTCTCATTGCTGCAGCGACGTGCGCAACGATAGGGTATCTCGCTACAGCTTCCCGGATGACTTGGGCTTTTGCAAGAGAGAACGGCCTTCCAGGTTCTCGGCATATTGGTCGAGTAAGTCTCCAGGGAAAGATATGCCCATTGTTTCTGACACCCAGGCAAAGGTGTCGAGAACGATGCTCCCACTATGGTCGATCGGTCTCACTACATTGATCAATCTGTTGCTTGCGCTACTAAACATTGGATCAGATGCGGCGTTCAGTGCATTCACTTCCATGATCATTGTTGGATTCTACTCTTCGTTCATTGTTGTCGCCGGAGTGATTCTTCACAAGCGTATGAAAGGTCCGGATTCAGCCATTCAATGGGGTCCATTCAAATTGGGTCGCGCTGGAATCTTTATAAACCTGTTTGCCATCGTCTACAGTATTCTTGGAATCTTCTTTGTTGTCTGGCCACCGAGCGCCCAAGTTTCGGCATCGACGATGAATTGGAGCATCATTATTTACGGAACTGTTCTCATGTTCAGTCTTCTCTTTTGGCTACTTCATGGTCGTAAAGTGTATACTGGTCCTCTCATTGAGATCGACAATAATCAGGCAACTGCAGGGTAATAAGACTCGCTATTAAGGTAGGAGTACTCCCGGGCCCGTGCACGTTCCGGTCCCGTGCACACCCTAAACCCGATTAGTAACCAATACTATTTTTATTATTATTCAACCACCATTCATAGAATCAAATTGCAATTAATATAGA
>JAABUU010001569.1_pt1 | contig 37408 bp, 32 predicted proteins | sample 5559301 | NCBI WGS metagenome assembly JAABUU01 (sample SAMN10711884, study PRJNA513360) | rock metagenome | isolation source: Antarctica rocks | place: Antarctica: Victoria Land, Richard Nunatak white
CGTAACTGACCTGAACAGCGCCATTCACGCTGCCGTCAAAAAGCTCAACAAGGAACGCATGAAGCATCCGTGTGAGAACCTAAAAAAGGCTGCTTAGATAATTACGCCGCTCAGAATGGCGCTCAAATACAAGTTGAAGACGCGACGCCTGCCCAACTCACCAACCTAGCGCATTGGCTGGCGTTCCAGGAGGTGAACGGTGGAACTGGCACAATCAGGCGGCGGTGGCGGCGGGTGGATCATGTTCTTTATAGTGACTATAGCATAAAGGTTGATGCAATATCGCAACGGCACTGTTTCATCTGTAGTGGGGGACGGCCTATAGATGACCTTTTTCCTCATGGCCGATATATAGTTCGTATCACGCCCATCTCACGGCAAGCCTCCAAATCGAAACCAGGAATGTTCCAGGCATTTCAAGCTGCATTTGCAGAGCGCTTCTCGGCACGTCCAGTGGACATTGGCAAAACTGGCCGGGTTTGCGTTGCTCTGACCTTCGTACTTTCCGCTAAAAGGCGTGATAAGGATGTGGATAACATGAGCAAAGCTATCCTCGATGCCTTCTCGCGTGCGGTCGGCTTCGATGATAAATTCGTTCACCATCTGGATGTGATCAAATTAATCTTTCCCATCACAGAGGAATACGTCTATATACGTGTTGCACCGTCGGCATTAAGTGAACATGGCGACGTTATAGCCCCGGTCTTTCACCAATCCTGGGTAGGCATGCAGAGAATTGATATGGCTGACTACCTGCCTCCCGTAAAGAATAAACCGACCTCTCCTAACATGTGAAGGCAAACTTGCCGGTGGCGACAGGGTGAGATCAACACCAACCCGCGTCCAGTGAGGCAGGTCTCATAGAGTGGTGCCCGCAGCGGCTTGTCTGCTGATGAACGAGCGCCGCCTGTTCCCGCCGAGCGTGGACCGGCCACCCCTTAAACCACCCTCAACACAACCTTCCCCTTAACCCGCCCCGTCCGGTTCATCTCCTGCGCCTCCGCAGCCTCCGCCAGCGGCAGCACCGCGCCAATATTCGGCCGGATTTGCCCGGCGTCCACCATCTCCGCAATGCGCCCCAGTTGCGCCCCGTCCGGCACGGCACCGAACCCGACGGCGCGGACGCCATGCGCCTCCGCCTGGCCGGGATCGGCGACCCCCACAGTGGACACCAAGATGCCGCCGGGCTTCAGCACTCCCCAGGACCGCGCCTGCATCTCCCCGCCCAGCGTGTCGAACACCACGTCCATGCCATCTACCGCGTCCTCGAACCGCCCGGCGCCATAGTCCACGAAGCGGTCCGCCCCCCAGCCCTCCACCAGGGCGCGCGACCCGGCAGACGCCGCCGCAGTCACGTGGGCGCCCAACGCGTGGCTGATCTGCACCGCCATGCCGCCGACGTTGCCGCCTGCCGCATGCACGAACAGCTTGGTGCCCGCTTGCAGCCCGCCCTGCCCGACGATGCCCTGCCACGCCGTCAAAGCCCCCATCGGCACCGCTGCCGCCGTGGTGAAGTCCAGCGTCGCCGGCTTTCGTCCCACCGCCGCGGCGTCCAGCACGGCATACTCGGCATAGGCGCCGGTCGGGACGATCGGCATCATGGCATACACCGCGTCGCCCGGCTGGAAGCTAGCGACACCCTCGCCGACCGCTGCCACTTCGCCGGCCAGATCCTCCCCAGCGGTGGAGGGAAACGGCACGTCCAGCATGGCTTTCAGGTCGCCTTGGCGCAGCTTCCAGTCCACCGGGTTCACCGACGCAGCGTGGACGCGCACTAGGATTTGACCCGGCCCGGGATCGGGGCGCTCGATCTGCTCCAGATGCAGCACGGCGGGGCCGCCGTACTTGTGGAACCGCACCGCCATCATGGTTGCCATCGGGATCATCCTCCGGGTCAGGCCGCCGCCGTCCTTGTCCAATACGGTGGCGACAGCATCAGGGCTGGTCAACTGGGCCAACGCCGCGGCAGGCCATGCTGCCAGGCAGCAGGTTGCACCTGGGCAGGGCCTGGACGCAACGGCCTGCCGCTGCGGCGCTCTCACCCGGCACGGCAGCCCGAGAGCAGGGCCGCAGCACGTCCTGCTTCTGGACCGCCGCGCCGCTTACGCCAGCGCGAATCCGCTGCCGTCGAGGCGCTCTACCGGGACGACGAAGAGCTGGACCGCCGCGTGCTGCTGCGCTTGGTAGTGGCCTTCCTGCTCGCCGCCGCCGCCGGCTGGGCTGTCGGAATAGCCGGGGCGGCGACGGCCGGGCGGTCGCCCTGCGCCACGTTCACCGACACGGCCAGCGGAACGTCCTCCGCGCCGGCCGGGCTGGAGCGCAACGCCACAGTGAAGCTGTCCGCGCCGGTATAGCCGGCGTCGGGCGTGTATTCGATGCGGCGGACGTTGGCGACCTCCTGGTTGAACACGCGGCCATGGCTCGGCCGGACGCGCACGAGGGCGAGGCTGAACGGCTTGCCGCCCCGGTCCACCGCGGACACGCCGCACCAGCCGTCGTTGGACATGGCGATGCTCGCGGCATAGGGAGCGGGCTTGGTAAAGTCCGGGTTGGTGGGCGTGCAGACCTTGGCGATGCCGTCGTTGCGCGGGTCGCTGGCTTGCAGCACGGGCGGCTTCGGGGCGCAGGCGGACAGGGCGAGGACGGCTGCAAGGGACGCAGTCAATTTAAGAGACAAAGTTGCAGCTCCTGGGCGGCGTTACCGCGCTTGACTGCCACAGCAGCCCGGCAACGCCAAGCTGCTATTCCCGTGCTGCGGCCGTATCCTCCGCATCCCAGGCCAGGTAGTCCGCCGCTGCCTGTGCCATTGCGAACCGCGGCGTCCAGCCGGCGTCGGCGGCCAGTCGTGCAACGTCCAATGCCCCTCGGTCCCAGGGAACATGGCTTATGGTGTTCGGCATCTCCTCCGCGGCGGCCAAGCGCCAGCGGAAGCCCGGCACAAGCGTCGCCAACGCCTGGCACCAGTGTGCGGCAGATGCGACCTCGCCGCTGCCCAGGTTATAAATTGTTCGCCTTGGCGCCGGAGCGTCCGCCAGGGCTACCAGCCCGGCCGCGGCATCCCGGGCATAGATGAAGTCCCCCAAGCCAGGAGGTCCCAGCACCGCCTCCGTCCCGGTGCGGGCGTGTCGCAGGGCGGACAGCATCGGGGACAGGGTGTCGCGCGCGCCGGTGGCATACTCCCAAGGGCCATAGACGCTGGCCAGGCGGGCAGCGGCGAACTCGATGCCGCCGACCTCCGCCACCCGCGGCAGCAGGGTCTCGCAGGCCAGCTTGGTCAGGCCATACAGCATTACGGGGCGGGGCGGCACTTCGTCCTCCCGCACCAGGTCCACGCCGCGGGCGGCGGTGCCATACACCGCGACGGAGCTGGGGTAGATGAAGCGCCCCACGCCGTGCCGGGCGGCGGCGGCCAGGGTGGTAGTGGCGCCGCCGACGTTGGTGGCGACGATGCCCTCGGGGTCCCGCCGCTCGCGTTCGGTGCCGGCGGTGATGACGGCGCAGTGGATCACGGCCTGCACCGGGGCGGACGTGAGCGCCCGGGACAGGTCGGATGCCGACTGCACGCTGCCGCTGGTCCAGGTCAGGCTGCCGGGCAGCGAGGGGAACAGCCGGCGCGCGCGGGGCGGCAGGTCTATGCGGTCCAGCCCGGCAACGGACCGCCCGGCGCGCAGCAGGTGCTCGACGACGTTCAGGCCGACGAAGCCGGCGGCGCCGGTGACAAGGATGGTCATCGGCTCATCACACGCCGCCCCAGCCTGGCGCGCAACCCGGCCCGGGACAGGGCGTTGCCCGCCGTAGGAGGACCAGCATGGCAGCCACCGCGCAGCGCACCGATCCGGCGTTATGGGACCGCATCAAGGCGGAGGTCACGGCCGGCGACAAGGGCGGCCACGCCGGGGAATGGTCCGCCCGCAAGGCGCAGATGGCCGTGCAGCGCTACAAGGCGGAGGGCGGCGGCTACAAGGGCCGCAAGGACCCGCACAGCCATCTGGCCGAGTGGACGCATGAGGAGTGGGGCACCAAGTCTGGCGCCAAGAGCGGCGACACCGGGGAGCGTTATTTGCCGAAGGCGGCGCGTGAGGCACTGACGGATAAGGAATACGCCCGCTCCACCGCTAAGAAGCGGGCCGACACGGCCGCTGGGAAGCAGCACTCGGCGCAGCCGAAGGACGTGGCAGCCAAGACCGCCGACGCCCGGCTGGACGGGCTGTCGCGGGCGGAGCTGCTGAAGCAGGCGGCCAAGCATGGCATCGCCGGGCGGTCGAAGATGAAGAAGGCGGACCTGCTGCAGGCGTTGGGACGCCACGGGTAGTGCCTTCTCTCACTCCGCGACAGGGGCGGGATAAGAGTAAAAGTCCAGCAGCACCCTCACCGGCTGGATTGACCTGGATCGCCAAAGGGCAGTGTCCGTGCCTGTAGCCTCCCTTACCCCGGCTCCTTCCTGGAGGAAGTAGGGAGAAGGCGGCGGTTTATTCCTGTTCGGAGACGGCTTCGTAGCGCCGAACAAATCCAGCTTGCGTCCCAAGGGTGAAACCGTGTTCTTGCGAGCCAAGCGGCCCGGTAACCGGACCGAACCCTGGGCCCGCACAAGCGGGCCACCCTTGGGAGGACGCCCGCCATGGACCTTGAAGCCCGCACGATCGCCCGCGTCACCGCGCGGCTCGTGCCGTTCCTGATACTCTGCTATTTCGTCGCCTACCTCGACCGCGTGAACGTCGGCTTCGCGGCGCTGACGATGAATCGGGACCTCGGCATCTCTGCCACTGCCTACGGCTTCGGCGCCGGCATCTTCTTCCTCAGCTACTTCGTGTTCGAAGTGCCGTCCAACCTGTTCCTGGAGCGGTTTGGCGCGCGCAAATGGATCGCGCGCATCATGGTGAGCTGGGGCATCCTGTCCGGCGCCACCGCCTTCGTGCAGGGGGAATACAGCTTCTATCTCGTGCGGTTCCTGCTGGGCATCGCCGAGGCCGGGTTCTTCCCCGGGATTATCTTCTATTTGACGCTGTGGTTCCCGGCGGCATACCGGGCACGGATCATCGGCTACTTCATGGCGGCGATCCCGCTGTCCTCCGTGCTGGGATCGCCGGTGTCGGGCGCGCTGCTCGGCATGGACGGGGTAGCCGGCCTGCACGGCTGGCAGTGGCTGTTCATCGTCGAGGCGGTGCCGGCCTTGATCCTTTCGGTCGTCGTGTTCTTCTACCTGACCGACCGCCCGGCAGACGCGCAGTGGCTGCCTGCGGACGGTCGGGCATGGCTCGCCAGCCGGCTGGAGCAGGAGCAACGGCAGCGCGAGGCGGCGCAGCACTTCTCGGTCGTGCAGGCGCTGCTGAATCCCAAGGTGCTGGCGCTGTCCCTGGTCTATTTCGGCGCCGTCGCCTGCAACTACGGCATCGGGTTCTTCCTGCCGCAGATCGTCAAGGGCTTCGGGCTGACCAACCTTGAAACCGGCTTCGTGACCGCTATTCCCTACACCGTGGGCACCATTGCGATCGTGCTGTGGGGCCGCAGCTCCGACCGGATGGGCGAGCGCAAGGGCCATGCCGCCGTTGCGCTGGCCGTCGCGGCGATTGGGATTGCGGCCAGCACCTTCCTGCCGGACCCGACGATGAAGATGCTGGCGTTGTCTGTCGCCGCCTGCGGCGTGTTCGGGGCCTTGCCGGTGTTCTGGACCCTGCCGACCTCGTTCCTGTCCGGCGCCGCGGCGGCGGGCGGGATCGCCATCATCAACTCCGTCGGCAACCTGTCGGGCTTCGTCGGGCCATACCTGATGGGCTACATCAAGGACCAGACCGGCAGCTTCAACGGCGGGCTGCTGTGCCTTGCGGCATTCGGGGCGATAGCGATGGTGATCGTGCTGGTGCTGAACCACGATACCAAGCTGGAACGCGCGCCGGAGGCTTATCCGGCGGAGTAGGGGGCTGCGTAGCTCCCCCTCCCTCCGAGAGAGGGTTGGGGTGAGGAAAGATCAAAACGCCGGGCTTGGGCCTGGGCGAACTGGTTCTCTCCCATGACAGTAGTGTGCTTCCCCTTTCCCTCACCCCAACCCTCTCCCGGAGGGAGAGGGAGCCGCGCTCACCCTCTGCCCATGCCGTGCCTCCGCCGGCTCGCACAAATCCGCCAACGCCGGGGCCACGTCGGCCGGTTGCGGCAGGGTGGCCGGCTTCTCGCCGGGCATGGCGTCGGCGCGCATCCGGGTGGCGACCTCGCCGGGGTCGAACAGGTTGATGCGCAGGTTGGTCGTCGTGACCTCCGCGGCCCAGGTCAGCACCAGGTGTTCCATCCCCGCCTTGGTCGCGCCGTAGGCACCCCAATAGGCCCGCGGCGCCACCGCAACCCCGGTGGTCACGAACACCGCGCGACCAGCGGGCGCGGCCTGCAACGGCGGGGCGCAAGTGCGTATCAGCCGCCACGTTGCAGCTAGGTTCACCCCGACCACGGCGTCCCAGTCCCGCGGCTGAATGTGCCCCACCGGCGTCAGCTTGCCCAGCGCCCCGGCGTTATGCACCAGGATGTCCAGCCGGCCGAACCGCTGGAACACGCTGTGTCCAACCGGGTCCAGCCCGGCGCCGTCCTGCAAATCCAGCGGCAGCAAGGTCGCAGTGCCGCCCGCGGCGCGTATGGCGTCATCGGTTTCCTCCAGGCCGCCCTGGGTACGGGCCACGAGAATCACATGCGCGCCGCGGCGGCCCAACTCGACGGCGGTGGCGGCGCCGATCCCGCGGCTGGCGCCCGTGACCAGGGCGACCAGACCCGACATGGTGCCCATCAGCGCTCGGTCAGCAGGCTCAGTTGCCGATCCGCGCTGTCCACCATGTCTGGCAGCGCGATGGGATACTCCCCGGTGAAGCAGGCATCGCAGAAGTGCGGCTTTGCAGCGTCCCGGCCCGGCTTGCCCAGGGCGCGATACAGGCCGTCCAGCGATACGAAAGCCAGGCTGTCCGCCCCGATCAGCCCCGCCATCTCCGCCACGTTGTGCCGGGCGGCCAGCAGCTTGCCGCGCTCAGGCGTATCTATGCCGTAGAAGCAGGAGTGCGTCGTGGGCGGCGAGGAGATGCGCATGTGGACCTCCGCCGCGCCGGCCGCCCGCACCATCTCCACGATCTTGCGGCTGGTGGTGCCGCGGACGATGCTGTCGTCCACCAGCACCACCCGCTTGCCGCGCAGCACCGAATGGTTGGCGGAGTGCTTCAGCTTCACGCCGAGGTTGCGTATGCTGTCCGTCGGCTCGATGAAGGTACGACCGACATAGTGGTTGCGGATGATGCCCAGCTCGAAAGGGATGCCGCTTTCGGCGCTGAATCCCATCGCCGACGGCACGCCGCTGTCCGGCACCGGCACGATCACGTCGGCGTCCACCGCGCTTTCCCGCGCCAGCTCCGCGCCGATGGCCTTTCGGGCGTCATAGACCGGGGTTCCCTCCATGACCGAGTCCGGGCGGGCGAAGTAGATATACTCGAACACGCAGAACCGGCTCTTGCTGGGGCCGAAGGGTTTGATGCTGTGCACGCCTTTGTCGTTGATGACGACGATCTCACCGGGTTCGACGTCGCGGATGAACTCGGCGCCGACGATGTCCAGGGCGCAGGTCTCGCTGGCCAGCACCCAGCCGCCGGTGCCCTCGTTGCCGATGCGGCCGAGGATCAGGGGACGGACGCCCAGCGGGTCGCGCACGCCCATCAGCGCCTCATTGGACAGGGCGACCAGGGAGTAGGCGCCGATCACCTGCTTCAGCGCATCAATCAGCCGGTCCACGACGGTGGAATACAGGCTGATAGCGATCAGGTGGACGAACACCTCGCTGTCCGTGGTGCTCTGGAACAGGCAGCCCCGGCGGACCAGGGCGCGGTGCAGGATGTGGGCGTTGGTCAGGTTGCCGTTATGGGCGACGGCGAAGCCGCCGAACTCGAAGTCGGCATACAGCGGCTGCACGTTGCGGAGGATGGTGTCGCCGGTCGTGGCATAGCGGTTGTGGCCGACCGCGTTGGCGCCGGGCAGCCCAGCGATGACCTTGGCCGAGCTGAAGTTGTCGCCCACCAGGCCCAGCCCGCGATGGCTGTGGAACCGCGCGCCGTCGTAGCTGACGATCCCCGTCGCTTCCTGGCCGCGGTGCTGCAAGGCGTGCAGCCCGAGCGCAGTGACGGCGGCGGCGTCGGTGACGCCCCAGACGCCGAATACGCCGCACTCCTCGTGCAGCTTGTCGTCTTCGATCTCGGTGGGGGTCGGGGACATTGGAAAACTCCTACTCCCGTGCGGGACGGGCGGACAGCGCCCGGCCTGCAGGGGTGGCATGAAGCAGGTCTGCCGCAGTGGTCGTCCGCCCCACAGCAGGCTTGGCAACGTTGGGCCGGTAAGGCGGGGGCACCTGGCTCGCGAGCCACTCGGCACCCTGGTAAACCGGGGTGAGCAGCCGCGCCTGCTGGACCTGCGCTGGCCAGCCCTCGGACGGGCTGAGGAACCCGCCCAGGATATAGGCGGCGGCCAGCAGCACCGCACCGCGGGCGATGCCGAACACCAGGCCGAACGTACGGTCCAGGCCGCCCAGCGACGATCCGCGCACGCGGCTGCTGACGCTGCCGACGATGAGCCACAGGACGATGAGCGACACTAGGAAGACGCCGCCGAAGGCCAGGATGTCGCCAACGCCGGGGTCGGACACCTGATGGCGCACCCAGGGGGCGACGTAGGGGAACACGCCATAAGGGCTGGCGATCCAGGCCGCGGCAATCCAGGCGGCGACGCCCAGCACTTCCCGCACCATGCCGCGCAGGACGCCGACTAGGCCGGACACGAGCACAACGGTCAGGACGACAAGGTCCACCCAGTTCATCTATCCGCCCAGGCCATGATGCCGGGGGGTATAGCCGTCCCGGACCGATTCAAGCAATTGATGACTGGACGATGACAGGGCGGCTGGTGCGAATTTGTAGACAGCCTCTGGCGCTGTTCCGCCCTGCGTGCCAGCAGCCGCGCGGTGGCTTGATGGTTTGACGCATGGTGTCAGGCAGTTGGGCTTGCCTGAACCTCCACCCCCACCGTGATCCGCCCGGTGCCGTCCGGGATCAGGTTCATGCCGAACACCACTCGCCCATCCCCGCCACGCCGGAACGCCGTCAGAGTCCGCAGCGGCTCGCGGTCGCGCGGGCGGGCGCCGGTCGCCTGGTCGGTCGTGATGACGACGCAGCGGCCGCAGGTCTTGGGTCCGCGGAACGGGACGGGTCCGACGTGCAGGGCGGTCCACCCGTCCTCGGCCCAGGCCGGGGCGCCGGAGACGACCAGGTTGGTGCGGAACCGGTCCATCGGCACTGGCTGCGCCAAGCGGGCGTTCAGGTCGTCCAGCGATGCGGCGTTGACCGCCAGCACCGGGAAGCCGTCCGCGAAGCTGACGCGGTCTTCTGTCCCAGCATACTTGCGGTCCACCCCGCGGGCCGCCGCCGGGTCGCCCATGTGAACCAGGCGGCAAGGATGGCCCAGGGCGCGGGACAGCCACGCGGTGGCATCCGGCCCGGCTTCCTCCGCCTGGACCTGGTCCCGCCAGACCAGGACCTCGACCCGGGCACGGGGCACCGGGACGTGCAGCGGGGCCATGCCGTCCGCCGACAGCGTGATCCCCCCGGCATCGGGCGTCGCGGAGATGCGGGCCATGCCGGGCAGGTCGCGCTGGGTCAAATAGCGTCCGCCGCTGTCCACCAGCATCCAGCGGCGGTCGCCCTGCAAGCCCCAAGGCTCCACGAAGGCCTCCTGGACGGCGATGCCGCGCAGGCCCTTCACGGGATAGATGAACAGGGCGTCGAGGATCATGCGTCCGGCGTCCACGCCTACGCCGCCGGCCGGCGGGCGAGTAGCAGGCCCAAGCCGAGTGCAATCATCGCTGCACCGGATGCTTCGCGCAGCCTGCTGATCAAGCCTGGGCGCGCGGCCATGGCGGAGCGCACGCCGCCTGCGGCGAATGCCACGGCCACGTCCGCCGCCGTGTTAAGTGCGACCGAGATGACGCCGAGCACCGCAAATTGGACGGCAAAGTTCCCCGCTGCCGGGTCCAAGAACTGCGGCACGAAGGCGAGGAAGAAAGCTGCCGTTTTGGGGTTCAGCGCCTCCACCAACACACCTTCGCGGAAGGCGCGCTTGGCGCCGACCGGGGGAGCGCCGGCCAACCCGGCCGCTGCGGCGAGGGCGTCCTTGCGGGCGGCGGCGATGGTGCACAGGCCGATCCAGGCAAGATAGGCCGCACCGAACAGCTTGAGAGCATTGAATATCCCGGCGCTTGCCAGCACGAGGGCAGAAACGCCCACGCTGCCTGCAACGACGTGCACCATGCCGCCCAGCCCGGTGCCGAAGCTGGAGGCGATCCCTTCGGCCCTGCCGCCGGCCAGGGTGCGGGCGGCGACATAGAAGATGCCTGGACCGGGCGTCAGGGCGAGCAGCAAGGCGGCGGCGAAGAACAGGATGGATTGACCGGGATCAGGCATATGGGACCTCCGCCGAGCAGCTTACCGGCTGGTGCGGCGAGCGCCAGGCCGGGATGGCGGTCCGCACGGATCAGTCCTGGCTGGGCGTCTTGCCGGTGAAAGCGGCTACAAGGTCCGTCAGGTGACCGATCTCGTCCAGCTTCAACCCGTCGGGCACAGCCAGCTTGCGCCCGCTGCGGGCGACCCGGCGGGGCAGGCAGGCCCCCTCGAACCCCAGCTTGTGCGCCTCCTTCAGCCGAGCCTCTGCCTGGGCGACCTGGCGGATTTCGCCGGACAGGCCGACCTCGCCGAAATAGACCATGCCGGCGTTGGTTGGGGTGTCGGTGGCGGCGGAGGCCAGGGCTGCGGCCACGGCCAGGTCCGCCGCCGGCTCCTGCACCCGCAGGCCGCCGGCGATGTTCAGGTAAACATCCGTGCTGCCCATGCGCAGCCCGGCGCGGGTTTCCAGCACCGCCAGCAGCATGGACAACCGCCCGCTGTCCCAGCCGACCACCGCCCGCCGGGGCGACCCACCCTGGTTGGGCGCCAGCAGCGCCTGCACCTCCACCAGCACCGGCCGTGTGCCCTCAAGACCTGCGAACACCGCCGATCCCGCGATGTTGCCGCGGCGCTCCGCCAGGAACAGGGCGCTGGGGTTGGGCACCTCCGCCAGGCCGCGGTCGGTCATCTCGAACACGCCGATCTCGTCCGTGGCGCCGAACCGGTTCTTGACGGCGCGCAGGATGCGGAACTGATGGCCGCGGTCGCCTTCAAAATAAAGCACGGCGTCCACCATGTGCTCCAAAACGCGGGGGCCGGCGAGCGCGCCCTCCTTGGTGACGTGGCCGACCAGCACGAGGGAGAAGCCGCGGGACTTGGCCAGACGGATCAGCTCGAAGCTGGTGGCGCGGACCTGGGCCACGGTGCCCGGCGCGCTCTCGATGGTGTCGAGCCACATGGTCTGGATGGAGTCTATGACGACCAGCGCCAGGTCCTTCTCGGCTTCGAGCGAGGCGGCAATGTCGCGGACGTTGATGGCCGCCGCGAGGTCCAGCGGCGCGTCGGCCAGGTCCAGCCGGCGGGCGCGGAGGCGGACCTGATCTATGCTTTCCTCGCCGCTGATATACATCACGCGCTTGCCGGTGCGGGCCAGGGTGGCGGCGGCCTGCAGCATGAGCGTGCTCTTGCCGATGCCGGGGTCGCCGCCGACCAGCACCACGCTTGCGGGCACGAGGCCGCCGCCCAGCACGCGGTCCAGTTCGCCGATGCCGGTCTCGGCGCGGGGCGGCGGCGTCGCGGTGCCCTGCAGACCGACGAAGTTGACGCGCTTGCCGGCGGCGGCGCGGCCTGCCGGGCCGGGGCGGGCCTCGGCGGTTTCCTCGACGATGGTGTTCCACTCGCTACAGGCGTCGCAGCGTCCGGCCCACTTGGGGAAGGCGGCACCGCAGTTCTGGCAGACGTAGCGGGTGGTGGGCTTGGCCATTACGTATCCAACATTAACTTTTCACACCAGAATTGCAAAATGGATGGACCATTTGGCCGTTAGAAGCAGTTCCTAGGCCGCCATCTCGGACACGAGTTTTGTGATCGAAAGACACTGACTGCGAGGGTAGCATATAACCACCACAGATGGGGCACTTGCTGGCGGATTGCCAAGACTGCTGGATGACAATAGCAATTTTTGTATCTTCGTCAAAATTCTGTTTTGTCTTCATCATGGATACGTCTAAGATTTTTCCTTGAACTCCAATGGCGCTCAAGACATCCTGAATGTTTGTTGGGGTGCCAGTCTCAGTCTCAACGGTCAGTGACCTAATAAGTTCAGCGAGAAGGTCTCGAACTCGACTTACCCGGGCTTGTTTGTTTGTATTAGATACAGCCGCCATGACAACTGGCTTTTGGTCAACCAGCATTGCCTCTAGCTTTGCCCTACATTTTTGAAGCGTCGAAAGAACGTTTTATCATTATTCTTAAGCATCTCTGACAACAGAAGCGCCATGCCAAGAAAGAGAAACCTGCTATGGCGACCGCGGTCGTTATAGAAGTACACCGCTGGATGTAGACCCAAGCTCGCACTCTCGTTGCCCGTGAATCGCTTAGTAAGCAGGAGGGTTTTCTGGAGCACCTTGACTGTTGTTGCTCCAGTCTTGTCGTCTTGATAATCGTCAGCGATTGCCCTGTATGAGGCATCAAGCGTGGATTTTGCGCTAGCCTTGTCAGCAATTATAAGAAGATCTATAAGGAGGGACAGGGCGTCCGTCGCGGACGATGAGCCTCCAAGTGGAACGTCGAGCGATCTAACAGGCATTTGAGCGTCTGCTGAGAACAACAGTTGCGCCAGCTCTGAGGCCAGGACTTCAATCTTCTTTTGTGTTTCAACAGTAAATGCCGACCAGTATTTATTGCCAGTGCCTGATCTTATGATTGCGCGAGCAGCGATAGCTACGGGCCTTCGACGGTTCCTAAGAAGTGTTTCCTCAACAGCATCCAGTGGAGTGCCTTGAGAGTTTATTTTAAAGAATGAGGTTTCTGCAGCATCTGCCGTCCCTTGAACCCATTGCAGTGTAAAGCCACGCGTGAACAGCCTGCTTGTCCGGCGGCGCTGTTGATCATTTGCAAAGTTGCCGGTTTTGAGGGCGTTTTCAAAATCTCTAAAACGTCCGACTTTATTCTCTATTATATCACGCGACTTCTTTGCTGTCGCAATTTGATTCTTTAAAAGCTCGCCGCCATAGAATTTGCGTGAGATCAGGCCGTCTCCATAGTCGTCCTCAAGCCATGAGCGGACTGCGCTCAGACGATGAGACCCATCAATCACGAATATGTAGCGACGAGACTTCCACAGAATAATGGACGGAACTAGTTCGTTATCAAGGAAGCTGGTGATTAAGTTTGCTAGCTGATCTGGGCTCCAATGGCTAGTCTCTCTTTGAAAATCAGGCTTTCGGAGCAATCCCTGTATAGGTGAGCTAGATTGCAAGTTTGATATGGGAAGATTTTGTATTAATTCTATTTGATACTCATCATCTGCCTCGATCTCAAAATCTTCCCGTGGAATCATTGCATCGAGATTAGTAAGAAGCATATTTTTCCTTGAAGGCTGGTGACTTCAGTTTATCCCACTTAGGTATCATGCTAGGTTTGTTTGTCAATCACCGCCTCAACTCCATCTGGATCGGCCCGTCCCGCCGTCCGTGGGTGAACTGCTCCACCATCGCGTTCCCGCTGTGCAGCAGGTCCGCCGCCGCCCCCTGCCACACCAACTTGCCGCGGAACAGCATTGCCGCGCGGTCGCCGATGCGCGTCGCACTCGCCATGTCGTGGGTGATGGCGATGGCGGTGCTGCCCAGGCGCTTCACGCAGTCCACGATCAGGCCGTCAATCACCGCGCCCATGATCGGGTCCAGGCCCGTCGTCGGCTCGTCGAAGAATAGAATGTCGGGCTGCGCGGCAATCGCCCGGGCCAGCCCTACGCGCTTCTGCATGCCGCCCGACAGCTCCGCAGGCGACAGGTCGCCGACGCTGGGGTCCAGGCCGACCTGCTTCAGCACCTCGCCTGCGCGGGCGTGGGCCTCGGCGCGGGGCAGGCGGTTCTGCGCCAGCAGGCCGAAGGCGACGTTCTCCCAAACGTCCAGGCTGTCGAACAGGGCGCCGGCCTGGAACAGCATGCCGATATGGGCGTTGATCGCCTCCCGCTCGCGCCGGGGCAGGCCCAAGATGTTTTGGCCGTCTATCTCGATGCTGCCACTGTCCGGCTCGATCAATCCCAGGATGCACTTCAGCAGCACCGACTTGCCGCTGCCGGAGCCGCCGATGACGACGGTGCTGGTGCCGGGCATGACGTCCAAATCTATGCCGTCCAGCACCTGCTTGTCGCCGAACGCCTTGCTCAAGCCCCGTATCTTGATTTTTGGCTCGGTCATCGCGCGAAGAACAGCTCGGTCAGCACGTAGTCGAACATTAAGATCAGGATGCTGGCCGACACCACGGCGCCAGTGGTCGCCGACCCCACTCCCTGCGCCCCGCCCCGGCTGTTGTAGCCGTGGTAGCAGCCCATCAACGCTATCAGGAAACCGAACACCGCCGCCTTGGCCAGCCCGGCCACGATGTCGTTCGTGGTCAGGATCTGCAGCGTGTTGGCAAGGTATGACGCCGGGTTGAAGCCCAGCTTCGCCGTGCTGACCAGGAAACCGCCGAACACGCCCAGTATGTCCGCCACCACCACCAGCAGCGGCAAGGCCAGCACGCCGGCCAGCAGGCGGGGGGCAACTAGGTATTTCATCGGGTTGGTGGACAAGGTGCCCAGCGCGTCAATCTGGTCGGTGACGCGCATGGTGCCGATCTCCGCCGCCATCGCCGCGCCCATGCGCCCGGCCACCATCAGCCCGGCCAGCACCGGACCAAGCTCCCGCACCACGGACAGCACGACGACTCCGGCAATGGCGCTTTCGGCGCTGAAGCGGGAAAAGCCGGTAAAGCTTTGCAGCGCGATCACCGCGCCGGAGAACACTGCCGTCAGCGCCACGACCGGCAGGCTAAAGTAGGCGAACTCCTCGAACACGCCCAGAAAGATGCGGGCATAGAACGGCGGCCGCAGCAGGTGCGACAGCCCGGCGCCCCCGAACAGCGCAACGGCGCCGGCATGGCGCACGGCGCCCAGCGTGCCGCGTCCCACGGCCGCCACCGCATCCAGGGCGCGCATCATGCCGGCAGGTAGGTCCGGCGGTAGCGCGGGCCGAGTTGGGTCAGGATCTCGTAGGCGTTGGTGCCGGCACGCCGTGCCACCTCGTCCACCGGCATCGCGGGGCCGATCAGGTCCAGCCAGGCGCCGGGCTGGACGGCCGGCAGGTCGGTAACGTCGAAGGTGACAAGGTCCATGCTCACACGCCCTACCAGTGGGACGGGTGCGCCGTCAAAACACGCCTCGGCGCGGTTGGACAGGCTGCGGGGGTAGCCGTCGGCATAGCCCACGGGAACGGTGGCGATGCGGCTGGGGCGCAAGGCGGTCCAGGTGGCGTTGTAGCCGACGCCTGCGCCGGCCGGGATGTCGCGGACTTGCAGCACCCGGGCACGCAGGCGGATGGCGGGGCGCATGGGGTTGGGCTGGCCGGGGGTGGGATTCACGCCATACAGCGCCGCCCCGGGGCGGGCGAGGTCGGAGCCGAAGCCTTGCAGGAAAATCCCCGAGGAGTTGGACAGGCTGCGCGGAGCCTGCGGCAGCCGGGCGCAAGCGGCGGCGAAGGCGGCGTGCTGCCGGGCATTCTGGGGATCATCCGGCATCTCGGCGGCGGCCAGGTGGGTCATCACGAACAGCACATCAATGTCATCCAGCCGGGAAGGGTCGGCGGCCAGGGCGTCCAGCTCGGCTGGCGGCAAGCCGAGGCGGTTCATGCCGGTGTCCACATGCAGCAACGCGGGCAGGGGGCGGCCAGTGATGCGGGCTTGGGCGGCGTAGGCGTCCACCTCCCCAAGGGATCCCAGGACCGGGACGATTCCGGTTTCAGCGTAGGCGGGGGCGTCGCCGGGCCATAGCCCGTTGAGCACCGCTAGCATGGCGCCGGGCAGCAGGCCGCGGATGGCCAGCGCCTCCTGCAGGTGCGCCACGAAGAAATGACGGCATCCCGCGGCATGGAGCGCCGTCGCGACCTCGCTGGCGCCAAGGCCATAGGCGTCGGCCTTGAGCACGCCCGCAACCGGTCCGCCGTGGCGGGCCGACAGTGCGCGCCAATTGGCGACGACCGCGCCAAGGTCCACCTCAAGGACCGACGCGGCGGTGGGACAGGGCATTGCCGCCCTCCTGCCTGGGAAGATGCCCAGCAAAGCGGTTTTGTCCAGCCGAGGCAAATGGGCGTGACCCGGGGCACAGGAGGGCAGTGGAAGGGCCGGCGCGACCAGGTTTCATCATGCCTGCCTTGTTCAATCTGTGCGAACAGGGGATGATCCCGGCATGAGCATTGCCGACACCGCATCTGACGACGAGGTTGCCCTGCTGCTCGCGCAGTGCGCCCAGGCCGACGGCGCCGCCTTCCGTCGCCTGTATGAGCAGCAGTCCCCGTTCCTATATGGCGTCGCTCTCCGCATCACCCGGCAGCCTGCGCTGGCGTCCGACGCCGTGCATGACGCCCTGCTGCAAGTCTGGCGCAATGCCGCGCGCTATGATCCCGTCCGTGGCAACGCCCGCGCCTGGCTGCTCAGCCTGGTCCGGTATCGTGCGCTCGACGCCGTCGGCCGCATCGGCAGGGAAGTGCAGGCCGCCGAGGTGCCGGAGCAGGCGGACCCGGACCCCGGGGCGCTGGACCGCCTGCTGTCCTCGGAGGCGGGAACAGCGCTGCACAAGTGCCTGCGCGGCATTGATCCCGACCGCCGGCGGCTGGTGCTGATGGCCTTCATGGATGGAATGAGCCATTCCGAGCTTGCGGCCAAGGTGGCCCAGCCAATGGGCAGCGTGAAGTCGGGCATCCGCCGGGCATTGCAGGCGTTGCGGACCTGCCTTGAGGGACTGGGGGCATGAGTGACGAAGCAGCCGCCGGCGGCCCCGGCGACTCCGGAGACGATCCCGACCTGGCCGCCGCGGAATACGTGCTGGGTACCCTTCCAGCGGCGCAGGTCCGCGCGATGGAGGCACTCGCCCTGTCCGACCCAGCCGTAGCTGCGCAGATCGAGGATTGGCAGATCCGGCTTGCGCCGTTGGCGGCCCTGGCCGTCCCGTGCCGACCGCCGCCAGAGCTATGGCGCCGCCTGGCCCTGGCCACCGGGATCGAGGACGCGCAGGCCCGCCGCCGCACCCGGCGTGGCCCGGTGCGGGGATTGTGGGGCAACCTGGGGTTCTGGCGTCTCGGCACGGTCGGGGCGACGGCGGCGGCGGCGGCGATGGCGGTCCTGCTGCTGCGTCCGCCGCTCCCGGCGCAGCCCGATTTCCTGGCGGCACTGTCGCCGGCTGGCGCACCCGGGGCCACCTTCCTGGTCCGCATCGGCCCGGACGGCTCGGCAGCGATCGTGGCGACGGCGGCGCCGGACCAGGCGCCGGGACGGGCGCTGCAGCTTTGGGCGCTGCCGGCGGGCGGCACCGTCCCTATCAGCCTTGGCGTCCTGCCGCCCGACGGGCGTGCCCAACTGCGCGCACCCGCCAGCGCCGGCACACAATTGCTGCTCAGCGACGAGCCTGCGGGCGGCTCGCCGACAGGGCAGCCCACCGGCCCAGTCCGGTATCAGGGCGCCATCACCGTCGGCGGCTGACCTTGGACGCGCAGTATGGCTCCCGCGTGCGAGATTGTGTGCTGCCATCGCGGGCCTGGCGGTCGCCGTAGGTTAGCTTTGTTGCATTCGCAGGCATGCCGGCGGCATGCCCGGCGACGGCGCACCACCGGGGGCCAGATCGCCCAACGGATCATTGCATGTTGCCACCAGGGTGGTCGTGCTGCGGGATGACACTGAAAGCAGTGATGTGCGCCGGCGAGCGCCGGCACAGCAAATGCTTATTGCTATTACTCGCGATAGCTCGCGTCTCGATAGTTCAATGGATCCCACCAGTTCTTAATAGTTGCTACTGAGGCAGGCTTGCACTACCGCACATTAAAATCCACGAGCCGTTCCGCATCCGATGTCTTACTTTCGGAGTATTAGGGGGGTGTTGATGCAACCCCAGGCATGAATTGGAACGGAACGATAATGCAATCCAAGTGTGGCAGGCCAGCAGCCGGCCACCTGGCTCATCGGCCATCGGTGCTGCCGGTTTGGCAAGTTTTGGGGAGGGCTGCGGTTCCGCGTGTAACCGTACCGGACTGCAACCGTGCGAAGGACTGACACTTTGGCCAGTTACGATCAGGACACCTTGCGCGTGCTGCTCATCGAGGATGAGGCGGACGTCGCCCGTGCGGTTTTGCGGGGATTTACGCGGGCTGGGCTGATCGCTGCCTGGGCGAGCAGCGGACACGCCGGGTTGGACCTGAAGTGCAGCTTCAAACCGCATGTCGTGTTGTTGGACCTAGTACTTCCCGATATGGACGGACGATCATTGGTTGCGATGCTTGGCCGCCCGCGGAACTGCGGCGTGGTGGTGTTGTCCGGCATGCTGGACGAGGCAGACCAGGTGATTGGCGGGGATTTCGGCGCCGACGACTTCATGGCGAAGCCGCCGCACATGCGGGAACTCGTCGCCATGATCCGTGCCGTCCACCGCAGGGTCAACCTGCTTGGCAATCGGGTCCGTACAACGTCCGGCGGGCAGTTGGGCGCCAGAGCTTAGGGGCCGGCGGAGTCCACGCAGGCAGGCACCACGCCCTACGCCGCCGTTCACCATGGTGCTCGTGACAGTTAGCGGTCGTTTGACGCAGCGTCGCCTGGTCGGACGCCTGAATTTGCGGCTCCACGCGGCAAGGCCGCAAGCGGCTTGCGGTGAAGCGTAACCAACGACTGACCCCGGACGCGGCTTGCGTCAGTCATCCCCCGCATGGATCACGTCCAGGTCCGCGAAGCGCGTGAATTCGCCCTCGAACAGCACGTCTATCTTGCCGGTGGGACCGTGGCGCTGTTTCTCGATCAGGATCTCGGCTTTGTTGTGGACCAGCTCCATGTCGCGCTGCCATTTATCCAGTGCTGACTGGAATTTGTCCTCGCTGTCGAAGGCCATCTGCTTCGGGGCGCGCTGCTGCAGGTAATACTCGTCGCGATAAACGAACAGCACCATGTCGGCATCCTGCTCGATAGTGCCGGATTCGCGTAGGTCCGACAGTTGCGGGCGCTTGTCCTCACGGCTTTCCACGGCGCGGGACAACTGGGACAGCGCCAGGACCGGCACCGCCAGCTCCTTGGCGATGGCCTTCAGCCCCTGGGTAATCTGGCTGATTTCCAGCACCCGGCTCTCCGGCTTGGTGCCGACGCTCGGACGCATCAGTTGCAGATAGTCAATTACTACGAGACTCAGGCCCTTGGTCCGCTTCAACCGACGGCAGCGGGTGCGCAGAGCCGAGAGCGTGATGGCCGGCGTATCGTCAATGTGCAGCGGCAGCCCGGCGATCTCCCGGCTGACCTGCACGAAGCGATCGAAGTCCTTCTGCCCGATCTCGCCCCGGCGGATGCGGTCGCCGGACACCCGCGCCTCCTCCGCCAGCAGGCGCGTCGCCAACTGCTCCGCGCTCATTTCTAGGGAGAACACCGCGACCGACCCCTTGGGCAGCGCATTCGGGTCGGCGGACCGGGCCTCGCGCACCAGGGCGTGTGCGGCGCCAAAGGCGATCTTGGTTGCAAGCGCTGTCTTGCCCATGCCAGGGCGGCCGGCGAGGATCATCAGGTCGGAGGGGTGTAGGCCGCCGGTCTTCTTGTCCAGGTCGCGCAACCCGGTGCTCAGGCCGCTCACGTGGCCGGCCCGGCGGAACGCGCGCTCCGCCCCCAGGATTGCGTCGGTCAGCGCCCGCTCGAAGGTGATGAAGCCGCCGTCGTTGCCGCCCTGTGTCGCCAGGCGGAACAGCTCCGACTCGGCCAGCTCGATCTGCTGGCGACCGTCCAGCTCGGCCTCCATGCCGAAGGCGTTGTTGACGACGACCTCGCCGATATCGATCAGTTGCCGGCGCAGCCAGGCGTCGTGGACGGCACGGCCATACTCACCGGCATTGATGATGCCGACCATCGCCATCAACAGTTGCGCGAAGTAGGCGGTGCCTCCGACCTCGTCCAGCAAGCCGGAATGCTCGAACTCCGCCTTTAGCGTCACGGCGTCGGCCAGTTGCCCGGCCTCGACCCGGCGGACGATGGCCTGGTAGATGCGGCCGTGCACGGGGTCCACGAAGTGCTCGGGCGAGAGGAACTCGCTGACCCGCTCATAGGCCTTGTTGTTGGCCAGCAGCGCGCCCAGCAACGCCTGCTCCGCCTGCTGGTTGGAGGGCGGCTGGCGCTGTGATAGGCCGAGCAGGGGGGAGTGAATTTCGTTCATCGGCTGCTAAGCATAACCCATCTTGCCGAGTCCGGGCAGAGTCCCTGCCTGTGTATGGCTGTGGATTAGGGGGACAACATTGGGTGTGGCTGCCGAGCCACGGCGGCGCTGGGCTGCCACAGATAGTCGCGCGTCAGCGGCACGGCATCCACCGACGCCGCAAGCTGCATCTGCCAAACCATGTGGCCGGTGTGGCGGAACGCCAGTTCGGCGCCGACGAGGTAGAACTCGAACATGCGGCAGAAGCGCTCATCGTAAAGCGCGGCGACGGCGTCGTGCCGGGCCAGCAGGTTGTTGCGCCAGTGGCGCAGGGTTTCGGCGTAATGCAGGCGCAGCACCTCCACGTCGGTGACGTGCAGGCCGCTGGCTTCGACGGCGGGCAGGACCTCGCTGAGCGCAGGGGAGTAGCCGCCGGGGAAGACATACTTGGCGAGCCAGGCATTCGTGGTGGCGGGGCCATGGCTGCGGCCGATGCTGTGCAGCAGCGCCACCCCGTCCTGCGCCAGCACCCGGCGCAGCACGCCGAAGAAGCTGCGGTAGTGGTTGACGCCCACATGCTCGAACATGCCGACGGAGACGATGCGGTCCCATTCGCCGGCGAGCGCGCGGTAGTCCAGCAGCTCGAACCGCACCCGGTCCTGCAACCCGGCGTCCACGGCGCGGGCGCGGGCGGCGGCGAGCTGTTCCTCGGACAGCGTGATGCCGGTGACATGGACGCCGTGCTCGCGCGCCAGCGTCAGCGCCATGCCGCCCCAACCGCAGCCGATGTCCAGCACGCGCAGGCCCGGCCGGAGCAGCAGCTTGGCGGCAATCAGGCGCTTCTTGGCGGCCTGCGCCGCGTCCAGTGTTTCATCGCCGGCCGGGAAGTAGGCGCAGGAGTACTGGCGGTCCGCATCCAGCAGCAGGGCATACAGGCGCCCGTTCAGGTCGTAATGGTGCGCGGCGTTGCGGCGGGCTCGGGCAGCGGGGTTGAACTGCGCCCAGCGCTTCAGCGCGGCTGCAAGCAGCCTGTGCAGGGCCATGACCGGCTGCCGGCCGCCCTGAACGAGGTTGGTCATCAGCAGATCCAACGCATCGTAAATGGTGCAGCCATCTGGGGCGATGGCACCGTCCATGTAGCCTTCGCCGAGCGCCAGCCCGGGGTTCAGCACCATGCGGCGCACGGCAGCCCAGTCCGATACGGTGAAGGCAACGGCCAGGCCGGGCGCGCCCTCGTGGCGGGACACATGGCCGTCGGGGTAGCGGACCTGCAGGCTGCCGACGACGAGGAAGCGCCGGATCAGGCTGTCCAGGGCGTAACGCATGGCATCTCCGGATATACCGGCCAACGGGTTAGCGATGAACGGCTGCGGTGGCTAGTCCCTCGCAGGACTGTGCCGGCTCCTTCTCCCTCCGGGAGAGGGGCGGGGTGAGGGAGGCCGCCCAGACTGTTATTGGGCTGTGACAGAGTAATCCTGCGAAAAATAGGGCTGGCGCTTGCCGCTTCCCTCACCCCGGCCCTCTTCCGAGGGGAGAAGGAGGAGCGGCTCACACTTTGACGACGTGCTTATAGAGCGCGGCATACTCCCGTGCCGGGCCGGCCCAGCCGACCTCGGCGCGCATGGCGTTGCGCTGCATCTGCGCCCAGTCGGACGGACGCGCCCATAGGGCTGCGGTGCGGGCCAGCGCGCCCTCCAGGGCAGGCAGGGTCACGGGCGAGAAGGTGATGCCCGTTGCGACGCCCGCAGCGAGGCCGACGGGGTTCGCGTCTATGAGGGTGTCGGACAGCCCGCCCACCCGCGCCACCACAGGTATTGCCCCGTAACGGAGGGCGCACATCTGCACCAGGCCGCACGGCTCGAACCGCGACGGCACCAGCACGGCGTCGGCGCCAGCCTGGATCGCATGGGCCAGCGGCTCGTCGAAGCCGATCACCGCCGCGACCTGGCCCGGATGCGCGGCAGCAGCAGCGGCAAGGCCGCGCTCCAGCGCCGGGTCGCCGGCGCCGAGCACGACGAACTGCGCGCCGTAGGACAGCAGGGCAGGAATCGCACCCAGCAGCAGGTCCATGCCCTTCTGCTCCGTCAGCCGGCTGATCGCGCCGAACAGCAGGGTGCCGGGATTGGGCGTCAGGCCTGCCAACGCCTGCAGCGCCGCCTTGTTGCGCGGACGGCGGCGCAGGCGGGCGACGCTGTACTGGGCCGTGATGTGCGGGTCGGCAGCGGGATCCCAGACCGCGGTGTCCAGCCCGTTCAGGATGCCGTACAGGTCCGCGGCCCGGCTCCGCAGCAGGCCATCGAGGCCCATGCCGCCCTCCGGCGTCATGATCTCCGCGGCATAGGTGGGCGACACCGTCGTGATCCCGTCCGACAGCCGCAGCCCGGCCTTGAGCGTGCCGATGCCGCCGTAGAACTCCACCCCGTCAATGCTCCAGGCCGCGTCCGGCAGGCCCAAGGTGCCGAACAGCCCGGCGGGGAAGCGGCCCTGGAACGCCAGGTTGTGGATGGTCGTCACCGTCGCCGGCCGGGTGCCGCCGCCGAAGTGGAGGTAGGCCGGCGCCAGCGCCGCCTGCCAGTCGTGCGCGTGGACCACGTCCGGCGCCCAGCCTGCATCGCCGTGGCCCAGCATCGCCCCCACCTGTGACAGCGCGGCGAAGCGGGCCAGGTTGTCCGGCCAGTCCGCCCCGTCCGGCCCGCCATAGGGCGACCCAGCCCGGTCATACAGATGCGGCGCGTCCAGCGCATACAGCGACAGCCCGGACGCCGTGCCGGCCAGCACCCGGGCCGGGCCGCCGAACAGGTCCGGCAGGTCCAGCACCGGTGACGCCTTCTGCAGCGCCTTCATCACCGCGGGGTAGCCGGGCACGAGGCTGCGCACCTCCACCCCTTCGTGCTTCAAAGCACCCGGCAGCGTACCGGCCACATCGGCCAGGCCGCCAGTCTTGATGATGGGATAGATTTCGGACGTGACGGAAAGAACGCGCATCGCCGTCATGCCGGGCGGCACCCGATCTGGGCAAGTGTCATCACGCCACAAGCGGCTCGCAATGACGGTAGGGAAGGGTAGGGGTCGTCACGCTTGGTCATCGGCATCAGCCCTGCAACTTGTCAATCATTGGTTGGGTGATCAGGCATACGCCGCGCTCCGTGCGGCGGAACCGGGCGGCGTCGGCCACCGGGTCCTCCCCCACTACCAGCCCTTCCGGGATGCGCACGCCGCGGTCCACCACAACCTTCGTCAGCCGGGCATGGCGACCGATCTCGGCATAGGGCAACACCACCCCGCACTCGACCGTGCTGTAGGAGTGGGTGTGGACGCCGGTGAACAGCAGGGAGCGCCGGACGGCGGTGCCGGACACGATGCAGCCGCCGGACACCAGGCTGCTGATGGCGGAACCGCGCCGGTCGTCCTCGTCGTGCACGAACTTGGCAGGCGGCGTGATCTCACCATACGTCCAGATCGGCCACTCCACGTCATACAGGTCCAGGCCAGGGACGAAGTCGGTCAGGTCCACATTCGCCTCCCAGTAGGCGTCCACCGTGCCCACGTCGCGCCAGTAGGCCTCGTTCTCATGCGACGAGCGCACGCAGGAGCGGGCGAAACGGTGCGCCATCGCCTTGCCGCCGCGCACGATGCCGGGGATGATGTCGCGGCCGAAGTCGTGGCTGCTGTCCGCCCGCGCTGCATCTTGCTTGAGCTGCTCGATCAGGAACTTGGTCTCGAACACGTAGATGCCCATGCTGGCCAGCGCCTGGTCGGGGCTGCCGGGGATGCCGGGCGGGTCCTTGGGCTTCTCCAGGAAGGAGATGATGCGGTCGTTGGTGTCCACGGCCATCACGCCGAAGGCGGTCGCCTCCATCCGCGGCACCTCGATGCAGCCCACCGTGACGTCTGCATCCTGCTCGACGTGCTGCTGTAGCATCGGCTCGTAGTCCATCTTGTAAACGTGGTCGCCCGCCAGCAGCACGATGAAGTGGGGGGCGTAGCTCTCAATGATGTCTATGTTCTGGTAAACTGCGTCGGCGGTGCCGGCATACCAGCTCGTCTCGCTCACGCGCTGGCTCGCGGGCAGGATGTCGAAGCTTTCGTTGCGCTCGGGCCGGAAGAAGTTCCAGCCGCGCTGCAAGTGCCGGATCAGGCTGTGCGCCTTATACTGCGTGGCGACGCCGATCCGGCGTATGCCGGAGTTCAATGCGTTGGACAGCGCGAAGTCTATGATGCGCGACTTGCCGCCGAAGTAAACGGCGGGCTTGGCGCGGATGTCTGTCATCTCCATCAGCCGGCTGCCGCGCCCGCCGGCCAGCACGTAGGCCATGGCATGCCGGGCCAGCGGCGCGCCGGCGGCCGCGGCGCCCAGGGAGCGCGGCGGGAAGGGCGGGATCATGCAGGAGTCCCAAGGGTGGACTTCGCCCCCCAGATCTCGTCAGCGTATTCCTTGATCGTGCGGTCGGAGGAGAACCAGCCGACCCCTGCCGTGTTCATCACCGACTTGTACCACCAGGTTGCCGGGTCCTGCCAGGTACTGGCGACGATCCGTTGCTGCGCCAGGTAGCTTTCGAAGTCGGCGGCGACCAGGAAGGTGTCGCGTTCCAGCATGTCGGCGATTAGGCCCTCGTAGCGGTCCGGCTCGCCCGGCGAGAACACGCCGGAGCGTATGCCCTGCAACGCCTGGGACAGCGCGCGGGAGGCCGCTACGTCCTCATATGCCTCAAGGCCCCGCCGGGTGCGGGCGGCAACCTGCTCGGCGGTCATGCCGAAGATGAAGATGTTGGCGGCGCCGACCCGGTCGCGGATCTCAACGTTGGCGCCGTCCAGCGTGCCGATGGTGACGGCCCCGTTCAGCGCTAGCTTCATGTTGCCGGTCCCCGACGCCTCCATCCCCGCGGTGCTGATCTGTTCGGACAGGTCGGCGGCGGGGATGATCTGCTCGGCCAGGCTCACGTTGTAGTTCGGCAGGAACACGATCTTGAGCCGGCCGGCGACGGAGGGGTCGCCGTTCACGACCTGCGCCACGTCGTGCGCCAGGCGGATCACCTGCTTCGCCAGCTTGTAGCCCGGCGCCGCCTTGCCAGCGAAGATCTTGACCCGCGGCGCCCAGTCCTGCGTCGGCTCCGCCCGGATCGCGTTATACAGCGCCACGGCGTGCAGCACGTTGAGCAGTTGGCGCTTATACAGGTGGATGCGCTTGATCTGCACGTCGAACATCGCGTGTGGGTCCACGGCGATGCCGACGCGTTCGGCGATCAGCGCGGCCAGCGCGTCCTTACGCCCCTGCCGCTCCCGCGCGAAGGCGGCCTGGAAAGCAGGGTCCGCGGCATGGGCGCGCAGATCCTGCAATGCCTCTGGATCATGCAGCATCCGGGGGCCGATGGTGTCCACGATCAGCCGGGTCAGGCCGGGATTGGTGCGGTGCAGCCAGCGGCGGAAGGTGATGCCGTTGGTCTTGTTGTTGATGCGTCCGGGGTAGATGGCGTTCAGATCCGCGAACACCGTCTGCTGCATCAGGGCGGTGTGCAGTGCCGACACGCCGTTGATCGAGTGCGACCCCATGAAGGCCAGGTGTCCCATGCGGACCCGGCGCCCGTGCCGCTCGTCGATGACGGACGCCGCGCGCAACAGCTGGTCTGCCGCCGGGCCGGTCGTGCCGCCCAGGGACACGCGCACGCCCTCCAGGTGGCGGCCGTTCAGCAGGTAGATGATCTGCATGTGCCGGGGCAGCAGCCGCTCCATCAGCGGCACGGCCCAGGTTTCCAGCGCCTCGGGCAGCAGGGTGTGGTTGGTGTAGCCGAAGGTGGCGACGGTGATGCGCCAGGCCTCGTTCCACTCGACGCCGTGCACGTCCAGCAGCAGGCGCATCAGCTCGGCGACGCCGATGGCGGGGTGGGTGTCGTTGAGCTGGATCGCGGCCTTGTCGGGGAGCGTCGCCACGTCGCCGAACTGCTCGACATGACGGCGCAGCAGGTCCTGCAGGGATGCCGAGGCGAAAAAGAACTCCTGGCGCAGCCGCAGCTCCTGGCCGGAGTCGCTTTCGTCACCGGGATACAGCACGCGTGAGACGGCCTCGGTCCGGACGCGGTCGCGCATGGCGCCGACATGGTCGCCGCGGTTGAAGTCGTCCAGGTGCATCGGCTCCCCGGCGCGCGCGGACCACAGGCGCAGGGTGTTGGCGTGCTGGCCGGCGCCCGTCGCAGTCTCGCCGCCGATGACCGGCGTGTCGTAGGCGATGGCGGACAGGGTTTCCGCCGGGGTCCAAACGTAGGCGGTGCGCCCGTTCGGATGCGTCTGCCCACTGACGGTGCCGCCGAAGCCGATGGGGTAGGCGACCTCCGGACGCTCGAACTCCCAGGGGTTGCCGAAGCGCAGCCAGTCCTCCGGCAGCTCCTCCTGCACGCCGTCCCGCACGACTTGGCGGAACAGCCCCTGCTCGTAGCGTATGCCGTAGCCGTAGGCGGGGATGCCCAGGGTCGCCATGCTTTCCATGAAGCAGGCGGCAAGGCGTCCCAGGCCGCCATTGCCGAGGGCGGCGTCCGGCTCCTGCTCTTTTATGCGGTCGAGGTCCACGCCCTCGGCGGCGAGCGCCGCGCGCACCGGGTCGAGCAGGCCGAGGTTGCCGACGCAGTCGAACAGCAGGCGGCCGATCAGGAACTCCAGCGACAGATAGTAAACCCGCTTCGCGCCGGTTTCGTAGGTGATGCGGGTGCTGTCGAACCAGCGGTCCACCATGGTGTCCCGCACGGCCAGCGCGGTAGCGACGAACCAGTCGCGCTCGCTCGCCGGGATCGGCGACTTGCCGACCTGGTAGGTCAGCTTGGCTGTGATGCGCGCCCTCCAGGTGTCGGTGTCGGACGTGGCAACGTCTAGGGGCGCAGGGTGATCCATGGGGACCTCATCAGGCGTCGGATGTTTAAGGTGCGGTTGCCCTGACCTTCGCATCCCTCGTCCAATCCCGCCAGAGGAGGATGAGCGCCGCCATGACAGCCGGGCCAAGGAATAGGCCCAGCAGCCCGAAGGTTTCCACCCCGCCCAGGATGCCCAGCAGCACCCATATAAAGGGCAGCTTGGTCGCGCCGCCGATCAGCACCGGGCGTATGGCATGGTCGGCGACGAAGATCACGACCATGCCGGCCGCGAACAGCCCGATGGCCATTCCCGTACTACCCGCCGCCAGCACCAGTAGAGAGGCCACGCCCAGCACGACGGGCGCGCCCATGGGGATGATGGCGGCCACTGCCGTCAGCGCCCCCAGCAGCACCGGATGCGGCACGCCCGCCAGGGCATAGCCGGCGCCCAGCAACGCGCCGACGCCCAGGCCCACCAGCACCATGCCGTTCACCGTGCCGTGGATGGAGGCGACGATCTGCTGCCCGACCAACTCCCCATGCCGTCCGACCAGGCGGCGGCTGGCGACCTGCATTCGCTCCACCAGCCCGGCGCCATCCCGGTACAGGAAGAACAGCGTCACCAGCGTGAAGCTGAACAGCACGGCCCGGCGCGCGAACTGCCCGCCCAGGCGGCGTCCGGTTTGCAGCATGTCCGCCCGGTCCAGCAGGGCTGCGGCATCGTCCGACTGCGCCAGGTTGGCGTCCCACCAGGCCGCCGCCTGCGGCCCGGCCAAGGGCAGGCGGGCCAGCCAGTCGGGGGCGGCGGCGCCATGCTGCCGGGCCTCGCTGATCCAGTGGGCGATCACCCGCGCCTCGTGCCCGGCCTGCACCGCCACCAGCCCCAGCGGGACCGCAAACAGCAGGGTGGCGCCAAGGGTGAAGACCAGCGGCCAGACGATGTTATGCCGCCCGGTGCCGAACCGCGCCTGCGTGCGCATGAACAGCGGCCAGGTGGCGACGGCCAGGATGGCGGCCCAAATCAGGGCGCGCAGGAAGCCCTCCAGCACATAGGCGCCGAGTGCGATCAGCGCGAGGGACAGCGCGATTCGTGCGGCGCTCTGCCCGCGCAGGATCGAGTCGGGCTGGGCCGCGGCGGGGCTGGTGGCCGCTTGCGCGGACGGTATGGCTGCCGCTTGCGGGGCGGGGGGCGGTATGATGTCCACGGAACCTGCTGTCATGGTGGAGTTGGTTCGGCCTATAGCATGGCAACGCGGCCTGGGCAGCCTTGTTTCCAGACCGGATTGAAGGGGGCGGGCGTGGGCGAAACTGGGACTGGGAGCGCGGGGCAGACGGATTGGCGGACCGACGGGGTGCGGGTGATCCCCGGGGACAGCCTGGACACCAACACGCCGCAAACGCCGGGCATGAACCGGGCGGCGGCGATCAACTTCGCCCGCGTGGGCGCGCAGCGGATTTGGGCAGGGACCGTCCACATCCACCCCGACGCCAAGACCGGCGCGCACCACCACGGCGCGCTGGAAAGCGTGATCTACGTGATCCGCGGGCGCGCCCGGATGCGTTGGGGCGAGAAGCTGCAATGGGTGGCGGAGGCCGGCCCGGGCGACTTCATCTTCATACCGCCCTATGTGCCGCACCAGGAGATCAACGCTTCCACGGAGGAGACGCTGGAGTGCGTGCTGGTGCGCAGCGACCAAGAGGCGGTGGTGGTGAACTTGGACATCGAGCCGGTCGAGCGGCCGGAGGGTGTGGCGTGGGTGGATCCGATCCATAAGGGGGAGGCGTGAAAGGCCGCCCCGCTTCCACAATGGTGACGGCGGTTGGGGGCTACAGTAGAATGCCAGCCGTGAGCCCATGGGAGCTAACGACATGACCAAGTGGTTCTTTGCCCTTAGCGAGGCCAGCATGGACCACCCCAATCATGACTGGAAGGCGATGATCCATGCCGCGGTCATGTCTGCGAAGGCTAACACATGCTTGCAGGGACACTTCCTATATGACGGCGCACCTAGCGAGTTCACCGCCCGGCTCCAGCACCTGGGCATCACCGTCATTCACCGGACCCTAACCGCCCTGCCAAACATCCAAGGACGGTGGAACCAGATTGGGATGCCGCCGGATCCGTTGCGCCTCGCCATAATCGCCGGAGCCTATCTCCGCACTGAAATCCCCGCCCTCGACCTCGATGACGAGTACATCCTTTACACTGACTGCGACGTGCTGTTTCTGGCTGATCCGGGAATTGAGCGCTTTCGCCCAGCGTACTTCGCCTGCGCTCCACAACGCGACCCACGCGATATCGCCGACATCAACTCGGGCGTCATGGTTATGAACGTCCCGGCAATGCGGCGGGAGATAGCAAATTTTTGGCACTTCATCGTCAACAACTTCGAGCGGTTCGGTGCTCACGACCAGGACGCGTTGCGCGAATACTACACCGGACGCTTCGAGACCTTGCCGCTGGAGATGAACTGGAAACCCTATTGGGGCATCAGCCCCGAGGCGCGCATCGTCCACTTTCACGGGCCGAAGCCCGGCGTTGTCCGCCATCTGCTTGCCGACCCTAGCTACGCCGTCCCCCCAATCTGGCGTGAGCTGTTCAACGAGAACCCTGCTGCCTATGCCGAATACCTCCGCCGCTGGGATGAGGTGAGCGGTACGGCCGAGTCCCGGGCGGCTTGAAACTCCAGCCCTGCGGTGCCTTGTGGGGCACCGCTACAATCATTGATAGCGACCCCGCGACTGAGACCGTCCGTGAAGCTGTTTACTTCCCAACGCACCCGAACGTCTTCCTGGATGCTTACAATGGATGGGGCGTATATCACCGTGATGGCGCGCTCGTGGACGCGTGCGCCTACTATCGCCTCCCAACGAAGGCTCTAATCGGGCAATGCCGCCACCAGCCGGTCCCGTCAGCGGTGGAGAAGGCTCCGCCGGGCGCCTACGTTTACGGTGGCCCCGTCATCATGCACTACGGCCATTTCCTGACGGCCGCGCTGCCTCGGCTGTGGCAAGCCGTGCGGCGCGGCCTGCTGCTGGACGCCAAGATCGTGTGCCACTCGCATGAGGCGCCCGAGGAGTGGTTCCGGCGCGATTACGTCCGGGCGACCCTGGGTCAGCTCGGCCTGGCGCCGGGCGACTTTGTCCGGTTTGCCCGGCCCACCCTCATTCCTCTATTGCACATCCCACGACCCGCGCTGGAGGAGCAAAACTTTGCCCATCGCGTGTTCCGCGACCTTTGTCTGAAGATTGGCCGTCCGTTCCAGGTTACGAAGTCAGATCGGATCGTTTACCTCTCGAAAACGCGGATGGCGAACGGAACCTATCGCTTGATGAACGAGGTGCCGATAGAGGACTCGATGCGCGCGGCAGGCATCGAAGTCGTGTACCCCGAAAGCCTGTCGTTCGCCGGGCAGGTTGGGCTGCTCTCGAGCAGCGCGGTGGTGATCGGGACGGTCGGTTCGGCGTTCCACACCTGCATATTCTGCGAACGTCCGCCGAACGTGATCGGGCTGGCATACGGTCCCATACTGAATTCCAACCTCGCTCTAATAGACGCCCTGGCGGGCACCCGCGCCCAGTATCTTCACTCGGCAGACATAGAGGAGCTTGCATCCAATGCCGCAACCTTCTGCTACCAGGCTGCCGATCCGGCCGGCGTCGCGCAGGCTCTGATCCGGTCTATTTAGCAGGTGAGCGCAATGAGCCTACTCTCCCACTTCCTGTCCAATACGGGGCGGCCCATCCACAAGAACATGCATTACTTTCCGATCTACGAGCGGCACTTCGCCCCCTTCGTCGGCCGCCCGCTGACGATGATCGAGATTGGCTGCGGCGGTGGCGGGTCGTCACAGATGTGGAAGCAGTACTTTGGACCCTACGCCCGCATCGTCGGCATAGATATTAATCCGGTCTGCCGCACCTATGAGGACGAGCAGGTGAGGGTGCGGATCGGCAGCCAATCGGACATCACGTTTCTGGCTGATGTACTCGACGAGTTCGGCACGCCCGACATTGTTCTGGACGACGGCAGCCATCAGATGGCCGACGTGAATGCGACCTTCAACTGGCTTTATTCACGGCTTTATCACGGCGGTATCTATCTCGTGGAGGATTTGCACACGGCTTATTGGAGCGAGTTTGGTGGCGGCTTCCGCCGACCCGGCACATTCATCGAGCGGTGCAAGGATCTGATTGACGAATTTAATGCCGATTACACCCGCGGCGCCCTGCCTCCGACCGAGTTCAGCGCGGCGACGCAATCCATGCACGTTTACGACAGCGTGGTCGTGTTCGAGCGCGGTCGGGCGGTGGACAAAAGGTCAATCATCACTGGGAACGCCGACCATTACTGAATTCGCTGCGGCCTGCCATAAGCTCAGGGTAACTCAAAAGAGATCGACTTTGAGGTGATACGCTGGTCTGAGTGAGTCATGTGCGCTTTGGGTCTGATTGAAGCGTGACGTGTCCGATGGTGCGAGTGTGACGGGGGCTGATGTCAATCATGGTTTGTGGGAGCGCCTGTCCTACACGCGAAGCTTTGGCCTAAAACCGCGCAGCCGCCATCATAGCTGCTCAGACAGGCATTCTTTGAATGGGCCTGCGACCCCGCCAGCCGCCCTTGTCAGCAAAACGGCACTGTGGCACCAGCGCAGCCGAGGCTGGATCGAGGAGGCTGCATGAGCGATCAGTCCGCGATCCAGGACGTGGAGCGGGCGATCTGGGGCCAGGACCCCGGGGCCTTGCTGCGCCTTCCGCCGATCCCGCCCGAAAGCTGGGCGGGTTCGGTGCAGCAGGACTGCCGCGCCTTCGGCCTTAATGCGCCGCTGCATCACCCGGCGGCGGCCCTGCCGGCCAACTCCGGCATCGCCGTCGTGATGATGGTGAAGGACGAGGCCGACATCATCGGCCATAACCTGGCCTGGCTCCATTTCATCGGCGTCCGTCGCTTCGTGATCTCCGACAATGGCTCGGTCGACGGCACCGGCGCCGCCATCGAGGCGTTCCGGACCCAGCATGACGAGGCGGAGGTCGTGGTGATCGCCGACCCGCTGGTCAGCTATGTGCAAAGCCTGAAGACCACGGGGATGCTGCGCTACGCCCTATCCATCTGGCCCGATCTGCGGTGTGTGTTCCCGCTGGATGCAGACGAGTTCCTGATCCCGTCGCAGGGCTTCGGGGTGCTGGACGGCCTGCCGAGCAGCGTCGAGGTCATCACGATCCCCAAGGTGATCCACTTCCGCCACCGCCTTGGCGGCGAAGCCGACACGGGGTCGCCGCTCGGCGCCATGGCGCTGCGCAGCCCGCTGTTCTGCGTGCCGCCCAAGTGCGCCTGCCGGGCCGGGCTGCATCTGACGATCACCGGCGGCAACCATCACATCCGGCGCATGGATGGGCACACCCCGGGGCACCGTGGCGGCCTGTCGCTCGGCTTCTATTACCGCGAATTCCAGACCCGCAGCTTCGAGCACTTCCTCACGAAGGTCAGGAACGGCGGCAAGGCGATCCTGGCCGCAAAGGCCGAGGGTAGGGTCGAGGGCGGCGAGCACTGGCTGCGTTGGTTCGACGTGCTGCAGGCCCAGGGTGAGGCCGGACTGCGGGCGACCTATGAAGGCGAGTGCGTCCGGGGAGCCGATCCCAACTTCGTGCTCGACCCGTTCCACGGCGTCGCGGGCGCATGAAGCGTGCCTTCCATTCCTGACCCGCGGCTCCCGGCGGCGCCGTTTCACGATAGCGGCATCGTCCGCCTGGCCTTGCCGGCGCCGGCGGATGGAATGGCGGCGCCGGCCGGGCTTGCCCTCATGCTGGACGGCGCGTTTGCCGGCGTGCTGCCGGTGGTCCCGGATGGCTCTGGCGCTGGCCACTGCGTCAATGCTGCCCTGCCCACCCACCAGATTGCCGCGCAGCTCGACCTGCTCGACCCGGCGACCGGCCGCAGCGTGCTGCCCATGCCGGTTCCCGTCCTGGACCGTTACCGCTGCACGCTCGACGCCCTGACGACCAGTCGCGGAGAGGTTTCGGGCAGGGTCAGCCTTGCTCCCTGGTTCGAACCGGCCGTCATGATCGAGCTGGCGCATGAGGGCCGGGTCCTGGCACAAGCCATCGCCGTGCGGGACGCCGCCGCCGATGGTGCTGCCGGCGCATTTCCGTTCATCCTCCCCGTGCCAACCCTCGTCCCCGTCAACGGGACCCTGCGCTTGCAGCTCCGCATCGGCGGCCGCACCGCCGCCGCCGTCGAGCTGTCGCCGCAGGACATGGGGTATGCCGGCTACCTCGACAGCGGCACGGAGCAGGTGCAGGGCTGGGTGGTCAGCCTGGGGCAGCAGCGCCAGCACATCGCGGTGGACATCTGGATTGACGGCGCCGTCGTCGCCACCGTGCCGGCCAACGCCCTGCGCACAGACGTGCGCGCCATAGGGATCACGACCGACCGCTGCGGCTTCAGCTACGCCCTGCCCGCGGAGTTCGATGACACCAAGGGCTACACGCTCGCCGCGACGCTCGCTGGCACCGGCATCCACCTGTGCGGCAGCCCGCGGCAGGTGCCGCCGAACGTGAGCGTGGAGGGCTACTTCGACAGTTGCCACGGCACCTCGGCCCATGGCTGGGCGATGGACCGCCGCTGGCCGAAGTTACCTGTGGTAGTGGAGGCGGTGCTGTCCGACGGCCGCGTGCTGGGTCAGGCGGAGGCCAAGCTGTTCCGCGGCGACCTGCTGGACGCCGGGCTGGCGGACGGGCTGTGCGCCTTCAAGATAGACCTTGGCTCCGGGTTCATGGGGCTGCTGGGTCAGCAGCTCCTGTTGCGCGTCGCGGGCACGGAGATGTATCTGCCAGGGTCGCCCCGCACGGTCGAGCTGAACCCCAACCTGGTCCGTTTCGCCCGGCGCCAGGAGGAGGTGGCGGCAAAGGTGCTGCCGCGCCTGAAGCGGCGGCTGAATCAGGGAGCCGGCGACCTCGGCATCTCCATCGTCATGCCGGTTTACAACACGCCCGCGGACATGCTGATGGAGGCCATTGCCAGCGTGCACGCCCAGTGGTGCGACCGGTGGGAGCTGATCTGCGTCAACGATTGCAGCACGGAGCCGCGCGTGGCGCGGACACTGCAGTATGCTGCCGCCCGCGACGCCCGCATCCGCGTCCTGCATGCCCCGGTGAACGGCGGCATCGCCGCGGCCACCAACTACGGCCTGCGCGCCGTGCGCTATCCCTACGTCGCCTTCATGGACCATGACGATGTCATCGAGCCGGATGCGGTCTGGCAGTTGCTGCGCGCCGCCCGGCTGTCCGACGCGGACTTGCTGTATTCCGACGAGGCGACGACGGACGAGAGCACCGCGGGCATCGCCGACGTGAAGTGCCGGCCGGCGTTCAGCTACGATTATTACCTCTCGCACCCCTACTTCGTGCACATGGTCTGCGTCCGCACCGCCATCGCCCAGGCGGCCGGCGGCTGGGACGTGTCCATGCCGATCAGTGCCGACGTGGATTTCGTTCTGCGAGTGCTGGAGAGGTCGCGGACCGTGGCGCACGTGCCGGCGGTGCTGTATCGCTGGCGCACTCACGCAGGAAGCGCCGGGCACGCCGCGCAGTCCCGGGTGATGGCGGCGACGCGCGGGGCGCTGCAGCGCCACCTGGACCGCTGCGGCACGGGCGCGGTGGCGGCGGACGGGGTGGCGTTCAACCAGTTCGACGTGACCTGGCCGGCGGCGCCGGGCCGGATCCTGATCGTGATCCCGACCAAGAACAAGGCCGACCTGCTGCGCACCGCCATCGAGAGCATCGAGCGCACGGCAGCCGGCGCCGACTACCGCATCGTCGTCATAGACCATCAGAGCACGGAGCCAGCGGCGAAGCGTTATCTGGCCACCCTGGCGCGCAGGCATACGGTCATGCCGTATCAGGGCCGGTTCAACTACTCCCGGATGAACAACCTGGCCGTCCGCACCTATGGTGCAGATGCGGAGTTCGTGCTGTTCCTGAACAACGACGTCGAGGCCTCGCATGATGGCTGGCTGGACCGGATGCGCCGGCTGGCGGCGCGCCCGGACGTGGGCTGCGTCGGCGCGCTGCTGCTGTATGCCGACCGGCGGGTGCAGCATGCCGGCGTCATCCTGGGCTTCAACGGCTCGGCCGACCACGCGATGAAGTTCACCGACGCCTACTTGGACGGGAAGGAGCGGCGTAACCTGGGCTATAACTGCTCGCTGACCTCGGTGCGTGACTTCTCCGCCGTGACGGCGGCCTGCATGATGATGCGGCGCGAGGTGTTCGACGCCGTGGGCGGCTTCGACGAGGACTTCGCCATCGGCTTCAACGACACCGACCTGTGCCTTCGCCTGCGCGGGCGCGGCTTGAAGGTGCTGTATGACGGCGGCTCCGTGCTGTTCCACTACGAGAGCGCGACGCGCAGCGACACCAAGCAGATCATGCATCCCGAGGACACAGGCCGCCTGCTGACCCGGTGGCGCGGCGTCCTGGACGAGGGCGACCCGTTCTACAGCCCGCTGCTGAGCGACCGCGTGCAGGATCACGTGCTGCGGGAGGACCCGGGATGCCGCATCGTCCACCCGCCGCGGGTGACGCGGATCAACTTGGTGCGCCCGGCTGCGGAGCCGTCCGCAGCCGGGGTTTGCCTTCCAGACGCGCCCGTGAGGAGACGCAAGCGGCAAGGAGCTTGATGGCCGCCCAGCGCGCGGCAGCTTCTCGGCCCCGACGCGGCGTGCTGGTGTGGGCAGGGCTGGGAGGGTTGATCAAGCCTCAAGGTCCCTGGAGGGTCGGATTGGCCGGCAACCGTTTCCTTGAAGACTGCGCGGCTCCGTAGCGCCATTTCGATTTTTCGGCGATAGAGTCACCCGACAGGGTCAGGGTCAGGGGCTGGCTCGGCGCAGACGTTGCAAAAGTGCCAATGGTTGTCGCTGGGCTTGGTGGTGTGTAAGTCAGCATTGGGCCTCGCCGCTGATTAGCGCCGTAACATGCTGAATAATTAGATTTCTCTCAGATCCGGTTTCTGCGCTGACTAAATAGAAAGTGTTGCAAGATCCGTGTCCGTCTCCCGGCATGGGGCATCTTTCATCCACGGCGGGTCGTCACTTCGGTATCAAACTAGTATCAGCCGCCATTTGCTCTGACCGTTTTTGTCATCGCGAGCCGCTTGCGGCGCGGCGATCCAGGGGCCGCCAGCACCGTCATTGCGGCCCCTGGATCGCCACGGCGCTGCGCGCCTCGCGATGACAGCGTGCTTGCAGAAGGGCCAGAGCAAATGCCAATAGGTATAACACGCACAGTACGCCCGCCTGCGGCCTGACCAGAGGCGTCTTGCTCTCGGCGAGCACGAGGCCGACCTTCGCGAGCGTGCTGATGATCGCCGGCGGGCCGAATGTGGCCAGTTCCGTCGTCTTCACCTCCTCTGCGCGTGTCCTCGCCTCCAGCCGAACCGTAAGCTGCTTTTTGATTGCTGCTTGCTAGTACCTTGACGGGATCGTGAACTTCCCCTGGCCTTAAACGAAACATTCCCATACGGAACCCATTGACCTCAAGGGACTGAGAAGCGTATGGTCCTAGTATTTTTATTGAGACTGTTTGAAGTAAATTGGACTATGGATCGGGTTTGTGATGATGTTCCAGATTAACCGTTCAAGCTCACCAAGGCTGGACTCGTCAGTGTGATCGCGCTTGCTACTGGCGGCACTCTCGTTCCATTCGGAGACTTTTTAGTCGGCGTTGCCGATGTCGGCCACGGCACAGCGTCCTGGGCGATAGGAGGCGATCCGCCTTCGTCCTCATTCCATAATTCGGAACAGGGGTGTCATAATGCTCGGTAAACCGGTCGAGGATACGCAGGCTGGGGCCAAAATGCATGGTTCATTGGCCGACTACATCGCGATTATGCGGCTCGACCACAGCACCAAGCACATTTTCATCGTTCCGGGCATGATCCTGGCCTATCTCCTGAGAGGCGTGCAGAACGACTTTCTAATTAGGTCCGTCGTGCTCGGGTTCGTGACCGCGATCTGCATTGCATCCGCCAACTACACCATCAACGAGTGGCTCGACCGCGACTTCGATAAGTATCATCCGCGCAAGTCACAGCGCTCAGCGGTCCAAAAAGAGCTGCTCGGCCTCACAAATCCCCTCATATTTTGCTGACCCGGATCTAGCGCCGATTCGCGCAGTCTTTGTAGATGCTGCAGCTCGATTGGAGTTGGAGCATTGACATG
>JAABUU010001570.1_pt1 | contig 37406 bp, 39 predicted proteins | sample 5559301 | NCBI WGS metagenome assembly JAABUU01 (sample SAMN10711884, study PRJNA513360) | rock metagenome | isolation source: Antarctica rocks | place: Antarctica: Victoria Land, Richard Nunatak white
GGTCGCCCTCAACATCCTGCGCGCCAAGGGCGTCCAGAACGTCAGCCTCGCGCTCTACACCAATGCCGTCAGCTTCGACCAGCTGCTCGCCCTCGGCACAGCGTAATCAGAACTGAATGGCCCTGTATACGGGCCAAAGGGCAGCCGATTCACACACGCGACCTGCTTCCTCAAATGACACAACACGGTTTGATCGTGGGCGGGCGGAGTCCTGTTGCGAACGTGTCTGGCTACCTGTGCCGCGATAAGAAGCGTTTGGTGAGCAATCGCAGCCTTGGTTGGAGTTTGGTGGAGTGGGGTAGCGATACACCGCCTAATGGTCCGCCCAAGAAGGCGGATGCGACATCTAGACGGTAGTTTGGGAGGGCAGGGCAGGCTTCCGTCCCACGCTGCCTACCGCACCCGAGACGGCACCGCCAGGCTTGGCGGCTCAATCCACAGAGGCGCAAAGCACGCCTTCCTTCCTTCAACGACCTTGAGCGCGTACCCGGTGCAGGCTGCCAATGAGCTGTTGATATCATTCCACCGCGTCAGGTTCGCCCAATTTGCTGCCGCGCTAGTGCCGCCCCGGAAAGCCAGAGCGAGCTGCTGTTCCGTTTCATGCACGGCGGCATCAGCCGATGCTTGTCCCCAAGCGAAGCCGCCGCCAGCCGCAGCCAGGACGGCGACGACAAAGGCCCCGCCATAGGTCAGCAGCGTGCGGAGGTTGTGCGCGCGCACCATCTGCAGCGTGTGCTGATTGGCCCCACGCGCTGCCGCCTGTTCCAGCCGTCGAACGGCTTGATCCATGCTTCGTTCAAGCGTCACCGGGTCCACCGGCTGGCGAGCGTGGTCAATGGCACCGTCCAGCTTGCCCATGAATACCGGCAGCACGCCCAGCGCCTGTGCTAGCGCACCCATCAGGAAGCGGTAGGGGTCGCGTCCCAGCCCGGCCCTCTCGACGCCCTGCGCCAGGCTGGCCTGCGCTTCCGAAACCAGCGTGACAAAAGCATCATCGTCCGCCGCAGCGGGTGAGGGCGCCCCGCGTTCGGACACTGCCTGGCCGGTCACGGCAGCCACGTCGTGATGGCCGCGTGCGCCGCTTCCATGCGCTCCATCCAGCGCCGGACCATCGCGCGTTCAAACCCCCCGATGGGTGGGAAGGATGCCGCCGCCGGAACCTGCCCGTCGCGGGCCTGGACGAATTGCAGCCGCTTGCCCTCGACCTCCTGCATGACTTCCGGTTCTAGCCGGGGCATCCAGAGCGGCACGGCGCCGCGTTCCAGGGCCGAGCGCACCGAGGTATGCCGCAGCACTCGCGTGAAGGCTTCATCTCGCGACATGGAGCTATCGGCGCGGCCTTCGTTGAACATCAGGACCGTGGCCTTGGGCTGAAAGCCGGCGGCTTCCAGCGTGTCCAGCGCCGCCAAGTCGTCGGGCCGCGGGGTCAGGGTGTAGCAGGCGATGGGAGCCAGCCCGGCGTCCTCCATCGTGGTGGCAATGCCCGGGGCAGCGTCAACCAGCTTGGCAAGCGCGGTATCGCCGCCGCCAAAGTCCAACATCGCGTTGTGCTGCTTCTCAGCCATCAGGAAGGTCAGGAACTCCCGCAGCCAGCGCGCGGTTTGCGCGCCGTCACTGGTAGGGGGTTGTTCGACCCCCTCAAACCAAGTTGCCAGGCTACGGTTCGCGGGGTCGAGGGCCGCCAGCATCGCCTGCCGCCCCTGTTCCTGCATCCGCCCGATGAGATAGCGGACCTCGACCGTCTTACCGCTGTTGCCGCCGCCGATCATGAACCAGACCTTGGGCTTGCCCGTCAGGTCCAGCGACGACTGCACCGCGACCTCGACGAGTCCGCCCAGGCTGCTGGCCGGAGCCAGCCCCATCCTGATTTCCGGCTCACCTTCCGCAACTGGCCGGCGCCGGAACGCGGACACCACGTTTGAGGACAGCGCAGGGGCTTCCTGCTTCGCTGTCACGTCCTGCTTAGTGGCCATAGAGGTTGCACCTTTCGTTGGAGGGGGGATCATCGCCGGGTGATACCGGGCGCGAACCGGGCGAGCACGTCGTCTGCGTTGACGGTCGGCGCTGCCGGGGTGGGTGTTTCAGCGTTGGCTGGTGATGCGGGCGGCGGCGCTGGCGCCTTCGCAACCGGGTCTATGCCACGGGGAGTGGCATAGCCGAACGTCCGCCGGGGAGGCTCCGCTTCACCGTCGCCCGGAGTAGGTGGCCCAAGTTGGGCCACCTTTGCGGGATCTGCAGTCGGCGCCGGAATGGGGGCGGCTTGCGGCGTCGGAACAGGCTGCATCGGCACGGTCAGAACCGCCGCAGGCTGCCCGGCCACCGTCGCTGTCATTGGGCCGGATGGCGTGCCTTGGATGTTGATCGTGAGATGCTGAATTGACCCCAGGTTGCCCAGGACTTCGCGCAGGGCCTCAACCGGGAAGGCATGCTGCGGAGCCGCTGCCCGTTCGCGCTTGCGCTGCCGCCAGCGGAGGGTGGCAACCTTGTCGCCCAGTAGGGTCGCCGTCCACTGCCCGCCGGCATAGGTGATGCTGGCTTCATTGAGGGACCGGGCCAGGTCGCTCCATGACCAGCGATCCACGCGGATCATGCGCCGCATTTCGTCCATGTACCGCCGCAGCCATGGTTCGATCCCATCCGCAGGCGTCCACTTGCTCGCCCACACAGCCGCCAGCTTTCGCACTTCATCGTCGGAACGGGGCGGCTTCGTGTTCTTCACGGCGCAACGATGTCACAGGCCGCAGCTAATTTCTACCTTGATTCCTGTCTTAGTCCCTAGTGCAGTGGCCTATCTTGATTCCTATCTAAATTCCTGCCTTTCCAGGGTAAGTCCGAAAACAGAATGAAGTGTCACAGACCATTGCATGGTAGAACCATGCAAGCCTAGATTCAGGGACGGCAGGTTCACGGAGAACGCAGAGCATGGCTGACCAGGAGGTGCTTGCCGCTTTGGCCCGCATCGAGCAGCGCCAAGCCACTTACGAGCAGGTCGCGCACAGCATCCTAGACATGATGGCGGTCCACAACGAGAAGCTGGACGCCATCCTAGAAGCTGCAATGGGAGAGCCAGGACCAAGCCCGGTTGCAGAGGCGCTGGCGGCCATCCTGGTAGCAACCCAGGAGCAGACGAGGCTGCTGTCCGGCCTCCCGAGCGCCCTGGCCGTGACGATCCGCGAGGAGATGCAGCGCGAGCTTGAGGCCGAGGGCTACGAGATGGAGCCGGCCGTCCCAGGGGCCTTTGACGACCAGGACGACGGCGACCAGGCCGGCGACCGGCACTGACCCGATGCTGACGTTCCGCAAGGGCACTGCCGGTACGCCCACTGCGGCGCAGGCGATGGCTGACCACCTCAGCGAGCAGACCTTGCCCGAGGAGATGGTCGCAATGGCTGAATACTACCTCCAGGGGGTTAGGCGCGCGGAGGCCGAGGGGACGGCAGCCATGCCGCGGCAGGACATGCCCCTGGCCGTTGCCGAGGCGCTGGGCATCGACATGAACCGGACGCTGACCAAGGCCGAGGTCGTGAACCTGCTGCGCGGCGTCCGGGCGGACAGCGAGGCGATAGAGGGTAAGAAGAACTACCGGGTCGCGGCTGGCAAGGACAGGATCACCTACGTCGATTTCACCTTCTCCGCTCCCAAGAGCGTGTCGGTTGCGATGGCGCTGGCGCCGACCGATGCCGAGCGGCACATGATCGTCGGCGCGCACCGAGATGCCGTGATGGCCGGCATGGCGCATCTGGAAACCATCGTTGCACGCGCCCGAAAGGGGGATGGAGGTTCAAAGGGCAGCATCCCCGGCAAGCTGGGATGGGTCACATACGACCACTACACAGCGCGTCCGACCATCGAGATACCGCACACGGAGGCGGACGGCACCCGCACTACGCTGATCCAGACGGTGCGCAACGCCAAGGTCGCCGGAGATATGCAGCTCCACACGCACGTCACCACACCGAACGTCGTTGTCTGTGATGACGGCACGGTTGGCAGCATGGACATGCTGGCGATGCACGACCGGGTGCATGAGGTCGGCGCCTACTACCAGGCCCACCTGGCAACCAATCTGCGGGCGCACGGGATCGACGTGGTGCTCGACCAGCGGACCGACACCGCCCGCGTCGTCGCGGTGCCGGATGCAGTGTGCGCCGTGTTCAGCAAGCGCACCCGGGATGGCGAGGCAGCGGCCCGGGAATACGTCGCGGCGCAGGGCCTGGATTGGGATGCGATGCACCCGATGGAGCTGGCCGGCGTGTTGAAGGGCGGGGCGCGTGCGACCCGCCGGCAGAAGGAGACGGGCCAGCGCGGCGACGACATGACGGACCTGGCTGCATGGAAGGCGCAGGCCAAGGCGGCAGGCTACGAGCACGCCAGCGTCATTGACCCCGAGGTGAAGCACCGTCCGCCGCCGACCGAGCAGGACCGCCTGCTGCACGGCTACAAGTCATCCCTGCCTGTCCTGGCCCGGCAGTTTGAGAGCCGGGCGACCATGTATGCCAGCGTCGCCCGGACAGCCGCTGCGCGCGGCCTGATCGCGTCCGGCGTGGACTCTGCCGCCGACATTGACCGGATCACCGCAGCGATGCGCGAGCATGGTGTGCAGCACGCTGGCAAGCAGGTTCCGCTGATGTGGGCCGAGGTCGCCACGGAGGGCGAGGACGCCACGGCAGGCGGGCGCCGGCCCCGGGTGAAGATCACGACAACCTTGCACGTCGCCCAGGAGGAGGAGGCGATGCGCCTGGCGACCAGGGCGGCGGCCGACCGCAGCGCCGCCCTGCAGCCTGATGAGATCGAGCGCGCGGTGCAGCAGGTATCAAGGCGGGACGGCCTGGACTTTACCAGTGAGCACGGCGCCGAGCAGCGGCGCATCATTGACGCCTTGGGCACGTCCGGCCGCTTCGCCGTGGCGGTTGGCGTCGGCGGCGCCGGCAAGACGACCTTGCTGCGCCCGTTGGTAGAGGCATGGACCGCGCCCATCCCGAATGTTCGCCCCGGGCGCGAGGTGTATGGCACCGCTCTGGCCTGGCGGCAGGCCGAACCCCTGGCTGATGCCGGGATCAAGCCAGAGAACGCAATGGCGATTGCGGCGCTGCTGACACGGGCCAAGGCTGGCAATCTGCATCTCGACCACAATAGCGTGGTCGTGGTGGACGAATTAAGCCAGGTCGGCACCGCACAGGCGCTGGGCTTGCTGCGCCTCCAGGCCGCATACGGTTTCGCTATCGTGGCAATTGGCGATGACAAGCAGGCCCAGGCCATCGACGCCGGCAACACGATTGCCCTGCTGCGGAAGGCGCTTGGCACTGAGGCGGTGCCCGAGCTGGAAAGCACCGTCCGCCAGCTCCGCGACCGTGACAAAGAAACCAGCCTGATGTTCCGACAGGGCGACGCAGCCAGCGGCATCACCCGGTTGCGCGAGGACGGCCATGCCATGCTGGTGCAGGGCGGCCATCGCCATGCGGTGGAGGCGGTGGCGGACCTATGGGAAGCCCGGCAGCGGGAGAACGCCGGCCGCCAGGGCTACACGCTGACCGTGAGCGCCCCGACCAACGCCGACGCCCGCGCCATCAGCAGTGCGATACGGGAGCGCAGGCGCAAGGCCGGAGAGGTCGGCGCCGACCAGGTGACGGTCAAGGCGACTGACCAGAACCGGGCGGAATATGACTTGCCGCTGGCCGTTGGCGACCGGGTGCGGTTGTTCGCGCGCACTCAGGCGGCATTCGGCGGCAGGGGTGGGAACTTAGGAAACAACGGGTCGGTTGTGGAGGTGGAGCGCATTGAGGCGGACGGGGTGCAGCTCCGCAACGCCAAGGGCAAAGGCAACGCCGGCTTCGTGAAGTGGGACAACTTGCGCGACCCCGCCAGCGGGCGCGTCCGCCTGGCTTACGGCGATGTCATCACCATTGACGCCATCCAGTCCGCTACCTCGACTGAGCACATCAACGCTATGCCCAGCGGGTCCGATGCGGTGCAAAGCTTCAAGGCATACGTGGCGCAGTCTCGGTCCCGCGAGACGACCTTCCTTGTTGTCGCGGACGGGCGCGAGCGTACCGAGATCATCGGCCGGCGCGCACTCGGCAACGTGGCGCCGATCACCGAGGACGACGTGTGGGCGAACGTGGCCCGCAACCTGTCCCGCCAGCCGGCGAAGGAGCTGGCAACCGACCTGCTAGACCGGGCGCGCGATATGCGAACCGGCGCCGTCAGAAGTCTGGCAACGGCCTTCCAGCCAGGTCAGCAACGCCAGGCCACGGGCGGGCCAGCGCCGGACCTGCGTTCCGCCTTTACCGAGCGCCGGGCCGAACGCGACGTTGCAGGCCAGACGCAGGCAATGGGCACCGCAACGGCGCAGGGCGCCACTGCCACCCGTGAGATCACTCGCCGGCTGACGGGGCCAGGAGAGGCCCGCAAAGCCCTGCAGGAAGCCCGCCGTTCCATGCGTCCAGCAGCAGCCAGGCCGAAAAAGGGAAAGAAGCAGCCGGTGATGACGTCCACGGAGGCCCAGGCTGAGTTTGCCGACGCGCTGCACCGCGCCGGACTGCGTCCGAAAGGTGCGCTCATCATGGACGGTCAGAAGCATCGAGTGCCGGTTGAGGGCGACCGCAAGGGCCGCCTGTCCGGAACCTACATCGGGCACCTGGACGGCTACCCAGCCGGCTACATCCACAATTTCAAGACCGGCGACGAGATCAAGTGGAGAGCGTCCCGCCCGTCAAAAGAGACGACGCCGGAGGAGCGCGAGCAAGCCAGGGCGCAGATCGCCGCTGACCGTGCCGCCAGGGACGCAGAGCGCAGCCGCCGCGAGACCGTCGCGGCGCACAAGGCCCGCGCCATCTGGAACCGCGCCCAGCCTGTCCAGGCGCATCCCTATCTGACGCGCAAGGATGTGGCAGCGCACGGCTTGCGGCAGGACCGGCGGGGCAACCTGCTGGTGCCCATGCGGGATGCGGACGGCAAGTTATGGGGCGTGCAGACGATCACGCCGGACGGTGGCAAGCTGTATATGGCAGGCGGCAAAAAGCAGGGCATGCATGCCATGCTGGGCGAGGTCCGGCCCGGCCAGCCCCTGATCATAGCCGAAGGGTTTGCGACCGCGGCGACGATGCGGGAAGTGACTGACGTGGCCGTCGCCGTCGCGTTCGACAGCGGCAACCTGGTGGAGGTTGCCCGAGCCTACCGCGACCGGGATCCAGCCCTGCCTATCGTGATCGCAGCCGACAACGACCACCACCTGCCACGGCGCGTCCCTCCGCTGCCGAACGTGGGAGAGGTCAAGGCCGCCGCCGCGGCGCAAGAGGTCGGCGGCGTGGTCCTGCAGCCTGTCTTCGCGCCGACCGACAAGGGGACGGACTGGAACGACTTTGTAGCGCAGCACGGCAAGGAGGCGGTCCGGGTGCTAGCCCAAGCCACGTCGCAAAAACATGGGATTGAGTTGCCGGCCAAGCTGGCTAAGCAGGCCACGGCCCCGCACGCCGTCACGCAGGCTATGCGCGACGCAGCGCGGCAGAGTGCCACACAGACGGCGCAAACCCCGCAACGGGCTGCCCAGGAAGCGGCCCAGCGTGCCCAGGAGCGTTCGAGAGTGCCGACGCTATGATGCGGTAATGCTTGACAGCCCAGCCTTTGGGAAGGTCAGCATGGCGCACTGGGGGGGAAACCGCATGGTCCTGATCCTGATCGGCCTCGTTGTCCTGATGATTGTTGTCTGGATCAATCGCGAGCTGGTGAAGGAGCGGGAGGCAGCCAGCCCTTACGTCGGCCTTGATAAGCATGGCAGGCCATGGCGGAACGGGTCTGGCGGCAGCTACGCAATCTCCGGCGACGGGGGGCATAGCTGCGGCCACGGCGCCGGACACGGTGGGCATGGCGGTGACTGCGGCGGGGGAGACGGCGGCGGTGGCGGCCACTAGGCTAGCTGGATGCCATCTGACGCCTCCGGGACACCTACCCTTCGCCAGCAGATCGACAGCCTGCCCGCCCACATTATGAAAACCTGGCGTGGCCGCTACGCCAACGAGGAAACGGACCTTGAGGCCCGCGCGATCATTGACCGGGAAGCCGCTGCCATTCGTGCCAGAGGAGAGACGGCGGACGCGCTGGCAATCTGGATGCGCCTTGCCGACGCGGCAGGAAAGTTGCGGGAGCCATCGCCTGCGCTGGCTGCCGCAGCCGTCCTTGGCCGGGGTGACGGTGGCTATTTGATTGGCTTCGGTCATCCGCGCCCCGCGAGAAGAGGGAAGCCGCCGAAATCCTTGGGCCGTGGATGGCCGGTGTGCTCGAACACTCTCTCGAAGAACGCCAGCAAGCACGCACTGACTGCGACATCGGAAGCATCGTTCAGCACCTGCTCGAACCTGATCTCGTTGTCTTGGATCGGCCCGAACAGGTCGTCCTCCGGCCATCCGGTTTCATAGACGCCGAGTTTGAAGGACCGCACACCGACAGCGCCGGCAACGATGTTGAACGGCGACTTCATCGCAAGCTGCTGTTGTAGGAAGCGAACGTAGCAGGGAAGCAGCTGCCGATAGCAGGCCTCGAGCACCTGCCCGCTGATGACTTCACCGTAGGTGCTATGGCGCTGAAGCAGCCATGGCGCGTTGCCCCATAATTCTCCGCTCGGGAACACCTGTGTCGATGCGCGCAGGTTTCCTCCTTGTGGTCCGTCTGGCTCGAAGCAGATCGCACCGTGAACGTTAGCGCGGTGCCATGTCGTGGGGCGACGCCACATCCCGACGAGCTGCGCCTCCTGCACGATACTGAGCAGCTTCGCGCCAGGGATAGGTCGGGGCCTCGCCGAGGTCGGGATCACGCGCAGGTAGAAGCCGTTACCATCGGGGTAGGAGTAGCTGACCTGATCGCTGTCCCGGCCAAGCCTGGCGAGACTCTCGCCAGGCTTCCAAAAGGCAGCGGCAGAGACAGTCTGGGCCACGGGGACGAACGCTGGCGCCGCTACCTTAGATACTTGGTCAAGGTAGGGACGAAATGCCGTTACGAAGAGGCCGGTCAACCTCTTCAGCTCCTGCGCCCTCCTGCCGCTGTCCGCCCCTTCCGGTAAATCGAATAGGATCGGCCCGCCCAGGTGTGCGAGGTCGAACGGCAGGAACTCCCGGCCGCCGTATTGAGTGTTGAGCACCAGGAGCACGCCAGCGTGCGTCAGCGCGTGCAGCGCATACCCCAGTTCGATCGCGACGTTGGGGTTCATGTTGCGCTTCTCGGGGCGCTTGCCGTCAGCGCTGGCCGGAATCATGGAAACTGGCGTGACATCGGCTACGACCACGGCCGAGGCTGCGATCTTGCGAAGGATGGTGTTCGCCAGCTCGGGGCTTCCGCGCACGTCTTGTCGGTCTTGGTCGATGTGCAAGGCTTCCCTGGCTTCACGCTCCGCCGGCTCCTCCACGTCCGGCGCCTGCTTCAGCTCCGCGATTGCCGAATCCAAAGCGGCACGGATGAAGTGTCTCCCGGTCTTGCCAGGAGTATCGGACTGCCAGGACCAGAAAACCTTCATGTCGCTGACTCCGCCCTCCGCATCCGCACCCCAGCCCCGCCCCCGTTCTCCGGGATGAACTCGACGCCAGCGGCTTCGAGGGCACGCTGCACGGCAGCACTGGTGCTGGCGATCATGTTCACAGGCCCGTCGCTGGGTTCAACCCGCCGGATTGTAGCCACGCCGACCTTCGAGAGATCGGCAAGCTGCTGGGCACTCCACCCCAGCAAAGCACGGGCCGCCCGCAGTTGCCGTCCGGTCACCGCGATATTTTCCACATCGTCCGATGTAATCCATATTGCATGTGGTTCACACTATGCGATATGGATTACATCACAAACGGACGCAAGGCAATCATGTCCAACCTCAACACCCTCCGCGCCATCCCAACTGCCCGCCCCGCCTGGATGGTGTTCGGCCCGTCCGCCACGGACCGCCTGGTTGGCGCATTGCGCGAGGCTATCAGCCGCCGTGACGGTTATTGCACGGCCTACGCCGACGCTTGCGCCTGGCTGGCCCGCGCCAACCGGAGCCGGGCAGAGTATCGTCGGGCCAATCAGCGCGACGCTATGCGAGCGATCAACGCTGCCCGCGCCGCTATCCGCGCCCGCGCCAAGGCCGTGGTGGTCGCCCGCGCCGCGCTGGTCGCCGCCGGCATGACGCTGGATCAGATCGCGGTCCTGGCGCCTGGCGGAGAGGCGTAGGCCACCACCCCCATTGCGTCGGACTCGGCTCCACGCCGGTCTGATGCCATCCGCGCCGGACGGCTTCCCGGCATTCAAGGCGGCGCAAGCGGGGCATCCCCTCCCCGCCCGCGCCTGACCTCAAACAAGGTGCATTCCCACCATGTCCAAGGCCGTAAGCTCCCCTACCACATCCCGCCGCCGGCTGCTCGCCACAGCCCCTGTCTTAGCGCTGCCCGGTGCTGCTCTTGCTGCATCTGCGGGGTCCGACCCCGATGCGGTGCTGCTCGGCCTCTGCGCCGAGTTTGAGGCACTGGAACACAAGTACATAGCGTCACTGGCGAAAAACGATGAGGAACAGGATCGCGCCAACGTAATTTGCAACGCGATCTATCACGAGCAAGCACCAATCGTTGCGGCCATCATCGCCTGCCGTCCCACCACGCTGGCCGGGTTCACTGCCCTGGCAAACATCGTGGTGGTGGTAGACCCCATGCTGGTCGATTTTGTTCCAACAGACGGCTGCTACGGCGACCGGCTGCTACAGGTGATGCTGCGCGGTATGGTGGGGAGGGCTGCCGCATGAACCGGCGCGACTTGCTTGCCGCTGTCCCGGCGCTGTCCGGCGATACCGTTGCCGCGCCCGCAGTGGCCAACCCCGATGCGGTGCTGATCCGCGTCTGCCAGCAGTTTGCGGAAACGGAGTTCACTCTCTGGTATCGCTATATCGTTGAGCCTGATGGCGAGTGCGTCGAGCTGGCCGATGCGACCCCTGATTGGGCAACCCTACACTGGATTGAGGCGACGCCGGCCATCACGCCGGAAGGTATGCGGGCCAAGGCGCTCGCGTTCGTCGCTTGGCACCGGGAAGGTTTCGACAATCCCTTGGGTGATGGCGACGCCCAATCAGCGCTGCTGGCATCGCTGCTGCAGGATATGGCTGCGCCGGCCCGCGCCGTCATCGTCGCACGCTTGATTGAGCAGTATGGGCCGCTGCCAGAAGGCTACACACCGGATTGCAGGTGGATCGGAATTGAGAGGATCGCGGCATGAACCGCCGTAGCCTGCTGACCACTGGCCCGACCGCATTGGTCTTGGCCAGCACCACTTCCAGCCCGGCCGCAACCGCGCCCTCGCCCATCCTAAACGCTGGACGCCGGATTGCGGCGCTCAACCGGCAGTATGAGCAGGCGGATGTAGCCGGAGCTGCCTTTGCAGAGCTCGATGTCATCTGGGCGCAAGTCTGGACGCACGAACGGCTCATCCTTGATGCCACGCCCGCGACAGTTGCCGATGCCATGGTGGTCCTGATGGTAGCCGCCGGCAACCTGGACGCGGCCAGCGGCTCCGATGATACAGGCGCCATGGTGAACCGCGCTATGCACGCTGTAGATCGCGCTACGCGGTTCCTGGCTGGCGCGGCGGGCGTCACCGTCGAAGAGTTCGGCGGGGGCTTTTACCTGCCGGAAAGCGCCACACCCTCCTGCGCGGAAAGGGCAGCCTGATGGCGAAGCTTTCAAAGCGGGCGCAGGTCGAGGCGCTGGGCTGGACGCTCACGGCCATCCCTAGGTATTGGGCCGCTGGCGTGCTCTGGCACGATCCGGCAACGGGCCGGGGAAGTGCGGCGTCCTGGGACTACAAGCACCCGGACGGTTGGACCGTCACCCCGCCGCCGGGGTTCCCTGCCAGCCCCCGGCGCTTTGACACCAGCAGCCCGAATCCTGCGGTGCGCTGGGCCTACGATCAGGCGACGGCGCCGCGGTTCCAGCCGGACTTAGGCGGCGTTGCTGGGCTGGTTGCCCTGATGGGCGAGGCTCGGCATGCTGGCATCGTAGCGGACGGGACAGACGCGGGCTGCATTCTGCCGGTGCGGCCCGATGCCGAGCTGCTCGCGCTGTGCGGGGAAATGATGGGTGCAGGGCATCTCGTGGACGAGTTCCGCAGTGGTCCTGCACCTTGCCCGTGGACAGAGAAGCCGGCTCATCAGCGTGTAATGTCCAGCTTCAGCGAGGCGTGCCGCACTCTGGACCGGCTGTTGCCTCGCGTGGTTGAGGTTCCCGCCACCACAGCGGCCGGCTTGATGGCTAAGGCGCGGATCGTTGAACGGGCGTTCGGCAACTCAGGCAGCGTGAAGGGGAAAGCGGAGGCGGTGCGGTCGCTGGTGGCGGACATGGTGACGCTGCTGCGGGACGACGCTGGTGGGGTGGCGTCGTGACGATCTGCACGGACACCGCGCCCGGCACTGGCCACGGCTGGCTAGCGAAGGTGCTGGCCGGTGATCCCCTAGCGTGCGCGGTGCTGAACCTCGCACGCAGCCTGCCGGAACCTGATTGGGACGCTTTTACCCAACGCTGCGAGGTGCTGGCGCCGTCGACAGCGAACCCGGTGCGGCTGGGAGCCTGATAGGCTGAAGCGGCCCGGCTGGCATGGGGTTGGCCGGGCTTTCACATGAGCGGCGCGGTACAGGGCACTATGGCAAAAAGGGCGAGCAACCAACCCAGACGACCCCCGCCGGTCTATGGCAACCTACCGCTAGGAAAGTATCACCGCTTTTTTGATGCATCGGACGTCAACAGCTTATCCAAACAAGTGGGCTTTCGTCTCGATCCGCAGCTTAAGCCATCTGCACTGGCAGAACGCTGGGCAGAAGCATTCCACGTTGCTGCTTTTCACGGTGCCTTCGTAGAAGGTTACCCTGCTGCGCCCAGCACCCGCAGAGAGTATCACGTGGGCGTGCTGACCGCAGCACAGGCTCTCTGGGACGGATTGGGCATCCCGGGCGATCTGCTTGCATCAGACTACGCGCTAGACCCCCGCAAGGGCGGTGAACATTGGAGCGAAAACCTGTTTGACATTGTTGGGCTTGGCGATGCAGCGCGGTTTGACTTTGTTTCTGAAACTCTGGCCGTCGCACCCAGGGTCATCGCGCTCTTGGCAGGACTGTCAAATGCAAGCGTTGACGCTCTGCAGAAACTTCCCCCGTCACCTGGCCGCCGCCCAAACCATTTCAGTCGTAGGCTATATCAGGAGTTGGCCAAGGAATACGAGTATGCATTCGGGCATAGGCCCGAAACCGGACGGGAGCGTGATCAACCAAACTGCGCCTCGTCCATTTGGATTGACGGGCTGCTGCGCCTCGCTGCCGTCCGTGTGCCCGAGCGCATTTTGCTTGACGTGCAAAATGAAAGCGAACGCATGGAGCGTGTGCGCCACCATCCCCTGGTGCTGGCGGTCCGTGAGGCGGCAGCCCAGGCTTTCATCACGAAGGCTGATGCCCTGGCGGAGGGCTGGAAAGAATTGCTCCAAAATCCTGGCAATTCTTCCAACAATGAATAGACCCGCTTGCGCTCTATTCCGACACCATGCCGCGCGTGACTGGTTGGGGCGCTATGCCCATTACTTCAACCTCCAGCGGATGCCGCTGGACGTTGTTGGAGAAACACCCCATGCGCGACACCACGCAGCCCATTGGCCTCACGATCCCCAGCGCCGCGTCTATGACCGGGCTGGGCCGCACCCGCATTTACGAGTTGATCGGCGCTGGCGTTCTGGACGCCCGCAAGGCCGGGCGGCGCACGATCATCATGGGGGACAGCTTGCGGGCTTACCTGTCCACCCTGCCGCCGGCCAGCGTCCGTGCGCCGCGCCAGAAGGCCGCTGCCTAACTCCTGAAACGAGACCGCCGACCCCGGGCACAGGATCGGCAGCATATTCGTTATCAAACAGGCGTCACTGGCAAGGCGACGCACGGAAGATAGCGGATGGGCTGCACAGGTTCAAGCCGGGCGATGGCAAAGGAGCCTTCACCCATGCCGAACATCACTCCCAACGACCGGATGCGCCTCGACCGCGGGGCGCAGCATCTGAATAAGCTTGGCAGCCGCGCCCTCGCCGAGTTCCTGGTTGAGTTGTCTGCCACCATCGGCGGGATGCCTGCCACCCTGCGATTGCTGGCCGAATATCAGAACCGGCTTGACCCGACCTTGCTGCGGGCGGCCGGCGGACACCGCTTCCCGACGCGGCGCCCGCGTGTGGTGCCTGCCGAGCCGCAGCAGGCCGCAGGATGACACCACGCCCCATGCGGGAGCGCGAAGCCGCTGTGGCCTTGGGTGTGTCCATCCACACCCTGCGTCGGTAGTGTCTCAGTTTGAAATTGCCGTCTTGGCGGCACGCGGCTTGTAGGTTCCGCGCACCTTGACCGGCTCGGCTGCGGCGTCAATCAGCGCCACCACGTCCGCCATGTTCCAAAGCGTGGTGGACAAACCAGCCGCCATCGCCGGGCTGCACCGCAGCGTCTTATGCTGGCGCACGAAATTGTAAAAGGTGAAGTAGAGGGCCAGCGCGTGCGTGTGGTTCTCGGCTTTCTTGCTGAATGCGTTGGTGAGGCGTGTGAACCGGCGCATAGACATACGCATGGTAAGGTTCTGCCGCTCCGCATAGGACGTGCTGACGTGCGCCACGTCGGGGCGGCCTTCCACCCGGCGCAGGTCAATGCCGGTGCATTTGCCGGGGCTGTAGCGGCCCAACGCGCCCACAGGGGCGCCGTAGTGCTTAATCAGCATGGCATAATCTATGTCAGCCCCGAACGTGCCTTCGACGGCATCCAGGTAAGCCTTGTGGCCGTCGGTTGTGAGTTGCACCCGGTTCACCAGTCGCCCTGCCACGTCCTGCATGAACTCGTTTGCGTAGTCGGCGTCACGCCCACCGACCAGATAGGACACGATCAGCTTGCTATCGGCATCCAGTGTGGTCCAGGTCCACACATCGCCAGCCTCTTCCGGCGCTGCCTTGGCAGTCGGAACGTTCTTGGCTTTAGCATAGCAGAACGACCAGATTTCGTCGGCCTGGATGCGTTTGGACCGCACGCCGCGCACTGTGGCGTCATGGTGCGCGGCGCACGCCTTCCCCGCGTCCACCAGCAGCGCAGACACCGTGTTGATGGACACGTCCGCCACGCGGCTGATGGACCGCATGGAGGAGCCTTCCACCAGCATGGAGAGGACTTGGACGCGCTTGGAGAGGGGCAGCTTGTTCATGCCCCTGTGTAGACCAGCTAGGGTATAATAACAAGCATTTTGTTCATATCAAAAAGGCTACAAATCTGGCTCTGACCTCGGGCCAGTCGGGCTGCACGACCGTGGCGGCGTACGTAAGAGGTATGTCTAAAGTTTGAGCAATCTCTTTAAGGGAAGCTCCCCGCTTGGTCAGCCGCTCTATGGCTAGGTCAGGACAAAGCACACCAAGCGCTTGATAGGTAGCAGCCTCCTCAAACAAAGCTGGCAGCCCCATACCGGCTGAGGTATCCCCACTGTAAGAGAACTCCTCAAGGAATCTCTCGGCTTTTTCTCTAGTGTCTATTCTAAGATATACTGGATCGAGAGCGTGGATCAACTCTTTAACGCAAACCAACCTTTGCCATTCGACAGGACTATTCTTATTGTAACGTATTACACAGTGAGTAGTCACGTTACCATAGACATGCTTGCTCTCGTAAACCACGATATTGCCACGGAGGTGTTCTACAGGACCATCGAATGGGGCTATAGTGATATCACTATAGTATCCCCACTCCACTATCTGGTTGCTGACTTCTTGAACTTCAACAGGAACATACCCAAACGAGGAAAACAGGCTAACAAGTCGGGATACCGTCATCACTAGTCCTGAACAAGAGAAAGGCCCTCCAAGCTGGAGAGCCTTCATAGCAAAGTCAAGTTGACTACAGACTGTGGACCGCAGTCCGAGCCTTCCGGCTGACAGGAGGTTCGTTTTTGATTGATCCTTCCCTATCCCAAGTGTCAGCGATTACCTCATGGGCAGTCTTGCACAACTGCTCAGCCGTCAAATCCTTCGCGTTTCCGCGGAAGAACTTGACGTTCAGAACTTTCTTGTCGCTCCGATCAAACAGAAGCGAGAGAAGCCTCTCACGTTCGCTCATCGGCATGTCATCCTCCATTCAAGTCCACCGCGCAGCGGCGGCCTTTTTAGCGATTTCAGCGCGCCTTTCCGGCGACAATCGATCCGCACGAACTTTGCTTCCAGCCCGGCCGCTCCGTTCGCGACCAGGCGCAGAATATCGGTCATCTTCCACCTCCCCAGTCGCTATCCGCGCCACGTTGATAGCACAGCCAATCACGTCTGCCGGGCGGCTCTCGCCCCGTGGTCCTCTTGGCATTCGCGCCTCCTGACAGCTTGCAACTTCAGTGCCTACGGAGCGTCCATCAGGCTACTAGCCTGATGGACGTCCCCGACGTGCGACGTGAAAATGCCTATTTACAAGGTAGGATGCAACAGCGAAGCAACAGAAATCCGCGCTTTGTGATCGGAACGACACAGAAATATTGCTGTATCGGCTTGACATCGTACAGACCGCCGCGCGAAGAATCGCGCCATGTGACCGCGTCAAGTTGCACAGGGGCGGCCCTGCCCGTCCGCGGGCCTTGAAACCAGAACGTAGTGCCCTGGCCGCGGGCGTCACCGGGCAGCTCTGGAAGCTTGCGGACATGGTGCAGGTGTTGGAGGCTTGGGAAGCAGCCAAGGACGCCTGACCGCATGAGCAACGCACTCTACTACGGTGACAACCTTGACGTGCTGCGGGAGAGCATCGCCAGCGAGAGCGTAGACCTCGTGTATTTGGACCCGCCGTTCAACTCCAATGCCAACTACAATGTGCTGTTCCGGTCGCTTGCTGGGGACAAATCACAATCGCAGATCGAAGCGTTTGAGGACGCTTGGCATTGGGGGCAAGAAGCCGAAAGCGCGTTCGATCAAGTGATGAGGTCCGGTAACACGGATGCTGCCGATCTGCTTCGCGCCGTGCGCTCTTTCTTAGGCGAGAATGACATGATGGCTTACTTAGCCATGATGGCCGTGCGTCTGATTGAACTGCACCGAATTCTCAAGCCGACTGGCAGTCTGTATTTGCATTGCGACCCAACTGCGAGCCACTACCTTAAGCTTGTGTTAGATGGAATATTCGGCCCAACCAATTTTGTGAACGAGATAGCCTGGAAACGGTATGGTGCTCATAACGATGTAGTCCAAGGTTCAAAGCATTATGGTCGCGTTCAGGACAGCATTCTATTTTATGCCAAAGCGGCTGGAAAGCAGACATGGACGCAACTCTACACCGCGCTTTCTCAAGAATATTCCGATGCCGCTTACAGGAACAAAGACAGTGACGGTCGCAGATACCGTATGTCGCCCCTGACTGGGCCAGGAGGCGCAGAGAAGGGCAATCCCGTTTTCGAGTGGAATGGACACACCCGTGCATGGCGCATCAACAAGGCAAAGATGCAGGCAATGCACGATGCTGGTCAGCTTGTTTACTCGAAAACGGGATACGTAAGTAAAAAGCTGTACTTGGATCAGAGCAAAGGCACGCCCGTGCAAACAATGTGGACCGATATCGCCTCACTTTCGGGATCAATGGCGGAACGCCTTGGCTATCCGACGCAAAAGCCTCTCTCTCTCATGGAGCGCATACTTTCCGCCAGTAGCAATCCCGGCGACGTGGTGCTTGACCCGTTCTGCGGTTGCGGAACCACAATCCATGCTGCTCAAAAGCTCAACCGTCAGTGGATCGGCATTGACGTGACGCACCTCGCAATCAGCCTTATTGAGCGGCGGCTGAAAGACGCCTTTCCCGGCATCGCCTTTGAGGTCCATGGCACGCCCCAAGACATTGATGGCGCACGCGACCTAGCGAGGCGCGACAAGTATCAATTCCAGTGGTGGGCGGTGTCCCTGATCGACGCCCAGCCGTTCGGCGGGAAGAAGAAGGGCGCAGACGGCGGGATCGACGGCCTGATCTACTTCCGCTCCGACGCTAAGACGACAGAACGGGCCATCGTGAGCGTCAAGGGCGGTGGTGTGAGTGTACCCATGGTGCGCGACCTTAAGGGCGTGCTGGACCGCGAGAAGGCGCCCATAGGCGTGTTCCTGACCTTGGAGTCGCCTACGCGGCCTATGGAGAAGGAAGCCGCCTCCGCGGGCTTCTACGCCCTTGGGGAGCGACAATACCCGCGCTTGCAAATCATCACCGTGGAACAGGCGTTGGCGGGTGCCAAACCAGCGATCCCACTGGTTGACGCTGGCGCGGCGTTCAAGCGGGCCGCGCGGGAGCAGACGGGTCAGCAGGGTACGCTGATCTAGACCCACGATTTCAAACTGAGACACTACCCCTGCGTCGGGAGCGGCAGCGCGGGCGCATCGGCTTCGTGCTGATCGCCAGCCGCCCATGCTACTTCGACCGCCACCTGCAAGCCTACCTCGACGACCGGGACGTGAAGCCATGCGACGCAACGACCGCCCCGGCCAGGTTGGCGACTTCTGGCTATCCCAACGCCCCAACTCTCCCGTCTGGTGCCGCACCTGGTTCGACGGTAACAGCCGACAGACGTGCCGCGCATCGCTTGGCACTGACGATCTTGCAGCCGCCCGCGTCGCCCTTGCCCGATGGGTCACGCTGCACGGGCACCGCGCCGCGCAGCAACCGCGGGACGTGCTGATGGGTGACGTGTTTGCCCGCTATATGGAGAAGCACGGGCAGCACACGACCGGCGCGGGGGTGCAGCGCCGCAACCTGTTCCTGGCGCTGGAGCGCATTCAGGAAGGCGCCACGGTAGCCGAGTTCACCCTTGACGCGCAGCAAGCCCTAACCCGGCGCATGGCAGCAGACGGATACAAGCCCGGCACCATAAAGCGGGTGCTGGGTGCCACGAAGGCCGCGGTGCAGTGGGCATGGAAAAACGGGGAGCTGGAGCGGCCCATCCCCTTCCTGACGGTCCAAGAAGGCCCTCCGCGCGAGCGCATCATGGACGTAGTTGAGTTGGCCGCGATGTGGGATGCGGCCGAGTTGCCACACCTGCAGATGTTCTTCCTGCTGTTGCTGGGCACCGCTGGACGCCCCGCAGCGGTGCTAGAGCTGGCTCGGAAGCAGTGCGACCTAGCCCGGGGCCTGATCGACCTCAACCCGCCGGGCCGTGCGCAGACGAAGAAGCGGCGGCCCGTCGTGCCCATGCCGGACTTTCTGCGCCCCTGGATTGAGCAGGCCCCGCCGGGGCCGCTGGTGCAGTTTCGCGGCCATGCGGTGCAGAAGGTCAACAAGGCATGGCGGGAGGCCCGGGACACTGCCGGGCTGGATGATCTGGTGGTGCCCTACACCATCCGGCACACCATCGCGACGGAGCTGCGCGCCCGCGGCGTGCCAGAGCTGGAGCTTGCCGGGCTGCTGGGGCACTCGATGCCGAATTTCAGGACAACGGGGAGGTATGCGAAATATGCGCCGACACATCTGAGCGCCGCGCGGGCCGCGATAGACGCCCTCGCAACGGAAATCGGCCGGGTTGGCGCCCGACCGATCCATCCAGAAACCACAATTTCAGAAACAAGCGTGCGTGTTAGCTGCGTGCTAGTCTCAAGCTCAACGGGCGGGAACCCATTGATAACTGGAGCGGGCGAAGGGATTCGAACCCTCGACCCCAACCTTGGCAAGGTTGTGCTCTACCCCTGAGCTACGCCCGCGCACCAGAGAAGGGCGGTATTAGTGCGGTCCGCCCTGCCGCGCAAGAGGGTTTCAACACCCAGCCCCGCCCTCAGCCCAGCGTCCGCCCCGCTTGCACAAACTGCCCGCCCGCAACATCTATGCCCCCAACAACGCTTCACATGAGGCCGCAATGGATATGCTGATCGGGCAAAAGCCCCGTGCCCCGACCCCTAGACCCGGCGCCCTCGGCCCGGCCACAGCTGCGGCTCCGTCCGGGCCGGACGCGATGATCGTGGACGGCACCCAGCAGACCTTCATGCAGGACGTGATCGAGGCATCGCGAAGCGTGCCCGTCCTGGTGGATTTCTGGGCCACCTGGTGCGGTCCTTGCAAGCAGTTGACCCCAGCGCTGGAGAAGGTGACGCGCGCCGCTGGCGGCCGGGTAAAGCTGGTCAAGATAGACATAGACGCCAATCGCGCCCTGGTGCAGCAGCTCACGCAGGTCGGCCTGCCGCTGCAATCCGTGCCCACCGTGGCCGCCTTCTGGCAGGGCCAGATCGCCGACATGTTCCAGGGTGCGCTTCCGGAAAGCGAGATCAAGCGTTTCGTCGAGAACCTGCTCAAGCTGGCCGGCGGCGCCATGCCGGCCGCCGACCTGCTGGCCGAGGCCCGCGCGGCAATGGAGGCCGGGCAGCACGAGGAGGCAGGCAGCTTGTTCAGCGCCCTGCTGCAGGATGATCCGGAGTCGCCCGAGGCCTGGGCCGGACTAATTCGCGTGCTGATGGCAATGGGCCAGGAAGACCAGGCACAGGACGCCCTGGAGCAAGTCCCGGCGAAGATCGCCGATCATCCAGAAGTCAGCGGCGCCCGCAGCGCCTTGGCCCTGGCCGCCGAGGGCCGCAAGGCGTCGGGCCAGATGGCCGATCTGGAGCGGCGGTTGGCCGCGGACCCCTCCGATCACCAGGCCCGCTACGACCTGGCTACTGCGCTTAACGCCGTGGACCACCGGGCCGAGGCCGCGGACGCCCTGCTCGCCATCGTCAAGGCCGACCGTGCCTGGAACGAGGACGGAGCGCGGCTGCAGTTGCTGAAGTTTTTTGAGGCCTGGGGCCTGTCTGACCCGGCAACGCTCGCCGCCCGGCGCCGCCTATCCGCCGTGCTGTTCAGTTAACAGCATGACGGACGCGCCGCGCCTGGAGGACTTGCCGACCGAGTTCGCGATCTTCCCCCTGCCCGGCGCGCTGTTGCTGCCGGGGGGCAAGCTGCCGCTTAATATCTTCGAGCGCCGCTATCTTGCGATGTTTGAGGATTGTATGTCCGAGGGTCGGGTGGTTGGCATGATCCAGCCCGACGAGCTACGCCCCGCAACCCCCAGCGGCCCCGCCTTGTACCGGGTCGGTTGCGTTGGCCGCCTATCATCGTTCAGCGAAACCGATGATGGGCGGATGCTGGTCACGCTGACCGGCCTGATCCGGTTCACCATCAAGGTGGAGCTGGAGATGCAACGAGGCTACCGCCGGGTACGCGCGGACCTTGCCCGCTTCCGCGCCGACCTGGATGAGGCGTCACCAACAGGGGACCTGGATCGCGACGGTCTGGTGGATGCGTTGCGTGCCTACTTCGCCACCCGCGGCTTCGACGCCAACTGGGAGGCGATTGACGAGATGCCGGACGAGGCCCTCATTTCCACCCTGGCGATGGTCTGCCCGTTCGACCCAGCGGAGAAGCAGGCGTTGCTTGAGGCGCCGGATACGGCGAACCGGGCCTCGACCCTGTTGACCTTGTTGCGCATGGGCGCCCACTCGGCAGAACCAGGGCGCCGCGGACGGCAGGCAAGCTGATGGCCGGAGACGCTGACAGCGCACCAGACCTGGACCCGCGCCTTCTGGCCATCCTGGTCTGCCCGCTGACCAAGGGGCCATTGACTTACGACCGGGCCGCCGGAGAGCTGGTCAGCGCAAAGGCGGGCCTGGCCTATCCCGTCCGTGACGGCGTGCCGATCATGCTGCCGGACGAGGCGCGGCGTCTGGATGACTGAGCCAACCGTATCCGAACTGCGGGTGCGGCGCGCAACGGCTGAGTTGGAGGCAGACTTCACGGATGGCGGAACTGTCCGGTTGCCGGCTGAGTATCTGCGGATAGAAAGTCCTAGCGCCGAGGTGCAGGGCCACGGGCCGAACGACCGAAAGCTCGTGTCCGGCAAGCGCGCGGTGGGCATCGCGGCCGTGGAGCCTGTCGGCCACTACGCCGTCCGCATCCGCTTCACCGACGGCCATGACAGCGGCATCTTCAGTTGGGCGCTGCTGCGTCAACTGGCCCAGGAGCAGCCGGAGCGGTGGCGTGCATACTTGGACGCGCTGGCAAAGGCCGGACGCACACGGGACCGCTGACTCGGACACTGCCTGAGCAGGCTTCCGCGGCTCGTCACACATACAAATGTCAGCGGAGCCGGGCTGCGTAAGCCTGCTTAGGTTTTCATCTGTGCGCCGGCCCCCTAGAGGTCTGCTTAGGCCGGAACAGTTCCCAGCCATGTCCTGCATGAACTCGGAAACCAAATCTGTTGCCGCGCCGCAACACCACCCCTGGTAGCCAGAACGCTGTTCATTCATAGCTCTAGTAGCTGAACCTTCACGGAGCAGACAGCAGCGGTGTCGGCGGATACCATAAAAGTTTTGGACCTCTTCGGAACTGAGGGTTGGACCGGCCTCCATCGTGTAGGATTAGCCCCTCTCCCGGCGCGCCCGATTCGCCGCGCCGGACCCATGATCGAGAAAGAAGGCAGCCCGATGGACACGATGGCGGAACACCTGCGCCTCCCGGCGCATGAGCGGCTTGCGGCGATATCGCGTCAGATCTGGTCCGACAAATACCGCTTCAAGGACGGCGACGGCACCCCGGTGGACCAGACGGTCGAGGACACCTGGCGCCGCATTGCGCGCGCCCTCGCCGCGGTCGAGACCCAGCCGGAGCTGTGGGAAGGCCGGTTCTACCAGGCGCTGGAAGACTTCAAGTTCCTGCCTGCAGGCCGCATCGTCGCCGGCGCGGGCACCGGGCGGCGGGTGACGCTGTTCAACTGCTTCGTCATGGGCGACATCGAGGACGACCTCGGCAGCATCTTCTCGCACCTGCGCGAGGCCGCGCTGACGATGCAGCAGGGCGGCGGCATCGGCTACGATTTCTCGACCCTGCGGCCCAAGGGCGCCGTCGTGCGCGGCGTCAGCGCCGACGCGTCCGGCCCGCTATCGTTCATGGACGTGTGGGACAGCATGTGCCGCACCATCATGTCGGCCGGCTCCCGCCGCGGCGCGATGATGGCGACCATGCGCTGCGACCACCCGGACATCGAGGCGTTCATCGCCGCCAAGCGCGAGCCGGGGCGGCTGCGGAACTTCAACCTGTCCGTGCTGGTGACGGACGCCTTCATGGCGGCGGTGGACGCGGGCGCCGACTGGCCGCTGGTGTTCGCCGGCCAAACCTACCGCACCATCAAGGCGCAGGCGCTGTGGGACAGCATCATGCGCGCCACCTACGACTACGCCGAACCCGGCGTGCTGTTCATTGACCGCATCAACGCCCGCAACAACCTGTATTACTGCGAGGCCATCCACTCGACCAATCCCTGTGCCGAGCAGCCGCTGCCGCCCTACGGCGCCTGCCTGCTAGGGTCCGTGAACCTGGCCCGCCTGGTGCGCGACCCCTTCACCCCGGCGGCGCACCTGGACGAGGCAGCGCTGGCGGAGCTGGTCGGGACCGCCGTCCGCATGATGGACAACACCATTGACGCCTCCGGCTTCCCCTTGGAGGAGCAGCGGCAGGAGGCCTACGCCAAGCGCCGGATCGGCCTGGGCCTGACCGGGCTTGCGGACGCGCTGATGATGGTGGGACAGCGCTACGGCTCGGACCAGGCGGCGGAGACGGCCGGGCGCTGGGCCGGGCTGGTCAGCCGGGCGGCCTACCTGACATCCGCGGACCTGGCAGCGGAGAAGGGCGCGTTTCCGCTGTTCGACCGCGACGCCTACATGGCCGGGGAGAGCATCCGCGACTTGGACCCGGACGTGCAGGCCTCCATCGCGCGCCAGGGCATACGTAACGCGCTGCTGACCAGCATCGCGCCGACCGGGACGATCTCGCTGCTGGCGGACAACGTATCCTCGGGGATCGAGCCGGTGTTCGCCCACTCCTACACCCGCAAGGTCACGGAGCGGGACGGCAGCAAGCGGGAGGAGCTGGTCGAGGACTACGCCATCCGCCTGTATCGCACCCGTTTCGGCGCTGACGCCATACTGCCGGACACCTTCGTCACCGCGCAGACACTGACGCCCGCCGAGCATATCAAGATGCAGGCCGCGTTGCAGCGCCACGTGGACAGCGCGATCAGCAAGACGGTCAACGTGCCGGAGGACATTGATTTCGAGTCATTCCAGCAGGTTTACAAGGACGCCTACCGCCAGGGCTGCAAGGGCTGTACGACCTACCGGCCCAACGCCATCACCGGCTCCGTGCTGTCCACCACCCCTGCCCCGGCGCCCGCAGCGCCTGCCGCCCCGGCGCAGGCGCCGCACGAGCCGCTGAGGCGCCCGGAGAAGCTGACCGGCAGCACTTACAAGCTGCGCTGGGCCACCAGCGAGCACGCGCTGTATATCACCATCAACGACATCGAGGAGGACGGGGTGCGCCGGCCGTTCGAGGTGTTCATATCGTCGGCCAACATGGAGCATTTCAGTTGGGTGGTGGCGCTGACCCGCATGATCTCGGCGGTGTTCCGCCGGGGCGGCGAGGTGGCGTTCGTGGCGGAGGAGCTGCAGGGCATCTTCGACCCGCGCGGCGGCCAGTGGAGCGAGGGGCGGTATGTGCCGTCGCTGATCGCCGCCATTGGCGGCATCCTGGAGCAGCACATGATCGGCACGGGGTTCCTGCCGGCTCCGGCGGGACGGATCGCGCCGGTGCCGGCAGCCGCGGGCGTTGTCGCGGCGCCACTCGGCATGTTGTGCCCCAAGTGCAGCCAGCCCGGCGTGATGAAGGAAGGGGCGTGCCTGACGTGCCATCACTGCGGGTGGTCACGTTGCGGGTAGAAGTGTCTGCAGGGTCCACTGACTGACTAGGCTCGGAGCTGGGCAGGGCCGCATGGCCCTGCCCAGCTCCGACGAAAGCTCGCCATAGGGAACCAAGCCTACCTTGGACACCTAATTCATTATATTTAAGCAATGATTTAGATATGGAGCGCAGCCGGGCTGGTAGCTCAAGACCGGGTGTGCATCGGGGGAAGAGCAGACGCCCCAGTTGTGGCGCATCGGGACCATGCCAGACACTGCCAGGGCGGACGAACCTGCAGGACCGATCTACGGCCTGCCTGGATATGGTGCTGCACCGACGTCCGACTGCGCCCGACGCACGCATCTACGAGTCCAACGTCAAGCTGTCCGACGCCGTGGCCGCGGACCCGAACGGTATCGGCGTCTTCGGCCTCGCTTACGCCCGGTCAACGCGGCCACTCACCATCGTCCAGGGCTGCGGCCTCGCCGTGCCGGCCGAGCCTTTCATGGTCCGCACGGAGGAATATCCGCTGACCCGCCGGCTGTTCCTCTATAGCCCCGCGGAGCCGACCCAACCGGCCGTGAACTTCCTCAACTTCGCCAGCTCCGCCAAGGCGCAGCCGGCCATCGCGGCGGCCGGCTTCGTGACGCTGGCGCCGGAGCTGTCCACAACCAGCTACAGCGAACTCCGCAAGCGCAACGCCCCCGAGATGTTCGCAACCCCGGGTACCGTCATGGACCCCAAGCAGTCGCAGCCCATCGTGCAGGGGCTGCGGGCGCTGTTCTCCGAATCACAGCGCCTATCCATCACCTTCCGCTTCCAGCTCGACAGCGCCGCGCTGGACACCCGCGGCGAGGCCGACATCGAGCGGCTGGTGGCCTGGAGCAACGAGCCGGCGAACGCCAGCCGCCAGTTTGTCCTCGTGGGCTACGGCAGCTCGATTGGGTCGTTCGCCCCGAACGTCGCGCTGTCGCGCACCCGTGCGGATACCCTGGTGCATCGGCTGCAGGCCGCTGGCCTGCGCTCCGTCAGCGCCATCGGCGCCGGCCCGGTCGGCGCGGTTGCCTGCAACGCAGACGCGCGTGGCCAGGCTCTCAACCGCCGGGTGGAGGTCTGGGTGAAGTAGCGTCAGGACCCGTTCAGCGCCGGGCTATGTGCCCGGCGCGATCAGGACGACGCTAGGGTAGTTAGTACGGTAACGGGCGACGTCCCTGGTCAGCAACGGCAAACCGGCAACGGCCGCATGGGCGCCGATCAGGAAGTCAGGCAGCACACCAGTCCGGGTCCCACCGCGGGCACGGTAGGCCCGGTGAACCTTGCCGGCCAGGAACAAGCCGGCCCGCGGCATCGGCAGCACGTCCACCCCGGCATGAGCCAAGAAAGCATCCGCATCCTCAATCCGGCTATACCCTACCAAGAACTCAGCATAGGCAATGTCGCTTACGATCACCCGGCCACGGGAGGTCGCGACATCGAGCTGCCGTTCGGACCAGTCTGCCCAGCGTGGGTCATCTGTAGCCACGTCCAGCAACACGTTGGCATCCACCAGCGTCACGGTGCCGCACTGTCACTGCAACCGCGGGTCAGCACCATAATCTCCTCCGTGCTCATCCCTGCATCGGCAGTGCCGCGCAGGCGGGCGAAACGGCTTGCCGGCCGGCGCTGGTCGCCCACCTTGCTGACGATCACCCGGCCATCAGGCGCCAGCTCGAAGCAGACAGCGCTCCCAGGCACTATGCCAAGCAGATCGCGCACGGGCTTTGGTATCGTGACTTGCCCCTTGCTTGTCACCGTCGTCGTCATGTCCTGTCCATGTAATACATTGTTGATTTAGGGTATTACATAGTCCAGGCCCGCTGGCTGTGCAAGAACCCTGGCACGCCCCTTGCTGCTCTCCAAAGACATGAATGCCGCCCCACCCTCCGGCCAGCCCTTGCTGCTGGACCGCATCACCCACCGGTATGCCGGCCACAACGCCGTGGACGGCATCACGCTAGACATCGCCGGTGGCGAGCTGGTGGCGCTGCTCGGACCCTCCGGCTGCGGCAAGACGACCCTGCTGCGCATCGTTGCCGGGCTGGTGCAGCAAACCGCGGGGCGGGTGGTGGTGGGCGGCCAGGCGGTGGACGCGCTGCCGCCCAGCCGGCGCCCGGTCGGCATCGTGTTCCAGTCCTACGCCCTGTTCCCGCACATGACGGTGGCGGACAACGTCGCCTACGGCCTCGCCGCCCGCGGGGTGAACCGCGCGGCCCGGCGGCAGGAGGCCGCACGGATGCTGGACCTGGTGCAGCTCGGCCATCTGGGGGACCGCCTGCCCCGCGCCCTGTCCGGCGGGCAGCAGCAGCGCGTGGCGCTGGCCCGGGCGCTGGCGGTGCAGCCGGCGATCCTGCTGCTGGACGAACCATTCGCAGCACTCGACAAAAACCTGCGCCTGGACATGCAGATCGAGATCAAGCGCATCCAGCGCCTGGCCGGCACCACCACCATCCTGGTGACGCACGACCAGGAGGAGGCGCTGAGCATGGCCGACCGCGTCGCGGTGCTGAATGCCGGCCGGCTGGAGCAATTCGCGCCGCCGACCGAAGTGTATGACCGCCCGGCCAGCCTGTTCGTCAACAGCTTCGTCGGCCAGGCCAACCGGCTGGGCGGCACGCTCGACGGGCAGGGGATGGTGCGGTTGGATGCCGGCGGCACCATAACCGCGCATACCGCTGCGCTGCCGCCGGGCAGCCGTGTGGTCGTCTGCCTGCGTCCGGAGCATCTTCGGTTCGCTTCCGACACGCACTCCGGCGGCATCCCGGCGATGCTGGAGCTGGCGCTGCCGCTCGGCCCGACCGTCGTGCACGAGGTTCGCTTCGGCGATGGCAGCACCGCCAAGATCACCGAGCCGCGCGAGGCCGGCGCAGTGCCGCGCCAGCCCGGCGCCGCCGTGCACGTCCTGGCCGCCCCAGGCCTCGCCTCCGCCTTCGCCGCGTAAAGGAACCCGCTATGCTGCGACGCCGCCTGATGACGACTGCGCTCACGATGGGCGCCATGCACGCCTTCCCCGGGCTGACCTGGGCGCAGGCGCGTCCGCTGGTGTTCGCGACCTTCACCGGCAGTTGGGAGGAGGCGCACAAGGCAGTGCTGGTGCCGGCGTTCCGGAAGGCGAACGGCAACGCGCAGATCGTGCTGGACCCGATGCTGTCCGTGGACCAGATCGCCAAGGTCACGGCCGCCCGCAACGCGCCGCCGATTGACGTGATGCTGCACGACCCCGGCCCCGGCTTGCAAGCGATTGCCGCCGGGCTGGTCGAGCCGTATCCGGTCGCACGCAGCACCCACTACAAGGACCTGATCCCCGTCGCCCAGGAGCCGAATGGACCGGCGCCGTTCTTCCAGGTGGTCGGCCTGACCTACAACCCGGAAACGGTCAAAACCCCGCCAACGAGTTGGGCCGACCTGTGGAGCCCGGCCTATAAGAACCGTGTTGGGATCACCAACCTGGCCAGCACGCTGGGCACCGGCTTCCTGGTGGAGGTCGCGCGGATGCGCGGCGGGTCGGAAACCAACGTGGAGCCAGGCTTCACGGCGTTGCGCGAGCTGAAGCCGAACCTGTCCGCCGTCGCCGCCAACCCCGGCGCGCTGGCGGCGCTGTATCAGCAGGGCCAGGTGGACATCTCGCCGGGCAACTTCAACGCGATCCAGATCCTGAAGGCGCAGGGGGTGCCAGTGGAGTTCGCGGTGCCCAAGGAGGGCGCCATCGCCTTCCGTACCACCATGCACATCACCAGGAACACCCCGAACCCCGAGCTTGCGTTCAAGCTGATCGAGGCCGCGCTGTCGCCGGAGGTGCAGGCGGCGCTGATGGCCTCGCCCTACCTGGTCGTGCCGACCAACACCAAGGTGCCGATTACCGGCGAGGTCGCGAGCCTAGTGCCGGACCATGCGGCAATGCGCAGCCGCTTCGTGTTCCAGGACTGGGCACGGATCAACGAGCAGCGGGCGGGGTGGCTGGACCGGTTCAACCGGGAGATGCGGGGATAAGCCAGGCATGACCCGCACTGACGCCGCCGGGTTCAGCCCGCGCCTGGCCTGGCCGCTCGGCGCCTTCTTGGCGATCCTGTTCGTGCTGCCGCTGCTGCTGCTATGCGGGCTGAGCCTGCGGACCGCTGACGGGTTGAGCCTGGCGCAGTATGGCAAGTTCCTGGGCGATGCCTTCAGCCTGGGCGTGCTGGGCGGCACCATGCGGCTCGGCGTGGAGGTCACGCTGGCCTGCCTGCTGCTCGGCTTTCCGCTCGCGTGGCTGCACGCCCGGTCCTCGCCGCGGATGCGGGCGCTGCTGATGCTGGTGGTGCTGCTGCCGCTGCTGACCAGCGTGGTGGTGCGGACGTTTGCCTGGATCGTGGTGCTCGGGCGCCAGGGGATCGTGAACCAGGCGCTGCTGAGCCTGGGCGTCATCCAAACGCCGCTGCGGCTGCTCTACACCGAGGGCGGAGTGGTCGCGGCGCTGACCCAGGTGCAGATGCCGCTGATGGTGCTGCCGCTGATCGCGGCGCTGGGCCGCATCGGGCCGGACCTGCCGGATGCGGCGGGGATGCTGGGCGCCGGGGCATGGCGGGTGTTCGCGACCGTGACGCTGCCGCTGGCGCTGCCCGGCATCATCGCCGGGTGCCTGCTGACGTTCACCGCGGCGGTGACGGCCTTCATCACGCAAAGCCTGGTCGGCGGCGGGCAGATGCTGTTCATGCCCGCCTACGTGCTGCAGCAGGCGCTGGCGCTGGGAGACATGCCGTATGCGTCGGCGGTGTCGGTCATCTTCCTCGTATCGGTGCTGGCGGTGGTCGCGGCACTGACCGCGCTGGGCCGGCGGGTGCGCGGATATGCTTGACCGTGTGCAAACGCATCCCGGGCGCGAGGGGGACCTGACAACCGCCCCCACCCCGGCCCGGCAGCGTGCGGGGTGGGAGGCATGGAGCTTCCGTCTCGTCATGGGCACCCTGGCCGGCGTGGCACTGGTGCTGCTGTTCGCGCCGACGCTGGTGGTGCTGATCGTGTCCTTCACCTCCGGCCTGTCGCTGCGCTTCCCGCCGCCGGGGTTCTCGCTGCGCTGGTATGCTGCGCTGCTGGATGCGTCGGGCTTGCAGTTCGCGGCGTGGAACAGCCTCAAGGTCGCGGCCGCGACGACGCTGCTGTCGCTGCTGCTGGGCGTCGCCGGCGCGCTGGGCATCGCGCGCAGCCCGCGGCTGCAAGCGCGGGTGCTGGACGGGCTGTTCATGGCGCCGCTGGTGCTGCCGGCGCTGGCCTTCGGGCTGGCGGCGCTGATGCTGTTCAGCATGGTCGGGCTGCCGGTGTCGCTGCTGACCCTGACGCTCGGCCACACCGTCGTCTGCGTGCCCTTCGTGGTGCGGAACACCGTCGCCTCCCTGCAGCAGCTTGACCCGGCGCTGCTGGAGGGATCGGCCAGCCTCGGCGCCTCCCGCCTTTACACCCTCCGCCGGGTGGTGCTGCCACTGGTGCGCCCAGGCATCCTGGCGGGCGGGTTCATCTGCTTCATGGCAAGCTTCGACAACATCCCGGTGTCGCTGTTCCTGCGCGACGCCGCAACCGACATGCTGCCGATTCGCATGTGGCAGGACCTGGAGGGCAAGCTGGACGTCACCATCGCCGCCCTGTCCGGCGTGCTGATCGTAGCGACGGTCGCCGTCATGCTGCTGATGGAGCGGCTGGTCGGGCTATCCCGGCGGCTGACGTGACGACGCTCGATGTGCTGAACGCCGCCAGCCCGGCGGACTTCACCGCCGCGCTGGCCGAGGTGTTCGAGCATGCGCCCTGGGTCGCGGCCCAGGCCGCCACAGCCCGGCCCTTCCCGACCGTCACGGCCTTGCACGCCGCGATGTTCGCCGCTGTGGAGAGAGCGCCGGTGGAGGAGCAGATGCGGTTTCTGTGCGGCCACCCGGAACTGGCCGGCGCCGCGGCCCGCCGGGGCACGATGGCGGCGTTCTCGGTGCAGGAGCAGGCGTCGCTGGGCCTGGATGGGCCGGACGACGCCGGGTTCGACGCGATGAACCGCGGCTACCGCGCCCGGTTCGGCATCCCGTTCATCCTGTGCATTCGCCGGCACGGCCGGGCGTCGCTGCTGCGGCAGTTCCAGCGCCGGCTGGGCGGCACGCCGGACGGGGAACGGGCGGCGGCGCTGCGCGAAGTGTTCCTCATCACCCGCTTGCGGATTGCGGCGCTGGTGGATGGCCCGGGCATGCCGGAGGTGAACGGCCGCTTGTCCACCCACGTCCTCAGCACCACCCTGGCCCAGCCCGGCGCCTGCATCCCGGTGTCGCTCTACAGCCTGGACGGCAGCGCCGCGGCCCTGCTGACGAAGGGCGTCACCAACGGCGACGGCCGCACGGACGCGCCGCTGCTGCACGGGGCGCCGCTGCGGATCGGCGAATACGAGCTGCGGTTCGAGGTCGCGGCCTATTTCGCCCGGGTGGGCCTGCCGCAATCCGATCCCCCGTTCCTGGACACGATCCCGGTGCGGTTCTCCATCAGCGAGCCGGAGGCGCACTATCATGTGCCGCTGCTGGTCAGCCCGGGGACATATACGACCTACCGCGGCAGCTAGGCCAGGACAGTCCTTCTCCCTCTCCCTCCGGGAGAGGGCCGGGGTAAGGGAGTCTTGGCTGCAAAATAGAGACTGACGGCGCCATCGGCACAAGTCTCTGCCTGGCCCAATCCAGCGCCTCAAGGCCCCTCACCCCGACTCTCTCCCGGAAGGAGAGGGAGCAGCAGCGGGCGCCTAGTCCCACAAGCGGGTCCGGCGCGCTACCCCGCCAGCCGCGCCACCACCGCATCCGCGAACTGCACCGTCGTCGCCGTCCCGCCCAGGTCCCCGGTCCGCACCCCGTCCACCTTCAGCACCGCATCCAGCGCCCCGCGCAGCCGCCCGGCCAGCGCCTGGTGCCCCACATGTTCCAGCATCAGCGCCGACGCCATCATCAGGGCCAGCGGATTGGCGATCCCCCGCCCCGCGATGTCCGGCGCGGATCCATGCACCGCCTCGAAGATCGCCGCCTTCTCGCCGATGTTTGCCCCCGGCGCGGTGCCCAGCCCGCCTACCAGCCCGGCGATCTCATCGGACAGGATGTCGCCGAACAGGTTGGTCGTGACGATCACGTCGAACTGCCAAGGGTTCAGCACCAGCTGCATCGCGCAGGCGTCCACGATGCGGTCGTCGCAGGCGACCCGGCCCTCATACTCCCGCGCGATATCCTGCGCCGTTTCCAGGAAGATGCCGGTCAGCGCCTTCAGCACGTTCGCCTTGTGCACGATCGTGACCTTCTTGCGCCCGTTCCGCACGGCATACTCGAAGGCGAAGCGGGCAATACGACGCGACCCTTCCCGCGTGTTCACGCCCGACGAGATGGCGACGGCGTGGGGATCGCCGCCGATCGGGATGTAGTGCTCGAAGGCGACGTAAAGCCCCTCCAGGTTCTCGCGCAGCAGGACGATGTCTATGTCCTCGTAGCGCCCGCCGGGCACCATCGTACGGTTGGGACGGACGTTGGCGTAGAGCTGGAATTCCTCGCGCAGCCGAACGTTGATGGAGCGGAAGCCACCGCCGACCGGCGTCGTGAGCGGACCCTTCAGCGCCAGCCGGGTGCGGCGGATGCTGTCCAGGGTCGCCTTCGGCAGTGGGTCGCCACCGGCGGCGATGCCGGCCAGCCCACCCTGCTGCACGTCCCAGGCGAAGGGCGATCCCAGCGCATCCAGCACCCGGGTCGTAGCGGCCACGATCTCCGGCCCGATGCCGTCGCCAGGGATCAGGGTGGCGTCAATTTGGCCAGTGGGCGTATCCACGCGCGGTGCTCCTGTGCATGCTGCCGATGCTGCACTGCACATAGCATGGGTTCGGCCAGAAGGATGCTGCTCGCTCCCTCTCCCTCCGGACTACGGCATTCACACACCTCTTCGCCCAACAAGGAAAACAAGGACTTGCAAATCGGACCACTTTCGAGAACATCTCGATGCCGGATTGCATAGAGCGTTGTTCTGCTTGCTGTTCCCTTGTAGATACGCGAATTACCGGGCTTACCGGAACAAGATGTGTGAATGCCGTAGCCCGGAGGGAGAGGGAGCAGGAGCGGTCAGCGCACGACGCTGACCTGCCGCAGCCAGTCCTGCAGGTTATAATAGTTGTCAATCCGCGCGACCTGCCCGTCGCGTAAGGTGAAGAACGCCCCGGCGGGCAGCACATACCGCTGACCCGTCGCCTCCGGCAGGCCCGGCGCGGCTCGGGTGTACGTGCCATGCACCACGAACTCCGCCGCCGCCCGGGTGCCGTCCGCCCCGGTCAGGATGACCAGATCGGCCAACTGCTCCTCGTAGCATCCGGTCATCCCGTCCATGAACCGGGCAAAGGCGGCCCGGCCCACCTCGCGCGCGCCCTGGTTGATGCCGTGGACTACGTCGTCCGTCAGCAGCGCCAGGAACGCCTCGGTATCCCCGGCATTGAAGGCGTCGTAGTAGGCGCGCACCACGCGCTCGGCCTCGTTCATCGCAATCTCCCGGTCAGGCGAAAGGGATAATGGCTGCGGCCGGCCCGCGCCAGCCCGGGGGCCAGTCCTGGAAATTCCGCACGGCCCCGTCCCGCCGCACCGCCTCCAGCCGCGCCGGGTCCAGGTCGGCGAACACCCATCCCGCGCCGTCGCCCTCCACGATGACGCCGTCATCGGGAAAGCCGCGGTCCACCGGGCCATACACGCCGGCGCGTCCAGTGTTGCGGTCCAAGGTCGCCAGCCACGGCGCCTCGCCCACGGTGGGCGATACGGCGACGAAGCACTGGTTCTCCAGCGCCCGTGCCCGGCACGACAGGCGGACGCGGTTGTAGCCGTGTGCGGTGTCGGTGCAGGTCGGCACCAGGATCAGCCAGGCACCGGCCTCGGTCATGGCGCGGACAAGACCGGGGAACTCGCTGTCGTAGCAGACTGCGGTGCCGACCCGGCCCCACGGCGTGTCGAACACGCCGGAGGGTGACCCGCCGTAGATGCCCCATTGTTCCGCCTCGAACCGGGTCATTACCTGCTTGTCCTGGAACGCCATCAGGCCATCCGGGCGGATCAGCGGGGCACGGTTGACGATGCGGCCCTCCACCGCCTGCGGCACGCTGCCCGGAGCCAGCCAGACCCGGTGGCGCACCGCCGCGGCCTGCATGATGGACAGCAGTTCCGCCGCCACGCCGCATACGGCGTCACGCTCCGCTTCCGGCCCGGTGGCGGAGAAGGCGGCGGCAACCTCCATGCAGGCATATTCCGGCATCAGCAGCAGCTCGCCGCCCCCAGCCACGCCCTCGGCCACCAGTTGGTCCAGCTTCGCGGCATAGTCGTCCAGGCCGGCGATATGGCTGATGGGATACTGCAACGCGCCCAGGCGTAGGGTCATCCGGCGGAGTCCAAGTCCTTGGTCCAGAACTGCATGGTGTGAACGGTATCGCCGGCGCCCAGGTCCGGCCAGCGCATCGTGCAGGTCAGGCCGGGGCGCATGGTGTATCCGCGGTTGCGCCAGAACCCGTCCAGCGGCGTCGCGTCCACGGGCCGCATCGGATGGTCGTCAGGGCGCACCACGGCGCAAAATGCCGTGCAATGGAGGCCGAGCACCCGTGCCTGGTCCTCACGCGCCCGGTAGAACGCCACCCCGACGCCCTGCCCGCGGTAGGGCCGCAGCAAGATGCCCTCACCGAAGTAGCAGTATTCCGACGGGTCCAGTCCGGCAGCACGGAAGGGTTCAACGACATTGGGCGTTTCGTCCAGCAAGGGCAGGCAGGTGGCAAGTCCGACCGGCTCCGCCCCATCCCATGCCATCACCAGCGCCGCCCGGGGAGAAGCGGCATAGGTTTCCAGGTAACCCTCCTCATAGGCGTCCCGTCCGCCGTCATCGTAAAGGTAGGGCCATTCCCGGAACACCAGCCGCCGTAGCCGGGCCAGCGCCGGGATATGCGGGCGCATGGCCGGGCCGACGAGGGTCTCTATCCGCAGCACGAGCAAACCTAGATTTGCTTCAGGCTGTCCAGGTCCACGGTGCCGTGCTGGCTGGTAAAGGCCAGGTGCTTCCCTCCACCCTGCGCCTGCTGCACGCCGCTGATGCGGTGATCACCGCTGTCATACACCGTGGTCTTGCCATCAGTCTGGATGGCCAGACGGTGCTTATCGGCGAAGAAGGCGTAGTGGGCGTCGTTCTGCGACCCGCTGGTGCTGGGCTGGCCAAGGTCCTCGGGCCACCAGGCCTTCTGCAGCTGCATCGGCTTCATCGGTTCCATGGGCTTCATCGGCGCCATCGGCTTCATCGGCTTCATCGGTTCCATTTGGGCTCTCCTTTCGCCGTGATCCAACGCGCGGCACAACCGGGCGTTGCCTCCGCAAGGCGGGGCAGCGCCCGAGGCCTGGCAGGGCGGAAACCCGGTAGGGCGGATGCGCCAGCGCTATGCGCCGGAACATTGCACTAGCCGATGGCGGAATGCGCTGGCGCATCCTCCCTACCGGGCCTGCGCCCCGGCCCATGCCAACAGCGCCGCCCGCACCTCCTGCACCACTCCGTCCCAGTCCCCGGGACGCGACTGCCGGAACAGGCGCAGCCCCGGATACCACGGGGTGTCCGCCTGCCCATGCCCCCAGCGCCAGCAGCCGCGATGGCGGGACAGCATCCAGACCGGCAAGCCCATCGTCGCGGCCAGGTGTGCGACCGCCGTGTCCACCGCAATCACCAGGTCCAGCCCCGCCACCTGCGTCGCCGTGCCGGCGAAATCCTCGACGCCGGCCATCCCGTCTTCTGCCCCCACCGGCAGCACCGCAGCGCCCAGTTGCAGGCTGACGAACTGCACCCCAGGCACCCCGGCCAGCCCATCCATCGCCGCCGCCGGCATGGACCGGTGCCGGTCATCGGCGAACATGCCGCCGCCCGCCCACACCAGCCCGACCCGCAGCCCGCCCGCCCGCCCTGGCGCCAACGGCACGCCATAGGGCAGCGGCGGCGGGACCGACTCCAGCTTCGTGCCGAACAGCCGCGGCAGGCTCAGCAACGGCACGAACACGTCGAAGGCCGGCAGTGCCGCCCCGGCGGGCACGACCTCTGCCGCCCCCGGCGTGCCTTTCAGCAGCCGCACCAGCGACGGCTGCACCGCAAGTACCACCCGCCCGCCGCGGGCCGCCGCCAGCGGGACGTAACGGACGAATTGCAGGGTGTCGCCCAATCCCTGCTCGGCGTGGATCAGCAGCGTCCGCCCGTCCAGCGGTCCGCCATCCCAGAGCCGCGCTAGCGGGAGCGCCCGAACGCCCGGCAGCTTCAACCGGGCCTCATACAGGTCCCAAGCCTCCGCCGTCAGCGCGCCGGTGGCCAGCAGCGTCGTCCCGAGGTGGTGGCGCATCGCCGGGTTGTCCGGGGCGGCGGCCACGGCGTCCCGCGCCGCCGCTACCGCCTCTGCCATCCGTCCCAGGCTTTCCAGCGCGATGGCTCGGTTCACCATCGCCTCCGGGCAGGCCGTGTCGGCCCGCAGTCCGGCCTCCGCCACCTCCAGCGCCGCGTCCAGGTGCCCGGCACTGATGAGCACGCAGCTCAGCCGCACCGCGTTGTCCGGGGTGGGCGCCAGGCGGAACGCCTGCAAGGCGGGCGGCAACGCTTCCCCGTCCCGCCTGGCCCGCAGCAGCGCCTCCGCCAACTCGGCATGGACAGCATGGTCGTCGGGCTGCAACGAGACCGCTAGGTGCAGCGCGCCGAGCGCCGGGTCCGTTAGGCCCATCGCCAGCAGCGCCCGCGCGTTCAGCCGCAGCAGCCGCGCCTCGGGCGGCAGCCCAGCGCAGGCCGCAAGCGCCACCAGAGCCTCCTCCGGACGCCGGTCCGCCAGCAGCGCCGCGGTCAGCCCGGCTGCCGCGTCCGCATCGCCCGGACGCAGCCGCGCCAGCCGCCCCCATGCCGCAGCGGCGTCCGCGTGCCTGCCCATCGCCGCCAGCGCGGCGGCGAGGTTGTTCAGCGCGTCGGCATGGTCCGGCGCCAGCAGCACGGCGGAACGGTAGGCCGCCACCGCCGGTGCCAACTGCCCCGCCCTGTGCATCCCAGCGCCGCGCCGGAATAGTGCCTGCGCGTCTTGCCGCCTCTTGCCCGCCTGCTTGCCCATCGCCCTGCCTCGCCAGTTGCCGGGCAAGTTACGGCAGCAAGCGTCAAGGAAAGGCCAATGGCTTTATTCCCGGCCCCGGCCACCCCCGGCCGATGAACGCCATCACCGTCACGCACTGCACGTTGGCGTCATGCACCCGTGTGGACACATGTTGGCGCGCCGACCCTGGCCGGGTTGCGCCAGCGCGGCATGCAACCTTCCGCGCGTGCGCGGAAGGTTTCGGTGAACGTCAAGCGCGCGCCATTGCCGCAATGGCTGGCGCAACTTCGGCGCCCTCCGCCCGCAATGCTTCCGACTTGCGCATGACAGTTGTGTAGATCAGCATGCCAAAGGCTGCCTTGGCCGTTACGTCGGCCAGGGCATAGCAAACCTGGGTCGCGGCGAAGGTGAGTGGCCCTGTAAGGCCAAGTATAGGCAGCAAGTATAGGACGGGATAGACGCTCCAGACGGGTAGCTGCTCAACCCGGGGGGGAGGTGGCCTGCCCGCGTAAGGTTTGTTGGATAGCCTGGTAGGCGCTTACGCCCCGGCGTGCGGCGGTGCCGATGACGGAGCGCACGCCGGCGAACAGGTCGGCG
>JAABUU010001575.1_pt1 | contig 37374 bp, 38 predicted proteins | sample 5559301 | NCBI WGS metagenome assembly JAABUU01 (sample SAMN10711884, study PRJNA513360) | rock metagenome | isolation source: Antarctica rocks | place: Antarctica: Victoria Land, Richard Nunatak white
GTGCCCACCGTGCGGGAGGCGCACGCCGCGACAACACCGCCGCCAGCCCGCGCCATCGCCCAGGTCGCCTAACGAGGCTATCTCCATGATGCATCAACTGTTCATAATTCGCTTGACGGACTACTAGACCGTTGGCTCCTCGATAATCAGCCGTACGTCGATATTGCCGCGCGTGGCGTTGGAGTAGGGGCATACCTTGTGGCCCGCCTCGACGAGCGCCTCGGCATCGGGCCGTTGTAGGCCCGGCAGCTTGATGTGTAGCTCAACATCGAGCCCGAACGCGCCGCTCTCCGCGGGACCGATGCCGACGCGCGCCGTCACAGTCGTCGCGGCCGCGTCCAGCGCCATCTTCTGTCGACGCGCCACGGTCATGAGCGCGCTTTCGAAGCAGGCCGCGTAGCCGGCCGCGAACAACTGCTCGGGATTCGTGCCCGCCCCGCCGGACCCGCCCATCTCTTTCGGCGTAACCAGCGACACATCAAGGTTGCCATCCGATGAGACCGCGTGTCCCTCGCGCCCACCTGTCGCCGTCGCCTCCGCTGTGTACAGGATCTTCATACTACCTACTTCTACCCACTAATCACTACCCACTTAAGGTTAACCCATTAGCGGTGGTACAGCTGGATCGACCATGACGTTGACGAGGTAGGGCCGCCCCGCGTCGAGGCCGCGCCGTAACGCCGCCGGGAGGTCGCCGGGGGCGCTGACGCTCTCACCCGCGCACCCCAGACCGCGCGCCACGCCGACGAGGTCGATGCCCGGCAGGTCCAGCCCCGGTACACTGCCGGCGCCGATGCCCAACGTGTCGCCGAACGCTTTGAGGATAGCGTACTGTCCATTGTTGATCACGACGTAGGTGACGGCGGCGCCATAGCGTACGGCGCTCCACAACGCTTGTATCGAGTACATGCTCGACCCATCGCCGATGGTGCAGACGACCGGGCGTGCGGGCTCGGCCAGCTTGACGCCCACGGCGGCGGGCATGGCGAAGCCCAGTCCGCCGCTCGCGGCGATGTAGTAGCCGCCGGGACGCCGGGCGCGCACATAACGCAGCAGCTTTGAGCGCGACGAGATCGACTCATCGACGATCACCGCGTCCGCCGGCAGCAGCCCCGCGAGGGTGCTCATGACGTAGTCGACCGACAGTGGGTCCGTCGCTTCAGGCGCGGGGTAGATAGGCAAGGGCGCGGGCGCGGACCGCCTTGTTTCGGGTAGCCTGTCGAGGATGCCCTGGGCCGCCAGCGCGATGTCTCCGACGATGCTCAGGCCCGTGGCCGCGCGCGCCGCTTCGTCGGGGTTGTCCGTCACCTGGATCACGCGTGTGCCCTGAGCCACGACCGGCCCCGGCGCGTAGGGGTAGTAGAGGAACACGGGCGCGCCGAGCACGAGCACGAGGTCGTAGCCGGCGAGTTGGTGGGCCAGGGGCGCCTGCGCCGGGGCGAGGTGGCCGCGGAAGAGCGGATGGTCTTGCGGGAAGCCCGCGCGTGGGCCGATGGGGTCAGCCCATACCGCCGCTCGCGCGCGCTCGGCCAGCGCGACCACGGTGTCCCACGCGCCAGCGCGGTCGACGCCGGCTCCGGCCACGATGGCGGGGCGGCGGCTCTCGCGCAGTGCGGCGGCGGCCTCGGTCAGAGTGGCGGCGTCAGGGACCGTACGGTTGACGATCCGGCGCGCCCCGCTGTCGTAGGGCTCCGCCGCGGCGTCCCAGTCGTCCATGGGGATGGAGAGGAAGACAGGCCCCGTTGGCGCTTGCATCGCCGTATAGTAGGCGCGGGCAATGGCGGCCGGCACGTCCTGGGCGCGGGCGGGTTCGTGGCTCCACTTGACGTAGGGGCGCGCCAGCTCGACGAGGCGTCCCGCGAGCAGCGGCTCCAGGGCCAGGTGGCGGCGGTCCTGCTGGCCAGCCGTGATCACGAGCGGCGCGCGGTTGTGGTAGGCGGTCACAACACCGCCCATGGCGTTGCCCAAGCCGGCCGAGGTATGCAGGTTGACCAGGGCGGCCTGCCCGCGCGCCTGGGCGTAGCCGTCGGCCATGCCCATCACCGTGCTCTCTTGCAAGCCCAGGATATAGCGGAAGTCGTGGGGGAAATCCTTGAGAAAGGGCAACTCCGTCGAGCCGGGGTTGCCGAAGACCGTGGTCAGCCCCAGCGCGCGCAGCAGATTGAACGTGACATCGCGGACCGTTGGCATCGCTCTCTCCATCCCTTATCCATCACGCCGTTGTCGCGCCCGTTGTCGCCTGCTCAACGGGCAGGAGATCGCGGAGCGTATAATCCATCGCGGCGGCGATGTCCTCGCGTGTTGTGAACGACACCGTATAGCGTCCCTGTTCGATACGTAAAATAGTCTGTTCGGGCAATCCGGCGCGCGCGGCTAGCTCTCCTCTGGTTAGTCCGCGTCGCTCCCGCAACTCCCGCAGCCGCTCGCCACCGCTCCGTGCTGACTCCGCGGCGTGTCGCGCGAGGTCCGCGGCGAAGATAGGGTCGGTCATCGACCGAATGGTGAAACCGGGCACGTCGGTCTCGCCGGAGCCAAGGTCGCCCGTCCCCGGCTTGACCGGGACGTTGATGTGGTAGTTATCGACGACGCGCAGACGTTCCCAATCCGGCTCCTTATTTGTCGAACGGAGCAAGCGCCACGCCGCGACGGCCACGGTATCTCCATCGGCAAAAGACACCGCGACCAGATCGCGCTCCCGATCGTAAGTAGCCGCGACGATGCGCGTGTAGGCGTTTTCATCCCAGTAGTTATCAAGCATTACACTATGTCTCCTGACCATTCAGCAGGTCCCATACCGTGCGGATTTGGGCCTGATGATCGCGCACGAGATCGAGGGCGCGACGATCCACGGGTCCGCGCAGAATCATCAACGTTTCGATGTCGACGACGCAGGAGCCGTCCGCCCACTCAACGTGACAGTGTGGGGCATTGTGCTGTCCGCCTTTCTCAGCGTACACGTAGACCCGATAGCGCCCGTGCGTCACTACTCGTACCATGCTATGTAGTGTACGCCGTCTATGCTGTACGTGTAGACAGCGATTGCAAAGGAGGATGTGTGAGCTATTCTTTCGCCCTCATGACCGCGGAGCAGGCGCGTGTTGTGTCCGTCTGGCGCTACGACCCGCCGTACGATTTCTACAACCCGAGCGCCGACCCCGACGACCTGCAAGAGTTGCTCAACCGCGACGCCCCCTACTACGCCGCGACGGACGAGCGCGGCGACCTGGTTGGTTTCTTCTGCTTTCGGAGCGCGGCGCAAACGCTGGGTGGTCTCCTCTCCGGCGCCTACGCCGACCCCGACGCGCTCGATGTCGGGCTGGGCATGCGCCCGGACCTGACGGGGCGCGGTCTCGGCGCGGGCTTTATCGAGGCGGGGTTGGCCTTCGCCCGCGCAACCTTCCATCCGGCGTCGTTCCGCCTCTCCGTGGCGACGTTCAACCGGCGCGCCATTCTAGCCTACGAGCGCGCCGGATTCCGGGCCGGCCAGACCTTCATGAGCCACACAAGCAGCGGCCTCCACGAGTTCATGGCGATGACGCGTCCCCCAAGGCTTGAGCCTTGAAAAGGCATGACCGGCCGGACGAAGGCGCCCTCCTCCCGCTTACCGTAATCCAGTACAATAGTGCGAGTACACGAGTATAAAGGCGTAAGGGAATCTATCCATGCCGAAGCCTGCGATCGTGAATTGATAGAATGGGAATGACGAATGAGTAACCCAACCGTGACACTTACTCTCCCTCCAAGAAGGAGAGGTAGGCATGACTAGGATCGAAACCGTGGTGACGGTCAGCGAGGACGGCGCATCAGCTCATGTTGATCTGCCTATTCGTGTCTCACCCGGACGGCATCCGGCGATTGTTATCATCGAGGATGAGAACGTGGGCGCGGTGAAGGATGCGGCTAACTGGGCAGCACGCACATACGGGGCATTGAAGGATGCGGATTTCGAACGCCCACCAGCATTGCCGCTCGAAGAAAGGATGCCATTTGAATGACCTACACGCTTGACACAAACGCGTGCATCGGCTTCCTCAGAGGAAAGCACCCACGGCTCCAGCAGCGGGTGCTTTCCCATTTCAACGACATCGCCATAACGCCGGTCGTCGTCGCGGAACTGTATTACGGTGTGGAACCGTCATCCAACCCTGCCGCGAATCGCGCCCTGACCGATACTTTTCTCGCTCCCTTCCCGTTGCTGGCGTTCGACAGGGCGGCTGTTGCGTACGGTGACATCCGTGCAAACTTGGCAAAACGTGGGCAGCTAATCGGCCCCAACGATTTCCTCATCGCGGCAATCGCTCGATCAAGCGGCGTCATACTGGTGACGCACAACACACGCGAGTTCTCAAGGGTCGACGGCTTGAGCCTTGAAGATTGGGAGCTTTGAGGAGTTGGCCGACAGCTTGCGTAAAGATCCGACAGTCTTTTAGGCTCCTCCGCTCATATTCAACTGACCTTCTTACGCTTGTTGCGGACGTAGTCGACGAGGATGTACTCGCCGAGGCGGTCGGGCGCGGCGTAGAAGGCGCGGCCTTTGTTGATGTTGGTCATCTGGTCGACGAAGCTGGAGAGCCATGGCGTCGTCTCCAGCATGAAGGTGTTGATGACGACGTTGTCGCGCGTGGCTCGCCCGACCTCGCGCAACGTCTCGCTGATACAGCGCTGCGTCGGCGGGTAGTCGAAGACGGGGATGCCGTTCTCCAGGTGCGCCGTGGGCTCACCGTCGGTCACGATGATGATCTGCTTGTTTTGCGCCTTGCTCCGCGCGAGCAATTGGCGCGCCAGCATGATGCCGTGCTGGAAGTTGGTGCCGTAGGTGTACTCGTCCCACGTCTCTAAGGGCAGGTCGGTTGGTTCGATTTGCTTGGCCAGGTATGAGAACTCCACCACGTAGAGGTTGTCGCGCGGGAACTGGCCCCGGATCAGCGAGTCGAGCGCCATGGTGACCTTCTTGGCGGCCATCCAGCAGCCGTTGAGGAACATCGAGCGGCTCTTGTCCAGCATCAGCACGGTCGAGGACTGCGTGAGCAGCTCGGTGCGGTAGACCTCGAAGTCGCTGGGGACCATGCGCACGGGCGTGCCGGCGCCGTTGCGCGCCAGCGCGTTCATCATGGTGCCCTTGATGTCCATGAAGAAGGGGTCACCGAACTCGTACGGCTTGGTTTCCTCGGTGCGCTCGCCGCCGGCCCCGCGCCGCTCCGTCTCGTGCTTGCCGAAGCCGTCGCGCTTCATGTTGGAGAAGACGTCCTTGAGCGCCTTCTGGCCGATCTTGCGCAGGGCGCGCGGCGTAAGTTCCCACTTGTCGCCCTTGCGCTGGATGTAGCCGGCGTCCTCGAGCATCTTGGTGAGGCTCTGCAGGCGCTCCAGTTGCGCGGCCGTTTCAGCATCCATCAACTCGCGGACCTGGTCGGGGTCGATGCTGTCGATGCCGGCGCCGCTCTGCGCGGCCTGCATCCGCGCCTCGAGCTCGTTCATGCCCTGTATGCGCTCCATCATGGCCATGGCCTCCATGAGGGAGAGCGGTTGGTCGCCGCTGAAGGGCATGCCCTGCCCCTGCATGTCCATCGGCATCAGCTGCGCCATGTTGGCGGCCAGGCGCATCATGTCGACGCGCAGGCGGTCGTCGCCGAGCAGGCCCTCCATCATCCCCTGCAACTGGTCGCGCATCTCGGGGCTCATGCTCTGCATCAGCGAATTCATGGCGGCCATGCGCCCGGCCAGCTGCTCAAGCAACTCGTCGAGGTTCTGCACGCCGGGGAACATGTCGCCGTATTTGTCCATGAACTCGTCGAACTTGGGCTCGCGGCCCTGGATGCGGTCCTCCAGCATCTGGTTGAGGTCGCGCACCATGTCGCGTGTGCGCGCCAGGTCCTCGGGCGTCATCTCCTGGATGGCCTGCTGCATGCCCTGGAAGTAGCTGTTGAGCACCTGCTGCTGCAGCATCTGCTGCAGATCCTGGAACTTCTGGCGCGCTTCATCGTCCATGAAGTCGTACTCGGAGAGCCCCTTCAGGCGGCCGGGCGCGTCCTGGGGCAACTCCCCCAATTGTTCGCGCTTGCGGCCGGCCATCTTCTCCAGCATCTTGCGCAGGGCCTCGTTGTCTGCCGCCGTCGTGTTCTCGTTGTCGGCCGAAGGCGGGTTGTTGGCCTCCTCAAGGCGGCGGTCGATACCGGCCTGCTCGGTGTTGACGACATCGTCGAGGCGTTCGTTGATGTCGTCCATGATGCTATTGAGGTCGTGGCGCTGTAGCTGCTCCATGCGCTGTTGGCGCAGCCGCTCCATCATCTCGCGCAGGCCCTTGAGGCGGTCGTCGAGCGCGCCGCGGTCGCCGCGGCGGTACATGTCGTTGAGAGCGCGCTGCAGGTCACCGTCCTCGATCAGCTTGTCGGCCATGGCGTCCATGACGTCGTCGGCGTCGAAGGGCGCGACCTGCTGCGTGTCGTCCCACTCTGAATAGCGGTAGGAGTAGCGTTCGAACATTGTGGGTTCCCCCTAGCGGAGCCTGCGACTGCCTCCCCACTGCGGTGGGGACCCCGATGGCAGCATACGGGCGCTGCGGCGCCAGGAAGATTGTCGTAGGGGCGTATTGCATACGCCCTCGGTGGCCGGGCGTATGCAATACGCCCCTACGAAGCTTCAACCGACCGCAGTCGGCGTCACGCTCCCATGCGACCGCAGTCGCAGGCCCCTTTGCCTTACTTACGATACCGCGTCCGCCCGGTGGCGTTGGTGCGGTCTTTGTTGAGCTTGCGGTTGAGGTGCAGGCCCTCCATGATGAACTCGACGGCCGAGGCGATGCTGGCCGGACTGCCCTGGCCGCCGACCTTGGCCACGGCCTCCTTGAGTCCCTTGATGTCTTCGATGCCTTTGAGGTAGTGACTGGAGGGCAACTCATCCGAGGCGTCGACACCGAAGCCGCGGTCGAAGCGGCCCAGCAGCCCCTCGAAGTCGGCCAGCAGGAAGTGGCGGTTCCACACATTGACGATGGCGCCCTGCACGATGCGCTCGATCAGGCGCTCCTCGTTGATGTCGCCGACCGTCTCCAGTTCGATCTTGCCGGAGGTCGAGGCCAGCACGGCCGAGAGGTCGGAGATGCGTGGGACGACCGCCTTCTCGTCGAGCTTGACGGCGCGGCGCGCGGCGTTGGAGAGCACGTTCTCGTAGTTGCAGACGGAGACGCGTACGCTGACGCCGGAGCGCTTGGAGATGTCGGGGTTCTTGCGCGCCAGGTGCGTGATCTCGGCGATGATCTCTTTCATGTATTGCGGGTAGGTTACTTGCAGGCCGCTCACGCTGAATGGCGACGCCTCCTGGTCCATGATGGCGATCTCGCCTTCGACCGTGCGCGGGTAGTGCGTGCGAATCTCGGAGCCGATGCGGTCCTTGAGCGGCGTGATAATGCGGCCGCGGTTGGTGTAGTCCTCGGGGTTGGCGCTGGCTACGACGTAGGTGTCGAGCGGCAGGCGCACCTTATAGCCGCGGATCTGCACGTCGCGCTCTTCCATGATATTGAGCAGACCGACCTGGATGCGCTCGGCGAGGTCGGGCAGCTCGTTGAGGCAGAAGATGCCCCGGTTGGTGCGTGGGATCAGGCCGTAGGCGATGGTCTCCTCGTCGGAGAGGTAGCGGCCCTCGGCCACCTTGACCGGGTCGATCTCACCGATCAGGTCGGCGATGGTGATGTCGGGCGTGGCCAGCTTCTCGCCATAGCGGTCCTCGCGGCGCAGCCAGGCAATCTCCACGTCGTCGCCGCGCTCGGCGACCTTGGCGCGGCAGACGGCGCAGACGGGCTCATAGGGGTTGTCGTTGATCTCGCAGCCGGCGATCATCGGAACTTCATCGTCGAGCAGGTTGACCAGCGCGCGCGCGAGGCGCGTCTTGGCCTGGCCGCGTTCGCCGAGCAGCACGATGTCCTGGCCGGAGAGGATGGCGTTCTCGACCTGCGGGATGACGGTATCTTCGTACCCGACGATCCCGGGGAAGAGTTCCTCGTCGCGGCGCAGTTTGGCGACGAGGTTCTTGCGCATCTCCTCTTTGATGGGCAGGACGCGGTACTCGCCGCGGCGCAACTCCCTGATCGTTTTCGGTCGTGTATCGGTCATTGTCATGTATAGGACTCCTCACCATGAAAAGGGCGCAACGTGTAGAACCGTGACGGGCGTTGAGAGGGGCCGGGACTATGCCCGGCGCACGCGCCCGTGACTTACGTGGATGGAGGATACGACGGGCGCGGCGCGGTTCGCACGCGCCGCTACCCCTTTAGTATAGCCGGGCGCGCGAAAGGCGCGCGCCTGCCCAAATGGGTGGGGTCTGTCGCGGTTATAGCCAGCCCATAGCTTGCAGCGCCTGATCTCCGAGGTTGCCGGGGGCGACGACGTAGCCGTTGAGCGTCGGGCGATACTCCAGGCGCGCGTTGCGGAAGTATTGCACCAGATACGAGCGGCCCGTGCCATCACCGATCGGTTTATTGAGGAGCGGCGACACGGCGGGGCCAAACACCTTTTGGCCGCCGTGCTCGGTCCAATATTTGATGAAGTGGGGGTCGGGCGCATAGCTCGCGCGCGTGGTGGCGCCGCCAGGTTGCTGCTCCGCGCCCAGCGGCGCCGGCGTGACCCCGCTGCCTGTTTGCAGCAACTCCCCGTTCTGGAAATATTGCGCGGTCGCGCCCCCGTGCTTTGTGTCCGTGAACGCCTGTGTCTCGGGGGCGCCGAGCACGTCGGAGTGGGCCTGCCAGTAGGTGAGGAACGGCGCGCTCACCGTGTGCCCGTTGGCATAGACGCTCGTCGCCTGGTGCGGGTCCGCCACGGCGTCGACCGGCAATTGCACGCGCTGCACGACAGCGAGGGCGCTGATGGCGTTGCCGTCGTTGCCCGCGACGGTACTGCCGAGGGCGCTCCAGGTCTGGCCGCCGTCCTGGCTCCAGCGCACCGCGCCGTTCGTGTCGCCGACGACGAGCATGTTCGGCTGCTGCGGATCTTGGTCCTGCGCCAGCGCCGCGACCGTTCCAGTCAAGCCGGGAATCGAACTTGGGCTCCAAGTCTGACCGTCGGTGGAGGCGTACAACCCCTCGCCGGCTACCAGCGCGATGATGCGTGACGGTGTAGCCGTCACCGCGGGCGCCGCCTTGGCCGGCAGCGTACGCGCCTGTGTCCAGGTCCCGCCGCCCGTTTGCCAGACGCCCTCGCTCGTAGCCGCGTAGACCGTCGCCCCGCGGACGGCGAGACTGTTCACCGTCAGCCGGCTGGGTAGACCTCTGCCGTACGACGAGACCCACGTCTGACCGTTATCGTGGCTAACCCGGACCCGCCCGTTTCCTCCCGCGTAGAGGGAACCAGGCGCCTGAGCCAGGGCGTTGACGGAGCGCGTGATGCCCGCTGTTAGCCACGTTCGGCCGCCGTCGTCGCTGCGATACAGGCGCTCGGCGCCCGCGAAGATGGTCCGCGCGCCCGATAGGGCAATAAGGACGGCGTGAACCATGTGACCGGACAGGCCGCCATACCAGGTCGCGCCGCCATCGTGGCTGCAATCGACGCCGCTGTCGAGCCCCACGCAGACATCACGCCAATGCATGCTATCGCCCGTGGCGAGGGCGAGCGCGCCGGACGTAGACGGCAACGCGGTCAGCCCCGTCCAGGAGCCGGTCGGGCCGGTATCCTTGAAGACGCCGACGTTACTCACGCCAGCGTAGACCGTCGACGGCGGCGGGTTTAGGGCAGTATCACGCGGGCCGGCGGCGAACGCGGCGGCGGGGATAGAGAGCGCAAGGGCCAGCAGCAACGCTGCTAAGAATCGGACAAGGCGCATCGGTCAGGGGTCCTCTCGCGGAGACGCAAGATACACGACATAATTGTGCCCTTAGTGTAGGCCGTTCCTACTATTGCGCGCATGATGCAAAACTCACAGGGGCACGCACGCCTCCAGCACCGTGCCGCGGCCGGGCGTGGAGGCGACGGTGAGCGCGCCGCCGAACTCGGCCAGGCGTTCGCGCATGCCGATGAGCCCGAGGTGGTCGCCGGGTAGGTCTTCGAAGCGGCTCGGGATGGCGAAGCCGCGCCCGTCGTCGCGCACGCGCAGGCGCACCGCGCCGTCGAAGAGGACCTCGACGCGGACCTGGCGGGCTTGCGCGTGCTCCAGCGCGTTGGTCAACCCCTCCTGGGCGACGCGGAAGAGGGCGAACTCGCGCTCACCGGAGAAGCGCTGCTCGGGGCCGTCGACGGTGATGCTGACCTCGGTCGCCGCGCTGCGCTCGGCGGCGTCGCCGACGAGGTCGCGCAGCGCGGGCACGAGGCCGAGGTCCAGGATGGCGGGGCGCAGGCCGTTGCAGATGCGGCGCGTGTGCGTGAGCGCGTCCTGCGCCGCCGCCAGCATGTCGGCCCAGATCTCGGAGGACGGTGTGCGGCCGTCGCCGTAGCGGCGCAGTTGGCGCGTCAACGCGATGAGTTCTTGGGCCACCACATCGTGCAACTCACGCGAGAGGTGGGCGCGCTCCTGCTCGTGCGCGTGCGACAGGCGGTGTGTGAGCGAGACGAGCGTGTCGGTACGCTCGCGCAGGTGGTCGACCAGTTCGAGCGTTTGGAAGGCCAGCGTCAAGACGCCGGCCACGTTGGCCGTCCCATGCAGGTCGTCGTCGTCGAACAGATCGCCCGATAGGCGCGGCCCGAGCGCCAGCAATCCGCGTTGCGTCCCGCCCCAGCGCAGGGGGGCCCACAACGTCGCGCCGCCCTGCCCGGCGGCGGCGCCGCCAGGCAGGGCGGTGTCGCGCCGCACCACTACACGTCCCGACACGTCGGAGGGTTCGTCCGCTTCGTCAAGCCGTACGACATTTTCGGGGCGCGGCGGAACTTGGGATGTCATCGCGTCGTCGCCGGTGTCGCGCGCCGGGGCGCCACGCGTGACGACGCGGTACTGGCCGGCGGGATCGCCCTCGTCGCGCAGCAACAGGGCCGTCCCACGTACCCGCAGCAGATCCGGCAGCCCCGTCACCACGTCGCGTGCCAGGTCATCCGGCGTCGTGGTCGTGGCGGCGAGCCGCTCGAGGCGCCGCAGGGCCTCGTCGTAGTTCGGGCGCGGGAGCGCCACGCCGCGCGCGATGAGGCGCTCAACCACGCGTTGGGCGGCCGGGAAGGCGATCACGACGGCGACCGTGAGGGCAATCGACGCCTGGACCGGTAGGAGGGGCCACAGCGCGATGAGCGGCGCAGCGCAGTACAGACCGGCGATGACGTAGGAGAGCCCGACCCGCGCGTAGAGGTCGAGGCGCCGTGCGCCCTCGACGGCGGGATCGCGTGTGACTCCGCGCGCCGTCGTGGGGCTGGTGTGCGCCAGGGCGCTATAGAGGGCGGCCATGGGGATGAGACCCACGGCGCTCCACAAGGGCGAGACGTTTGACGCCGCGAACAGCGTGAGGTTGTGACCCAGCAGCGCGGCGCCCGCGGTGAGTCCCGGCCACACCAGCGGCGGCGCCAGGCCGAGTATTGCGGCCAGCAGCGCTACGCGCAGGCGACGGCGGGACGGCTCGTCGTGGGCGCGCGTATGGAGGATGAGCGGCGCGACGAGGGTGGCCAGCGCCAGTAGGAACAGCACGACGGCCGGCGTATACGCGGCTACGGGCGGCAGGGCGACGAAGGTGTTGAGGACCGCCAGGAGTACGGCGAGGGCCGTCACGAGCGCGATGAGGCTAAGGAGCGGGCGCCATCCGTACCCGCGCCGTAGCGGCGCCGATCGCGCCAGCATGGCCGTGGCGCCGAGCAGGGCGGCCAGCCCAATGAGTAGGGCCGGCGCCAATACGGGCCACGGCCAGAACAGCGCCCCGTCACGGGCCACCAGCGCGCACAGCGCCAGCGCCAGCGCCAGCGCGGCCAGGGCGTAGAGGCGCATCGCGCCGGAGCGCCGGCGCGGCAGGCCGGCCAGCAGACCGGACACCCACAGGGCCAGCGCGGCGGCGAGAGCGGCCGCGTCGCCGCCCGCCTCCGTCGTCGATGGACCGGTCAGCGGGAGGTAGTAGAGCGCGCCGTCGCTCCCCGCTTCTCCTGATGTGACGCGAACGGTGACCAACCCGGCGGTCGCGGACACGGACGGCAAGCTGGCGAACCCCTGACCACGGACGGCGACGCGGTTGACGGAGAGCACCGTGTCGCCGGAGCGTATACCGGCGCGCGCGCCCGCGCCCGCGGGGTCGAGCAGGACGACGCGGTCTGCGCTTGTCGTGACCAGGCCGAGTCGTGGAGCGTGCGTGGACAGGTCGCGGACGATGGAGATACCGGCGAGCAGGACGGCCCAGGCCAGTATACCGAGCAGGACCTGCGTCCAGGCCACACGCAGGCGCGCGGCGCCGCGCGCCAGGAGCGGCCGTGGGGGACGCGCCGGCGCGGTACGCGGTCGCGCTGTCGTCAGAGCGCCTTCCATTGGTATCAGGCCTCGCGGGCCGGTTCGACCAGGCCGTTTTGTATAGCGTAGAGGATGGCCTTGGCGCGCGTGTTGACGGCGAGCTTCCCGTAGATCGAACTCGTGTAGTTCTGCACCGTGACCTTGGTCACGAAGAGGCGCTCGCCGATCTCCACATTGTCGAGTCCGCTCGCCATCAGGGCCAGTACCTCGAGCTCGCGTGGCGTCAGGTCGCCCGCCGGAGCTTTATGGATGGCGGGGGCGGCGCTGTTGGCCCTGGCCTGGATGCGCGGCGTCAAGTAGGGCTCGTGACGGCCGGCCGCGCGCACGGCGGCGAGAACTTCATCGTCGGCAGCGTCTTTCAGCACGTAGCCGGTCGCGCCGGCCTCAAGCAGTCCGAACACGTAGCGGTCGTCCTCGTAGGCCGAGAGGATGAGCACCTGTGTCTCCGGCGCCTCAGTTTTAATGCGCTTACAGGCGCGGATACCGTCGAGGCGCGGCATACGCACGTCGAGCACCGCGACATCAGGATGTTCGTGGTGTACGAGATCCAGCGCCTCATCGCCGTCAGCCGCCTCGCCCACCACGCGCAGGTCGTCCTGCTCCTCCAGCAGCATGCGCAGGCCGCGCCGCGCGACGGAATGGTCGTCGGCCACGATGACCCGCAATGGCTCCGCCGGTTCGATCTGCTCGTCCGTCATGTCCGTTTTCCTATTCCCAAACCCGCCCTATTTTTATAAGCCCCTGCGATCCCTGACATGCCGCGCGCTAACAACTATTCTCGTTAATGGCGCGGTATACCCTTGAGAAAGCTAACCGTGGCCGCGCTGCCGGGGCTCTCTTCGAGGCGGGCGTTTTCGAAGTATTGCACATAGACGCGGTTGCCGGTTCCGTCGCTGGCCTGTTCCTGGAACGCCTGCGAGATGGGCGGTCCGAAGATGCTTTTCCCATTCGATTGATAGAGGTACGTGCGCCAAAACGCCGCAAAGCGCGGATCGACACAGTACCCGTCTTCGCAGACGCCCCCTCTCGCGAAGATTTGCGCCCCCTGTGCGGGCGTCGGGTGCGGGAAGCGGAGTTGCTGGCCAAGAATGGCGCGTAGCGGAGCAAGCCGGACACCCATGTGGGGCGTCCACATCAGGCGCGCTTTCTCGAAAGGCTGTTCCACGTCGCCGCTGGCGGTCGTTCGGGCCACGTCGAGCGGGTATCCAAGCAGGGCCTGTTCCCCGAACTCGAAGTAGAAAGTACGGAATGGTCCACACACGTCGAAACTCTGGCTCAACGTGGCCCCAGGGAAGGCGCACGAGCCGTTGCTGGTGAACATCTTCGGCAGCACCGGCGGCGCCGTAGGCTGCTGCCACTGCGCGCCCGACAGGGCCGCGATGAGCGGCGCGGCGCCGGTGAGCGCGCCACTGGTTGTACGGATACTATCCCACGTCAGGCTTTCACCCCTGTTGCGCGTCCCGGTGTAGATCCGCCCGCCTTGTGACAGCGCGAACATTGTCTGGTTCTGGCCGCTCTGCAACGGCTGCAACGCCGTGATGGCGCCGTCAGAAATAGACAGCGCTGGTTGCCACGGCCGCGGAGCCGCGTCGGACGGGCGATGCCGCTTGAGCAGCGCGCCCCCCGCCGCCGCGTAGAGGTCGTCACCAGTGGAGTCACTTTGCAGCGCATAGACCGGCGCGTCGGTGGGCAGCCCGTTGTTGTCGAGTTGCTTAGGCGACATCCCCGCCGCGCTAGCGCGCCAGACACCTTGTCCCTGTACGGCGACGTAGGGCGTCGCGCGGTCGGGTCCCAGCGTCATGGCGGTGATGGGGCTGGACCAGTCGTGGACGGGGGTCCAGGGCGCCGTCTTACCCGCCGCGTTGTAGAGCGTATGCCCGGCTGCGGCGTACAGCCCATGCGCCGGCGTCGCCAGCAGCAGGGCCGCGTGCGCTCCCGCCGGCCAGCCACGCCCCCAGGGACGCCAAGCGATATGGCCGTTGTGCGAGGTCAGGTAGGCCACGACGTTCGCGCCCGCCGCGTAGAGCGCGCCATCGGCGCTGGCGGCCAGCACGGCCGTGTCGCCCGGCCCGAGCGCGCCAGCGCCGGCCCCCAACGGGCGCCAAGATTGGCCGCCATCGACTGTTTTATAGACATCGCCGTTACTGGCATAGGCGGTTCCATTGACCTTGGGATTGGCGGCGATGGCGGGGTAGAAGCTGCCCTGTGCGGGCGTACCGCGCGGCGTCGCCCAACTCTTCCCGCCGTCGCGTGACAGACGTAGTCCATCGACGGCCGAGACGACCAGCACGTTGTTGGGGTACGTCCTGGCGACCTCAGCGCCCGTGACCGTAGGGGTTGATAGGGCCGGAACCGTAGTGGGCGTCGTGGCGCGCAGGGTGGTCGAGAGCGCGGCCGCCGGTAAGAGTAGGCCGGCTACGACGAGCGCCGGAAGAAGGAGCCTCATAACCCACTATAACCCGCGCTGCCTGAATAGACAATGAATTGTCAGGGATGCAGGTGGAAGCCCCGCCCCGCCGCCCTGCCGGTGTAGCCCGCCAGAACAAGGCGGCGCAGCAGCGGGGCGGGGCGGTAGCGGTCGTCGCCGTACTCGGCGTGCAGGGCCTCGAGCACAGCCAGGACCTCGCCCAGGCCGATCTCATCGGCGAGCGCGAGGGGTCCTTGCGCGTAGCCCGCTCCAAGCTCGAGCGCCGCGTCGATATCCGCCGCCGCGGCCACACCCTCCGCGATCGCCACGGCGGCCTCGTTGATGATCATGGATACCACGCGCGGGTAGACGGCCCACGAGCCGGGCGGCAAGATCTCGACCGCGAACCCGAGATCGGAGAGGAAGGCCGCCGCGCCTGTGACCACGCCCGACTCGGTTCCCAGCCCCGGCAAGACCTCGGCCAGCATGCTCTCGCGCGGCGGCCCGAACACGCCGACGCCGACGACGCGCTCGCCGCGCACAGCGTAGGACGCCACGTCGTCGACCGACGTAGCGTTGCATAGCGCGAGCAGCGGGCGGCCAGGCGGCAGGCGCTCGTCGAGCGCGGCGACCGCCTCGAAGCGTTCCTCGCCGGCTACGCGCCACAGGTCGAGGCCGGCCACGATGGGCGTGAGCGAGATCGGCGCGCCGACCTCGTCGTCGAGCAGTCGCGGCTCGTAGCCGCGCTCGCGTAGGCGCGCCAGCATCCACGCCAGCAGCGCGTCGCCCGGCGGCCCCACGATAAGGACCCTACCGCCCGGCATCGTCGCCCCCGCTCTTCCGCGGCTCGTCCGTGCGCGCGGGCACATCGCTCGTCCCCGGCGCCGGGGGGACAGCCGAGGCGTCCGCGCCTCGGCCGCTCGCGGGTCCGGCGCCGTCACCGTAGGTATAGAAGCCGCGGCCGGTCTTGCGTCCGAGCGTGCCCGCGTCGACCATACGCTCCTGGATCGGGTGCGGGCGATAGCGCGGCTCGCCGAAGAAAGCGTCGAAGACCGACTTAGTGACGGCGAAGTTGACGTCGATGCCGATCAGGTCCATCAACTCGAAGGGGCCGATCTTGAAATTGCCGCCCGTGCGCATGATGCGGTCGATCGTGGCCACGTCGGCCCCTTCGGCCAGGATGCGCAGTGGCTCGCCGTAGAAGTGACGGGCCACGCGGTTGACGATGAAGCCGGGCGTATCTTTGGCGCGCACCGGCCGCTTGCCAAGCCGCTCGGCCAGGGCTGTCACGCGCTCGACCGTGGCCTCGCCGGTCAGGTGGCCGGCCACGACCTCCACCAGCGCCATCACGGGGACAGGGTTGAAGAAGTGCATCCCCGCGACGCGCGCGGGGCGCGCGACGGCGGCGGCTACCTTGGTGACGCTCAGGCTGGATGTGTTGGTGGCCAGGACCGTGTCGGGCGCGCACAACTCGTCGAGCCGCGTGAAGATGGCGCGCTTGAGCGTCAGGTCTTCGGGCGCGGCCTCGATCACGAACGGCGCCGGCGCGAGATCGTCCAGCGTCGCGGTCGTGGACAGGCGCTCGAGCGCCGCGTCGCGCTCCTCCGCCGTGAGGCGGCCGCGCTCGACAGAGCGATCCAGCCCCGCGCGCACGCGGCCGGCCCCGCGCTCGACCGCATCGGGGAAGGCGTCGTAGAGGGTCACAGTGAGTCCGCGCGCCACCGCGACCTGCGCGATGCCCGCGCCCATCGTCCCCGCCCCCACGACCGCTAGGTCCATGTATGCTCCCGTGACTTAGTGATTTAGATGACGTCACGCACTTTTACCACACAAATTAGGATAGCACAGGCCGCCGTGACTCTGGCGGCTACTGCCCCGTCAGGCCAGAGGTGGGCTTGTTCCCACCGATTGCGATACTACACTACAATGGTATAAGCAATAGTTGACGCGCCCCTATCCCCGGAGGACCTGTGACCGCCCCTGAACAGCGCGCCCGCGCAACAATCGACGCTATGCTCTCCGCCGCGGGGTGGGTCGTGCAGGACCGCGACATGATCAACCTCGGCGCGGCGCGCGGCGTCGCGGTCCGCGAGTTCGCGCTCAAGACCGGCTACGCCGACTACCTCCTGTTCGCCGACCGCAAGGCCATTGGCGCCGTCGAAGCCAAGGCCGCCGGCGCCACCCTCTCCGGCATCGAATCACAGTCCGAGAAGTACGGCGCGGGCCTGCCCGACCTCCCGCCGGCGTGGCGCAAACCCCTGCCCTTCCTCTACGAGAGCACCGGGGTCGAGACCTACGTCACCAACGGCCTTGACCCCGATCCGCGCAGCCGCCGCGTGTGGAGCTTTCACCGCCCCGAGACACTCCTGGCCCGCGTGGGAGAGCCGGCCAGCGTGCGCGCCCTGCTGCGCGCGATGCCGCCGCTAGCGACCGAGGGCCTGTGGGAGCCGCAGGTCGAGGCCATCCGCAACCTGGAGGACTCGCTTGCCGCCGACCGCCCGCGCGCCCTGATCCAGATGGCCACCGGCAGCGGCAAAACCTACATCGCCGTCAGCGCGATCTACCGCCTGGTCAAACACGCCAAGGTCAACCGCGTGCTCTTCCTGGTCGACCGCGCCAACCTCGGCAAACAGGCGCTCAACGAGTTCCAGCAGTACGTCACGCCCGACGACGGCCGCAAGTTCACTGAACTCTACAACGTGCAACGCCTCGTCACCAACAGCCCCGACCCCGTGAGTAAGGTCTGCGTCACCACGATCCAGCGCCTCTACTCCATACTCTCCGGCGAGGCGGCCTTCGACGAGCGCGACGAGGAGCGGTCCCTCTTCGAGGTCGGCGACCTGCTGGGCGGCCGGCCCAGGGAGGTGCGCTACAACCCGGCGCTGCCGCCGGAGTATTTCGACGTCATCGTGATCGACGAGTGCCACCGCTCCATCTACAGCGTGTGGCGGCAGGTCCTGGAGTACTTCGACGCCTACCTGATCGGGTTGACCGCGACCCCCTACAAGCAAACCTTTGGCTTCTTTAACGGCAACCTCGTCATGGAGTACTCGCGCCGCCGCGCCGTCGCCGACGGCGTGAACGTCGACGGCCAGGTCTACCGCATTCACACCCGGATCACGGAGACAGGCGGCGCGGTCGAGGCCGGCGATTGGGTCGGTAAGCTGCACCGCCAGACCCGCCAAACGCGCTGGGAGGAGCTCGACGAGGACCTCGCCTACGGCGCCGGCCAACTCGACCGCGATGTCGTGAGCGAGGACCAGATCCGCACCGTCATCAGGACGTTCCGCGACAACCTGCCCCTCGACATCTTCCCCGGACGCACCGAAACGCCCAAAACCCTGATCTTCGCCAAGGATGACAACCACGCCGAGAACATCGTGCGCATCGTGCGCGATGAGTTCGGCAAGGGCAACGACTTCTGCAAGAAGATCACCTACCGCGTCACCGGCGTCAAGACCGACGACTTGATCGCTGAGTTCCGCAACAGTTACTACCCACGCATCGCCGTCACCGTCGACATGATCGCCACCGGGACCGATATCAAGCCGCTGGAAGCGCTGCTGTTCATGCGCACCGTGACGTCGCGCGGGCTCTTCGAGCAGATGCTCGGCCGCGGCACGCGCGTGATCAGCCCGACCGACCTGCAGGCCGTCACGCCCGACGCCACCGTCAAGACGCACTTCGTGATCGTGGACGCCGTGGGCATCGTGGAGCACACCAAGGCCGACGTGCAGACGCTCGACCGCAAGCGCTCCGTCCCGCTCGACAAGATCCTCCACGCCGTCGCCATCGGCGCGGACGACCCCGACACGCTCACCACGCTGGCCGGCCGCCTGTCGCGCCTCGGCCGCGCCCTGAGCGTGGAACAGCACGCCGAGCTCGCGCGCGCCGCCGGCGGCCGTCGCTTGTCCGACCTTGCCAACGCGCTGCTCGACGCCGCCGACGAGGACAAGATCGCCGACCTGGCGCGGGAGCGGGCCGGCGCGGGCGACCTCGCGCGCGAACTCGACGCGGCGCGCGCGGACCTGACGCGCCGTGGCGCCTTTCGACGACCCGGACCTGCGCCGGGCGCTCCTGGCCGCCCACGCGCGTAACGAGTTAGTCATCGACGTGACCAGCCGCGACCGCGTGCGCGAGGCCGGCTTCAGCGCGTCGGACACGTACCTCGCGCGCGGCACGATCGACTTCTTCCAGCAGTTCATCGCGGAGCATCGCGACGAACTCGACGCGCTGCGGCTGATCTACAACCAGCCCTACGGCGCGCGGGGGCTCACCTACGCCGCGGTCAAAGAGCTGGCGCGGGCGCTGGAGGCGCCGCCGCATGGCTGGACGGCCGAGGCGCTGTGGGGGGCCTACGCGCGCGTCGAGAAGGACCGGGTGCGCGGGGCCGGCGCCAAGCGCGTGCTGACCGACCTCGTCGCGCTGGTGCGCCACGCGGTGCGGCCGGACGACGAGCTGGCCCCGTACCCGGACCAAGTGCGGGCGCGCTACGAGGCGTGGCTGGCGGCGCACGAGGCCGCCGGGCGCCCCTTCGCGCCCGAGCAGCGCTGGTGGCTCGACCGCATCGCCGAATTCATTGGCGTCAATCTCACCATCGCGCCGGCCGACCTCAACGGGGGCGAGTTCTACGCCAAGGGCGGCCAGATCGGCGCTCTGCGCGCCCTCGGCCCCGACCTCCGCAAACTGTTGGACGAACTAAACGACGCACTGGTGGCCTAAATGCTAGATCAGCAAACGGCCTCAGAGGTAATGGCCGAAGAAACCTCCAGCAAGCTACCTGTGGGGTGGTCGCTCACGACCTTAGAAGTCATTGTAGACATCCGCGACGATCTCAGACAGCCTATCAATGCTGAGGAGCGTGCCAAGCGTGTTGGTCCCTATCCGTATTAACCTTTGGTGCTAGTTGAAACCGCCGCTTTTCTCGCGTCCTCGATGCTTTGATCTAGTATTTGTTGCACAGATGCCTGATGGGAGGCCGATGCGGCTATCGAACAGGTCCTGACGACCCTGATTCACCCGTGTGCGCACCATTTGACGCAATACAGAGGCATTGGGGCTACCTCCATCGCATCAAAGGCGTTGGAGAGACTCCCCAACTAGCACCAAAGGTTATTATGGAGCGACAGGACAAGTAGGTTGGATCGATGGTTACTTGATGGATGGCGAGTATATCCTTCTAGGCGAGGATGGAGCCCCTTTCCTAGACCCGGTTAAGCCGAAAGCGTACATTGTCTCGGGCAAATCCTGGGTAAACAATCATGCCCATGTACTACGAGCGAAGCCGTGTCTTGCCAGTAATCGCTTTGTGCTGTTCGCCCTCAACGCGACCGACTACGTGGATTTTGTGAATGGCACGACGCGCCTTAAATTGACGCAAGGCGCACTAAAGAGCATCCCTATCAGGCTGCCCCCTCTGAGAGAGCAAGAGCGAATTGTCGCCGCGATCGAAACGCAGTTCACACGGCTCGACGCGGCGGTAGCGGGGCTGAAGGGAGTGCAGGCCAAGCTTAAACGCTACCGCGCCGCCGTCCTCAAGGCCGCCGTCGAGGGTACGCTGACCGAGGCGTGGCGCGCGGGGTGCCCCGACATCGAGCCTGCCCCGGAGTTGCTCGGACGCATCCTCCAGGAGCGCCGCGACGCCTGGGAGCAGGCCGAACTCGCCAAATACGCCAGGTCCGGCAAGACGCCGCCGAAGGGTTGGCAGGCCAAGTACAAGGAGCCCGCCGAGCCGGACATGAGCAATCTACCGCAATTGCTCAAGGGCTGGTGCTGGGCGACGATGCAGCAGACAATCGCGCGCAGTGAGTACGGCACATCGGTCAAATGCGACTATTCGGCGGAGGGTGCGCCGGTCTTACGCATACCGAACATAGCGGCTGGCGAGATCGACCTAACCGATCTAAAGTTTGCAACCCAGGCTTTGCCCCTCGACGCCGCCAGCGCGCTGCAGGCCGGCGATATGCTCATGTGCCGGACGAACGGCAGCGTCAGCCTCATCGGTAAAGCAGCCCTCATCCGCACGCCTTTGGAACCCTACCACGCCTTCGCGTCCTATCTCCTGCGCTTTCGTTTGGTCGAGCCTACTGTCCTACCAAACTGGTTGCACCTGTACGTGAGCAGCATGCCAGGGCGGACTTTTATCGAAGGCAATGCCGCGTCGTCTGCTGGGCAGCACAACATCAGCTTGTCCCTCATGCACGGCATGGTATTCCCACTACCATCCCTTGCCGAGCAAGAGCGGATCGTGGCCGAGGTGGAGCGGCGGCTATCGGTCGTTGCCGAGACGGAGGCGCAGGTCGCGGCGGAGTTGAAGCGCGCCGAGCGGCTGCGCCAAAGCATCCTCGCGCAAGCCTTCGCCGGTCAACTCGTGCCGCAGGACCCCGAGGACGAGCCGGTGAGCGCGCTGCTGGAACGACTACGGGCGCAATGGAATGGAACAACCGCCAAAAGACAAGGGCAAGGGTTGACAAGACATGCGATGGCGCCATACGACAAGTGGATCGATGCAAAGAACGCCGAGGAACGCCAGTTGACGTTGATCTGTCCGAACGCACCAGACATAGACGTGGATGCTGCATCAGCGCTATAAATGTCCCCACATTATGATGACGGGCCACGGACTGGGATCGACCGCCCCTTATGCCCTAACCGCCCCCCTCTACCTTCCAGGAGTACAAACGCGCGTATCGGTATTCTTGCTCGTATCTATGTTCCTTGACAATCGCTTGTAGCTAACGTATTATCGCGTATGCGGGTAATAGGATTTGCGAGCATTGGTTATAGAGTCACTGGGAGTCAAGCTACGTGTCGGCCCTTATCAACCTTTATTGACCGATTGTAGAAACTGTGGGTTTGTGAATGAGCGAGATGAGTGAACGGTTCCGCTATCAGGTGCTCGACATTAGTATTGTTGCCGTCTTAAACCAGCCAACCTTAAACATTCCAAACCCGCCTGCGCTTTTCCAATCTGAGGAATTCGAAGACCTCCTGCGCCCGCCTATTACCTATTCTCAAACCCTTACCTTAGATCCAGCCCGTGGAGCGACAACTGCACATCAATTTGAGAGTATGGCGAGCCAGAAGAGTGTGAGCGTTAGCAATTTTCGCGTCGAGGCACATGATCGTTCGGGACGGTACAATCCAGTATCATCCGACCTTCCATTATTATTTCATAAGATGTTGAATCAACTTAACATTCAGGAGATCCAGGCCCTCGGGGCAAATTACGAATTTCAGCTAAAAGCGCCTAACAATGCGGCACAGACTATTGCTCAAAAGCTACTTGTGAATGTGGAAAGCGTTTTGCCTATCGGATCGCAGGTACGCGGGGGCGCGGCACGCATCTATTTTGGGGACGACAACAATTCGCTATATACGTTAATCGTTGAGCCACGCTTCAACGACCCCTCCACGAACAATATTTGGATGTCGTGCAACTACAACATCACGGCTATAGAGGCGCCGGCGGTTGAAGAGGTAGCGTCCATATTAGGGAGAGGATACAATGTAATAGAGCGTTTTGCCCAAGAACTCTTTGGTTAGTTAGATGGATACCGAGGTGTACACAATGCTTGCAGCAAAGGCAATTGCTATTCCCATGCTCATTGCAGGCAGTGCAGTAGTTGGGAATGGACAATTAGTCTCGGCTACAAGTACAGCTCCTCTTAACCCTACTGTCAAGGAGCTTTTAGGGTACATGCAGCTGACTGAGGGGTTATTATCTCAGGGAAAAGCCGATGGGCTGACGATGGAGCCCTTTATACGGCGTACTATCGGAACTTACGGCACAACAAGCCAACCCGTAATATGGGAGAGCCAGGACAAGCGGATATTCGCGGCGATGGAAATGACGATGCCTTGGCATTATCCTGATAGCGGCTTTAGCACGACTATCTCGCGAGTTCAAGACCTCACTCATGCCGAGGATGAGGACGAAACGCCTGCACAGTATGCCTTGTCATCGGCCCTGGATTACCTTTATCAGACACAGCAATTCCTCGCCCTTGACTTCCCAAAAGGCGCGACCACGGTTGGCGATGATGGGAGCATTGATCTGTATTGGAGAAAGCCAGGTCGAGCCGTACAGTTAATGATACCCGCCGACGATCGGCGTACGGTATCCGTCTACCATCGTGACGGGTCGGACTACGGGATTGACAAAGACGTTACGCCTGAAACGCTAGCCCGCTGGTTAGAGTGGTTCGCCGGTGCATGAGTGTCGGGCCGGAAGATACTTCTCTCACACCCATACCGTGCGATGCGATTCTCTATCGCTTGCTGACTAAAAGTCTCTGGATTGATCCAGACGGCGGTGTATTGCCCGCTGCCTTCTATCGTCGTCCCGACGAGGAAGGGATGTCTGTGTTCATCGCAGCCATATGTCCACTTGAAGAGGCGAAGACTCTCTTGAACAAAGTCAAGGGCATCGCCACGCTACATACTGGGCATATCAGGGACCTTGGGCTGGAAGTGATCCCCGATCCGATCGATGTGCGGCACGCCGAAATCATAGGCGTCCCGCTGAGGGACGATGATGGGGGCTTGGCGACATACTACGCGGACCTTTTAGCGGAGCAGTCTCGTTTGGTATGGAAGCGATAAGGACATCGGTGTCAAGGAAAACCTGATCGGCGACCATACCCTGCGAGCATTACTGCCGCCGCCATAACGACCGTGAAGCATAAGCACAGGGTAAACAGGCTGGTGCAATCCTACACCGAAAAGCAAAAGGCTGGCTAGCCAGGTGTTACCCTGGCAGAGCCCAGGGGCTCTTTCACCAGCCGATCAACCACCTTGAGTATAGCACCATCGGGTTAGGCGCCGCGTCGCCTCCCACTCTATGTTTCCGCCTCGTGGCCCACTAGTGGAAGCGCCTCCCGATGCGACATCACATTGAAGCCGTACTGCCGGTCGATGCCCTGCTCTTCGATCCGCGCCGTGAGTGGGCCGTCCGTGGTGACGAGTATGGACCCTTGCACGGAGGCGGCCGCGCGCACGAAATCGCGGTCCCCTTCGTCGATACCCAGTTGCGTCAGTTGTTCGAGCCCTTTCTGCGCCAGTATGACGATGTTCTCGTCCAGGACGAAGTGGCGCGCCATCCCGACCGCTTACCGGAACCGCGCCTCGATGAGCGCGCCGATCTCGTCTAAATCGGCTTCGAGAAATCCCTTGAGGCCGCCCGCGATCTGTCCGTACCCGTTTACTTCCAGCCGCTCGGCACGCGCGACGCCGCCTTCGCGCTGGAACTCGTAGACGGCCAGATCCTCCGGTTTGAGCCGCCCATCCGCTACGGCGGTCAGCAGACCCATCAGGATGTGCTCGCTGTGCGTCGTCAGCATCAATTGCTTGTCTTCGCGCGTCGCAACGTCGACAAAAACGTCGCAGAGGGCGGCTTGCGCCCGCGGGTGCAAGTGTATCTCCGGCTCCTCTATGCCGACGATCGCTCCGTCGGGCGTCTTGCTCAACCACAACAGCGGCGCGATTAGTTGGTTCAACCCAAAGGCCTCGTTGACGAGATTGACGCTCGTCTTACCACTCTTCATCTCGCTCACGAGCCGTCCCTGCTCGGTGCGATACCGCAGCCGTCCCCAAAAAGCTTGAAGTTCTGCAGCGTCAGGCGTTGGAGCATGGGCAAATCCCCTTGTACCCTTCAGAGTAACCTAAAACGGCATCGAAATCCACAAAAGTTAGATTATCTCCTTGGGCCATAGCTCTTAGCGCCAACCCCGCACAGGATTGCGAGATACGGTCTCGCATCCAGTAGGATATAGGTGTGCAGGATGATGTGTGAGGAGAGAATAGGGTGGCTGGAGAATCGGCGGCGGTCGTGCAGCGACTGTGGAACTATTGCAATGTGCTGCGCGACGACGGCATGTCCTACGGCGACTACGTCGAGCAGCTAACCTACCTGCTCTTCCTCAAGATGGACGACGAGCAGGCGCGCCTGCTGGGGCAGCCCAGCGCGATCCCCGACGCGTTCGGCTGGCGCGGCCTGCTTGGCCTGCACGGCGATGAGTTGGAGGCCCACTACCGCCATATCCTGGCCGAGCTCGGCATGGGCTCCGGCCTCACCGCCGTCATCTTCCGCAAGGCCCAGAACCGCATCCAGGACCCCGCCAAGTTGCGCCGCCTGATCGAGTTGATCGACGGCGAGACCTGGATCGGCCTCGATATCGACGTGAAGGGCGAGATCTACGAGGGCCTGCTGGAGAAGAACGCCCAGGATACCAAGAGCGGCGCCGGCCAGTACTTTACGCCGCGCCCACTCATCCAGGCCATCGTCGAGGTGATGCGCCCGACCCCCGCGGACACGATCTGCGACCCCGCCGCCGGTACCTGCGGCTTTCTGCTGGCCGCCTACGACGACATCCTACGACGCCACCATCCGCTCGACCGCGACCAACTCGACCATGTGACGCGCCGTGCCCTGCACGGCTGGGAGATCGTCGACAACACCGCGCGCCTCGGCGTGATGAACATGCATCTACGCGGCATCGGCGCCGACGCGGAGGCCAGCCCTATCCACGTCGGCGACAGCCTGGCCTCCGACCCCGGCGAGCGCTTCAGCATGGTGCTGACCAATCCGCCCTTCGGCAAGAAAAGCTCCGTCACCTACGTCAACGAGGAGGGCGAGACCAGGCGCGAGTCGATCACCGTCGTGCGCGACGACTTCTGGACCTCCACCGGCAACAAGCAGCTCAACTTCGTGCAGCACGTCAAGACCATCCTGGCCATGCATGGCACGGCGGCGGTCGTCGTGCCCGACAACGTGCTCTTCGAGGGTGGCGCCGGCGAGATCATCCGGCGCAAGCTTCTGCACGAGTGCGACGTGCACACGTTGCTGCGCCTGCCCACGGGCATCTTCTACGCCCAGGGCGTCAAGGCCAACGTGCTGTTCTTTGACCGCAAGCCGGCCGCCGAAACGCCGTGGACCCGTGAGCTGTGGATCTACGACCTGCGCACCAACAGGAACTTCACGCTCAAGGAACGTCCCCTCGCACGGCGCGACCTCGACGAGTTCGTGGACTGCTACAGGGCCGGCCGGCGTTACGAGCGACAGGAGACGTGGTCGGAGGCCGCGCCCGCGGGTCGCTGGCGCCGCTACTCCCGTGACGAGTTGGTGGCGCGCGACAAGGTGAGCCTGGACATTTTTTGGCTGCGTGACGACAGCCTGGACGACAGCGCCTCGTTGCCGCATCCCGGCATCCTGGCCGCCGAGATCGTGGAGGACTTGCGCGCCGCCCTGGCGCAATTTCAGGAGATCGCCGACGACCTCGCGGGCACGCTAACAGTTGACGTATAAAAAAGAAGAGCACACGGATGCAGGCCGTGCGCGCCAGCGCCGCCACCCGTTCCGGCCGCTGTTTCCGCCCCAATACTACGGGTAAAGCTTCTCGCCTTTCGCGAGCATCGCGATGAACTTATCAATGCGCGCCTTGCGCGTCTCTGCTTTCTTGGCGGTCGCGATTCTATGACACATGGCGTAGCGATTGACCTTGTTGAGCGTGTCAATGAACTCTTTGGCCTGTGGATGTCTATCGAGCTCAACCTGGAAATCGTCGGGGATAGTCAGGTTGCTCTGAGGCTCATACGCCGCCTCCCAACGACCGTCCTGCTTGGCCGCGTCAACTTCCCTCAGGCCGGCCGGCTTCATCGTGCCAGCCTCGATGAGCCGCATGGCTTTGCCGGTATTGACCTTGGACCAGACGCTCTTGGGGCGACGGGGCGTGAACTTCTGTAGCCAGAACGTGTCATCGTAGGGCTTCTTCTGGGCGTCGATCCAGCCGTAGCACAGCGCGCCATCGAGGGCGTCGGCATACGACACCGAGGATACCTGCGCGCCCTTCTTGGCTATCTTTAGCCATACCCCTTGCGGTTGCGCATGATGCGCGTCGAGCCAGCCCTCCCACTCTTGCTGGGATTCGAATAGCACTAGCGGTAGGCCGGCTAGCGTTTCCATGTCGCTGTCCCGTTCCACGTTACTGCCCCGTGAAGCGCGGCTGGCGCTTCTCCATGAAGGCGCTCACGCCCTCGGCGAAGTCGGGGCCGCGCCCCGCGATCTCCTGCATGTCGGCCTCGTAGTCGAGCGCCGACGCCAGGTCGACCAGCAGTGCGCGGTTCATAGCCCGCTTGGTCAGACCGATGGCGCGCGTGGGGGCTTGCGCGAGGCGGGTGGCCAGGTCCATCGTCGCCGTCAGCAGCGCCTCGCCAGGGACGACGCTGTTGGCCAGGCCGAGCGTGAGCGCGCTCCCCGCGTCGAGCGGGTCGCCGGTGACGGCTAACTCGAACGCCTTGCCCAGGCCGACGAGGCGCGGCAGCAGGAAGGTGGCGCCGGAGTCGGGAACGAGGCCGATCTTGACGAAAGCCTGGATGAACGTGGCCTTGTCGGCGACGACGCGCAGGTCGCAGGCCAGCGCCAGCGAGCAGCCCGCCCCGGCGGCGACGCCGTTGACGGCGGCGATGACCGGCTTCTCCATAGTGCGGATGGTCATGATCATGGGGTTGTACTTGTCGCGCAACGAGGCGCTGAACGAGCCCGGCCCGGCGCCGTCCGCGGAGTCTGTGCGGTCCTTGAGGTCCTGTCCCGCGCAGAAGGCGCGGCCCGCGCCCGTGACGACGAGGCAGCGCACGCCTTTGTCGCGCGCCGCCGCCTTCAAGGCGTCGATCAACTCGTCCTTGAGCGTCTCATTAAACGCATTGAGCGCTTGGGGCCGGTTCAGCGTGATCGTGCGCACCCCCACCCCCTGCGCGTCCTCGATGAGCACCGTTTCGTAGGCCATGCTTGCTCCTCCTCATTTGCCCGACGATCATTGTCCGTGCTGCTATAGTACCACGCGTATTGGCGACTGTGCGGTGTGAGCAAGCTGTGGCTACCGAGCGGCTGGTGTCGTAATCTACATGTACTATGAGCAGCGACACGACACCATGGGCGGAGCATGTGTCGTGGCCGGCGGGAGCGCGTTGTATCGTGCACGTCGACCTCGACATGTTCTTCGCCGCCTGTCACATCCTGGAGCAGCCCGAATTAGCGAGCGTACCGCTGGTCATCGGCGGCGACCCGCACGGGCGCGGCGTGGTCTCGACGGCCAACTACCTTGCCCGCAAGTACGGCGTTCACTCCGCCATGCCCGCCGCGCAAGCGCGCCGTCTGTGTCCCCACGCCGTCTTCTTGCGTCCCGATGGCGCACTGTATCGTCCGCGCAGCCGCCGCGTGATGGAGATCCTCGCGGCGGACATCGCGCCCGTGCTGCAAAGGGTCAGCGTCGACGAAGCGTTTATCGACGCTGGCGGGCTCGACGACCCCGTGGCGCGCGCTTACCGCGCCCAGCGGCGGATCCTTGAAGAGACGGGCTTGACGGCGAGCGTGGCCGTGGCCTCGACGCGCCTGTGCAGCAAGATCGGCTCGGACCTGCGCAAGCCGCACGGCTTCGTGGTCGTGCCTCCCGGCCAGGAGTCCATGTTCCTCGCGCCGTTGGCGATCGAGAAAGTGTGGGGCATCGGCCCGCGCACGGCCGAGGCGTTGCACGCGGCCGGCCTGACGCGCGTGGGCGAGTTGGCCGCGGCGAGCCTGGCACACCTCATGGGGGCCGTGGGTGCGCGGCGGGCGCGCGAGTTGCGCGCGCTTGCGCAGGGGCAGGACGACAGCCCCGTGCGCACCGCGCGCAGTCCCAAGAGCTACAGCGCCGAACACACCTTCGCGCGGGATGAGGGCGACCCGCAGCGACTATGGGCCGAGTTGCGGGAGATGGCCGGCGAACTGGCCGGCCGCCTCGCCGCCGCCGGCCTCGCGGGAACGACGGTCGGCGTCAAGCTGCGCTACCCTGAGTGGGCGACCGTGACGCGCGACCATACCATGCCCTACCCGCTCGACGACGCCGCGAGCATCGCCGGGGAGGCGGCCGGCCTGATGCGCCGCCATTGGGAGCGGCGTCCGCTGCGCCTGATCGGGCTACGCGTCTCCGGCCTGCGTCCGGCCCCCGCCTATCGTCAACTGCCGCTCGTCATGCTTTAGATGGCCGTAACCTGGACGCCCAGTAGCCCCTCGGCTAGGCGCCCGATGTCGTCGGGATCGCTCGTCAAGATCGTGGTGGGCGCGGCGCGGACGGCTTCAGCCACGACCTGGGCGTCCGCGGCGTCCCGCAAGCCGCTCTTGGCGAGCAGGTGTCCCGCCGCGCGCGCCAACTCTTCCCCGACAGGAGGGACAGATACACCTTTGCTCTTGAGGAGGCGGTTGATGATGGCGTCTTGCGCTGACCCGCGGAGCGTCTGCGTGACGACGACGGGAGGGACCAGGACGTCGACACCGCGCTCGCGCGCCACGATCAGATAGGAGCGGACGCGATAGTCGTTGCGCGCCAGGGCGATCAACGCGCCCGCGTCGAGGATCAAGCTTCGTCGCGCCATTCCCGCCATTCCCGCCGCACCGCCTCGATCTCATCCTCGGGCACGGGACCGCACTCTCGATCCAACTCGGAGAGGAACCGCGCGAGACGGTCCGCGCGAAGCTGGCGCTCCAACCCTTGTGTGATATACGCCGACAGGTTGCCGTCGCCCACCAGCGTCCGCGCTTCGTCTAGCAGGTCTTGTGGTAGGGTGAACGAAACTTTCGCTGTTCTCATGCCCCAATCTTACCATAGTATGATCAGCCGCGCAAGTCGTCTAGCCTGACATAGCTGAACGCCCGCGTTCGAGCGTGGCAAGAACCTTGCAGAGAAGAGTGTGATTGGACATCCCGCGGGCGTGCCCGGTATCGACGAGTGCGCCGATGCGATAACAATAGAACAATTGAGGAGAGAGCACATGGCTAAGACATTCGGGCAGATGGTGGGCGAGGCGCGCCGGGAGGTCACGGCGATCAGCCCACAAGAGGCGCAAAAGAGCATGCAGGGCGATCCCAAAACACTCGTCGTCGACGTGCGCGAGCCCAACGACCCCAGCCGCCAGAGCGTCGGCGACATCCCCGGCTCCAAGGACGTCCCGCTCGGCGTGCTCGCCATTAAAGCCGACCAGGAGTTGCCCGAGAGCTTCCGCGACCAGGACCTGCAGGACCGTTCGCGCCCGATCATCACCACCTGCCAGGGCGGCGGCCAGGCGGCGCTCGCCGCCAAGACGCTCAAGGACATGGGCTTCACCAACGTGTCCATGGTCGAAGGTGGAACCACCGCATGGAAGGACGCCGGCCTGCCCACCGAGCAGCCCACGTCATAGCCTACCCGGCGCCGCCGATGGCCTCGATCACCGTACCCGTGCCGCCGCAGGTCGGACACTCGCCGCCCCCGCGGCGGCCCGAGCCGCCGCAGTCGGGGCAGGTGTTCTCGCCCGTGTCGGGCGTGCCGGGCGGCGCCTCGTCGCCCGGGTTCATGCCGTCGCGCGCGCCGTGCAGCCCTCGGGCAAGTCCCAGTTCGTGTCCCGGCGTATCATCGTTCATAATAATTACCCCTTTCGCGTTTATGCCGCGCCCCATCCATCGATTTGTGGACGAACGCCGTATGGGCAGATCTCGTGCCCGACCTCTTGTTGTCTATCCGCCACGCCCATTACAGCAGATAGATCGTGGAACGTCCGATGCGCGGCCCTGCCGTTTGGGCCGGCTCACGAAGCGTCTGCGTGACGACGGGCAGGGACTAGGACGTCGACAGTGTGCTCACGCGCGCATACAGGCGCTGTTAATAGCAGGCGTGGGTACAATAGCGGCAGGGACTCGTCGCGCGTGCGAAAGGTCATGCGCGTAGGGATGGTATGCAAAGGGACGTGAGTGATGGAGGCGCAGGAAGCCGGGGACAACATCAGGGAGGCCGCCGAGGAGCGTCGGGCGGTCACGGACGAGCGCAAACTGAAAGAGGAGGAGGCCAAGGAGCGGTTCCGGCGGCGCGCCGCCGTGGTTATCGGCGCCCTGGCCGCGCTGCTGGCGATCACCGCCCTTGGCGCCGACCAGGCGCGCGAGACGACGACGAACGCCAACATCCGCGCCTCCGACGCCTATGCGTTCTACCAGGCTAAGAACATCCGCCAGACCGCCTACCAACTCTCCGTCAACAATCTGCAGGTTACCCTGCAAACCAGTCCTACCCTATCGGCCGCGGCACGCCAATCTATCCAATCGCGCATCGCCGGCTACAAGCGGACGATCGCGCGGTACGAGGATGACCCGAGCGCGGGCGGCCAGGGCAAGAAACAGCTGCTGGAGCAGGCCCACCGCTACGAGGAGGAGCGCGACCGCGCCGAGCGGCAGACCCCTAGTTTCAACGATGCGCAGGCGCTCTTCCAGATCGCCATCGTGCTCGGCTCGGTGAGCATCGTGGCCTCGTCGCGCCCCGTTCTGTTCGCCGGCGTGGCCCTCGGCGTCATCGCCTTCCTGCTCATGCTCAATGGCTACATCTTCCACCTGACCCTGCCCGCCGGCTAGGGCGCTTGCGCTCCCGGCGCCGCGCCTTGTTTATCTGGAAAAGCATTGGCCGACCGTGCGATAATACGGGAGAGGCGCGTCGTCGCCCCGCCGGATGCGCGTGACCCGACGGTCGTTTTTTCCAAGGTAAAAAGATAAACGTGAGCAACGATAGTAACGAGAGTAGCCGCCCTATACGCATCGCGATCATCGGCTCCGGCCCCTCGGGGCTCTACGCCGCCGAGGCGCTGACCAAGCAGCGCGACGCGCCGGTCAGCGTCGATGTGTTCGACCGCCTGCCCACGCCATACGGCCTGGTGCGCTATGGCGTGGCCCCCGACCACCAGAAGATCAAGTCGGTGACCACTGCCTTGCAGCGTATCCTCGAACATCCCAACGTGCGCTTCCTCGGGCACGTCGAGTATGGGCGCGACCTCACGCGCGACGATCTGGCGCGGTACTACGACGCGGTCATCTACGCGGTAGGGGCCGCCGCGGACCGCGCCCTGGGCATCCCCGGCGAGGACCTGCCGGGCAGCCTCTCAGCCACCGAGTTCGTGGCCTGGTACAACGGCCACCCCGATAGCGAGGCCAGCGCGCTCACGCTGACGGCCAGCGGCGTCGCCGTGGTCGGCGCCGGCAACGTCGCGATCGACGTGGCGCGCGTCCTGGCCAAGAGCGTCGACGAACTCGCGGCGACGGACATCGCCGATTACGCCCTGGACACGCTCGCGCACAGCCCCGTCACCGATATTTACATGCTCGCGCGGCGCGGGCCGGCCCAGGCCAAGTACACCACCAAGGAGCTCAAAGAGCTGGGCGAACTGGCCGCGGCCGACATCGTCGTGCGGCCCGAGGAGGTTGAACTCACGCCGGAGGAAGATGCCGCCGTCACCGAGAACGTGGTGCGCCGTAACATCGAGGTGTTGCGCGGGTTCGCGCGCAAGCCGCTGGAGGGCAAGCCGCGCCGCATCCACATGCGCTTCCTCGTCTCGCCCGTCGAGATCACCGGTCAGGGGCGCGTCGAGGATCTGCGTATTGAGCGGAACCGCCTCGACGAGCGCGGCCGGGCGGCCGGCACGGGGGTGTGCGAAACGCTTCCGGTACAGATGGTCTTGCGCTCCGTCGGCTACAAAGGGCGGCCCTTGGCCGGCGTCCCGTTCGACGCCCGCACGGGCGTCATCCCCAACGAGAGCGGACGGGTGCTGCGCGACAGTGCGGTCGCGCGCGGCGAGTACGTGACCGGCTGGATCAAGCGCGGGCCGAGCGGCATCATCGGCACGAATAAAGTGTGCGCCGTCGAAACCATCAAGCAACTGCTGCACGATGCGCCGGATCTGCCGCGCGCGACACAGGGCGATTCCGCCGCCGTGACCGCGCTGCTGGATGAGCGCGGCGTCGCTTACGTGACGCTGGAGCATTGGCTCGCGTTGGATCGGCACGAGCAGGAACTCGGCAAAGCGCGGGGCCGCGTCCGCGTCAAGGTCCTGTCGCGGGCGACCATGCTGGAACTCGCGCGCAGGGGCGCCTGACGCCTGTAGCCTCGATCGACCTATCGTGGTTGCGGCGAGGGCGCGCTCAGGCGCGGCGGGGCGGCGAAATCGAAGCAGTCCCACATGTCGTCGGAGCGGTCGCCGGGCGCGAAGGCGGGCGCGGCGGAAAAGGGTTGCAGGCCGAACGTCCGCAGGCAAAACTTGACCAGGCTGACGTGCGAGTGGAACGTCGTGTTGACGCCCTGTTTGGCGTAGGGGCTGATGACCAGGCACGGGACCCGCGGCCCGTAGCGGAACTGTGAGCCGGCGTAGCCGTTTGGGCCGCCGCCCGTCCATGTCTGCACGTTCGGCGGCTCGACGTGATCGTACCAGCCGCCCCAGTCGTCCCAGGTGATAAAGATGGCCGTGTTGGCCCACAACGCGCTACTGGCTACCTGGTTCACACGCTCCACCGTCCACTGCATGCCCGGTTCCACGACGGGGCCGCCGTGTGGGGACGAAGTCGGGTGCTCGCTCAAGCCCGCGGGAGCGTACAGCCACGAGACGGCCGGCAGGGAGCCGCTTGCAACGTCCGTGTCAAAGTGCGCGGAGGGTACATTCGAGGCGGCGCCGGCGAGGCCCGCGATGTCTCTGAAGTAGGACTCATGCGCGTCGGCGTAGTCGCGCCAGGTCAGACCGGCCGCGGTGAGGGCGGCTGGCAACGACGGTAGGTCGAACGGCGGCTGTGGCTGGTACGTGCGATGCGCGCTGGCGTTGTCGATGACCGGTGAATCCGCCGCGATCAGCATGAGGTGGTTGGGCTCGGACTGGCTGGCCACGTCGGTAAAATAGTTGTCGCACAGGGTGTATTGCTGGGCGTACGCCCAGTAAGCGGGGATATCGCCCTCGGTGTATTGCTGGCGAACGGCGCCGGTCGCGCGCTCCAGCCACGCCACATGGTCGTGGCGCGGGTCGGACGGGGTTGGGTCGGGCGCGCGCTCAAGCGTGACGCCGTTGGCGCCGGGGAAGCTCCCGAAGTAGTTGTCGAAGGTGTGGTTCTCTTTGACAATGATGACAACGTGCTGGATTGGGCTTGGCGCCGCCATGCGCTCCTCCTCTCGACTGTCGTGATCTACATACCGTTATGGTAGCAGGCGCATGTTAAGGGCAGGTTAAAGAGGGTGTCTCACCCCTAAAATAAGGGAACGGGGGCCAGCAGCTATAAGCTGCTGGCCCCCGTTCCCTTAGGTGTTTGCCGTGTCGCTAGGAATTGACGACCTGAACGTTTGACGCGCGCATACCCTTGCCGCGCGGGTCATCCTCGGCCGTGAACGTGACCTGATCGCCCTGCCGCAACTGCTCGAAGGTCGTGCCGACGAGCGACGAACGATGGAAGAAGATGTCTTCCCGTCCGTTCTCAGGCTTGATGAAGCCGAAACCGCGATCGGTGATGGTCTTGATAGTGCCGTCTGCCATGGATACTCCTCGTCGAATGTGCCCAACAAAAGCACCCGGCATGTTTACCGAACATGCCGGGCCTCCCGTGCCCGGACGCGAATACGATATCCGCGAAACTAACGTTACACAATGCACACTCGATAGATGCAGTATACCACCTTGGCGCGACAGTCGCGCGCGCCCATCTTCATTTAAACTGGTTGTGTAAACTGGTTGTGCCTGGTTGTGGATAATATTTTGCCCCCAAGCTCGTAGGCGTGCTACGCTCCTGGCACAGGTGACCTAACTTACTATGACACTCAACCTCTCTCAGATTGCTCCACAGGTGGGCGCGATGGCCCGCGAAGCCAGCGCTCGCCATGACGTGTTCGCGCGACGCCGCGCGGCCGCCCTGTCGCTCATGCGGGTGTGGAACGGCCGTCTCGACGCGTTACGCGGCCTCGTCCAGGAGACGGAGCCCTGGCTGGTGGCCGAGCCGCTGGAGCCGTTGCTCACGGCGCGCCCGGCCCCGCGCATCCCGCCGGACGTCACGGTCGTGGCGACCGACGGCAGCGGCATTGACCTCGACCGGCATGGCCTGGCGCAGTGCTACCTCATCAACGTTGGCGCCGCCGTGATCACCTATGGCGCTAACCCCGACGCCGCGCTCTCGTCGCGCGCCGCGCTCTACTATCGCGACGACGACCTGTACATTGACGACGACGGCGCGCGTGTGCCGGTGCAGGGCGCGCTGGCCGACCTCAAGCGCACGCTGGCCGAGCAGGCGCGCTTGCTGGAGATCGTGCGGGAGCTGCGGCCCTCACCCCTCGTCGCGGTGCTCGACGGGACGCTCTTGCTGTGGCAGCTCGCTGGACGCGCTGGCGAGGAGCGTTTCGTGGCCGAGGCCATCGCGGAGTATGCCGCGGGGCTGCTGGAGTTCCGCCGTCTGGGTGTGCCGGTGTGCAGCTACGTCAGCCGCCCCAATGGCCGTGAGTTGACCAACCTGCTGCGGCTGGCCGCCTGTCCCTCCGGTGGCGAGGGCGTGGCGCCGCCACGGTGCGCGCACTGTGTGGACGGCCAGTGCGTGCGCGATTTTCTGGAGCCGCTGCCCGACCGCGCGTTGATGGGACATTTGCGCCACGGCGAGCGCTCCGGCCGCTTCGCTAGCCGCTCGCCCGTGCTACGCTACTATGGCGCGGGGTGCGGGATCGAATTCGTCTACGTGAACGTCGGCGACGAGGTCGCGCGCCTCGAAATACCGGCCTGGGTCGGCGCCGACCCCGCGATGCTCGACCTCGTCCACGCCGCGGTCTACGACGGCTGCCAGCGGGGCTGGGGCTACCCGCCCGCCCTGGCCGAAGCGCACGAGCAGGCGGTGATCCGCAGCGGCGAACGCGACGCCTTCCTGCGGCTGGTCATGGAAGCATTGAACGAGAGCGATCAGCCGGCCGAGTTGAGCGCGAAGCGGCTGAGCAAGAATCGGAGGGCGGTATGACCATGACGCGGCCGGTGGCCGGCGAGATCATCGCCGTCACGACGACGACGTTCACGGCGCAGAGCGGCGCGCTCAACGAGGCGCCATCGTTTGGGTCGCTATTGCGCGTGGCTAACCCGCGTCGAAAAGCGGGAGGTCCAGGTATCGCGGCGTACTACGCGCTGTGCTACGGGTCGCAGACGGGCTCGATCGAGTCGGGCCGTCACGCCGTGGCGTGGGGACGCTTCGAGGACGATGAGGAGGACATCTACCAGCGCCAGCCGCAGTTGGCCCAGGTGCTGCGCACGACCTTCGACGCGCTGCTCGTCGGGTACGAGACCGAGGCGTCTACGCCACTGGCGTCCGCGATAAACGGCGCGTCCGGAGACGGGGCAGGGCTCGTGACTAATCTGGGAGCGCGGGCGTCCCGCCCGTCCCCGGCGCTTGAGTGGCGAACACCGGGGACGGGCGGGACGCCCGCGCTCCCAGTATCGTCCGCCGATCTAGGTGACGGGGCTATCGCGGTGTTGAACGGCGCCGTCGCCGTGATGGCGGCGGGCGGTGAGACCGTGGCGTCCGCGTCGGTTCAGCGCGTGCCGGCAACCCCGCCGCGTCTGCATGCTCTGGTGTGCCAGGCCACACCTGCGGAGACGGCGCGCTTCAATCAAAATCTGGCCTATCTGCGCTTCGTACTGCGCGCCAACCTACCCCTGGCCGACGACTTTATCGCCGCCGCGATCAGGCACGCCTACGAGGCCGGTGGCTACGATGAGACCTTCCTGCTGGACGCCGCGCGTACCGTGGCGCGCCTGCTCGGCGCTGAGCACGAGCGGGTTATGAATATTCTGGAGTTGCTCGATGACCAAGGCTAACACACCGGCGCCGCCGTTGGGCGTGATCACGCGCGGTTCGCTCAGCGAGGGCTTGCAACTCAAGCTGGAGGCCGGCTGCAACGTCGAGGACATGCGCGTGGGGCGCTTCGTGGTCATCGAGGGGCGCGAGAACCGCTTTTTTTGCCTGGTGACCGACATGGAACTCGGCGCGATGAACCCGCGCGCGCTGCTCGACCCACCAATGGGCAACCGCTTGGCCGGCCGCGCGCTTGAAGGCATCACTACATTTGGGCAGGTCGCGGTCACGCCGATGCTGATGCTGCCCCGCGCGCCCTCATCCCCCGACCTTCTCTCCCTACCCATAGGTGGGGGTGAGGGCGACCCCGTCGAGTTGCAGCCGGTGCGCACGATCCCGGTGCACTTCTCGCCCGTCTATGACGCCGTCGAGGCGGACTTCGCGGCCGTGTTCGGGCGCGAGGGCGGTGACGGCAAGCGCTTCAACGTGGGCATGCCGCTGAACACCGACATCCCCGTCTGCATCAACCTGGAACGGCTGGTCGAGCGCAGCAACGGCATCTTCGGTAAGTCAGGTACCGGCAAGTCGTTCCTGACGCGCCTGCTGCTCTCCGGCGTGATCCACTCCGACGTGGCCTCGACGCTCGTGTTCGACATGCACTCCGAGTACGGCTGGGAGACGGCCAGCGAGGAGGGCGGCCGGGCGGGGACGGTGCTGCCGGGGCTGCGCCGTCTTTTCGGCACGAAGGTGCACGTCTACGCGCTGGACCGCGAGTCGGCGCGCGCGCGCGGCGTGCAGGTCGACGGCTACCTGGACATCGGGCTCAACGGCATCGAGATCGACGACATCGCCCTCTTACAAGACGAGTTGGGCCTCTCGGGGGCCATGATCGACACCTGCTATATCCTGCAGCGGCAGTTCGGCGACACCTGGCTGCGCACGCTGCTGGAGACCGAGCCTG
>JAABUU010001580.1_pt1 | contig 37348 bp, 40 predicted proteins | sample 5559301 | NCBI WGS metagenome assembly JAABUU01 (sample SAMN10711884, study PRJNA513360) | rock metagenome | isolation source: Antarctica rocks | place: Antarctica: Victoria Land, Richard Nunatak white
CAGCGCAGGGCATCTTCGACACCCAGACGTATCGCTCCCGGCGTGGTTCATACAGCGAGAACGTCCGCTGTTCCGGCCGACAGCACCGGAAGTGGACGGGCAAGAAACCACCAAGTGCGGCCATAGCGCGCCGACAGGTCCGAGTAGTCCCAGGTGGTGCTTGGCGCCTGCGGGGTACCCGTCCGTCAAACGAACCCTGATTGGCCAGGCTCATCCTGTCCGGCAGCCCTGGACCGCTCACGGGAAGGCGGACAACTTGATTGCCGGACGGGAAAACGGACGCTGCCCCCAGTTGGCAAAGCAGAGCGTCGATTGCGATGCGGGCAACGCAGTAGGCGAACGGACCGGGAGCATACGCCGGCAGCGTGATCGCGTCCACCAATTCATCCCCGGCCTTATCCACTGTTCGCTGTATGTCTCCGGCCGGAGTAGGTAGGGCGCACCCAACTCGCACGTCAGTTCGGGTTGAACAAGCGCAGGATGGTCAGGGGCTACGCGTGAAATCCTTTGTTGGTGCGTAGGGGGTCCGCTCTCCTGAATATCGTGTGTTTCCAATGTACTGTTCCATCGCAGGTGAGGCCCCGGTTAGGACGCCGGTGCGGAATACAGCAACCATCCTCGTCCAGCGGATAGTGGTGCCTCCAACCCCTTCACCTTTCACCAGCTAATGCGAAATTCGGCTGCAGTGCTGGAAGAGTTACGACCTGGAGAACGGGCTGCAGCGCGAATATAAGGCACTGGACGGCCAATATAGTTTCATGCGTTGCCCCTGGCAGGATGGTGGCGATCACGACCGCCTCCTCCCGGGACCCTGCGGTTCCGAGCAGGTGATGGCCGGCGCCGTGCTTGGGAACGCTGACGATCCTGTTGCCGGCAGCCTCGACGGTCTGCAAGCCGCCCGTCTCGAACATCGGCAGCGCGTCTTCTTGCAGGTCAAGGCTGAGCCAGCGTTCCCGTGTCATGCCCTCACCCAAGCTGATGCTGCACCTTCAAGCCTCGCTTCCTTCAAGGTCTGGTCAGTAGGTCAGGCAGGGTCGGCCGTCGTGCCGACGACCGCGCCGCGCCCGCCCGGCAAGTGGCGATATAGCGTGGAGGACGACACCCCAAGCCGGGCCGCGACCTCTTCCACGGTGATCTCCGGGTCACTCAGCAGCGCCCTGGCCTCCTTGAGTGTAAACCAGCGCAGGTGCGGGACCCAGGGGGAACTCTGGCTTTTCAACGCAGTGTGGTGCTGATCAGCGCCGAAACCCGCTGCTGACCCACATCATCAACTGCGGCGAGCGGTTCCGGTCGGGCGAGCGCATCTCGTCCGCCATGGCCGAGAGCACGGTCAACGCGGTGGTCAGCAAGCGCTTCGCCAAGCGCCAGCAGATGCAGTGGACCCGGCGCGGTACCCACCTGCTGCTGCAAACCCGCACCCGCGCCCTCGACGGCACTCTCCGACCCATGTTCGAGCGCTGGTATCCAGGGCTGGCCAATGATAATCCTGCCAGCACCGGTCAGGCAGCGGCGGCGTGAACGCCACACACTTCCTCATGGTCCCCAAATAGACGCGCGGTAGTTCAGGCGTTGCCGAAGTTCGCAGTGAAATGCTGGCTCGTGTCGCCAGCCAGCGTCATCGGGTTGGTGCCGGCGGCTTTTTTCGTGTCGTCGTCGGGATGGATGTAGGCATTGCCGGTGCCGAGTTGACTCTCCATGAATGCGCCGCCGTCCTGCATTGCCTTGGTGCTGCCGTCGTACCAACCGGCGATGGTGGCCTGACCGCCGGCATCCTTGGTCAGCAGTTCCCGCGGGGCATAGGCCGCGACGCTCTTGGTGTCGCCGGTGGTTTTGCCCTGGCCGTCGCTGAGGCTGATGGCGGCGTTTCGGCCGTCGATGTAGCTGATGTCGGGGTTGTTCTTGCCGTTCTGGTCGGCGAAGAACTCCAGCCGGCTGGCGGTGGGCTTGTAGGCACCGCCGGAGTCGGCCTCGGCCATGAACCCACCCTGCCCGTTCTGGTAGCTGAGCGTTCCCGTCTGTCCGGGCTTGAGGGTGATCTCGGCAGCGGGGGAGGTGGTCGACCCGCCATTGAGGAACATGCCGATCTTCTCGTCATGCCCGGAGGAGTTGGTGATGTCAACCGAGTTCGGCCCGGTGCCCGCCTTGGTCACCGGATTGGCGGTGCCGAGGCCCGGAGCGGCTGGGCCCGGAGTGGCTGGGCCTGGAGTGGTGGGACTTGGGGCCGCCGGACCCTGGGCCGCGCGGCCGCCGGCTGGACTAGCAGCACCTGCTCCGTTCGCCCCCGCATTGTTCTTCGGCCCCTGCTGCAGCGCCTTCTCCAGCATCATGATGACGTCGAACAGTTTGCTCTCGAGGTCCGCCGGAATTTGCCCGGCCGCACCCACCTGGCTGCTGCCCCCTGCCGCTACCTGGGCGCCGATGTGCAACTCGGTCATGGCCATACCTCTCGACGATCCACGCAGCACAGGATGGACGCCCCCACCTGACGGCAACCTGACCTCGGGTGCCGCATTGATCGCGCTCATCCGTGTCTCGCGGTCAGCTTAGCGTCAGCATGGGGCTGCTATCGCTGCCGGGCGCATCGAACACAGGAAGAGATCATGCAATCGATCAGAGCCCACGCGCCGCCCTCGCTGCACCGCTCCGGACAGGCCCCATCGAAGAAGCCTGACGAGTCGAAGATGCCGAAGGGCTTCAGCGACGCGATGGCCAACGCCGCGTTGAAGGTCAAGGCCGCCGGGTCGGACGGCGGCAAGTCGCCGGGTGAACCAAAGAAGCTGTCGGCGGATGACAAGCGTTCCGCCGACGACCATCGCAGTGCCAAGGAGATCGTGGACGGCGATCCGACGCTGAAGAACCTGGGCAACCAGAGTGGGGTGAAGGATGCCCTGAAGAAACAGGTGGGCGATTTTGACAAGGATGCGGACGCCGCGTTCCGCGCCTCCGAGGTGCTGCACGAGATCAAGACGGCGAAGAACGCCGACGGCAAGGAACGCTCGGGCGACGTCGTCAACAACGGCAAGGTCGAGGGGTTCACCAAGGACGGCGACGCCCGCCACGGCACCGAGGCCGGCCTGCTTCAGGATTTCGGCAAGAACGGCTATTCGGCACTGAAGAACTCGCTCGACAAGACCAATGACGGGCATGTCCGCAAGGACGGCACGAACATGGACAACGCGGAGTTCGCCGGCCACGAGATCCTGCACGGCCTGTCCGAGGCGGCGGGGTTCATGGGCAAGGTGCTGGAGAAGACGCTCGGCAAGATCCCGGGCGTCGGCAAGGTGCTGGCGGCCGGCGGCGAAACGCTGGCGAGCGCCATCTCGGGCGCGCTCAACGTGGCCGATACCGCCGTGCAGCACGGCGACGTCAAGCAGGCGGGCAAGAAGATGGGCTACGACGTGGCCCAGACCGCCGTCGAATCGATCGTCGGCCTGGCCGACCCGACCGGCGTCGGCGCGAGTGCCGTCGGCAAGGAGTTCCGCAAAGGGATCGAGCAGGCGGGAGGTGCCGCATAATCCGCCAACAAAAGCAGGTTTCGTCAGCTTCACATCAGCTAGCGCGCAGATAATCAAACGCGTCGAAAGGAGATCATCATGAGGACCTCAGCAACACCACACACGTCCGGCCCTTCCATCCCGATGCATGACCGGCCCTCCGCTGCGCCCGCGGGGCACCAGTCGGGGTTCAATCACGCGATGGACTCGGCCGGCCAGAACCATGGCGCGGGCAGCCACCACATCCCGCGCAAGCCCGTGCCGACGCACCCGCCGGCCGAGGGCGGGCATGGCCCGGTGGTCCACAACGGTGGGGGCAGCGCTGCGCACCCGGCTGGCGGGACGGGCGGCACCAAGCCCCCCAAGTCCCCGAGCGACAAGGCGAAGGATTTTGGCGACAAGTTCGACAAGATCAGCAAGCCGCTCCAGGTCCCGTTGTCCATGGGCTCGAACATCGCCAGCATCTACAACGCTTCGAAACCCCCCGCCGCGCCGCCGCCGGCCCCGCCGCCGGCCCCGGCTCCCGCACCGGGCGCATAAGAGCCTCCGTACCTGAGTCTAGGCGCGCGGCGGCCCTCTCCCCGAGGCCGCCGCCGTCGTTCAAGAATTGACCGCGCCCGACGAATACAACGCCTCCGCCACACGCTGGAAGAACTCGGGCTTAATCCGCTGGCCGGCGCGCATCACCGCGGCCATCTCCACTGCTAGCCGGTTGTCCCAATAAACCGGCATTCGGGCGCGCCGGGCCGAGGCCATCATCTCGGCCGCGGAGGCCGCGTCGCGGGAGCGTGCAACTACGGTCGGCAGCCCGGTCTCCCCCCGCACATACCGCACCCCAAGCGTCGCCCCGGCGCCCGCGATGATGATCGTGGCGCGGCTCAGGCCGAGCTTCGTGCCGCTCGCCGCCTCGCGCCTAATGTTGCGCTGGGCGCCGCGCACGTGCGGGTCGCCGTCCTGGTCCTTGCGCTCCCGCTTCTGCTCGGTCGTCGACATCTTCATATCGCGTCTGAACAGCCACTTCTGCAGCATCAGGTCGAGCCCGCCGCTGACCAGATAGAGACCGCACGCCGTCTCCACCAGCGGCCGCAGCACGCCCGAGGCCGTCCGTCCGATGCAGCCCGGCCCGCAGAACGGCAACTGTACCAGCGTGCCGGCGGCGCCCAGCGCCAGCTCCACCCCGACGATGCCGAGCACCACCGCCTTCACCACCGACTTCAGCAGCTCCACCAGGCTCTTCAGCGCGAACAGCTTGCCGATGCCCTTGATCGGGTCGAGATGCGACAGCTTCGGCATCAGCGGCTCGAGCGTCAGCAGGAACCCGCCATTTGCTGCGACGCTCGACACCACCACCGCCAGCACCGTCACCCCAAGCGCCGGCCCGGCGGTCTGCACGACAATCCCGCCCAGCGTCGGCAGCAGCAGCCGGCACGCATCGTCGAACGGCAGCACCGCAAGGTCAGCGGCCGCCAGCATTGCGCTGCGCATCCGCCCGGCCATCCAGTCCGCCGCGCCGAACACGTAGCCGAGTAGCGCCACTGTGGTCGCGGCGGTGACCAGGTCGGGCGCCTTGGCGATCTGGCCCTTGCGCCGGGCCTCGCGCAACTTCTTCTCGGAGGGTGGGAGGTTCTTCTCCTCGCTCGAACCGCCGCTCATTGCAGCACGCGCTGCAACTGGCCTGCAGTGCCGCGCAGGACGCCCATCTCGGCGCCGAGATACTCCATCAGGTAGACGGCGTAGAGCCCCATCCCGGCGACGAAGACGAGGTTGCGCAGCGTGGCCGCCAGGTCGAACAGGCCGAGCCGCGGCACCGCGCGCCCCACCAGCATGACGACGGCGTCGGCCAGCAGCATCGCCAGCACGACGGGGGCGGCGGCCAGCAGCGTGGTGCGCGCCAGCCGATCGAGCAGGCCTAGCAGGATGTTGACGATGCCAGGTGCGAAGTGCGGTGAGAGGCGCATCAGCGGCCAGAGCGCGTAGCTGCCGTAGAGCGCCGCGGCGATGGCGCCGAGCCCGCCGGCGGCGACGAACAGCACGATGGCCGACAGCCCGACCAGCGCGCCGGTGGCCGACACCTGGCCGCCCGCGTCGGTGCCGCCCGCGGCGGGCGCGCTGCGCTGCGTGTCGAGCACCTCGCCGGCCGATTGCAGCGCCCAGATGGGCAGGCCGAACAACAGGCCGATGAGGATGCCCGCGAATACCTCCTTGCCCGCCACCAGGCCGAGCCGCAGCGACCCGGCCGGCAGGTCGCGCAGGGCCATCAGCACCGGCCGGACCTGCGGCAACGCGACCGCGATGGCGAAGCCGGCCTGCAGCGCCATGCCGAGGTTAATGCGGGTGAATACCGGGATGACCAGCGTGAGCCCGAGCGGCCGCGCCATGGACAGTGCGACCGCGATCGCCGGGTTGATGAGGTCTTCGAGGGTGGTGGCCTGCGGGTCGTCCATCTAGCGGGTGAGGACGGCAAACTCGTCGAGCACGCGGGTCGTCTCGGCCATGAGTGGCGGCAGCACGAGCGACGAACTGGCGGCGAGCACGGCCAGCACCGTCACCAGCTTGAACGTGAGCGGCATCGTCTGGTCCTGGATCTGCGTCGCCGCCTGCAGCAGGCCCACGAACAGGCCGACCACCAGGGCCGCCAGCAACGGCGGCCCCGCGAGCAGCAGGAACAGCATCAGCGACGCGTTCAGGTGGTCCAGCAGCACCGACTGCACCATCAGACGTAGCTCATCACGAGGCCATGCAGCATGCGCGTCCAGCCCTCGACGGTGACGAACAGGAACAGCTTCAGCGGCACGGCGATGGTGTTGGGCTGCACCTGCGACATGCCCATCGCCATCAGGATGGTCGTGATGACGAGGTCGATGACGACGAACGGCAGATAGAGCAGAAAGCCGATCTCGAACCCGCGCTTCAGCTCGGCCGTCATGAACGAGGGCACCAGGATCGCGAGGTCGTCGTTGCTGATGTCCTCGCGCTGCCCCTCCGGCCAGAGCTGCCGAGCGGCGCTGGTGAAGAATTCGCGGTCGGAGGGCGTGGTGAAGCGCTTGAGGTGCTCGCGCACCGGCTCGGCTGCACGCCCGGCACCGCCCATCCAGTCCTCGAACGTGCGGTACTCGGCGGGAGCTTGGGTGACGGTCTCGGACACGGTGCGGGCGAGCGGCAGGGTGATGAACACCGTCAGCACCAGCGCGATGCCATACAGCACGATGTTGGGCGGCGCCTGCTGCACGCCGAGCGCGTTGCGCAGCAGGAACAGCACGACCGAGATCTTGGCGAACGACGTCATGGTCACGACCGCCAGTGCCAGCACGCCGAGGCCGGTGGTGACGACCAGCAGGCCGATCAGGCTTGGCTCGGGGGTCGTCATGCCGGCGACCCGATGCGCTGGAGCTGCACCGCCAGCGACCCGCCGACCGAGACGATGGTGCCGCGGCCGATCCGGCGCCCGTTGGCCAGCACGTCGACCGACTGGTCCGGGCCGCCGCCGGTCTCGACGACACTGCCGGGCCCGAGTGCCGCGATCTCGGACAGCGTGGCCATGCGGCGGCCGAGCTCGAACACCAGCGTCACCCGCAGCTCCGCGAGTTCGCCGTCGACCGGGTCGTCGAACCCGTCCGTGACACCGTCCTTCATGCACCATCTCCTGAACAGGTCGGCCCCGGCCGGGCTTGGCCGCGCCGCCAGCGTCACGCCCTCCGCCGACCGGGCGGCGCTCGCGGCCAGCCGCTCCCCGGCCACGACCACAATCTGGCCTTCGGCCAACCCAGTCTCCTCGATCAGCACCGCGTCGCCCGGCGCGAGCGTCAGCAGGTCCGCGAACGCCAGCTCGGTCACGCCCGCGCGCAAGCAGAGCTGCACCGGCACCGCCGACAGTGCCGGGCGGGGCGGCCGGCGCTCAATGGCTGCGCTCAGCGTGGAGAGCGCGGCGGACCCGAGCCGCAGCAAGCACGCGAACGCCTCGCCGCCCCGCACCACGCGGAGCCCGGTCGCGCCCGGCAACGCCGCATCGAAGCTGACAGAGTCGAGGGCCAGCGTGGCGCCGAGCTGCCCCTCCATCCAGCCCAGCGCCTCGGCTAACGCGCATTCCAGCAGCAGTGCCGACAGTGCCGGGTCCGGCCCGGCGCCGGGCAGTCCGGCCGCCGCGAGCAGGCCGGGCGGCACCATCAGGACGCATGCCTCGGCTCCGACCGAGAGGTCGATCCGCACGGCGTCCGGCGCCATCGCCGCGGCCGGCATTACCGAGACGCTAACCGCCGAGCCGCCCAGCGCCAGCGATGCCGGCCCGCGAGCAGCGGCGGCGTTCAGCAAGCGGGCGAGCGTGGGCTCGATCTCGGCCGGCGCGAACGGCATCGGCAGGTCGCGGCGATAGGCGGTCATGCGCCCACCCCCCGCGGTGCCCGCCGCGCCGCGCGGTCGGCGAGCTCGTCCTCCAGCTCACCCTCCTCCTGCGCCGCAGCGTCGTCGCGCCGGGCGGTCTCCACCCGTTCGAGTGTCTTGCGCCATTTCTGCGTCTCGCGCGCCCGGCGTGCATGGGCCGCGCGCGCCTCGGCCAGCATTTCCTCGGACTGGCGGACCGTCTCCGCTGCCTCCTCCGCTTCCCCCGCCAGCCGCACCGCGGTCTCGGCCAGGTGCTCGATCGCATGGCGCGCCGTCATGAGCCGCGAAGGCGCCTGCGGTCGCCCGAACAGGCCGGCGATCAGCGCCGCCTCCTGCCTGCGCCGCGCCGCCTCGTGCCGGTCGGCCGCGTCCAGCGCCGCCCGGTGCTCGTCCAGCGCGCCGTCCAGCCCGACCCGGGCGATGCGCACCTCGTGCAGCGCCTCGTCCTCGCGCGCGACCCGGCAGCGCAGCAGCGCGCGCAGTGGTGCGGGGTTCACCCGACGAGTTGCGTCATCCATCCCACGGTCTCGTCGAAGGGCGTGGTCTCGTCAGTGCCCTGGCGCAGGAAGGCGCGCAGGTCGCCGATTTTCTCCACTGCCTCGTCGGTCAGCTGATCGGCACCGGGCTTGTATTCGCCGACCTGGATCAGAAACTCGACCTCGGCGTGCCGCGCCATCAGCTCGCGGAACCGGCCCGCCAGGCGCTGGTGCGTCTTCGTGGTCACCGCATTCATCACGCGGCTGCGGCTCATCAGCACGTCGATCGCCGGGTAATGGTTCGCCGCCGCCAGTGTGCGCGAGAGGATGACGTGGCCGTCGAGGATGCCGCGCGTTTCCTCGGCGATCGGGTCGCCGGTGCCGTCGCCCTCCACCAGCACGGCGTAGAACGCGGTGATGGAGCCGCGCTCGCCCGGCCCCGCGCGCTCCATCAACTGCGGCAGCAGCGCGAACACGGAGGGCGGGAAGCCACGCCGGGTCGGTGGCTCGCCAGCGGACAGGCCAATTTCGCGCCCGGCGCGGGCGAGGCGGGTGACGTTGTCGACGAACAGCAGCACCTTCAGCCCCTGATCGCGGAACTCCTCGGCGATGCTGGTGGCGACCAGCGCGGCGCTCAGCCGCTCGGGTGCCGGCCGGTCGCTGGTGGCCACCACCACGACGGAGCGGGCGAGGCCCTGGGCGCCGAGGCTGTGCTCGACGAACTCGCGCACCTCGCGCCCGCGCTCGCCCACCAGCGCGATGACGCCCACGTCGGCTGCGGCGCCGCGCACGATCTGCGACACCAGCGTCGACTTGCCGCCGCCGGCCTCGCCGTAGATGCCGATGCGCTGGCCCTCGCCGACGGTCAGCAGCCCGTCCATCACGCGCAGTCCGAGCGGCATGAGGTGCGCGACCAGTTGGCGTGACAGCGCGGCCGGCGGCTCGCCATATAGCGGGCGCATCGGCCCCGGCCCGATCGGACCGCGCCCGTCGATCGGCCGGCCGAGCGCGTCCACCACGCGGCCGAGCAGACGCCGTCCGACCGGCGTCTCGCGCGAGGCGCCGGTCGGCCGTACGTCGGCACGACCGGAGACGCCGCGCAGGTTGCCGATCGGAGTCAGCAGCGCCTCGCGGCCGGCGAGTCCCACGACCTCGGCCAGCAGCACGAGGCCGGTCTCGTCGGTAATATGGCACAGCTCGCCCACCCGCACGCCGGGCGCGATGGCGCGGATGATCGTGCCGGTGGCGCCGGTGACGCGGCCGCGCAGGGGGCGGAGCGGGATGCCCGGCAACGTCGCGCGCAGCCGATCGAGGGAGGCGAGCGTCACGACGCGGCCCGCGCCAGGCCGTCGCGCAGCGCCGCGAGCTGCGCGTCGAGGCCCAGCTCGACGCTGCCGTACTCGCACTCGAACCGGCAGGCGCCGGCTTGGAGCGTGGCGTCAGGCTCTACTGTGATGGCGTCATGGCCCTGCAGCGCCGCCTGGGCGACGGCCTGGCACTCGGGGGAGACGCGGAGTTGGGCCGGGCCGCCGCGGTTGATCTCGGCGAGCGCGTGGCGGATCGCCTGGCACAGCAGGGCCTCGCGGTCGCCACGGCCCAGGATGCGGTCCAGCACAGCGCCGACGAGCTCTGGCAGGGCCGCCTCGATCTCGGCGAGCGCGGACTGCCGGCGCGCGCTGAGCTCGGCCAGCCGCGCCGCCATCTCGGCGCGGGCCTCGGCCAGGCCTTCGGCACGGCCCGCTTCGCGCTCCCGGGCACGCTGGGCGGCGGCGTGTTCGACCAGCGACGCGGCCTGCCCCTGGGCGTCGTCCACCAGCGCGCGCGCGTCGGTCCACAGGCCCAGCTCGGCCGCGCGCAAGATGACGGTTGCGGGGCGGCGGAGGGCGGTCATGCTCGACATACGTTCCGACGCCGATGTCCGCAGCCTCGCCCCTGCCGGGGCGACCCACCTTCCGTCATGCCCAGGCGGAGCAGCCTCAAGGTTCCGCATGTGCAGCATGTGGAATAGCTGAGAAGAGTTGGCCTGGGCATCCACGCGGTCAACGTTCGCCAAGCCGTGAAGTCGTTCGTCGAGGCTGCGGGCCTTCCTGAGAACGCTCGATGCGCCTGCACCGCGTGGATGACCGGGTCAAGCCCGGCCGTGACGCGTCCCAGACATGTCCTTGCCTCGCTAACCATCCTGCAGCGCCGCAGCTGTCATCAGGCGTAGCGCCGTCTCGGCGTCACACGCTGCCACAGCGGCCTCCGCCACGATACGGGGAAAGTTCGGCAGCGCGAGGCGGCGCGGGCCCGGCGGGAGGGCCGCGAGCCATGCAGCCAGACTGGTCTGCGCCGCCGCATCGATCCGCGCTGCCAACGCGGCGGCACTCACCCGCTCGGCCGCTGTGGCCGGCGCGCCGGCATAGGCCAACGCGAACCCGCGGGCGCGGGCGCCGATGATCCGCACCAGCGCCTCGACCTCGGCCGCCGCCATCACCAGGCGGACCGATCCGGCGTGCCACGCCGCCCCGGCCAGCAGCGCCACCATGTGCACGTGCGATGCGGGCAGCGCCGCGAGCCCGGCCAACGGGCTCGCGCCCACCGGCCCGTCCGGCCAGCCGAGCCGTTTCGCCACCAGGCCACGCAGCCGGGACTGGACACGTCCGCAGGCAAGCAGCGAGGTACGCTGCGGTTCGGTCAGGCCGGGCCAAGCGGCCTGCACCCAGTCCGGATGCATCACGCTGCCTGCTGCAGGATCGCGCGCGCGGGTTCGGCCGGCACGACGGCGCGGGCCGAACGCCGGCGGCGCAGCACCAGCAGCACGCCGCCGGCGAGCAGGACGCCGCCGCCGCCCACCGCGCCCAGCACCAGGCCGCCGGGCATCGCGGGCAGCGATGACGAGGCGGGCACGGCGACCGTCTCGGGCGCTGTCCGTTCGGCCACCGGCACCAGGATCACCGTCACCTTGTCATACGACAAGCCCTGGATGCTGTTGGCGACCAGCAGCTTGATCTGCGGCAGGATATCGTCGAGCTGCACGCGCGCGTTGTGGCGCAGGAACACGGCGGCGGCGGCGGGCTCCTCCTCCTGGCGCAGCGGGTCGTTGTGCGGCAGTACCACATGCACGCGCGCCGATAGCACGCCGTCGATCTCGCTCAGCGTGTGCGACAGCTCCTGGCTGAGCGCGTAGACGAAGCGCGCCCGCTCCTCGGTGGGCGAGGCGATCAGGCCCTGCTGGGCGAACACCTCGCCCATGGTGGCAAATTTCTGCCGCGGCAACTGGTTGGTGTGCAGCAGGTCGACCGCGTCGGCCAGCCGGTCCTTCTCGATGCGCACCGTGTTGGTGCCGTCCTTGACGACCATGCGTTCGGCGTCGATGCCATGGCGTATCAGCAGCGTCACCATCTCCATGGCCTCGGGCTCATTCAGCTTGCCGTACAGGTCGATCTTGCAGGCCGATAACAGCAGCAGCAGCGACAGTATCAGGGTGCGGAGCATCTCAGCCGCTCTGTGTCAGCAATGTTTTCGCGGTGCTAGTCGACGTGCTGGCGATGGAGCGGCCGAGATCGACTTCGACGACCAAGCCGAACAGCTTGGCTTGCCGGGCCATGCTGTCGTCGAAGATCGCGTCGTATTGTGCGCCGAGCCGGTCGAACTTCTCGTCCGCCGGATCGAGCTTGGGAGCGCCCTTGGGGCTGCTGGTGTTGCCCACCGGGGTGAGTAGCGCAGCGGGCCCGGACGGTAGGCCCGGCGTGCCGCGCACGGGCTTCGTGCCGAGCTTCTGCAGCTCCTGCATGCGGCCGCTGAAGCGTTCCAGCGAGTCCAGCAGCTGGTGTCCGAGGGAGTCGGTTCGCGTGGGCTGCAGCGCCTGGATCCGCGCCGGGTCGGCGGCGGGCGGGCTCGGCATGGCCGCCTGCTCCATTGCGTTTGTGAAATCTCCCGCCGGCTCGTGCATGGGGGGGGCGACCGCGCCGGCGGCCGCTCCGGTGACTGGGTCCAACGCCATCCAAATGGAACTCCCGCTCTCTCCGGGCGGGACCGTAGGCGCGGAACCCTGTCCGGAACCTTGCTTGAAGCTGACGAAATGCGCGCTTGACAGCAGTGCCCCGGCGGCGAATCTTCCGCTTATGCGCGGTGCGGTTCTCCGGCTTGCCTGGCTTGCTTGCGCCCTCGTGGCGGGAGCCGCGCCATCCGCCATGGCAGCGGAATTGGCGCTTGGCGATACACCTTACAGCTACACCGTCATCGACCAGGACCTGCGCTCCACGCTGCGGGAGTTCAGCGCGAATCTCGGCGTACGCGTGACGATAACCGACGCGGTGCAGGGCCGGATCCGTGGCCGCCTGCCGCCCCTTGCGCCGCGCGCGTTCCTTGACCGGGTGACGACGCTGTATGGGCTCGACTGGTTCTACGACGGCTATGTCGTCTCGGTCTCCGCGCAGTCGGAGGGTGCGACGCGGGTGCTGCCGACGCCGGGCCTGCCCTTCGCGGAGCTACGGCGCGGGCTGGAAGCGATGGGCGTGTGGGATGGCCGCTATGTCGTGCGGCCGCAGGGCGAGGGTGCCGAGATGGTCATGGTGGCCGGCCCGCCGCACTTCGTGCAGTTGGTGGAGCAGACGGCGGCGATGATGGTCGCGCAGGCCGCCGCAGCTCGCATGCCGCCGGCCGTTGCCATGCCGGCCGGAGCTCCTCCCCCGCCGCCCGCGCCATCGCGGGCGCCGAGCCTGACGGTGTTCCGCGCCGCGCAGGAGCAGAAGGTGACATTCGGCGGCCCGTGAGCTCGGGCGCCGTCAGCTTGCGATCAGGTTGTGGCTGTAACCATGCGCCAACGCCGCGTCATGGAGGGCTCACATGGTCGACCAGGTTTCTGCAACCCGTCCGATGGACGGCGTCTCCCCCACCCAGGGCAGCAATCCGCAAGCCGAGGCATCGGCCGACACGGCGTTCAACGCCATCATGTCGAAGCAGGGCTCCGCCGCAGCGCCGGGCGGCGCGGGGTCGGGCGCCCTGTCCGGCAGCTTGCTGGACGACATCAAGCAACTGTCGGCCGACCTCAAGGGCGGTGACACGGCGGCGGTCTCGAAAGACATCAGCAAGCTGCTGGCCGACCGGAAGGGGGGCAGTGATGGCGGCTCGCCGGCAGGGTCCACGGCTTCCCACGCCGCATCGTCCCCCGCCTCCGGCGACCCAGCGTCAACGGCACCCTCGTCGGCGTCCCCGGACGGCGGGTCGAAGGGTGGGATGGGCGACCTCATGAGCATGCTGGAGAAGCTGCTCAAGGATCTCAAGTCGGGCGACAAGTCGGCCGCGGACGCCGACCTCAAGCAACTGATGTCGATGCTGGGCGGCGGTGGCCAGGCGGGTGGTCCAGAGGCAGGCGGGGCATCCGGCGCTGGGCCGGGCGGGAGTGCTCCCAGCGGGGCTGCACCCAGTGGGGCCGCTCCAGGCAGGAGTGCGGCGGGCGGGAGCGCGTCGTCCGCATCACAGGGCACCCAGGCCAGTGGCCAGCCCGATATGGAAAATACTGTAAAGACGATCGTGCTGCTGCTGGAGGACCTCAAGAGCGGCAACACCCAAGGCGTGCAGAAAGATCTGCAGGGTCTATCCGAGATGCTGCAGAAGTCACCGCAACCTGCAACCGTCTGAATGGGCCACGGGAACAGCAGGGCCTTGCCGGGTGGTCTCCTAGGCCGTCTGCGTCCCGGTCTCGCCATGGAGCATGGCCTGCTCGGAAAGCAGATGCAGGCAGTAGCCGATACCGCGCACCGTTCGGATGCCGACCGAGGCGTCGGCGTCGGCAAGGCGGCGCCGGATGCGGCTCACGCCCACCTCGATCGAGTTGGGCGCGACTTCGTCGGACAGGCCATAGATATTGGCCTCGAGCTGCGCGCGGGGTGCCACCCTGTTGAAACGTCGCATCAACTGCTCCAGCAGGCTCACCTCCCGGCGCGGCACCCAGATGCGGGTCTGGCCCACCCATACCTCACGCGTGATAGGGTCGAGCCGGGTGTTGCCAGCAATAAGCGCGTCCTGTGTCACAAGCGGCGGCCGTCGCAGCACGGCGCGCAGCCGGGCCACCATCTCCCGCTCCGTAACAGGCAGGCGGATGCAGTCATCGGCGCCGGCCTCGAACGCGGCGATGCGCTCCTCGGTGTGGTCCCGGTAGGTGACGAACAGCACTGGCGCGGCTAGGCCCTGCCGGCGCTGCTGCCCCAGCCATGCAATCGAGGGACCATCGGGGAGGTTGGCGGAGAGGAGGATCGCGGCATATGGCACGCCGGGTATCGCCTCGGCTGCATCTGCCAGCGTATCGACGGCGTCCAGCACGGAACATGCGGCTTTGACAACCAGCATTCCATGAATCTTGAGTGACAAATCCGCTCCGATCGTCAGTATTCGCATTGAAATGCTCCTCAACATCAACAAGATGCCCGCCGCGAGATCAACCGTGATGCTTCAGTTGTGCATAGAATAAGATTTTGACTACGGTATAACTACGCGAGAACGAGTTTTGAATGTCTGGATAGCCGTCGCTACTTTCCGGATCCCAAAATCTTACGAGCTTATGTACACTGCTTCGATAGGGACTTCCATCAGAAATCTGATCGCGCTCGCGAGCGAATGCATCAGCACGACTGGGATCCCATATCCATGGCCATGCCAAGCCGCGTATTTCCGCGGTGGCCAGCGTCAAATGGACAGCTTCAGGTCAGGGTTGACGGTTATGCTACCGATATGACGAGAGCGGCCCGAGTCGCTCGTCCGACATGCTGTAGAATCGTTGGCGGAATGGGAAGGATGGGCCGTATTGCTGGGACAGCTATTATAGTGAGGACTAAATGAAACGAGCGTTCATCTCTAGCCTGGATGATCTAACGATCGCCCAACCGGAGCCGTGTTGCCTCGCACCGGCGGGCAGTCCATGAGGGCCCCCGGACTTCCCACGTACAACCCGTCGCCGAGCAGCGATCTCTCCAACGCCTCGCTGCGCCGGATCGAAGCGGAGCAGACGCAGGGGCTCCTTCCGGGCCAAGCGCCCGGCGCGGCGTTTCCGGCCTCACCGGGGCACCAGCCGGGGACTGCGCGGGTCAACCTGCCGAATGTCGCCGCCTCGGTGGACCAGATGCCGCAGGCGGACCGCGTGGCCTCCACGACGCTTGCCCAATCGGCGAAGGACCTGGTCCAGCAGACCCGGCAAGGCGCGGCGGTGGGCACACTCGCCGCCCAGGCGTCGGACCTGTACCAGAACCTGCAAGGCCGCACGCTGACGGCTGCTGACGCAACCGAGATCAAGGCCTCGCTTGACCAGGCCGGCGAGCGGCTGCACCGCGCGCCTTATGCGCAGGGTCAGGTGATCCCGCCCGAGCAGTCGGAGGCCGAGGGCCAGATCGCGCGCAGCCGGGACCTTGTCGATCTCGCCTTGCGCGCGCCGCGGTCCTAAGCCAACGCTCACCCGGTCGCTGGGATCAGACAGGATGGAGTGGGCTGAGGGGTACCCCGCAGGGTCCGACTACACGTTCGGCTACTACCGGCAGCTCAACCCGGTGTTCGCGCGCTTCGCGATGACCACCGCCGGGCTGGCCGCACCGCCGATGCGCACCGCCTGCGAGCTGGGGTTCGGCCACGGCGTGTCGGCCGCCATGCACCAAGCGGCCTCGGGCGCGGATTGGTGGGGCACCGACTTCATGCCCGGCCAGGCCGCCTACGCGCAGGCGCTCGCTGGCCCCGCGGCCCGGTTGGCGGAGCAGGGCTTCGCCGAGTTCTGCAACCGCACCGACCTGCCCGATTTCGACTTCGTCTGCGCCCATGGCATCTGGAGCTGGATCTCCGCCGAGAACCGGGCCATCCTCGTCGAATTCCTGCGCCGCAAGCTGCGACCCGGCGGCGTGTTCCACGTCAGCTACAACGCCGAGGCCGGGTGGGCCGGGCTGCGCCCATTCCGCCACCTGCTGCTGCGCCATACCGAGGTGATGTCCGCCGCCAGCACGAACCCGGTCGAGGCGATCCGCCAGGCCCTGCCGTTCATCGCCCGGGTGTTCGCCGCCCAGTCCATCTACGCCGCGCAGAACCCGGCTGCACCCGCCATGCGCGCCCGGATCGCCGCGGACGTGTCGGTCTATCACGCGCACGAATACCTCGGTCAGCACTGGAACCCGATGCATGTCGCCGACGTCGCGGCGGAACTGGCACCGGCCAAGCTCAGCTATAGCTGTTCCGGCCGCATCCTGGACCGCGTGGCGCCGCTGACGCTGCCGCCGGCGCAGCGGGCGCTGGTCGACGGCATCGCGGACCCGGTGCTGCGCGAGACGGTGTTCGACCTGATGGGCGCCACGAGGTTTCGGCGCGACTACTGGGTCAAGGGTCCGCGCACGCTCGGCCCGGCGGAACGCGCGGAGGCGCTGGCCGACCTGCGCGTCGTGCTGGTGGCGCCGCCGGGCGAGGTGGCCGAAATTCGGCCGCAGACCCACGCCGGCGAGGTCACCCTGCCGCTGCCGATGTTCACGCCCGTCCTCGATGCGGTGTCCGACCATCTTCCGCACCGGCTGAGCGACATCGCCGAGCAGCTCGCGCCCGGCGGCCTCGGCGCGCACGATGTGCTGCAGGCGGTGCTGGTGCTGTGCGACCTGGGCACGCTGCAGCCGGCGCACGACGACGACGCAGCAGTCGAGAGGGCCACCGCGCCCGTGGCGGCACTGAACGCCCGCATCCTGGCGCGGGCCCGGCATGGCGGCGAGCTGGGCCACCTGGCCAATCCGGCGACCGGCGGCGGCACCGAGGTGAGCCGCCTACAGCAACTGCTGCTGGCCGCCGAGCAGGGCGGCGCCGACGCGGCGGAGCAGGAGACGTTTGCGGCTGAGGAATTGTCCGAAGCGCCGGCGCAGGTGCGCCAGGCAGCGGCGCAGTTCCACGCGGGGCGCCGGGCCGTCCTGCGCATCCAAGGCGTGGCCTGATACCAGGTCAGATTGTCGTCAGACTGCGGGGCGACATTGGCTACGATTGGAGATTCCATGTTGTCCGTCGCACTCGACCCACCCGTGCCGAAGCTGGCGCCCGTGACATCCGGGGCGGCGGAGAAGGGATAACTCCGCCCTGGCCGCGGGCCTCACGGCCCAAGCGGCACGCCCACGGCATGACGACCTGGCACGCATCCGCGCCGCACCACACGGACCACGCGACCTGCCAGCTCGCCTGCGCCCTGACCACCTGAACCCAGGACCTAACGGCCACGCTGGTCAGCCTGCCTTCCAACATCGCACCACCGCCGCGGACCGACCCGGACGAGGCGCGGCGCCGGCAGGATGAGGCCCGGCGTGTCCTGGCCTGGACGGTGGTTGGCCATCACCGCACCAGCACGGTCGGCGCAGCCGCCGGCGGCGGGGCCGACGGGGCAAACGCGCGGTAGCGTGCCACCGGCAGCACAGCGCGATCGGGGTCCGGCGGCTCGACCGCCGCGTTGCCGAGCAAGTCCGCCGGGTCGGACGCATCCGCCGCCATGTTGGCGAGCGTCGCGCAGCCGAGGCCCGGCGTCGGGTCGTTGCGCCCGAACGTGGCCCCCGCGAGGTCGAGACCGGAGCACGGCGGAACGGTGGCGAGATAGCGCTCGGCTACGACCACGCCGGGCTCGGTGCCACGCCGGATCTTGCGTGGCCGCACGCCGGCGAGTTCCAGTCGGCGCACCAGGGCGTCGGCGCCCGGCGGTACGGCGAGGTGCAGTGCGTCCATTCGGCCTCCCACGAACTCGGAAAGCTGGGCCATCAGCGGCTGCGCACCCGCCGCCAGCGAGAGCCGGGTCTGCACCCGCACCACCGCGATCTCGGGTGGCGTGGGCGCCACCCCGCATCCGGCCAGCACCGCCAGCAGCATCGCCACCACCGCCCTCACTCCAGCACGAACCCGGCGTCCGCGCCGAGCCGCGCGCTGCCGATCTGGTCCAGCGCCGCCTGTCCCGCGGGCGCGCGGCTAAGCTGCCCACGCAGCAGTCGGTCGATATCAGACGGTGCGGACACCGCGTCGGTTGGCGAGCGCAACGCACCGGGCCCGGCAGCCGGCCGCACGATAGTAGGTGTGACGATGATCACCAGTTCGGTCTCGTTGCGCTGGAACTGCGTCGAGCGGAACAAGACGCCCAGCACCGGGATGTCGCCCAGGCCCGGGTAGCGCGACACCTGCGAGGTGACGTTGTTCTGTAGCAGGCCGCCGATGGCGAAGCTCTGGCCGGTGCCTAGCTCCACCGTCGTCTCGGCCCGGCGCACGCTCAGGCCCGGGATGGTGAACCCGTTGGTGACAATTGCGCCGGCGGCCGTGTCGGTGACGAGCGTGCTCACCTCGGGCGTCACGCGCATGCTGATCAGGTCGTCACTCAGCACGGTCGGCGTGAACTCAAGCCCCACGCCGAAGTTCTTGTACTCGACCGAGATCTGGTTCAGCCCCTGCGAGATCGGCACCGGGAACTGCCCGCCGGCCAGGAACTTTGCCGTCTCGCCCGAGGCCGCGATTAGCGTCGGCTCCGCCAGCACCTGCACCAGGCTTTCCGAGGCCAGCGCGTCGATCACGCCGGTGACGTTGGTGCGGCCTGAATTGTATTGCCCAAATAACGAACCAGTGGCCGCGCGCGCGACGCCCCCGGCCGCGTTCAGCACCGCCCGGCCGGTCAGCAGGCCGACGGCGAAGTTACCGCCGGCGCCGACCGCGTCCCAGTTGATCCCGAGCTGCTTGAGGGTGGAGCGCGACACCTCGGCCACGCGCACGCGCAGCCGCACCTGGATCGAGCCGCTGACCTGCAGGTTGTTGACGATCGCCTGGCCTTCAGGGAGGAAGCGCGCCGCGATTGCGCGCACCCGCTCGGCCACCCGGGGCGAGGGCACCGTGCCGCTCAGCACCGCGCCGGTCGGCGTGAAGGCGACGCGGACCGGGTAGTCGCCGATCTCGGTGCGCACCAGCTCGCGCAGGTCGGCGTCGCTGATGCCGACCACAACCTGCCAACTGCCAATCTGCCCGCCCTGCGCGTCGAGTGCGAACAGCGTCGTGCGGCCGGGTTTCTTGCCGATCAGGAAAGCCTGGCTCGGCGTCGGCATCGCGATGTCGGCGATTGTGGGGTCGGCCAGCAGCACGTTGGTCGGCGGCCGGGGCATGCGCACCATGCGGCCTTCAGAGGCGGACAGCCGGATCGTCGATGTCACGACCTGGGCCCAAGCCGGGCCGAGCGGCAGCACGCAACCCGCCACCAGCAGCAGGGCGAGCGAGGCTACACGCATCACCCGCCCGGCCTGGTTTTCAACCGGCTCCAGCATGTAGCCGATGCCGCGCATGGTGCGCACCGTAACCGTCGCCCCCGCCTGCGAGAGGTGGCGCCGCACACGGCTGATGCGGACCTCGATCGAGTTCGGCGATACGTCTTCCGATAGGCCATAGAGATTGCTCTCCAGCATCGCCCGTGGCACCACGCGGCCACCGCGCGACAGCAGGTGTTCCAGCAGGTCCATCTCGCGCCGCGGGATCGCGATCGGCTGGTCGGCGACCCACACCTGCCGCTCGGTCGTGTTCATGCGCACGTTGCCGTATTCCAGCATGGCGACGGCGAGCGCGGGCGGGCGGCGCAGCACCGCGCGCAGCCGGGCCAGCAACTCGCGCCCGGTGATGGCGCGCAGCACGCAGTCATCGGCACCAGCGTCGAGCACGCGGATGCGGTCGTCGATCTCGTCGCTCGGGGTCACGACGATGACGGGAGTGGTCAGCCCGCAGCTGCGCTGCCGGGCGAGCCAGGTGGCACCGCAGCCGTCGGACAGGCGCCGGGCCAGCAGGATGCCGGCGTAGCTCGAGAACGCGAGCGCCTCGTCCGCGTCGGCAAGGTTGGTGAACTGGTCGAAGTTGAAGCCGTTGGCCGTCAACGCGGCAAAGGCCTGCGCCTGGGCCATGTCGCTGCTGCGGATCACAAGCAGCCTCATGGTGCCTCTCTGTCCAGACCGCGCCGAATGCGGTCGAGTAGGGCCACATCGCGCTGCGCCTGCGCCGGGTCCTCGTCGCGCGCGGCCATGTCGGCGGCCTCCTGCTGGTGGCCATCGAGGGCGAGGGCCACGGCCAGGTTCTGCCGGTTGCGCGGGGTGGCGCTGGACGTCTGCGTAAGGTCGCCCAGCACCCGCACCGCCTCCGCCGCGTGCCCGCCGAGCGCAAGCGAGAGGCCGAGATTGTTGCGGGCGGCACGGTTGGTGGGCTCGCGCGACAACACAGCGCCGTAGCGGGCCTGCGCTTCAGCGTGATGGCCGAGCTGGTCGAGGGCGACGCCCGCGCCGTTCAACGCATCGGCGTTGGCAGGGTCGGCCTGCAGCGCCGCCTCGAACCCCTGCAATGCGGCTTCGAACCGCCGCTCCACCAGGTCCGCCTGCGCCGCGCCGATGATGGCGCGCTGGTCGCGTGGTTCGAACCTTGTAGCCTCGGCAAACGCGGTCCGCGCCTCCCCGGCCTGGCCCAGCCGGAGCAGCGAGCGGCCGAGGCCGATCTGCGGCTCGACCCAGTCCGGGCGGCTCGCGAGTGCGCTGCGGTAGAGCGCTACCGCGTTGGCCGAGTCGCCGTCGCGGTTGGCGGCCTCGGCCACGCGCTGCAGCGCGGCGGCCTGTTCGGCGCCGGTCCGCGGGGCGGACGGCAGACCATCGCCGCCGCCACACCCGGCGAGCGCGAATAGCACAAGAAGGGCAGCCCGGGCGCTCACGCCGCCTCCAACTGCGGGGAGGCCGCGGTCTCGATGCCGGCGGCGAGCCCGACCGAACCGATGGGCTGCACCGGGAAGTCCGGCGACAGCTCCTGGTAAGACAGCACGGCGATGTCGATGCCGTTCTTCACCAGCAACCCGCGCACGTAGCGACGCACGTCGAGTGAGGCGACCAGCACCGGGGTCGACCGCTCGGGCGCCGCGCCCAGGTGCTGGCGCACGGCAGAGACCAGCCGGTCCGACGTCTCGCCGTCGAGCGCGAGATAGACGCCGACCTGCGTCTCGCGCAGCGCATCGCGCACCGCCTGCTCCGCGTCCTGCTCCAGCACGATCGCCAGCAGCACCTTCTGTTCATTGGCGTATTGGTTGCAGATTTGGCGGCTCAGCGCCGTGCGGACATATTCCGTCAGCAGCAGCACGCGCGATTCCCGCTCGCCCCACTCCGCCAGCGCCTCCAGGATAAGGCGCATATTGCGCAGGCTGACGCCCTCCTCCAGAAGCCGGCGCAGCAACTCGGCGATCTTCTGCACTGGCAGCAGGCGCGCGACCTCACGCACCAGGTCGGCGTATTCGCGCTCCATCTGCGCCATCAGCGCCTTGGTCTCTTGGATGCCGACGAAGCCGGGGGCATGGCGACGCAGCACCTCGCGCACGCGAGTGGCAAGCACCTGCGCCGGGTCATTGAAGCCGATGCCGGCGCGCAGCAGCGCCGGGGCGTGGGCGGCGTCTACCCAATGCGTCGGTGCGCCACCGTTAGCCGCCCCTGCCTGGATTGGCAGGCCGAGTAGGTCGGCGTGCACCGGGTCGTCGCGCAGGAGCAGCAGGTCGAGCCGCAGCTCGCTGTGCTCCACGGGCACACGTTCGAGGTCGAGCGTGTAGGCGGTGTCGGCCAGGCCCTCGCCCGGCGCCACGCCCACCTCGGGCGGTAGGATGCCGAGCTCCTCGCCCACCTGATCGCGCACCAGGCGGACATACTGCGGCAACTGCACCTTGCCCACTGCCTCGAACAGCTTCGGCCCGAGCCGGACCAGCAGCGGCGAGGTGGGCATCACCGCGGGCACCGGCAGGGGTGCGACCGGTTGCGCCAGCAGGGCGACCGCGACCGGCTTCTGCCGCTCGACGCGACGCCGCAACACCTCGCGCGAGGCCGGGCTGAGCGAGGCGAAGATGAAGCCGCTGGCCAGCACCATGAACACCGGCTTCGGGAAGCCCGGCACGAAGATCATGCCCGTCAGCACCGCCGCCGTCAGCCCCAGCGCGCGCTTGTCCGCCGTGATCTGCCGCACGATGTCCTGACCGAGGTTGGTCTCGTGCTCGTCGCTCACCCGCGTGACGATGATGGCAGAGGTGATCGCCATGAAAAGTGCCGGGATCTGCCCGATCAGCGCATCGCCGATCGTCAGCAGCGAGTAGGTCTGCACCGCCTCGCCAATCGGCATGTGCCGCTGCATCGCGCCGATCGAGATACCGCCCACTAGGTTGATGACGATGATAATTAACCCGGCGATCGCGTCGCCCTTCACGAACTTCATCGCGCCGTCCATCGCGCCGTGGAGCTGGCTTTCCTTCTCCACCACGCGCCGCCGCCGCCGGGCCTCGGCCTGGTCGATGTCGCCGTTGCGCAGATCGGCGTCAATGCTCATCTGCTTGCCGGGCATTGCGTCGAGCGTGAAGCGCGCACCCACCTCGGCCACGCGCTCGGCACCCTTTGTCACCACCACGAACTGCACGATAGTGATGATCAGGAACACCACCATGCCGACCACGACATTGCCGGCGATGACGAATTCGCCGAACGTGAGGATGATCTCGCCCGCGTCCCCCTGCACCAGGATCAGCCGCGTGGTGGTGACGGCGAGCGAGAGGCGGAAGACGGTCGAGATCAGGATCACGCCCGGCAGCGAGGCGAAGTCGAGCGGCGTGCGCAGATAGAGCGCGACCATCAGCAGCAGCACCGAGATGCCGAGGTTGCAGCCGATCAACATGTCGACCACTTCGGTCGGCACCGGCAGGACCATCATGCAAACGGCGGCGATCAGGATGCCGGCGATCACCAGATCCTGACGGCCGGCGAGCTGCAGGCGGGGAAGAAGCTTCATCTTAGGCCAGCAGCTCGAGCGGCGCGGTGCCGGCTCGGTGCTCGACGAACACCTGGAAAATCGCCTGCGCCTCTGCCCGGCGGCCGAGACGGTGCAGCGCCCGGCTGCGCAGCAGCAGCAGGCCGGGCGAGTCGCCCTCGATCCGCTCCAGCCGGTCCAGCAAGTCGACCGCGCGCCCCGGGTCGTCGGTCTCGATGAGCGTGTGGGCGAGCATGCGCAGCAGCGCCGGGTCGGCGGGGGCAGCCTGCTCGACGACGTCCAGCAGGGCGAGCGCCCGGTGCTCCCGGCCGGCGGTAAGGTAGAGATAGGCAAGGCAGAGCAGCAGATCCCGCTGGTCGCGATCCATCGCGCTCAGCCCTCCACCAAGCTGTCCCGGCTGCGGCGCAACTGGTCGATGCCGCGCAGCTCCCGCCGCAGCGCCGCAACGCCGCCGCGCAGTCCGCGATCAGCCAGCAGGCGCTGCAGCAGCGCCCGGCGGCGGTCAAGCCGCAATACGCCGGGGTCGTTCAGCCGCGGCATGATGAAGGCGAACACGGACGCCGTCAGGCTGGTCGGATCGAGGCCCTCGGCCTTCACGCCCATCGTCTCGAGCGCATCCTCAAACAGTTCGAGCTCGACGCGGGTGACGTTGTCGATCGAGCGGGCGAGCAATTCGCGGGCTGCGGCGTCGAGCCGCAGCGACGGCACCCCGGACGAGGCCGGGATCTTGCCCACTCCGCTCAAAAAACCACCGTGACCTGCTGGTCGCCCCGGCGCAGATGGAGCTTTCCGGTGTCGATCCGCTCCAAGGTCCAACCGTTCGGCAACACGCTCCCCTCCAGATACTTCGCCCCGCCGATGACGATATTGGGGAAATTCCCTGTCCAGACGCTGTCAAGCGAGAGCGTAACGGGCCGGTCGGCGCGCGCCTGCACGGCGTTGCGGAGCGGCAGGCGGCCGCCGGTCGCGCGGTCGAACGTCTCGCGCACCGCCTGCCAGCGGGCGGCGTCGGCGGGCGGGATGGTGCCGGAGGCGACGACGAGGCTGCCCTGAGGCGCCACCTGGATGCCGGGCAGGCCGGCGGTGGCGAGCTGCCCCTGCAGCATGGAAGCGGCCGTGGCTGCGGTGGGCGCGGGGTACGGCCCGCGCGGGATTGCTTCGGCCTGGCGGGGCGGCGGCTCGGGCGTGGCCTGGGCTGCGGGCGCCTGGATGCCGATCATGGCGAGCACCTGCACCGACTGGGTGAATACCAGACCGGCCACGGCCAAGAAGACGGCAGTGGTGGTGGCCGGCCGGCGCCAGGCGGCGCGCCGGGGCGGCGGACCCTCACAGCTCATGTGCACGCCCGCGACACAGAAACGCGCGGGCAGTGCCGTGCGCACCGCCTCGCCCGCCGCCATCGGCCTAGCGTCGCCCAGCGTCACGCCGGCCTGCAGCGCGCGCAGCAGGACGTGGCCGCGCGCGATCTCAAGTTCGGCATGGACCGTTGCCATCCCGTCATCGGCCAGGACGAGGTCCGCCCCTTCCCCGCCCCCAATCCGCACCATCCCGGCCGAGACGCCCTGCGAGGCGCCCTGGTGCAGTCCGGACAACACGTTGATCGTCACCGTCGTCGGCGGGCGCTTCATTTCAGCCTCCTGAAACGAGTGCGGCGGCGCCATAAACCGGCGCCGCCTGACCGAAGGACGGGTGCAGCAGCACCCGCGCCGCCGGGATCACACCATTTCGGAGACAGACTTGGCGAGCGACAGCTTGGAACTCTGCTCGTTCTTGTTGTCGTTGTCTTGCGTGATCTTGGCGTAGAGGTCCGCCTGCTTCGACATCTCCTTGTTGAAGATATCGTCATATTTCTGCGAGATGCTGTCCTGGCCGCCGGTGACAGCGCTCTGCGCGCCCGAGGCGGTGCTCGCGGGCGGAGCCGAGGTGACGCCGTCGGGAGCGAAGGCGATGCGCTGGCGGGACTTGGTGAAGGCGCTCATGTCGGTATCCTTTCTGGGTTGGGTGGAGGGTTACTACTAGGCCACCGAGGCGATCGCGCCCTTGGGCGGCTGCCCCTGGATGGACTGGGCGATCACACCGATCACCTTGGCCAGTCCGTCCATCGCCGCATTTCCCTTGGGCGTGTTGGCCAGGTGTGGCTTCACCTGGCCAAGGATGCCCTCGAGCTGCTGAAGCAGCGAGATCAGCGCGACGTTCTGCCCCTGGCCGGCCTGAGACGTTGCCGGTTGGATGGCAGAAGATTGGGCCGCGGCAGGCGTGGCGGCGCTCTGCGGCGCCGGGGCAGACGGTGCCGCCGGGCTGCCGCGGAACATGTTCTGGATCATGCCAACCAGCTTGGCGATCGCATCCTGCAGCGTGCCCGGCGCGCCCGACTGGTTGCCCAGGTCGGAGAGCTGGTTGAGCGAATTGAGCACGTCGGTCCCAAGCTGTTTGGAGATCGGCGCGGCATTGCCATCGCTGGCAGGCGCCGCCGCCGGAGCCAAGGCGGGGGAAACGGCAGGTGCGGCCGTCGCCGGCGCGGCCGAGGATGCCGAGGGGGTACCGCCGAGCGCCTGGATGAGGTTGCTGATCGCCGAACCGACGAAGCTCGCCTTGTCGCCCGTGCTCGTCGCCGAGGCCTCGGAGGCGAGGTCGCGCGACACCTGCGTCATCGCCGGCGAAGATGCATCGGTCGAGGCGGCAGTGGCAGCCGGGGAGGCCGTTCCTGCCGAAGCCGCGGTGCCGGCGGACGGCGCGGCCGGGGCCTTCGGCATCAGCGCCGAGAGCGCCATCGTCACGTTCTGCGCCAGCGTCTGCATGCCGCCCGCGTCGATCCGGCCCGACTCCGCGCCGAGCTGCATCATCTGCAACTGGTCGGTGGCGGCATTGACGAACTGGTGCGCCGGCGCGTTCATCTGATTCAGCGGCGTAAAGTAGTCATACTGCATCTGCTGCCCGGCCCGCACTGCGTTGTTCACGTCGCGGGCGATCGTCGTGTTGGGCGCGTAGCTGTTCTGGCCGGACGACTGCATCTGCTTGGCGTCGTTCATGACCTGCGAATATAGGTCATTCAGCGTGGAGACATCCTTCTGCGCCATCTTCATGTCGGATGAGAGCGGTGCGGCCGCCGTGTCCGGGGGGGAACTGCCGACTGCGGGCATTTTCAGACTCCTTGGCTCGTTGTTGATCAAGAATGGGGTGGATCGGGAATGGGTGTCGTTCAGGGCACGCCGGTGTCGAGGTCGCTGGAGGCCGGGTCTTCCTGATTCGACCCGCTCTTCGCCTTCTCCGTCATTTGGCTGACCATGCTGCTCGGCGACACGTTGCCCGGCAGTTGCTGGCCGAACTGCTGGAAAGTGTTCAGCATCGACACCTGGAACTGCTGGTCGAGGTTCTTCTCCGCCAGCGCCTGCGGATCCTGCCCACCGCTCGGGGACGCACCGCTCACGCCACTTACTCCCGCCATGCTGACCTCCGTTGCGGCAGAGCCTGCAGCAACTGTCTGCCGGGCCTCGCGCTGAGGAGAGTTTTGCAGGATTAAGCTGTCGTTAACCTGTCCATCCGCCGATTGACGCGGGTGCTTGCGGACCAGCCGTCCACGTGGCTAAGCAGCGCCGGCACGGAGGGCGCACATGGACTGGTCTGACGGCTACCCCGTCCATGACGGACACCGGTTCCTCTATCACCGCACCACCGGCCCGGTGCATGCCGCCCACGTGCTGCGGCAGTCGGGCTTCGTGGTGCCACCGCTGCAGACCTGTTGCGAGCTGGGCTTTGGCCAGGGCGTCTCGCTCGCCGTGCACGCGGCGATGGGCGGCGAGTGGTGGGGGGCCGACGTGATGCCGGGCCAGGTCGCCGAGGCGCGCGACCTCGCGGGCGACGGCGTGCACCTGTCGGACGAGGGGTTTGCCGAATTCTGCGCCCGCGACGACCTGCCGGAGTTCGACTTCGTCTGCATCTACGGCGTCTGGAGCTGGATCTCGGTCGAGAACCGGCGCTGTGTGCTGGACTTCCTGCGCCGCAAGCTGCGCCCGGGCGGGGTGCTGCACGTCAGCTACAACACTGCGGCCGGGTGGGCGAGCGTGCTGCCGCTGCGCGACCTGCTGGTGCGCCATCTGGCCACGCTGGGCGTGCCGGCGCTGGGGCCGGTCGCGGCGGTCGATGCGGCGTTGCCGGAGCTGCAGGCGCTGCTGCGGGCCTCCGCCTATGCAGCGCAGAACCCGCTCGCGCCGCAGATCATGGACCGCATGGTCGAGGCCGGTGGCCGGCTGATCATGCACGAATATCTGGGCCAGCACTGGACGCTGTTCCACCATGCCGATGTCGCGGCCGAGATGGCGACGGCGAAGCTGGACTATGCGGCCCCGGCCTCGCGCCTGCCGATGCTGCCGTCGCTGTATCTCACGCCGGCGCAGGCGGAGATCCTGGCCGGCATCCCGGACCCGGGGTTCCGCGAGACGGTGCAGGAGATTTTGACCGGCGAGCGATACCGGCGCGACTACTGGATCAAGGGCGCCCGCCGGCTCCCACCGGATGCCGCCGCCCGCGATGCGGGCAAGCTGCGCTACGTGCTCGCGAGCCCGCCCGAGACGGTCGAGCTGCGGCCCGACCTGCCGCAGGGCCAGGCCACGGTGCCGAAGGCGCAGTTCGCCGGCGTGCTGGACGTGCTGGCCGACTACACGCCCCGCAGCCTCGACGAGATCCTCGCCGCTCATCACGGCCTCTCGGCGGCGGCGGCGTATCAGGCCCTGATGCTGCTGTGGGATTCGGGGGCGGTACATCCGGCGCAGGCGGCGCCGGGCCGCTCCGTCGCCGGATGTCGCGGGTTTAACGAGCGCGTGCTGGGCCGTGCTGCGAGAGATGGCCACATCGTGCATCTGGCCGACCCGGTAACGGGGGGCGCCCTGCCCTTCTCCCGGCCGCACCAACTCCTGCTGCTGGCCGAACGCGCCGGGCACGCCGGGTTCGCGGCGCAGGCGGCGTTCGTGCGCGACGCAACGGGAGTGGAGCTCGACCCCGCTGCGCACAACGCGTTCTTCCGGCTGCACCAGCCGATCCTGCGCGCCCATGACATGGTGTAACGCGCACTCCTTGTGGCGGACAGCCCGACGTCAGGTTTGCGTGCGATACCGGGGCAAAGGAGATCGTCATGGCATCCAACATCCAGGCTCCGGCCGGCGGCGCAGGCCCCTCGGCCGCCTTCGCCAGCCAGATCGACAAGCTCAAGTCCGACCCGAACGCGACGCCTGCCTACAAGCAGCAGCTCGACCAATGGATGCAGGCGCTCGGCAAGGCGGCGGGTGGTCCGGCCCCGGCCGCCGGGGCCCCTGCAGCTTCCGGCCCAGTACCTTCTAGCAAACCTCCAAGTGCCCCGGCGCCGGCGCCTGCCACATCGCCCGCGCCCGCTGCGAGCAAGCCGGACATGCCGTCCGGCAGTGCGCCAGGCCAGGTGCCGAAGGAATTGTGGTCCCTCGCCCCCGACATCAAGGCCGCCGCGTCTAAGAGCGGGTTGTCACAGAGCGAGATCTCTGCCGTTATCTGGGACGAATCGCGCGGCAAAACCGGCGCTGCCAGCACGAACGGCGGCAACGGCCAGACCGATGCCGGGCTGATGCAGATCAACCCGAGCACGTTCGGCGAGCTGCAGTCCAAGCACTCGGACCTGCAGGGCAAGTCGCTGGGCGATGCTTCGACCAACATCCTGGCCGGCTCCTATCTGCTGGCGGACTTCAAGCAGCAGTTTGGCCGGATGGACCTGGCGGAGCGCGCCTACAACTCGGGCGCTGGCAGTGTCGACCGCAGCAATGCCAACGTGACGACGACGGGACTGGGCGACCCGGCCTATATCCAGAAAGTCGGCCATATACGGGACTTGGTGGAGACGGGACAGGCGCTGCCGCCCTGACCCGGCCACGCCCCCGCGGGACGGGCAAGCCGCGCCTCGCCGAACCGAGAGGTTCGCCGGACATAGCGATGTAGGTGATGTCCGAGCACCAGACCTGGTTGGGCCGCACGATCGCAAGGTCCCGCAGCAGGTAGGGATAGACCCGGTGCTCCGGATGCGGGGCGCTGGTGTTTGGCTTCTGATAGATCGCGGCCAGGCCCATCCGGCGCATCAGCCGGACCACCCGGGCGCGGCCGACCCGGTGCCCCAGCCGGCGCAGGTGGCGCACCATCTGCCGCGAGCCGTAATACGGGCACTCCAGGAACGCCTCGTCGATCCCGCTGGAAGCCCTTGCTTCCGGCAGACGCATCAGCGCCAGCGTCGCCGCGCTCTCGCCTGTCGGCCGGTAGCAGTGGCCCGAGCGGCTGATCCCGAGCAGCGCGCATTGCCGCACGACCGAGAGCCGCGCATGCGACGCCTCGACCATCCCGCGCCTCCGCTCCACGCTCATCGGCCGGAGGCTCTCGCCAAAAAATCCCGCTCCACCACCAACTGGCCGATCTTGGCATGCAGCCGGGTCAGCTCCGCCTCCCCGGTCGCCTGCACCCCCTCCGCCTTGCCGGAGAACGTCAAAACCAATCCCTCGATCGCCTGCCGCCTCCAGGCCGCGGTCATCGTCTGGTGGATGCCGTGCTTGGCCGACAGCTCCGCCAGCGTCTGCTCGCCCCGGACCGCATCCAAAGCCACCTTGGCCTTGAACTCAGACCCGTAGCGCTTGCGTGTCACTTTGCCCATCTCGTCCCGTCTCTCGCTCAAGCAGGACCAGCTTATCACCCTGTCCGAAATCCCGGGGCCACCTCAGCCCGACGCCTTTGTTGATGACGAAGATGAATTCCTTTGCGCCGCTGAGGGGCTGGCCGCGGCTGATGGATGCGATGAGGCTCAAGCTGTCCGCGTCAGGCGTCCTTACTCGTCCATCCTGTGGACGAACGTCGCGCTCATGCCGTCGGGCGATACGTAGTCCGGCTGGATACTGCCCGGCGTGCCGTGCGGAACCTCCCTACCGCTCTTGTAGCTCGGAGACGACACCGGAGGTGGCGGCTCGGCGAGCCAGAACGGCGGGCCTTCTAGCGCATCGTATTCGGCCAGCGGCCGCTTATCCTCGCGATCAAGGCTGGCGAAATCCGCGCGAGAAAGCTTTAGGGGCGCTGCCCACGGCTCACCCTTACGGCAGTAGTAAAGTACTGACTCGCCGCAATCGTTGATACGGCGGAAGAACTCGGACCAGACTTCGGCGAGGGACGCGTCGGGCGACTGGAAGGTTGGCTCGTCCGTGTCCACACCTAATGCAGCCCAGTCCACGTCACGGCTATGAATGGCCTCGAAGCGGCGCAGGACATGCTTCAGTGCCGTTAGTGCAGGCTCGACCTCCTCGTTACGAAGATAGCGCTTGTAGAGCCGGTCCAGAAGCAGGCCCTGATCTAGCGTATCCGCTCCGAATTTCCGGATGCAGTCGAAAAGGGCGAGTAACTTGGCAGCGGACCCAAGGTGCTTGACATTACCTCCTCCCTGGATGGCGACGACATTGGGGTTCGACAGACTCATTCTACTAGGGCCTTTCGAAGAATTTGATCTGTGCTTTCGGGATATTACCTAGGCTCTTCTGCTCAATGTTGGTCCGAATAGCATCCTGCTTCTCGACTGTCACGGTCTGCCCAGTGATGTCGATTGAGACATTCTGCGTCGCCCCAACGGGGAGGTTGGCAGCGCGTGCGATGGACTGGCTAGCGATGCTCGCGACCAGACCGCTGCTATTGGTGGCGAGATTGTAGTTCTTGACCTCGTAGGTGACGCTCCCGTCCGCCGACGCGAAGTCCGGCCGGACGCTGCCGGCCGTGCCGTAGGGCACCGGCTTACGGCTCAGGTAGCTTTGCTGAGCGGTATAACCGTCGCCAAGGCCCGAGCCGATGTGATCCTCGGATTGCTGCGCCGGCGTCGGCAACCCGTTGCTGCGCGCTTCCAGGATAGTAGGGCCTGCAGGGCCGGAGGCGGTGAAGCCCTCCTGCGTGTCTCCGAGGTTGACGGCGGGCTGCGGCGCTGCCGTACTATTGGGAACCAGCGACGGATCGGCGGGCGGCGTGACCAGGACCAGCGGCTTGCCGGCGTTGGGGTCGATGTCGAACCCGGGCAGTTGGCCCGCCACCGCCACCGCCACCGCCGGCGGTGGCGCCAGGGGCGGGCTGCCGGCGAGCGGGCCGGCCAGGGCCGGGTCGAGCGCGGTCATCGGGGCGATGCCGCCTAGGCGCACCGGTGCGCCGGCCAGGCTGCCGCCGGGCGCGCTTGTGGCGGGCAGCGACGCCTGGGATGGCGCGGCGCTTGCGGTCCCGCCCGCCACCAGGCTTGCCACGGCTTGGGGATCGAGCAGCGGCGCGCCGTTCTGCAGCTGGCCGAGCACCCGGCCGCCCAGGGTCCGGAGAGTGTTGTCCGCGTCAGGGAACAGCTGCTGGCTGGCACGCCGGCCGCTTGAGGGGTCTGTCCAGCCCAGCGTGTAAGTCCTCTGGTCCTGGGCATGCGTCACGCTCACGCCGGGGATCGCCGTGTCGGTCGTCTGCGGGGGCGGCATGGCGGGGAACGGCGTCATGCCCAGCAGGAACCCGCCGCCGGCCGCCGCGGCCGTTGCCGCCGCGCCCGCTTCCGGCAGCACCGCCAGCGCACGGGAGCCAAGCCGGGCGGCGCCGTCGGCCACGCTATCGAGCAGGCCGCCTGCCGCGCCGCTGCCCATCGGGATCGCGGCAGCCGTCCCCAGGGCCGCTGCGCCCAAGGCGGGCAGGGCAGGCGCCCCGGCCGGGCCTACGTCGTCCTGCGGCACAGGCTGCGGACGGGGCGGCTCGACCCCGGCGGGTCCGGCCGCAGGTGCCGGCATTATCGGGATAGGTCCGGCCGCCGCAAGGTCCAGCCGGCCGAGCCGCACCGTCGTGCCGCCCGCATCCGGCGGCGCCGCAAGCGGCACCGGGTCCGGCCCCTGGCCTGCGCGCACGTAGGGCGGGGCAGCAAGCGGGACGGTGCCGCCAGCGGAGGTCCCCAACCTGCCTGCCCCGCCCTCGGGCGGCACCGGCGGCACCGGCAGCGGCTTGCCGTCGAGGCCGTAGCCGTCCACCGGCGGCAGGTCGTCCTGCTTGACCGGCGCCAGCGGCGCGGTCCCCGTCGGCTGCGCCGGCTGCGCGCCATCGCCCGGCGGCATCGCCACCCCCGGCACCGGCGGCTTGTCCAGGTCCAGCGCATGCGCGGTCTGCGACAGCAACAGCCCCAGGCTCGCCAGCAGGCCGCCTTGCAGGTCCCCGCGCGCAAACGCATCGGCGCTGCCGGCCCCCACCGCGGCAATGCCCGCGCCCTTGGCAACCGTCAGCGCGAAATCCCGTGCCGCCCCGCTCAAGCTCAAGCTGTCCGTCGCCACCAGCCCGCCCGCGACGGCGGCCACGGACTGCAGCACCCCGGCCGCGATGCCCAGCGGGTTGCCCGACGCCACGCCCTGCGCCACCCCGGACAGCCCGCCCACCAGCGCCGTGCCCGCCAGCACCTGCTCGCCCAGCGACGTCGCCCCCGCCGCCGTCAGGCCCAACGAGGACGCGACCTGCGTCGCCAGCCCGCCCGTGACCGTCGTGCTGCCCGCCGCCGCCGCCGCACCCTCGGCGGACCCCAGCGCGCCCAGCCCGGACAGCCCAGCACCCGCGGCGGCGCCCAACTGCAGCACGCCGCCCAGGATATTGCCCTCGGCAAAGCTCTTGGCCGCATGCGCCACGTCCCATGCCACCGCCAGCGGCGCCGTGACCGGGAACACGACGCCAACCACGTTAACCACGACGCCCACGACCTGCTCGACGATGGCGCCGACGTCCTCCTTGCCCTTGCTGTGGTCCTTGAAGGTCCGGAACGGGTCGGCGGTGTTCGGGTCCACCGTGATGTCGTGCTTCGTGCCCTTGTGCATGAAGCGCTCGGTCAGCTTCGTCCGCTGCCCCTCGGGCTGGGCGGCGATCTTCACGCTGACGTCGGCAGCCGTCTCCAGCGTCTGCACCAGGTTCCAGTTGCCCGCCGCCGCAGCACCCCGCGCCGCGTCCACGAACTGCTGCGCCACCCCCAGCATCCGGTCGGCGCGATGCTCCGCCGGCAGCCCGGCCAGCGCCACGTCCACCCGCGCCTGCGCCTCGTCCAGCACCGCCAGCAACTGGTTGCCCGCTGCCCGCGCCTGTGCCGCATCGGCCACCTGCGCCTGCGCGTCGGCCACCAGCTGCGTGCGCCGGGGGTCGAGGTCCACCTTGGCCACGCCGAAGCCGGCCAGCCCGGACCGGTCGGCGGCGTCGCCGGTCACCGTCACGTCGGCCGCCCAGCCGCCGCCCACGTCCACCCGCCGGGTGAGCGCGTGGCGCTCCCCGGGCGGCATCGCCTGTATCTGCATCGCAAGTTGCGCGCCGACGCTGTGCAGGTAGGCGTCCTCGGCGTGTCCCGCGGCGCCGTCCGCCTGCGCGAGCGCCTGCAGGTTGGCCGCGGCCTGGATGTCGGCCTGGCCGATCTGCTTCAGCCAGTCCACCGCCAGGCCGTAGGTCTTGAACACCGCAGGCGTCGCCTGGCCCAGCCGCACCGCCATGGACAGCGCATAGGCCGCAAGCTCCATGCCGTTGCGGAAGCGCGTGGTCTGCCCGTCAGGGGTGGTGACGGCCGGCGTCAGCCCGCCGTTCAGGGTGATGTCCGCGCTCAGCTCCGCAACCAGGGTGCGGGCGTCCACCGCCTTCAGGGCGCCGTTGGCCAGCCCCACCGTGAACGCCGCCCCGGCCGGCGCGGGCGCCGCCTTGGCGGCCTGGAAGCCCTCAACCTCGCTGGCCTCGGCGCGGCGGCCCAGGTTCGGCACATACACCGCCTGCACCTGCGCCACCGCCTCAGCGCTGCGGCCAATGTCGGCCCGCACGTCGCTGACCGCCCGCCCCGACGCAAGCTGGTCCTGCCAGAACCGGACCCCCGCCGGCTCCGCCGCACGGCCCAGCAGGGACTGGTAGAACACGCCGATGTCGCGCGCCGCCTCGTCGGAGTGGCCGATCCCTGAGCGTATCCCGTCCAGGGACTCGCCACCGGCCAGCCCCCCCAGCTTGGCGGCCAGGCCGTCCGCATCGGCGTCGCGCCCCAGCTCCTGCCGATACAGCCGGCTGACCACGCCCCTCGCTTCGTCGGACTGCGCCATGCCGGCCCGCAGCGCGTCCAGCGAGGCGCCGTTCTCCAGCGCGCCGGCATAGTACGCCAGGCCGCCGGCGTCCGCCTTCCGGCCCAGCACCTGCCGGAACAGCGCGCCGGCCTGCTGCTCCGCCTCGGCGTCGGACAGGCGAAGCAGCTCCGGAGCAGGAAGCCCCCGCATCACGACCATCAGCCCACCTTCACCTCCGCCAGCACGGCACGCGCCGGCACACGCAAGCTAGGCCGCAAACCTGTCGTCCACCTGACGCCTTTCACTCCGATGTGACCATCCCCCACCATAATGGGGGATGGTCAGGCTGCCGTTCCGCCACCAGCTTCACCCGCCATAGCAGCTTTGACACAGCTCACCCTCGCCCCATGAGCCCGAACCCTAACCCAATCGTCTCAGCACCCCAGAACTCTGCATGCTCTCGAACACGACCCCAAGCGCGCCGATCATGAGTGCGGACCGGACGAGGTGGTTTGCCGCAGCGCGTGTTGAGATGGCAGCTGCAGTCGTTAAAGCGGGCGCTCCTGGCCGGGTTAACGACTACATGCGCGAAGGCGAACGAGCCGTCCACCTTCGTAGGGCCGCAATGCGGAATGTTTCGTTGAACCGGCGGGCAGCAGCATGGCGCTCCTAACCCGCTGTTCAGTTCGAGTAGCTAACTAGTCGACGATGCCTGTTCATGCTTGGTCGCAAGCTTGGCCATCTTCTCGCCCATCTGGCTGGTCATCTCGTCGGCGCCGTAGATGTCGGAGACGATGCCTTTCAGCTTCGTCACGTGGTCCTTCATGCCGAGCGCCTGGGCGATCGCCGCCGCCGATCCGAAACCAGTGATCCCGTAGTGGCACATGCGCTGGTACTGCCCGATGATGACGATATCCTTGAGCTCGCCATCCTCAGGAGCTTCCGTCACGCCATGCTTCAGCGCTTCGCGGCAGAGGCCTTCCATGCCCTTGCAGTGCTCCTTCTCGACCTCGGCACCCGCATCAGACAGCAAGCCCCTCAGCGTTTCGTTGTGCTTCGCGATACCAGCCAGGGATTCGGTGAAGTGGGTCTTGAGCTTGGGGTCGTACACACCCTCCTTCAGCGTCGTGAGCGCCTTGACCATTTGATCGTTTGCTGACCAGAGGTCCTTGATCTCGTCCGTGTAGACTTCCTTGAGGCTGGTCGGTGTCGACATTGCTTCTATCCTTATTCACTCCAAAAGATGAACGCAGGGCGATTTCAAAAGACGCTAAGAGATCTACGACATGCCTAAAATAGGAAGTGCACAATGTTGATTCCCGGACAGATTGGGACCGGGTAGCATCACGCGCATGTCGCGGAGCCGAGTTCGCGATGATCTTGGCTCCCGGCGTGAGGCTCGGCGCAGCATATGCCCTTATGGCGATAATGCGCCCCTTGGACCTTGACAGAACGCGTCCGAGATCGCGCTAAACTTGGCCTGACTTCGCCGAGGTTCGGGCCGCTCCGCTACGCTGCAGGGGCCTGGTCAGGCGTCGGGGTCACCTCCTTGCAGTAGCGCAGAACGCGGGCCACGGACGGCCGCGACCAATGGTCGCTGCCCTGGGGCGCCGGCAGCCGTGCCGCCTGCAGCGCCTGGGCGTAGTCGCCCAGCGAAAGGGCGCCCTCGGCACGCGCCTTCTCGATCACTGGCCCGTATGCCGCGACCGCACGGGCCTGCGCCGCAGCGGCCCGGGTTCTGCCTCCAGGCGTGGCCGGCACCGGCACTGGCGCCAGGGTGCCGGTCGCCGGCAGGCGCGGGTTGCCCAGCCGCGTACCGCGCACCTTGGCCGCGGCGAGCGCCGCCTTGGTCCGTTGCGAGATCATCTCGCGCTCGTGCTCGGCGACGGCCGCGAGCACATGCACCGTCAGCCGGTTCACGCTGGGCATGTCGGCGGCGACGAAGTCCACGCCGCCTTCCATCAGGTTGGAGATGAACGCGACGCTGCGCGCCAGCCGGTCGAGCTTGGCGATCAGCAAGGTTGCGCGCTTGGTGCGGCACATGGCCAGCGCAGCAGCAAGACCGACCCGGTCAGCCTTGCGCCCGCTCTCCACGTCTTGGAACTCGGCGATCACCTCAGCGCCGACGGATCGCGCGTGCAGCTCGACGGCGGCGCGCTGGGCATCCAGCCCAAGCCCGGACTGCCCCTGCTTGTCGGTGCTGACGCGGTAGTAGGCCACGAAGGCCCGTGCGGCGGCTACGATAGGACCACGCTCCCAGTCTGGACTACAATCCCAACCCTACCCCGCCTGCCCTCGTTGGTCCACCCGTTACAAACGTCCGTTTGTAACGTCGGGGGGCACTGTGGAGGAGAACCGGGATAGTTAAAGGCGAGTGAAAGAGCACCAGTAGAGGAGACCGTGTTACCTTCACATGATATCCGACTTGATCCGGTTCGGATTGAGGCATCTTGACCAATCTGCGTCGGATGGTGATGATCTCGTCATAATGCCGGGATCAGGCCACTCTGACCAGCCTTGCATGCATCGCTTGCAACCGGAGCACTGGATGTCCGAACGTGATGCCTTCACCTTGAGGCTTAAGCCGGATCTCCTGCGATTTGTGAGGGACGCAGCTGAGGACCAGAACCGCTCCGTGCCAAACTACGTGGAAACGGTACTTCTTGCGGAGAAGAGGCGGCAGGATGCAAAGGTTGCTCGCCCGTCCGACAGCGATTGAACAACATCATTGGGCGTCTCAGGTTAGCGTGTTGCTGAGGTAGACGACAACAAGACAGTTCAGGTTGGTTCTACAACGGGTCACCCTCAACGATGAGGTTTGTCGCTCGCCCACGGCTCAACTGCAAACAGGCGGCGAACCTCTCGCAGCCCCTCTGCGACACTCTGAGGAACGCCAGAACAAGGCGTGACGATCCGATAGAGGGGTTCGCCACCACCCGGCTTTGCAATCGTCACGGTGCATGGTCGGTCGTCTGAGTAGCGAATTGCGATCTCGACATCCATACGCTGCTTCCGAGGCCGTACGGCGCTTCGATGATCCTCGAAGAATGCCGCCGCTGCTGTTCGGGTGGTGGTCGAGTAGCTAGGCCATTCGGCTTCGCCCTCACAGATCCGGGCATGCGGCTTTCCCGCACCCGGCTCTTCCCGAGGGTAACCCGTGTCATGCCATGCTCATCGTCCAGGG
>JAABUU010001582.1_pt1 | contig 37301 bp, 32 predicted proteins | sample 5559301 | NCBI WGS metagenome assembly JAABUU01 (sample SAMN10711884, study PRJNA513360) | rock metagenome | isolation source: Antarctica rocks | place: Antarctica: Victoria Land, Richard Nunatak white
GTATTCGCAACTCATCGCGCGTACGGGGCTGCAACTCGTCCGAACGAGCACGAAGCCAATCGGCCCCGGCCCTGCACGCTTCCTGACCATAAACGTGAGCGGCATCGCACCAGGGCAGGTCTCGAAGATTATGAGCGGCGCGGTGCTCCCCCTAATCAATCAAGGCGCGACAGTCACACTTCGCATTATCATCGACGCGGACGCGCCCAACGGCGTTGATTCCACTGTCCTTAACCTGACGATCAAGGAAACGTTCAATCAACTCGGTCTCACGCCGACGTATGAGCAGCAATGATTGTTCTTGACCCAATCCGTGATCCTCGGTCACGCCGTGACGCCTTTGGTTGGCCGCACGAGCTCGGCACCGATCAGATAGGGGAGCGATTGTTGGCACCTAACGCGGCGCGCGACGCTGAATCGGTCGGTATCGAATGATAAAAGAGTGGCTGCCCTGCTGTGAACGGTCGTTGCTCGGTCGCTCGCTGAATCGCGAAGAGGTGCGCGAAGTCACGCACATGGCACGGCGGATTGCGGCGATCCTGCTGCTCGCACCTGTGTTGAACACGACTTATAAGAACGCATTCAAAGACGAACGTAAATTGCATGTCTGTACACCTTGAGTATTATAGCGTATACGCTATACTGGAATTTGTGAGGTGTCGGTCATTCCTAACAACCGTGAGGTGAATGAAGATGTTGGCCTTTACCCGCGCGCTCAGTATAAGGAGCGGCGGCATAAGGACTTTAAGGATGGACTAAAGCGACTTGGAACACAGGCCCAAGTTCGTTCACTGGCGGGCCTTGCCCGTTTCATGCGCGAATGGATGGCCGGAGTCCCAGACGCAGAGTTGGGACGCGATCATAAGTGGAGGTATCGAGGTCTGAAGGGCAAAGTAGCGAAAAGCTATAAAATCAAAGAGATGGAACCAACTCGTGGAGTTCGAGCAACCCTATTCCTATGCCATGACGCTCCTCCCGAAATGTGGTTTCTCGACATAATGGATAAAAAAGACTTCGATGATTCAGCGATCGCGCGTGCTGTAGGGCGAGCACAAGTTGTGGTCCATGAGCGGGCAAGGAGGGAATCGTGACAGTCAACGGCGGGACAATCAGTGACCTGATCCAAGAGACCTTGTCTGAAAATGCCGACGGTGCCAAAGAATACTTGACAGAAAGTTGGCTTGCAGAAGCGACCGGTATCTTGCGCGACGCTCGCAGGAAGGCAGGACTGACGCAGATTGAAGTAGCAGAGCGTTTGGCTACAACGCAGTCTTCTATTGCCCGCTTAGAGAACGACGAGAGTGGCGGCGTAACTTTGCGACGATACATCAACTATCTTCTCGCATGTGGGCGCTTCCCGCTCGATGTTGAGACGGAACCATTGGAGCGTGTGCGCGAATACGCGATTACGCATCCTTTACAGGCTCGCCACGCTGCACCATTTCGTCATTGGTGTTTTGAGGCCAGTCTTGACGAGAAAGTGAAGGAATCAGTTGCCGTTTCGTATCAGCGAATACAACTGACGCCAGACCTGGTCAATTGCTATAGCATCACGAGCGCCGTACCACCTGCCGGTTGGTCCGTCAGCAACGTATGGCCGACACAGCAAGAAATAGCCTGGTATCGCCCTTTGGTGTCTTCAGCGATTACTACTACATCGCAGGCAGCGACAGTTGCCAATCCGTCGGATGAAGACGCGAGGGCTACCGAAGTTCCTCTCCAAATCGCGGGGCGGTATGCAGCATGACTACCGGTGAAGACATTCAAATGTTTACAGCGCGGCGCGCGTATGAATTCAGACAGGATGAACTTCGTCTGACCCTCATTACTTTGGAGCAGGTACGTGGCGTGCTAAAGCGCGTCTTTAATTTCGAGGTGGTAGCCATTGGGAACCCCTTGCCGACGTTTGGTGTCGTAGCAAACTCGATTCCTCCAGGTCTTGCCTGCGACTTTGGTTCCATTCCGTTCCCTGAAGGCAGGATTACACCGATTCGATTTGTCCATTTCGAGCCTCAGCGGCTAGTTATTGATGTCGCGGGATCATCGGACTCGATTGATGAGGTCTATAAACTCATTAGAGAAATACTCCGTGAAGTTCGTTCGCCCGATGGCGTCCCGGCACTTGGTGAGCCGATTAAAATTCGAGACTTCACGGCGCTGACTATGCGAATACCGATAGATCTTGATACAGTACTTAACCCGAAACTTGCTGACATTGCACGGCGTATTCTTGACCCACAAGAGCAAGCACGTAGCAGCACGCTCATTCCGCAACTCAGAATTTCGTTATCGCAACCCGATGGCATGTTTGCGCCAGAGGTTGGGAGCGAAAACGCGTCATATCAGTTCGAGCTGCGGATCGGGACGAACGTTGAGGACAGAGTTTTCTTAAGTGCGGCTCCCCTTGATTCCGAAACGCACAAAAAATATGTGCGCGAGATTGCGGTTTCGCTGTTATCACCTCGTAAAGACATTAAGAGGCGAAAAGCGGAATGATCTAAGCCGCCGAAGTAGTCATCAATCCTTTTTGCGGCGTCCGCCTCCGCCGCGTTTCCCGTGCATTGGGTGTTCCGGATCGTGGAATCCGGTGCGTTGCCCAAGGTGTTCCCGCCGATAGCGCTCCACCTCTGATGCTGTGACTGCATAAGATCGCCCGATCAGCGTCGCGCGAAGGACGCCCTTCTTCGCTTGCTGCGCCAACGTATGCGGACTAACGCCGATCCGCTCCCCGGCTTGTTTGAGTGACAGCACTTCCTCATCTCCAATCTGCATAAAGACATGGTACGGGATTCAGACGAATCTTCGCCACATCTATTGACAGAATAGACTATTCGTGCTATTCTGTCAATGTCAGATGGAAATGCCACTGACAACGAAACGCCCCGCCGGTGCGCTAACACCGACAGGGCAGCGAACAAAGGAATGGTGGTTCCAATGTCCACGACCAATGCTACCACGGCCCGCACGATCACCACGAAATCCGGCATGCTTTTGCCCGCGACGATTGACCAGCAGACCGACTTCAACCTTATCACCACGGCAATGGCTGTCTATTACAAGCGTTCCGGCTGCCTCGGCTCGTTCGCCACTGCCGTCGCTGTTGCCGATGCGATGCGCGATTCCTCGGCGGTCGTCGTGCTCTATGTCGGATTGGACGGCGGGCAGGATGCACGCGTGCTGTGGCCGAACAGCATCACCTTCACGAAAGAGAACAAGATCGTCTGCAAGGCGTATTGCACGTTGCGCCGCGAGTGGAAGACCTTCCGCATTGACCGGATGCTGACGTGCCACGAGTTGACGACGCCGGACGATGTGCAGGACGCGGCGTAACTATCGGCAAGCGCGGGGTCGTCACTGTGGCGGCCCCTACGTGTTAGGAAAACGGTGATGAATGGCACAATAGACAAGCGCACCGGCCCGCAAGGAACCGCGTATCGTGTACGGGTGGAATTGTCGCCCGATCCGATCACGGGCAAGCGGCGGTATCGCGCGGAGACGCACCGGACGAAGAAGGACGCGGAAAAGCGGCTGCGCGAATGGGTAACGGAGATCGAGCGCGGCACGGCGGTAGACAGCACGAAGATGACGATAGGTGAACTGGTGACGCAGTGGCTCGCGGTGCAACGCCCCCGCATCAAGCCGCGCACATGCGAGCATTACGAGTTCACCTTAAAGCGGCATGTCGCGGCGCACATCGGCACGACACTCGTGCAGAAGGTGCGCCCCATCACGATTGACGCGCTGTACGCACTTCTCCGAGACGAAGGGCTGAGCGACCACGCCGTCTACCGCGCACATCAGCGCCTCAGGCAGATTTTCGATTATGCCGTCAAGCGGTATATCGTCGCGGTAAACCCGATGCAGCATGTCGAGACACCCACGATGCATTCCGCACCGCCAACGGTCCTCACCGCGCCGCAGATTCAGCGCTTCCTCTCGTTCGCGCGGCACGACGCCCATAACCCGGTGTGGCTCCTGCTGTTGCAAACCGGACTGCGAAGGGGAGAGGCTTTGGGGGTTCGATGGCGTGACCTCGATTTGGAGCGCGGCAAACTCACGGTTCGTCAGTGCGTGGAATCGCTGAGAGGGTTGCCGCACATTCAGACCCCGAAGACGGCGGCGGCGATGCGGACGATTAGCCTGTTCCCTGAGAGCGTAAAGGCGCTCCACGACCTTCGCAAGCGGCACTTGCAGGCGCGGCTCGCCGCAACGGACTGGGAAGAAAACGACCTCGTATTCTGCACGAGCAACGGCAGGCCACTCGCGCCCACGAACGTGTTGCGGAGTCTGCGCGCCATTCAGGAAAAGGCGAACGCGGCAGCGAAGGCGGACGAAGCCGAGCTGCTCCCCCGCTTCGATATTCACGACTTGCGCCACTCGCACGCCTCACATCTCCTGCGGGAAGGATGGGACATCGTGCGTGTATCGCGGCGGCTCGGTCACGCGAATCCTGGTATTACCATGACGATCTACGCGCACGCAATCACCGACGTGCGCGACGACGACCTCATCACCCCGGCGGCATTCGCGTACACGGGGACGGATTGAGAGCGAGCGCGTCCAAATCGCGTCCAAATGAATACAAACATGAAAGCCGCCCAACGGCGGCTTCCTCTTTATCGCATTGGGATAGGCGAAACTGGTAGCGCGTACGGGATTCGAACCCGTGATCTCCACCTTGAGAGGGTGGCGTCCTAGGCCGCTAGACGAACGCGCCACGTCGCATCTCGCGAGGACAGAGTATAAAGCGTCGGGTGTCTGCTGTCAATTTGGGTTTCGATGTTCGGAGTTCGAGGTTCGCAGGAGATCATCGAACTCCGAACATCGAACTTCTCACTCTCGCTTCTCATCCGGCGGTTTCTCATCGGTAGGGTCAGTACGCCCGTGCAGGAAGTCGTTCATTGTGCGGCGGAAGCGGGAGCCCATACCCCGATCCGCCGCTGTGCCGGTGAGATTCGGACCGCCCCGCTCGGCAAGTTGGCGCTCCAGCCGCTCGGCGTAGGTGCTCGTCTGGAAGAGCGTCCGTTCCAGTTCATTGACGCGCTCCTGCAAATCGGCGGCGATGAAGCCGGGCACGCGCCCCCCCTTCGTCGGCTGTCGGCAGAAGGCGACGAGCGGCTGTGCGACGGTCTCCCAGGTGAACGATTGCCCCAGCGCATGCCCCCGCGCGGCGAGGAGCCGACGTTCGTACGGGTTGTCAATCAGGTTCGCCAATGTTACGGCGAGTGCGGCATCATCCCCTGGCGGCACGATCCGCCCCGCGTCATAGCTGCGCAGGAGATCCGCCATCGTGTCACCATCACTGGCGACGGGCACGATCCCCGCCCAGAGTGCGTCGAGGACCGGCGTGCGGAAGGCGAAACGCGCGTCGAGCGAGGGCCGCTGGAGGCTGATGCCCGCGTCCGCTTCCAGCAGATATTCTACTCGTTCAGCGTACGAGACGGGGCCATTGGGGAAGAAGACGTGCGTGCCCGTCAATCCCAATTCATCACTGCGCTGGCGGACGATGTCGCGTAGTGAGGGTGGCGCCGATCCGCCGCCCAACGTGGCGGGTGGCGGCGTGTCAAGCATCACGGTACGGATCGGGTAATCGCTGTCACGCAGCCGGGCCGTTGCGTGGACGAGCGCGAGCGGATCGAGGCCGGGCCAGAGGCCGCCACCCCAGAGTGCGACAAAGTCGTTCGGGCTGATGCCTGGCATGACACCCTTCAGCGCCTTCGCCTGCTTCGGTGGCGGCTGCGCGGAGATGCCGTACGGCACGACATCAATTAGCGCCCGGCCGTCCGGCGCGCGGCTGTAAATCGTTTCGGTCAGCCGCCCGATATGGGCGAGCGCGCCAAGCCAGAAAGCGCGCTGCGTTCCCGCCGGGCAGATGAAAAAGTCGCCCGCCGCAAGCAACCCGTTGATGGCGATGAGATCGCGCGCCAACCAACTCTGCTCGCCGGTCGGTTCCCGCGCGTGATGCGCTTCCAGATGCTCGACGATCCATGGGCGGCAAAGGTCTACGACGAGATACTTCGTCGCCATCTCCTCGGCGGGGAGTGCGGGGAGCGGGAGCGCCTGCGCGACGATCACGTCGTGCGCGCGGATCAGTTCACTCAGCGCCGCGTATCCCTCGCTCGCGGGCGGGATGGCGGCGATAAAGAAGCCGGGGCCATCCGACGGCACTGGCGCGGGTGCGGCGAGCGTGGTGCGGAACTCCCGCGCGAGCACGGTGGCGAGCTCCCACGCGCGCAGCGCCGTTTCACCCATAAGCAGGCCGACTGGTTCGTTGGTAATAATCAGGAGTCGCGGGATGGACGCGGTCATAGGAGTATCTCAGTTCGTCTGTCGCGGCGACGCCGTGTCGTGCGTCCGTTCCGTCGTATTCTCATGTGCGCAACACTACACGTTTTATGCCGCTCCGTCACGTTGTCGGCGCTGGCATCACGATCATACGCGCAAATGCGTGAAAAGTGGCTGGTGAAAAGACCTTTTTCGCCTTCGTTGTGCATGCAAATGGGAATGTGCCAGACTTCGATAGATCGTTTCGTACATGATGCACTTGTTGCGGGGGGCGGGTCAGATGATACTACACACGGGTTCGCGCCGATCATCGCGGCGATTAGGGAAAGAAGCATTCGCATGCCCGCATCGCGCATGCCCCGGTTCAGCATCATCATCCCACTTTTCAATCGTGTGCTCTTCACGACGATCTGCGTCCGTGCGCTACAGGCAGTCGCGGATCATTGGGACGAGACTGAAGTGATCCTCGTTGATAATGGCAGTCAGGACGGGACAGCGACATTTCTCGCGACGCTCGGTGCGCCGTTCCGTGTCATCAGCAACGAACGGAATATGGGCTTCGCGCATGCCTGCAACCACGGGGCCGCCGCCGCGCGGGGCGATTGCCTTGTCTTCCTCAATAACGATACCGTGCCGCAACCCGGCTGGCTCACCGCCCTCGCTGGGGCGATGGCCGGCCCGCGTGCTCCCGTTGTTGCGGGAGCACGGCTCCTCTTCCCGGACGATACCGTCCAGCACGCGGGGCTCGGCTTCAATGCCCGCCACGAGCCGGTCCAGTTTTCCTATGGCGAACGAGCGGACGGCGCGGCCAGCGAATCTCGGCCCGTGCCGGCGGTGACCGGCGCATGCCTGATGGTTGAGCGCACGCGGTTTCTCGCCTCAGGCGGGTTCGATGAGGGGTACGTAAACGGCTTCGAGGATCTCGATTTCTGCTGCCGGATGCGCGCGGAGGGCGGTGCCATCTGGTATGAAGCGGAGAGTGTGCTTTATCACTTCGAATCGGCCTCCGATGGCCGGTATCGTGCGGATGTCGCGAATTACGATCGCTTCCAGTCGCGCTGGGCGGGCTGGCTCAGTACCGACCCCCTCGCGCACGAACCCGCCGCCACGGTACAGATGCCCGTCCGTCTGACGCGCAGTTATGCTACAGGTGCGGACATGCGCCGCGAACTGGAGCGCGTCATTGCCGATGCAACGGCGTATCGGGCGGAGTTTGAGCGGCTGCGCGCGGCGCACGGTCAGCAGGCGGAGGAATTCGCACGGCAGGAGGAGTGGGCCCATTCGCTGGAGCAGGATGCCCAACGCATCCGGCATCGGAACCGACTCCAGCGGCTCGTCGGCACACTGCTCCACATGTAGGGACGAGATGAATGAACCGCGAAGGTGCGAAGAACACGAGGGGAAGAAGGAGGACAAAACGACGTTCGATTCTCTTTCCCTTTTTCGCGTCCTTCGCGCCTTCGCGGTTTAAAAATACATGGAGGGAGAGATCATGCGGATCGTGGTGACGGGGGCAAATGGACAGGTCGGGCGAGCGCTGCAAGGAGTGGCGGCGGAAGCCGGCACGGATGAAGTGATTCCGCTCACGTCAGCGGCGCTCGATGTGTCGGATGCGGGCGCGGTGCGCGATGCGCTCGTTCCACTCGTTCCCGATTGCATCATCCACGCGGCGGCCTACACGGATACGGATGCCTGCGAGGCGCAGCAGGAGCGCGCCTACAACGTCAACGCGCTCGGCACGGGCTACGTCGCGGCGGCGGCGGCGGCGATCGGTTGCCCGCTCATCGCGATCAGTACAAATTATGTCTTCGACGGAGAGCGCGATGCGCCGTACGACGAGTTCGACCTGCCGAACCCGCGTTCGGTCTACGCGCGCAGCAAATGGGCGGGGGAAGTTGCGGCTGAGCGATCAGGCGCCCATCTCCTCATCGTGCGGACAGCCATGATTTATGCCGAGGAAGGGCGGAATTTCATCCGCACGATGCTCACACTCGCGGAACGGGGTACGCCACTGCGCGTCGTTGCGGATCAGTGGGGGCAGCCAACCTACGCGACCGATCTGGCGCGCGGACTCTTCACTCTCGCCCGTCGCCCGCTGGCGGGTGTCTATCATCTGACAAATTCCGGCATGGCGTCATGGTATGAATGGGCCTGCGCGACGTTTCGCGTGGCGGGGCTGACGCCGGAGATTACCCCAATTCCCGCAGCGGAGTTCCCACGTCCCTGCGCGCCGCCCGCCAATGGCCTCCTCGTCAACCGGGCCGCCGCGCATCTTGGCATCACACTCCCACCCTGGCAAGACGGCTTGCATCGTTGCCTCGCCTCCATGGGACGGACGGTCCCATCCGACCACGCTGACGATCGGCGCGCGAAATAATATGCCGGACTTCGTGGGGAGAAAGTCCCGAAATCTCACCACATGGCGATTTCCCCCCAGTTGCATCCGCTCGATGTCTGGGGATAAACTGGCGACCGTATTCTTGCGTTATGTCAATGCGAGGAGATGTCGCGGATCGTTTGTCCGAAGAGACGAGGGGCTTATGAAGGTACACAACGGCGATACGAATGGGACGGCGGGGATACTCGCTGCGAGTTATCTCAGCCGCAAACCAGGGTTGATGACCAATGAACAGCGTGCGAGCCACCTATTCGACCAGCTGACCGATGAGCAACGACAGGCCGAAGATCTGCTGGTTTCCACGCGGTTCAATGACGCACCGGTGGATCCCGATCAGCCAGGGACCGTGCATTTCAGCAAAACGCACGCCGCCGATGCCGAAATTGATGCGGCTGGCGGTATTCATCTCGTCCCGATCCGCGCAAAAAATACGGAGTAGAGCGGGAAAGCAAGAACGACCGGGCATCTGCACGCGATGCCCGGTCGTTCTTCGGATCATTACCTTTTTCTAGAGTTCCTCCGCGAACCGGGGAGACATTTTCGCGAAGAAGAGCCAACCAAGGATCATGGTGAGGACGCACGAAAAAAGTGTGCGTGCCAGGAAACTGAGATCGAGCGGCGCGTTGTCGTAGAAAATCAACCGGTATTGTTGAACGATGGATGCCATCGGGTTCGCGATGTAGACGATCCGTGCCGTCGTCGGGAAGACATCCTTCATCGGATAGATAATCGGTGTCAGGAACCACCAAAGCGTCATGACGACATCGAGGAAGTTCCGGGTATCCTTGAAGAAGACATTCGTCGCGGCGGAGATAAAGGATATTCCCAATGCGAAACAGAATGCGGAGACGAGGACAATTGGGAAGAAGATGACCTGGCTCTTCAGCGGCGTGTGCGTTACCACCATGATGAGGAAAATACTCGGCATCGCGAACAGGAAGTTAATCATGTTCGTCATGACGACGGCGATCGGTAAGACCTCATGCGGGAAATGGACACGCGTGATAAGGTTGTCCGAGCCAGTGATAATACTCATGGATTCCAGGACGGAAGCCGCGAATGCATTCCACGCGACGATGCCGATAATGATGAAAAGAATGAACCGGTCCACCTGAGAATGGATGATTACCTTGAAAACGACTGTAAAGACGAGCGCATTCAAGAGTGGATTGAGTACCGTCCAGAGAAAACCGAAGACCGAGCGACGATAGCGCACCTTCAAGTTGCGTGCCGTGATCTCCCAGATCAGATCGCGCCGTTCAGCCAGCGCACGCAACCGCCAGATGTATCCACGCTCTCGTATGCTCGAATAAACGGGAGTCCGCAAAACGGTGGCGCTACTACTCACATCATTCCTTTCCATTCCTCGTTGGCCCCAAACACCAGTCCGAATCATAGGCCATTTTGCTTGCTTGTCAAGTATGCCGATAGATTATTCGTACCTCGATAGTATCGGAAGACTTCTAATACTCTTTCACGTTAGACATGTCGTGATACGACCCCACTTTGACCATAGCAGTACAAGGAAACAGGGTCGCGGAAAACACGACATCTGTATCATGAAAGAGTATAAGTGTACGTCTGCAATAATTCTCTTTCATAATAGAGTTGACGCAATGGTGGCGGGAAGAGATAGAGCCAAATTGCGTCATCGCTACCATGAAAGAGGATCAGAGGACGCGGAATCGTTGGACTATCGCTTCGTCCACCGCGACGCCAAGCCCCGGCCCGTCAGGAACGGCGATGTAGCCATCCTCCATCGCGAGATGCGTCGTGCAGAGATTGTTGAGCAGCGACGCGGACGAGACGTTATACTCCAGATACAGGGAGTTCATTAGGTAGGCGTTCAGGTGGAGCGACGCCGCCTTCAAGAGGTCTGTTAACCAGGCGTGCGGTACGCACTCGATCTGTCGGCGCGTCGCGAAGTCGGCGATCTGCTTGCCGACGGTCAAGCCCCCACAGCGCGACAGATCGGGCTGCAAGACATCCACGCGCCCCTCAGTCGCTAGTCGCTCGAACTCGTCGAATCCGGCGTATTGCTCCCCCGCTGCGAGCCGCAGCCGGGTCGTGTGCTCCGAAAGGGTGCGATACCCAGCGATATTCTCGGGGTGGAGGCAATCTTCGAGCCAGACAACGCCAAGGTCCTCCAATTCCTCAATGACCGTGATCCAATCGCGTAGCGCACGCGGCCGGTAGGGATTATCGTAGGCGACGCCATACCAGCCGCCATCCACCAGCAGATCAATCTCCGGCCCTGCCTCCTCGCGCGCCGCGCGAACGAGGGCGATGTCGCGCGCGAAGTCATAGCCGAACGCGCCCCAGCCAAACTTGATCGCGCGGAAGCCGCGCTCCCGATACGCAGCGACCGCCGCTTTCATAGCGTCCGGCGTCGGGCGGAAGAGCGTCGAGGCGTATCCCTTCACTTTGTCGCGGTATTTCGCGCCGAGGAGTGTATGCACAGGCTGGCCGAAGGCTTTGCCCGCGATGTCCCAGAGGGCGATATCTACGCCGGAGATCATCTGCATACCGGCGCCCTGCCGCCCAAAATAGGCGAGGAAGCGATACATCTTCTGCCAGAGCCGCTCGCGTTCCAGCGGGTTTTCGCCGATCAGCGCCGCCTTCAGGGATTCGAGGCCGATCTGCCCGCCGGACGGCGCGTCCACGATCGCTTTGCCGACATGTGGCTGTGTTTCGATGTCGGCCCACCCGGTGATCCCCTCGTCCGTACTCACCTTGACGAGGGCGATGAATCGCGTCCCGTGCGCCTCACTGGCGGCCGACGGATCCGGGTAGTCCTTTCCGGTATCCAGCACCATCGCCTCGACATCGGTGATCTTCATCATTGTCCCCTGCCTCGAATGGTTATTGCACCAGTGACACCCCGTATTGCTCAGATCGAGTGTACCGCATGCGTTACCGAGGGATCGCGGATCAACGAGCCGTGGCGATGGTATACTGAGCAGCGATCGCGCGATGAGACTATCGCCTTGTGGTATGAGGAGAGGGATGAGCACGCAGCAGACGGCATTGATTGCGGACATCGGTATTGCCCTCAATGCGACCGATCCCCTCCCGGTCATGCTGCAAACGTGCGCAGAGGCGGTTGTCCGCCATCTCGATGCCGCGTTCGCACGCATCTGGGTACTGAATGCAGCCGAAGACGTGTTGGAGTTGCGCGCCAGCGCGGGCCGCTACACGCACCTCGACGGCGCGCATGGCCGGGTGCCGGTCGGCGCGCTAAAGATTGGGCTGATCGCACAGGAGCACCGCCCGCATCTGACGAACGACGTGCCCAATGATCCCCGCGTCAGCGACCCGGAGTGGGCGAAGCGCGAGGGGATGGTCGCGTTCGCGGGCTATCCGCTGACCGTCGAGGACCGGCTGATTGGCGTCCTGGCGATGTTCGCGCGGCGCCCCCTCGGGGAGGAGACGCTCGCAATGCTCGCCTCAGTCGCGCACATGATCGCGACGGGGATCGCGCGCAAGCAGGCGGACGAGCGGCAACGGGAAGATACCCAGGTCAGCGAGACACTCTATCGGGTTGGGATGGCAGTTTCCTCAGAACGCGACCTGCAGGCGCTCGTCCAGATTGTCACCGATGCGGCGACGACGGTCGTTCGCGCGCAGTTCGGCGCCTTTTTTTATAACATCCGCGACGACGAGGGTGAGTCGTACATGCTCTACACAATCTCCGGCGTGCCGCGCGAGGTATTCGCGAATTTCCCGATGCCGCGCAACACCGCGATCTTCAACCCCACCTTCGTTGGCGAGAGCATCATCCGGTTGGCGGATGTCACCCAGGACCCGCGCTTTGGGCAGAGTGCGCCCTATTTCGGCATGCCTGCAGACCATCTGCCGGTGCGCAGTTATCTCGCTGCACCGGTGATCTCCCGCACCGGCGACGTGCTTGGTGGGCTTTTCTTCGGCCATGGCGAGTCGGGCATCTTCACCGAGCGCGCGGAACGGATCCTCATGGGGATCGCCGCGCAGGCCGCGATCGCGATGGACAATGCCAGCCTGATCCGCGACGCACGGGCAGCGGAGATGCGCTTTCGCAGTCTGTTTGAAAGTGTCCCCGATGCTATCTTTGTTGCCGATGCTAGCGGGCGGTATCTCGACACCAACCCCGCCGCGACCGCACTCCTCGGCTACACGCGGGAGGAACTTTTACAGCATTCGGTCATGGACGTCGCGGCAGATGAGCAGAAAGCCGTGCAAGCATTCGCGCATCTGCGGCAGGAGGGCGCGTGGCGTGGCGAGCGCGAGTTGCGACGGAAAGACGGTGTCATCGTCCCGACGGAGACGCAGGCGACGGCTGTTGCGTTGCCGACGGAGACCGTCTACCTGTCGGTGGTGCGGGATATTTCGCAGCGCCGGGCGGCGGAGCGGATGCAGCAGGACTTCATCGCCATGGTCGCCCACGATCTCAAAAACCCTCTGACGACGCTGAAGGGGAACGCCCAACTGATGCAGCGACGCAACAGTTTCAGCGAGCGAGGGTTGGCGACGATTGTGGCACAAGCGAACCGCCTGGAACGCCTGATTGACGACCTGCGGGATGTGGCGCGCCTCGACGCTCGGGTGATCGCCCTCGATTGCGCATCCGTTGATCTTGCGGCGCTCGTCCGACACTGTGCGGATGAAGTGCAAACACTGACAAATATCCACGCAGTGCATGTGCGAGCGCCGGAGACGCCGGTAGTCGGTGAATGGGACGCTGATCGGCTGGAGCAGGTGATGGACAACCTGCTGATGAACGCGATCAAATACGCGCCGAACGGCGGGGAGATGCGGGTCTGTGTCGAGGATCGCGGCGCGGAGGCATATGTCTCGATCCACGATTGTGGCATTGGTGTACCGCCCGAAGTGCGCGAGCGATTGTTCGAGCGTTTTTATCGGGCCGAAGGTGGCATCGCGGCGGATAAAAAGGGTCTCGGCCTCGGTTTGTACATCACCAAGGCGCTGATCGAGGCGCATGGCGGGTGGATCGGCGTCGAATCAGCGCCCGGAGAGGGGAGTACGTTCTTCTTTACTCTCCCCTACGCGCAGGACGAACCGACCGTGCATTCGTAATTGTCGGGAGCGGAGGAAACCGCCACGATGTCCCATCAACCAATACTGGTACAACGTCGGGCAACTGGCTCAGGCATCGCGCGGGCGCTTCTGCTGTTGCTTGCGATCAGTCTCTGCTTCGTGATCGGGTTTACGTACCTCGGTACGGAAGTGCGCGAACCGGCGACGACCAGCACCGATCAACAGATTCTCCGTAACGTCGCCGACAGGACGCGACCCTGGCCGCTTGTCCTACCGGAGACGGCCTCCCTCTTCGGCACGGCTCCCCTCGTCGTCGTCATCACGGCGGTCGTCGGCGCTTCCCTCGCGCGGGAGCGACGTTGGCCCGACATCGCGCTGCTGATAGTGGCGGTTGTTGGCGCCGTGCTCCTCTCGCCGCTGACGAAACACCTCGTCAGTCGGGCGCGCCCGACCGCCTTTTTCCGCACGTCCGCCACTGGTTACAGTTTCCCCAGCGGCCACACACTGAATGTCACCTGCCTCGCCCTGGCGTTAGGGTTCATCCTCTGGCGGCTGTCCTGGCACCGCGCCGTGAAGATCGCGTGGACGCTCGCCCTCATCGTCTATGTAGCCTCTGTGGGCGCGAGCCGGGTCGTCCTCGGCGTGCATTACCCGACCGATGTGCTCGGCGGCTTTCTGCTCGGCACAGCATGGGCGACGCTGCTGATGGCGCTCGTCCTCGGCGCGGAACGCTGGCGATCCCCACCCTCAACCCCTCCCCCGCAAGTGGGAGAGGGGTGACGCTTCGTAATGTTTCAGACAATGCTCAGACTTGATCGTCGGCCTCATCGGCGCTTTTATCGGCGACATCATTGTCAGGTTCTTATCAACGCGACCGTTGGCCTGGTTGATTCGATCGTCGTCGCCTTCATCGGCACGCTGATCCTTACCTGGATCGTTCGCGCGATCTCAGGTAGCCGTTCGCCAGTCTAATCTCAATCGCAGCAGCATAATTGAGGCCACCCAACCGGGTCGCCTTGTATTGGTGGCGCAGGCTGAAGCCTGCGCCACCAATACTACCAACGCGAGACAACAACTTTTTTGCGCGTGTAGAAATCCACGCCGTCCGTGCCGTGGATGTGGAGGTCGCCGAAGAACGAGCCTTTCCAGCCGGAAAACGGATAGAAGGCGAAAGGTTGAGCGACGCCGAGGTTGACGCCGATCATTCCCGCCTCGACCCGCTCGCGGAACGCGCGCGCCGATGATCCGCTCGATGTGAAGATCGTCGCCATATTGCCGAAGGATGATCGGTTCGCCTGCGCGATTGCCTCATCGAGCGTCGTTGCATGTGAAACGGAAAGCACCGGCCCGAAAATCTCGTCGCGACCCGCCGCCATTTCTGCCGAGACATTGTCGAGGATCGTCGGCCCGAGGAAGTAACCGGGACGGTCGAGATAGTTCCGCCCGTCCACGAGCACCGTCGCGCCTTCTCGCTCCCCGCGCTCGACGTAGCCAACGACTTTCGCGCGATGTTCCTCCCGGATCAGCGGGCCGATCAGTACGCCTGGCTCGTCGCCGGGGCCGACCGGTAGTTTGCGCGCTTCCGCCTGCAAAGCTTCCAGGAGTGGTTCCCCCGCCTTGCCGACCGCGACCGCGACGCTCCCCGCCAGACAGCGTTCGCCGGCATTGCCGAAGGCGGAATTCAAGACAGCGGGGATCGCGAGATCGAGATCGGCGTCCGGCAGGATGACGATGTGGTTCTTCGCGCCGCCCGCTGCCTGCACGCGCTTGCCGTGCTTCGCCGCCTCGGTATGGACATAGTTCGCGACCGCCGACGAACCGACGAATGAGACCGCCGCGACATCGGGATGGGAAATCAGCGCGTCCACCGCCTCTTTCGCGCCATGGACGATGTTCAGTACGCCTTCCGGGAAGCCCGCTTCGAGGAAGAGTTCCGCCAGCCGTACCGCGCCAAGGGGCGTTCGCTCCGATGGTTTCAAGATAAAGGTGTTCCCGGCGACGACGGCGAGGGGGAACATCCACAAGGGGATCATCACCGGGAAGTTGAAGGGTGGGATACCCGCGACGACACCGAGCGGGTAGCGGTAGTAATCCTGATCCACGCTACTACTGACTTGCCGGAGCGTCCGCCCTTGCAGGAGGGTCGGCGCGCCGCACGCGAAGTCCACGACCTCGATGCCGCGCCGCGTCTCGCCGCGCGCCTCATCAAGCGTCTTGCCGTGGTGGCGTGTGACAATCGCCGCCAGTTCGTCAATGTGTTCGTCCAGAAGCGCCTTATAGCGGAACATCAGTTGCACGCGGTCCATCACCGGCGTCTGTGACCACGACTCGTATGCGCGTGCCGCCGCTTGGACCGCGCGATCTACCTCGGACGCGCCGGAAAGCGGCACGCGTTCGATCTCTTCACCCGTCGCCGGATTGAAAATCGGCAACGTCTCGCCCGCTGCTTCCGTCCATGTGCCACCAATCAGATTGTGGATCATTGTGCATTTCCTTCCGCATCGCCCGCTATCACCGGATCGGGATGGTACTCAGGGAGGTGCCGCCCCGCTTTGATGTGGTTAAATCCCGGCGTTTCGCGAATGAGGACGTAGATGTACTCCAGTGGTGCATCAATCGTCTCATGGACGACGCGGGTAATCTCGCGCGCCAGCGCCCGCTTCTGCTCCTCGGTACGCCCTTCGCGAATGTCACACTGGATGACCGGCATTGATTCCTCCGTATCCTCACTCGTTACTCGTTACTCGTTACTCATCACAACATGCACCGTGTGCCATTTCTGGCGGCACATCGAGCGCCGGGTTGCAGTCGAAGAAGCCGAGTGGCTTGAGCATAAAGCCAATCCGCGAGACGGGCATCACTGGCCAGTCTTCCGGGCGCGGGAGATGGTGATGGCCCATCGTGTACCAGACGACAAGATCGGTCTCCGTGATCGGTCGGTCCTGCGCGGTGTACGCGGGGAGGCCCGCTCCTCCCTGATGCTGGTTCGGGTAATCGCCCGCCGCGTACTGCTCCTCCGGGTCGTACGGCGTCACCCAGAGATGATTGCCCATGAAGCCCGCGCGCTGTCGGACGAACGAATCCGGCAGCACGAAGGAGCGGGTATTCTCCCCCGGCGCCAGTTTGTACGCGACGGGCTGCCCCAGACGATTCCGCACCGACGGGTTGACGATCTTCCAGTAGCGCGCATTGAGGGGATCAACCGACTGTTGCGCCTCCTGCTCCGTCTTCAGCAACGTGGATTCGGCGTAGAAGGCGTTGCCGTAGGGGTTCTCCGGCCCCGGTGGTTCAGCAACGGTATGGACCTCGTAGACGGAGTTGGTGGGGCCGTCCACCATCATGTCGAGGCGCACATTGAAGAAGTGTTGATGGTTCGGCGCGTAGAGTTGCGGCGCGACCATCGTGCCATATTTGCGCGTCTCGCCCGGCGGCAACGCGCCCGTGTTGATGACGCCCGTCAGTTTGATCTCGTACTCAATCGCGCCGTCCTGGGAGAAGTACCAGTAGAAACCGTACTCGTAGTTCCCGACCGTCGCGATGAAGGAGACGACGAGGCGGCGCGCGCGGCGCACCTCGGTCTGATTCGTCCGCCAATCGTAGTGTTTCCAGAGAATGCCCGTGTCTTCCTCATGCATACAGACGACATTTGGATACCGCACGATCTCACCCCGGCTGTCGTTGAGGAAGGCATCGAAGTAGTGAATCTCACCGAGGCAGTCGCAGCCGAGGGCGAGCGCATTCGCCAGCAGGCCGATACCGTACTCGCCGACATCAAAGGCGTTCTTACGGTTATGGCTCGGATGCGGATCGCCATAGGGCACGACCATCTCCGAGAGCGCCGCACGGTAGACGACCGGTCGGATACGTCCGCCGTCCTCGTAGCCGATCGTATGCAGCACCAACCCCTCACGCGGCGTGAAGCCGATGCGGAAGTGCCACTTCTGCCACGTCACGGCGTGGCCATCCACGGAAAAACTCGTCCCCTCCGGCTGCGTAATCGCGATGGGCTTGCGGTCCGTCCGCATCGCCGGGATGAACTCAGCGGCATAGTTCCCCGGCTCCGGTGGGAGCGGCACGACAGCGGTATCTTCCAACCGGACGATCCGCATCGCATTGAGGTCCACGAGCGCGACCAATCCCTCGACCGGGCGGGCGTACCCGTTGTCGTGCGGTGCGGCGCGCACGAACAGCAAGGCGCGGGTGAGACGCATCCCTCGATCGTCCACATCGCCGTAGTCGCCCGCCGACCACGGCTCAACCATGACGAGGTCCATATCCGTGACACCGCGCGTCGCGAGCGCCGCCCGGAGCGCCGGATCCGCTTTGCATGCCGCCTCGCACGCGACGAACTCAGCAAACATGATCTGCGGCTGCACACCGGGAATATGCTCCCACCGGATGATGCTGCGTTGGGTGATCGAGACGACAATCTCAGAGACCGCGTTTGTCGCGTTGTCGAGGATGACGATGAAGGCTTGTCTCTCGATGGGATCGCCGACCCGGTAGTTCAGCACGCACTCCTTCGGCGGCTCATGCAGCGTGATCGAGGCGAACCGCACCTGATCCCCGATCCTGCCACTGGCACGCACGAGGGCGACCGCCGCCGCGATCTCCTGCGCCACCAGCGGCTCCAGCGGATGGCTAATGCTATCAGCCTGTGTTACGGCTTCCGGTGTACTGAGTTGGACGGTCATAATCATCCCTCCTGATCGGTGGCGCAGGCTTCATCCTGCTTCCCCCGTATTAGCGGCCCGCCGCGATGCCCGCACCGAAAGGGTCCGCACCGCCGGAGCGCAGCCCGCTCGTTGGATCCACCGTCACACCCGTCGGGCTGGCGAAGCCGCGTGGCGAGAACGAGACCTCGACCTCGACAACATCATGCCCCATCTCCCGCAGTCTGGCGCGCGTCGCGGCGGGTACGCGGTCGTCCACAAGCAGTTCCGGCCCCGCGCAATCAATCAGCGGTGCGGCACACGCCGCTGCAATGTCCAGATCGAAGTCAAGCGTGTCCAGCGTCATCTGCAGGCAGGTATCCATGATCCGCCGCCCGCCCGGCGCGCCGACCGCAAGCACCGGCGTACCATCGCGCACGGCGATGACGTGCGCCATGCTCGATGCCGGGCGTTTCCCGGGCCGGATTTCGTTTGGCCCGCCGGAAAGCGGGTCGAAGAGGTTCATGCTGTCGTTGAGGAGGACGCCCGTCCCCGGCACCGTCACTGCCGCGCCGAAGATCAGGGTCAGTGTCTGCGTCAGCGAGACCATGTTGCCGTCCCGATCCACGACCGAGAGATGCGTTGTGCAACCGCCGTCCGCCTGCGTCGCCATGGGTCTTGCGACGCCGCGCGCGATCCCCTCACCCGGTTTCGGCGTGGAGGCGCGGTGCGGATCAATCTCCGCCCGGCGGCGCGCGGCGTACTCTTTGGAGGCAAGCCGTTGCCAATCCACATCGCTCCAGTCCGGGTCGCCGACGTAGGCGAAACGGTCAGCGTAGCCACGGCGGCTCGCTTCCGCGATCTGATGCAAAGTCGCGGCGGTGTTGAAGCCGGTGGAACGCAGGTCCACGCCATCGAGGATGTTGAACGCCTCGCCGGTCGTGATGCCACCCGCCTGGAAGGGAAGCAGGACGAGTTCGACATCGCGGTACCGCAGCACGAGTGGATCGGTGATCGTCGGTTCGTAGCGCGCAAGGTCGTCAGTGGTCAGGATGCCGCCGAGAGAGTGCAGGTGCGCCGCGATTCGTTCAGCGGTCTCACCCCGGTAAAAGCCGTCCGGCCCCCGTGTGGCGATACGTCGGAGGGTGGTGGCGAGGTCGGGTTGCGCGAGCAGCGTCAATTGCCCGCCGAAGTGAGGGGCAGGCGCGATACCATCCCGCAGGAAGATGCGCGCGGCTTCTGCATCGCGGCGGATCACCGCTTCCTCGGAGGAGATCAACATGCCGCGATACCAGTCTATCAGGAAGCCTCGTTGCGCGAAGTCTATCGCGGGCGCGATCACCTCGCCGATTTCCTTCGTGCCGAATCGCTCCAGGGCGAGCGCCATCCCGGCGACCATCCCTGGCACCGCGACGGAAAGCGGGCCATAGGCGTTCGCCTCATTCTTGACACCACTGAAGCCGACGGCATCGGCACGCGCGCCTGCGGTCATTTCATACATGTCCGGCGTCGCGGCCTGCGGGGCACGGCTGAAGTAGTCAATGACATGGCGCGTGCCGCCCGCCATCTGGATCGTCATGAAACCACCACCGCCGAGGCCGCTCATCCACGGCTCGACGACACCGACCGCGAAGGCCGCCGTCACCGCCGCATCCACGGCATTGCCACCCCGGTCGAGGATGTCAAGCGCGGCCTCCACCGCCCACGGATGTTTCGCGGCGACCATCGTGTTCCGGGAAACCGCGCGGTCGCGGGAGATATGGAGTGATGTTGTCGAATTCATCTCTTTCCCTTCCCGATTGCCACCAATGGAATGGTGATGCATTCTATCACTGGCGAGAGAAGGGAGTGAGGAGATGACGATGCGCGGGCAACGACTGGTGGCGTTTCGACCGAATACGATGGAACTGGAGACCTTCGATCTGCCGGACACCCCGCCGCCGGGCCACCTGCTGGCGGAGACGACTTGCACGCTGATCAGCACCGGGACGGAACTGGCGAACTACACTGGCATCACCGTGGATCGCCGCGCAATGGGCGATGACTGGCGCGCCACACCATACCGGCCGGGCTACTCATACGTCGGCGTCGTGCGGGCGGTCGGCAGTGGTGTGGAGGGGATTTCTGTTGGCGATCGTGTCTGCGGACACGGTCCGCATGCATCGGTCGCGCTGCTCGAACCGCGCAATGTCGCCGTCATACCGGAAGGCGTAACCGATGTGCAGGCGGCATTCGTCACGCTGCTGATTATCACGATGAACGCCGTCCGCCTCGCAAAGATCGAATTAGGAGATCGCGTCGCGGCGGTCGGACTGGGGTTGATCGGCAATCTGGCCTTGCAGCAGACGCGCGTCTGCGGCGGTATGCCAGTCGTCGGGATGGACCTGTTCACCGCCCGCCGTACCTATGCCGAACAGGTTGGACTCGCCGCGTTCGATCCGGCCGCGCCAGATTTCGGGGAGCGGATCGGTGCGCTTTCCGGCGACGGGCGGTTCGATGTCGTTTTCGAGGCGACGGGCAGCCCCGGCGGATTGCAACCGGCCTTGCACCTGGCGGCGCGGCACGCTCGCGTCGTCGCGCTCGGCAGCACGCGCGGCATCATCGAGCAGTTCGACCTCTACGGCGACGTTCATGTACCGGGCGTGACGATTATCGGCGCGCACCTGATGACGCACCCCGCCGAGGCCAATTTCGCCAATCGCTGGACGATGCAGGCGAATCGTGCCGTGGCGCTACGCCTGCTCGCCGACCGCCGCGTGAATGTGGACGCGCTCGTCAGCCACCGCGAACCGGCAGAACATGCGACAGATCTCTTTGCATTGCTGGCCAAACGCCGCTCCGAGGCGATGGGCTGCATTCTGGACTGGAACGGCGCTATTGGCTGATCCGCAGCGCGGCGGGTACACCAATGAACTGGCCGTAGCGCGCTGCCGCGACTTCGAGCGCCGATGCTACAGTCGGCCCGAGCGGTGCGAAGGGAGTCGCTTCGACGATCACCGTGTCTTTTTTGAGGATGCGCTTCCAGGTGCCCACCACCCGACTGTCAATGACAATCACAGGATTGAGGAGGAGACTGTTCCGCGCATCCACATGCTCGGTGGGCGGTGTATCGAGCGCAGCGCTCCGGTCGGCGTAGCCGACGGTATACTCATCGAAATACGGTAACAGAAAGGCGGTCGGCGATGGATCGCGCGCGATGGGCGCGGACGCGGCAAACCAATAGGTCCGGCCATCCACCACTTCGTGCATCAGTTCCGGTTCGATCATCGCCAGGCCGGCTTTCGCGTCGGTCATCGTCAGCCCCGACCACCAGACGAAATCCTGCACCGTTGCCGGCCCGTGGCTCGTCATGTAGCGCCGGGTGAGTTCGGCCAGGGCTTCGTCGTGTGTCAACGTTTCGGCAAGCGGCGCCCGCTCATCGAGCAGGGCATAGGTGAACTGCTTGCCGCGCCGCGCGCCACTACAGAGAACGCCATCCAACTCGGCGCGCATCATGAGGGAGCCGAGCCGCAGGTCATCGGTCGCGATACCGGCGTGCTGAAGGACGGACGCGAGTTCGGTGCGGGTCAGGTGCGCACCGCCGTGCAAGGCGTTTGCCAGCGCGGCGTTGCTGCGCGCGAAGATGTCGTCATCGAGGGCGCGTTGCCGGTCATAGTAGGCACAGGCGGCCTTGACGCGCGGGGCCGTGAGCGCTAGCAGCCAGCGGATGTCGGCGGGAACAACGAAATGCCAGGTGGGACGCATCACATGGGTGCGAAGAATCGTCCCGTCGGCGACTGCCCGGTCGAGGGCGGTGTCGGTGGCATCGCGCATCCGCTGGCCGACCGCCCATTTTGCCCCCGCATAATCCTGGGCCTGAACCGCGCCCAGCCATCGCACGACCGCATCGGGCGTCTCGAATTTCGCCCCTGCGATACGCTGGGTGTGCAGCCGCTGGTGCGCAATGTCCCATCTCATCATCATGGAGACAGTCTACCTCATCCCGGCTCATATCTTCACGAATCCCGCTGTGCCATCCGCGCGCGTATGCTCGGCAACAAACTGGCCGCCTGGGCAAGCGGCATGGCGTCCGCTCAATGATGCCGTGGGCCTGCCCATACCTTCAGAGCCGACGCTCATCGTGCGATGAGGCTGCTGTACGCGGCATGTATACGTCAAGGCAAGTTCAGTCGCATCAATGACAGGAATAGATACTGTTCCCGATAGTATTTGTCACTGATGAATACTCACCGCACAGAATAGAACGCCTATTGACAAAGATAAATTGTGATTCTATGATGTATCCATGTTCTGTTGGTCACATCATGGGATTCGCCCCCTCGCAGCGGGGGTAGTCGGTGCAAGCGGCGTGCGGATCGCCCGCACAGGTCGCAAAAGCCAGGGAAGGGATAGATCACCCATGACCTACAATGAAACCGGCCCACGAAACACCAGCCCGCTATCGCGGCGCGCGCTGATCAAGGCGGCCGCAGCGGTCGCCGGGGCGGCCATCGCACCCGGTGTCGCGGTCGCCCAGGCGCCGCCGGGACAAGGGACGCCCCCCAGTGTGATCACCAACCCGCCGCGCCAGTGGGGTCCCGACGCTCCGCCCTCGATCTATCCGGACCCGGACATCATTGCCGTAGACCCGTCGTTTAATCCGTACCTGCTGGGCATCACCGCCATCCACCGCGTCTGGACCGGCGGGCGCTGGCTGGAGGGGCCGGCCTGGTCCAGCGAAGGTAATTATCTGCTCTTCAGCGATGTCCAGGCCAACATCGAGTATCGCCTCATCTGGGAGGAGATGCGCGTCACCAAGTTCCGCGACCCGTCGTACTTCGCGAACGGTCACACGATGGACTTCCAGGGCCGCGAGATCACCTGCCAGGATGGCTTCCGCCGTCTCGTGCGCTGGGAGCACGATGGCACGATGACCGTGCTCACTGATAACTACCAGGGCAAGCCGCTCAACTCGCCGAATGGCGCCGTCCCGCACCCCGACGGCAGCATCTGGTTCACCGACCCCGGCTATGGCGACCAACTCTCCGAGGGGCAACCTGACGCGCCCGGGGGGGCGGCCAATCCGGGGCATGTGAATCCCAGGGTCGGCAACCCGTTCGCGGGCAACTATAAACGGCAGCTGCCGACCAATACCTACCGGTTGGACCCGAGCGGCACGCTCGACGTTGTCGTCGGGGAGGATCTGGTCCCCGATCCGAACGGGCTCGACTTCTCACCTGATTACAAGACGTTCTATCTGATCAGCACCGGCAAGGGGCCGGGCGACACCGGGGCGGGCGGCACGGGCGTCATCTACGCCTTCGATGTCGCGAGCGATGGCAAGTCCGTCTCCAACAAGCGACTGTTCACCGACATGATGGTAGACGGCGTCCACTGCGGGCCGGACGACATGCGCATTGACGTTGACGGCAACGTCTGGGCCAGCTCGAACGCGCCACTCGGTTACGCCGGCGTGGTCATCCTCAACCCACAGGGCAAGGTGATTGGGCGCATCCGTACCCCGGAGGTCTGTGCGAACCTGGCCTTCGGTGGCCCGGAGCGCAATTTCCTCCTGATGACTGCGAGCCAGTCAATCTACATGCTCCAGGTCAATACGCAGGGGGCGCACCCCGGCTGATCGCGCCGTTCGGCGGCTGATTCGCCCGCGACAGGCGATTCTCGATGGCTGCTCGTTAAATCGTGCCTTTGAAGGTGTCGCAGGCGTTCATGTCGCCGCTCTTGTATCCGGTGGAGAACCACTGCTGCCGTTGGGCGGACGAGCCGTGCGTCCACGTTTCCGGGTTGACGCGCCCCTGAAACTCCTTCTGGATGCGGTCATCGCCGACCGAGGCGGCGGCATTGAGGCCATCGGCAATGTTCGCGTCCGTCAGTTGTGCGAGGTAGCCGGTCTGTGTCGCATGATTTGCCCAGACGCCCGCGTAGCAATCCGCCTGGAGTTCGGTGCGCACGGACGCACTCTGCGGCCCGGAACGATCAGCGGCGGCACGGTTCAGAATGCCGCCCTGTAAGTCCTGCACATGGTGACCGTACTCGTGCGCGATCACGTACTCCTGCGCGAACGGGCCACCTTGCGCCCCGAACTTCGTGTGCAGTTCGTCGAAGAAGCCGAGGTCTATGTAGACGGTCTTGTCATTCGGGCAGTAGAACGGGCCAACGGCGGTCGTCGCCGCGCCACAGCCCGTCTGCGTCTGGCCGGTGAAGAGCGTTGTCGGCGCCAGTTGATAGCGCTGGCCGTGCTGCGCGAACGCATCCGTCCAATACTTCTGCACGCTATTGACAGTGCCGACGACACGGCAATCCGTCTCGTTGTTCGCATCCGTGCCGGTCTTGCAGTTCTGGGCGATGTTGCCCGTCCCCGGCGCCGCGCGCTGTCCCGACGACCCGGCGGGCGCCTGCGTCGCGACCGCCCCGCTATTGGAATTGGAAAGCGGGTTGAAGCCGAGCAGCAGCGAGAGGACGATCAGCACAATTGTGCCCGCCCCGCCACCAATCGCGAGCCCGCCGCCCCGACCAATGCCACCAAACCCACCGCCACCGCCGCGCTCATCATTGACTTGCGAGGTATCCAACGAGGCATTCGGATCAAACATCTTGCACCCTCCGGGGCATCTGTGCATCAGCACGCTGCAACAAACCCGCACCAGTTGCGCGGCAACTGACTGAATGCAAGAATCATGCACAGCGTCTCTCACCCGCTGGGAGACAAATCGGGGAGAACCGCAGAGGACGCAGAGAACACAGAGAAAGAAAGAGGATAAAAGCAAACCGTCCTTCTCTTCTCTTCCCTCTTTGCGTTCTCTGCGTCCTCTGCGCCTCTGCGGTTTCCCTGGTTTCTACCCCACGGTAGCAGGTTGGGCGATAGTGAGGGGTTCGATGGATGGGATGATGCCGAGGCGGTCGAGGAGGTCGTCGAGTTCCGCGTTGGTGATTTTGTCAATCGAGGGCGAGAAGCCGCGCGTGACATTGGTCGCCAGCGCGCCGCGTCGCCGTAGAATCTCCTTACGGATCGCCAGCCCGACGACCGCTTGCCCCTCGAACTGGATAAGTGGCAGGTAACGGTCGAAAATCAGCGCGGCGGCGCGCGTGTCGCCCGCTTCGATGGCGATGCGGACGGCGCGGAGCACTTCAGGGAAGGCGAAGCCCGTCATCGTGCCGCAGCCGCCGCGCGACATCTCGCCGAGCGCGGAGACGCCGCCCAAGCCGCCGAAGACCTGCAAATCCGGTCGTGCCGCGAGTAGCCGCGTGATCTTCGGCGGTGTCGGTGGGTCTTCCAGTTTGATCGTCGTCGCCCCGCTCGCCTCGGCAGAGCGAAGAATGACGCTGACGGGCATAGTGACGCCGCTGGATGCCGGGTGATCCTGGATGATCAGCGGCAGGCCGCCCGCTTTGGCAATGCGGGCGTAGAAATCGGGCAGCAAGTCAATATTGCTCATCAGCGTTGGCGGGGAGACCATCACCGCCGATGCGCCCCGGTCGCGCGCCTCCTGCGTGAGGGCGACGACGCCCCGCGCGCTGCTCGCGGTGCAGCCGACGGCGATGGGCACCCGCCCCGTCGCTGCTTCTTGGACGGCGTCGAGTACCGCGCGCCGCTCGTCATCGGAGAGCGCATTCGCCTCGCCCATCACGCCGAGCACCGTCAGGCCATCCACACCCCAATCAATCGCCGCATCAATCAGCCGCCGCTGGCTCTCCAGATCAAGCGCCCCATCCGCCGCGAACGCCGTCGGAACGATGTACCAGGTGCCGCGCATCTCCGCCATTGTGTGCTCCTTCGCCGCGAGTAGTCGGTAGTCAGAAGTCAGTAAACGGGATTGTAGCCGATCGGGAAAGAAATGATCGAGATGCGGCATCAACAAAACTCCCCCTCTCCTTTGGTGCAAAGCAAAGGAGAGGGGGCTGGGGATGAGGTTCCTCTTACCCCGAAACGGTGAACGAGGCGTTCGCTGTCCCAGCCGACGTGCCACCGAAGGGCAGGCAATTGACGGCAATCGTCGCGTTACCCGGCTGCGCCTCGGAGCCGATTGTCCATGTGAAGTTGAGTTTGCCCTGTTCGTCCGTTTGCCGTGGCTGGAGGCCCGGCGACTTCGCGGGCTTGTTGCCGCTGTAGGTAACGTCTATTGCGCAGCCCACTTTGCCGTTAGTCAGGATATTCACCGTCTGGATATCGCCGATTTTCACCGTTGGGACGATGTCGGAGAGCGTGACGGCGAAGCCCGCTGAACTGCTCGCGGGCGGCGGCGGAAGCGTCTTCGATCCGGCAACACCGGGTGCGGTCGCCGTACCGCTCGGCGCGGCGGGAGCCGACGCGGTTGGCGAAGCGCTCGCTGCCGTGTTCGCATAGCGCCACTGGTAATAATGCTGGCCGATATTGCCCATCTCCACCTTGAAGGCGGCGTCCAGGTTGCTCGCGGTATAGGTCAGCACGCGCCGCTCGAAGACCTGGATCATCACGTCCTTCGGCGTGCCGCCGACCTTGACATTGGCGAGGAATGGCTCGGACTTCGCCAGCCCGATGGTCAGTAATCCCGCTTTGTTGCGGTAATCGGCGAAGACCTTCGGCACATTATGCTTTGTCGTGTCATCGAAAACGCTGATCGTCGTCTCCGGCGCGACCGGTGGGGTGCCCACTGTCACATCGCCGGTTTTGGAGATGGTCGCAGTGACATTACTGCCGACCTTCGATTGCACGGTGGCGAGCAGCGAAACCGCTTTCGTCGCGAGTGTCGCGTAGGTCGGGACGGTGTTCGTTGGATCACCGGCAATCGCGATCGCGGGCGGCGCCTGCGCCTGGAAGGTATTGTCCCCCGTCTGAATCTGCCCCGTGATGATCTCCGTCGCCAGAAGGCCGTTCGTCACCTTGCCGTTGGTCAGTTCCATCCGACCTTTATCGAAATACTGGACTTTGCGTTTGCCAGATTCCTTATATTGCTCGTCCTGACCATCTTTGGCGTTTGCAAGTGGACCCCAGAAGTTCGGTGTGATCGCCTCGCCCTGCTCCCACTGGGTTTTGAATTGTGGGTCCGCGTATGACGATGCTGCCTGGATTGTCGTCATCCCGACAAGAGAAACCAGAAGCACAAAGGTCGCCGTCAATGCCAATTTTCGTCGCATTCTCACTTATCCTTCCCTAGAAACAGCCCCGCTGCGCCATGCGAGGCGTTTGTGTACCGCCTCCGCCATGACGGTAACAGACTGCACGGCAACGATGGATGTGTCAAATTGCACACTGTCGCGAGCATCTTCGCGTACCATATGCGAGATGTGTCGGCATAGTGCGTGAAGGGGTGGGGCATGAACGTGGCAATTATGCTGGAAGCGACGGTGACACGCGTCTTGATCGGGCTGCATCCGCTTGTCCCGTTGGCGGAGAAGCAGGCATCACCGGACGGGCGCTATCTCGTCTCGACGCGCGTCCACGATGTGTGCGCGACGCTCGAAGGGTTGGCGGGCGACCGACATGCGGGGTTCACGCGCCGCGCTGATGCCCGCGTGCCGCAGTACCCGCGTGGTACGGAGATCCACAACAGCCGACAGGTCTCGTTCGTCGCCGAGGAGGAGTTAGCCCAGATCGCAGCGAATATGGGCGTGCCGGTGATCGAACCGGAATGGATCGGCGCGAATCTTGTGCTCGTCGGCATCCCGAATCTCTCGGCGCTGCCGCCAATGACGCGCGTGTACTTCCCCGAACTAACCGCGATCGCGCTCGAAGGCGAGAATCATCCGTGCGTCTACCCCGGCAAAGCGATACAGAGCCATTATCCCGACCGGCCAGAGATCGGCAAACAGTTTCCCCGCGCGGCCTATCATCTTCGCGGCGTGGTCGGCTGGGTGGAGCGTGCAGGAATGATCCGCGAGGGTGATATCGTCCGCATTGACGTGCCGGAGCAAATCTCCTATCGCGTGCCGGAACCGGCGGGGCGCTAGATTCGCTGTATCAGAATAACAGACACGGCCCACTATCAATGCCGCGTCAGACGACGCATAGCGCACGATTAGGATGCCGCGCGCGCGTAGACGATTAGATTGCCCGCGTATTCTCCCCGTGTGTGATCGAAGGCGGTGCTGGGATCGCAGGTAATCAAGTTGAGATGCGTCTCAGTTGTCGGACCGAAGACACGGTCGAGTGGCACGTCGGCACGGGAGTAGGCTTCCGATGCGGTCACGATAAACGCTCGCTCCACGCCATCGTCGCCGACGACAACGATTTGATCGCCGCTGACCAGCCTGCGGAGGTCCCAAAAGACCGCTTTCCCCGTCCCTGAATCCACATGCCCATCAACCACCGCGTTCCCCGGCGCGCCCGGCCGGGCGCCGAGGTCATACCAGGCGGTGTCATTGAAATCCTTTGGTACATCCATCGCGCCATCCGGCGTTTGTCCAACGTTCTCCACGGCGGCGTCCACGTTGATTGCTGGGATTTTGAGCCGAACTGGTTGGCCAATATGCGATTGCGCGGATACAGGCGCGGGCGCGCCACCACCTAACCGCCGAATGAATGTCCGTGGCGGAGAACCCGGCGTGACCGTGGCGGGTGGGGGACTTGCGGCTCCGACGATTCCCCCGGCGGGAGTCACTATTTGCGTGAATGCTCCGAAGAGGATGGTGAGCACAAACGTAATGCGAACGATCCATGTGCGCGTGTGACTGATCGAATAACAGGGATGCATACGATTCATTTGCCTCACCTTGGTCTATCCTATGGGGCTTTCATACCGCCGATTCATGCACCCAGAATTTATCATACCCGACGAGAAGTGTAATGGCGAAGAGTGAGGCCGTGGAAGAATTCTCCCACGGCCCGGAAACTCAGACGATGCCCGCTAAAACCTGATGCGTTCTTTATCCGTCGCCGAGACGGCGGATGAAGGCGGCATCACCACCACCACCGGTTCGTGGCGGTGCGCTCGGAACAGGTGCAGGTGTCGGCGCGGGAGCCGGAGCCGGTGCCGGAACGGGTGCCGGTGCCTTGAGGAAGGGCGTGACAATCGCCAGCACTTCGTCCGGCGTCCGCCCCTTCGCTACCACGTCCGGCGCGGGCGCCATCCCCGCCATGTCCCGGAAGATCGAGGCATGCTCCCCTTCCACCGCGTGGATCGTCAAGGCCGCCGTCAGTAGGTCCTTGTTCTGCAGGAAGCCCGCCGCACCCAGATAGGCCGACGCTCCGACATCTTCCACCGTCGCCAACACCGCCACCAACTGATCCCGATTCGTGATCGGCCCCGCCGCTGCAAAGTTGTACGACGCGGGCGCCGCGACCGGCGTCCCGCCCAGTTTGCTGATCACGCCAGTCAGCGTGTCCACGTGCGTCTGCTCCTGCGCCCCGAACGTCGTCAGGTACTGCGCTTCCACCCCCGTCAACAGGTTCGCCCCGATCAACACCTTGTACAGGGCCGCCTCGAAGTGTTCCAGCGTCAAGGCATAGTTCAAAACATCAATGTCATTGCTGAACGTCACCATTGTCGTTTCGCTCTCCCTTCAGTCTCTCGCTCGTCTTCTCACTCGTCACGTCTGCGCGTCGCGCAGGCCCCAGGCCTTAGGCGCCGAGGATCGGCCCCGCTGCCGCCAGCACCATGTCCGGCGTCAATGCCTTCTCAAAGGCATTCGGCACCGGCGCCATGCCGTCCTGCCGCCGCAGAATCGCCGTGTGCCGCGCTTCCACCTGCTGGATGCCGCCCGCCACGGTGAGGATGCCCTTGTCCTTGATGAACTGCCCCGCGCCCGTGTACGCCCCGACACCGACCTCTTCCAGCGTGCGCAGGAAGTCAATGATCGTGTGCTCGTCGGTGTAGGCAGGGAAGTTGTAGTGCGCCTGCTCGGCGACCGGGGTCTTGCCCGCCTGCTGCAACGCCCCGGTGAGCAGCACGACGTGCTGGTGCTCCTGGTCGCCAAACATCTGGACGTACTGCTGGTTCTTGCCGGTCAACTTGCCGCTGGCAATCGCCTGACGGTAGGCGACATCCTCGAGGTGTTCGAGGGTAAGGGCAAAGTTGAGGATGGCGAAGTCATCGGGGAGGTTGGCGGCAAGAGTTTGCGCCTCGAAGAGGGCGATACCGCTCAAGGGCGCCGCCGCGAGCGCCGCTGCACCGAGGACACCCCGCAACAGCGAGCGACGCGAGAGTTCGGCATGCACGATGCGTAAAATACGATCTTCCACGATCTTTCTGCTCCTTCCTCACTCTGAGGACTACAGTGCGACATGACACGGCGCGCACCGACATATTCTCTAGACACAGTACGCAACCTGTCCTACAATTGGATCAGTGACTACTCATCAAGCGATCCTCCATCTCATCTCGCTCCTTTCCAAGATGAATCAATACACCAAGAGGAAAGCCTCAAAATAATAGTGCAAGAACGATGCCAGATCAATATCATTTTCCTTCCGCCGCATTTACCCCCTCCAATCACGCACCCGATGCACCGATCCGGCGTTATGTCTGTGGAGTGGTGAACGATCCCGCCCAGGTCATCGCTGAGTCTGCCTCTACTGCCGAGAGGCCACAGATGCGGTCGCACGCAACGATCGGAGGAAGTCGCCCCATGCATTCTGTTCGGCTCGGTATTCTCGCGGACACACACATCCCGCACCGACTCGCCGCGCTCCCGGCGCGGGTACCGGAGATTTTCGCGGCGGCCGACGTCTCCGCCATTCTCCATGCAGGCGATGTAGACGAGCCGGGCGCGCTCGACTCACTCGCCATAATTGCGCCGGTGATTGCGGTGCGCGGCAACCTCCATCTTGCCTCCCGTTCCCGCTCCAGCCCGCACCTGCCGTATGCGGTCTTTCTGGATGTGATGGGGCAGCGCATTATCCTCACGCACGGTCATGGCCGACCGCATCAATGGCTCTGGGATAAGCGACAGGGATTCATCCGACGCGCACCATCAGCAGACATGCGGGATGCCTTCAACGAAGAACTCATCACGCGCAACCAGCGTCGCTTCCCCAATGCGGATGTCCTCATCTTCGGCCACTCGCACCGGCGGCTCCTGCGTCGTGTCGGCCAGACACTCTTCCTCAACCCCGGCGCCATCGCCCATGCGCGCGACGAATCGCCCTCTGTCGCCATCCTCACCATCAGTGCCGATGCTGTCGGCGTGGAGTTCATCGAAGTAGGGAGTAGCAAGTAGCGAGTAACGAAACCGTGATTGCTCGTCTTCTGGCTCCCCTTCCCACGCCGAGGAACGGAAGGGGTCAGGAGTTTAGATTCCCCTCCCCACCATTTGGCACTCTGTGTAATACTACGAGGAGAAGAACCGCCGCCCCGCGCTCGCTATCGGGCACAATGTCCGGCGCGAGTCAGACCCCCACGCTGAATGACGGAGGGGGCAGGGGTTGGGTTTACCTAAGGAGTAGTTGCCGATGTCTTCCCGTCCCCCCCGTGATGATTTTCGCCCGCGTCGGCCCGCCCCGCGTGGTGATGGGAGCGCGCCGCGTCGCCCGCGCCGCGCGACCGAGACGAACCTGGCGATGGACGATCAGGCCCCCGAGACACCCGCCGAGTCCGCATCGCTGCCGACCTTCGCCGATCTCGGTCTCTCGCCCGAAACGCTCAAGGGAATCTCCGATGCCGGCTATGAGGAACCGACGCCGATTCAGGCGCGCACGATTCCGCTGATGCTCGCGGGCAAGGATGTCATCGCGCAGGCGCAGACAGGCACGGGCAAGACGGCGGCGTATGCCCTGCCGATGCTCGAACGGATTGATCGCGAGATTCGTGATCCGCAGGCCCTCGTCCTCTGCCCGACGCGCGAGCTGGCGATTCAGGTCGCCGGGGCGATGCACCAACTCGGCCGCTACCACCATGCGACGACGCTGCCGATCTACGGCGGCCAGCCGATTGACCGGCAACTGCGCGCCCTCTCGCACGGTGTCCAGATCGTTGTCGGCACGCCGGGGCGCATAATGGATCACATGCGGCGTGGCACGCTCGACCTCTCGAATGTCAAAATGGTCGCCCTCGATGAGGCGGACGAAATGCTCGACATGGGCTTCGTGGAGGACATCGAATTCATCTTCGAGGCGATCCCTGACGAGCGGCAGACATCGCTCTTCTCCGCCACGATCCCGCCGCGCATCACCGCGCTTGCCCGGAAGTATCTGCACAACCCGCAGCGCGTCAGCGTCAACGTCGCGCACGTCACCGTCGCGCTGACGACGCAGACCGCCTACGAATTGCCGGGCGGCAACAAGTTCGATGGCCTCACCCGCATTCTCGATGTCGAGACACCCCAATCCGCGATCATCTTCTGCCGCACCAAAAACGAGACGAACGAACTGGCGGAGCGGCTCGGCGGCGCAGGCTACACGGCGGAGGCAATCAACGGCGATCTCCCTCAGGCCACGCGGGATCGCGTGATGCGCCGCTTCCGCGATGGGCAGGTGGACTTGCTCATCGCCACGGATGTGGCGGCGCGCGGATTGGACATTCCAGACGTCTCTCACGTCATCAACTACGACATCCCAACTGATCCCGAAGCCTACGTCCACCGTATTGGGCGAACGGGCCGGGCCGGTCGTACCGGCGAAGCGATCACCCTCGTCTCTCCGCGCGAGCGGTACACGCTGCGGGGCATCGAGCGCGTGATCGGGCAGCAGATCACCGTCAAGCGGCTTCCGTCGCTGGCGGATGTCGCGGCCCGACGGCGCGAGGCGTTCAAGGCGGCGATCATCGGCACGTTGGAGGAAGGCAACCTCGGCCAGGAACTGCTGATCGCCGAATCGCTCGCCGACCAATACGACGCGATGGACATCGCCGCCGCCGCGATCCGCATGGCGCGGGGCGACGCGGCACAGCGGCTCGACGAGGCGGCCGTCACGACGCTCGATGGTGACGCGGACGGTGTGGAGCAGGGAATGACCCGCCTCTTCATTGGCGCCGGGCGGACAGCGGGTATCCGCCCGATGGACCTCGTCGGCGCGATTGCCAACGAAGCCGGTATCCCCGGCAAATCCATCGGCTCGATTGACATCTACGATGGCTTTGCCTTCGTCGAGGTGCCGAGCGCGGACGCCCAGCGCGTTATTCAGGTGATGAGCAACACGAACCTGCGCGGCAAGCGCGTCAATGTTTCCATTGCCCGCCCCCGCGACGAGATGGATGGCCCACCCCCCCGCCGCGACCGCCGCCGCTGATCGAGGAACGGCGAACCGGGGCGAACCGCAGAGACGCATAAGGACGCAAAGAGGGAAAGAGAAAAAGAAGATTGGGAGAGATGCACATTCGTGAATGTGCGCTTGCTTCCGTCTTCTTTCTCTCATTCATCTTTGTTTTCTCTGCTTTCCTCTGCGCCTCTGCGGTTCAATCGGTTTCTCCCCGTTCCCCGGCGGGTGAGGGATTGTTTGATGGGGGAGAGAAGGGTGGCGGGGATGCCTTCGGGGTCGAGGGCACGGGCGACAGCGAAGATCAGGTGGAGGCGATGGAGACCGCGCGGCCACCAGACAAAACACGTATCCTCCGTGCAACTGGGGGCGAACTTCTCCTTGTAGAAGCGCAGCGATTGGAAATGGTAAAAGATGTTGAGCCGCGTGTACATTGTCGCGAACATCCATCCCGCGAAGCGATGCGTGGAGGGTTGATGCGCCGGGTCGCAGTCCGCTAATGCCGCCATACCGAGGGTCGCGCACACTGCACCCTCAGCCCGGAGTGCGGTGACCGCCTCCTGAAAGAGCAATTCTGTCACGCCGCCCGGCACGTCGTTACCACGGATGATGTCCTCCAGATACCAGCCATTGCGCGCGGGGATCGGCGAACAGGCGAGGAAGCCGACGACTGTCTCTCCCTGCCAGGCGAGGAAAAGGCGGCGGTCGTCCATGCGCTCGAAGGGGTGGATGCCAAGCAGAAAAGAGAGCGCGGCCATTCCCCGCGTCGTCAACCACGTCTCGATCAACTGCCCGACCCGCGCGCGAATGGCGTCCGTCACATCGCCGGGATAGCAACGGCGGACGGTGACGCCCTCCCGCACCGCGCGATTGATGTTCGCGCGGATGTGCTTCATCTTCTGACCGCGTGCGCTCCACGTCTGGAGATCGTAGAAGTTGTCCTCGCCCACTTTCACAAGGTCGAAACCGAGCCGTTCAGTGAGCAGACGCGTCGCGCGGGGCGTCGTGGGGAGGAAGCCAATCGTCCGCCTTGCGCGCCGTGCGACCCGCAGAAAGGCGGCGGTGAGTGGCACGATATCCGCCTCCGTGCAGATCGGATCGCCGCCGCAAAGCCAGACGCGACCGTATTGCTGATAGGCGATCACGCCGTCAATGCCAGGGGCGATGAAATACCGGAACGGCGGGGGCAGCAGCGTGACGTAGGCGTTCGTGTTGTAGCCGTGGCGGAGGATGATGGATCGCGCCTGCTCGGCTGTCGCCTCTGTCGTCGCTCCCATACCGCTCCTACTACACATCGTCTGCCATCACTCCACGCGCTGTCAGTATACGATGCCAGGGAAGGAAACCGGGGAGAACCGCGAAGACGCAAAGAGCGCAAAGGGAAAAAGAGGAGAGAAAGAGCCGTTGTAATCGGCGCACAGCGATTGCTCCATCCTTCGTATTTCTTTCTCTTTCTTCTTTGCGGTTCTCCCCGGTTTCTTCCCGGTTCCCTGTTTCGTTCAAATCTGGAACATCGCCGCCGTGTCGTGCCGCTGCCGCTGTTCGAGGAGCACATCGAGCGTAATGCGGCCGAGGGCGTCATCAATCGCCGCGCCCACTTGCTCCCATGCCGCACGCACGACGAGATCGGTGGCGGCATCGTTGCCGCGCGCCTCGCTCGGCTGGTTCGCGCATTCGGAAGCGGTCGGGCCATCGAGCGCGGCGACGATGTTCGCGATGCTGATTGCGCCGGGCGGGCGGGCGAGTTGGTGCCCCCCTTGCGGGCCGCGCAGCGAGCGGATTAGCCCGGCGCGGCGCATGAGGATGAGTAGTTGGTTCAGGTATGATTCCGGGATGCCTTGCCGCGTCGCGATGTCGTGGCTCTGCACGGGTGGGCCACTCGCGTGGAGCGCGAGGTCAATCAGCGCGCGCAGGCCGTAATCCGTCTTGCTACTGAGCCGCATTGCCACTCGCGTCGTTCACCGGGTTGAGGCTACCGCTCTTGAATCCGGCAAGGTCCAGCGTGACGAACCGGAAGCCGATGTCGGTCAGCGCGTCCACGATCTCCGCGCGCTGTTCCAGCGCCTTCGCAACATCGCTCGCTTGCAGTTCGAGCCGCGCGATCTCGCCATGATGCCGGACACGAAAGCCCCGGAAGCCGAGGACGCGCAGGTACGCTTCCGCCTGCCCGACCTGATCGAGTTTCTCGATCGTGATGAACGTCCCATGGGGGATGCGCGACGAGAGGCAGGGGTGTGAGGGTTTATTCCACGTCGGCAGCCCCAGGGCGCCGGAGATCGCACGAATGTCCGCCTTCGTCATGCCCGCCTCCTGCAAGGGGGAGCGGACATCTCGCTCCTTGCCCGCATCCATGCCGGGGCGGAACTCCCCGAGGTCATCCACATTGGATCCATCCACGACAGCGGCGTAATCCCGCTCCCGCGCGATGGGCGTCAGTTTGTCCCACAGTTCGCTCTTGCAGAAGTAGCAGCGATTGACGGGGTTGCTGACGTAGTTCGGATCGTCCATTTCGTCCGTACGGATTTCGAGGTAGGGAATGCCGATGTGTGCGGCAATTTTCGGGCACTCGTTCGCTTCCTCGACCATCAGCGAGGGGGAGATGCCCGTCACAGCCAGCGCGCGGTCGCCGAGCGCGTCGTATGCTGCTTTCGCGATCAGCGTCGAATCCACGCCGCCGCTGAAACCGATCAGCACGGAACCCATCCCGGCAAAAATCGCCAGTAGCCCGTCGTATTTTTCCCGAAGGTCCGGCGCGAGGTCGTGCAATGGTGGTGCGGCGGTTTGCATCGTCCCTGATACTCCTGCGGGCGCGCGATGATTCTCCATGAAAACGACGGTAGCACCCGGCCTGTGGGCTGTCAACGCGATGGAAAGAGCCACGGCGCATAACAGCGCAGATCATCGCCGTTCCGATCCGCTCCACATCCGCCCATCGTGCCACAATCGTGGCGTAGCCGGTGCGATAGATCAAGCGGTCGGTGTTCGATGCGCACGGTTCTTATGGCATGTCGGGCTTGTAGTGGTCATATTCCATCTGTCGGGCGGTCTTGGCGGCGATCTCCGCGCCCTTGAGGCGACCAACGACGTAGAGAGCCATATCAATCCCCGCCGAGACGCCCGCGCTCGTCACGATGTCGCCCTCATCCACGAAGCGGGCATCGCCCCGGACGTGGACCATCGTATACGTCTGCGCCATCCGCTCGACGCTCGCCCAGTGGGTCGTTACGGTCTTGCCCGCAAGGATGCCCGTCTCCGCGAGCAGGAATGCGCCGGTGCAGACGGAGGTTGTCAGGCTCGCCTCCGCCGCGCGGCGCTTGATCCAGCCGATCAATTTCGGATTGGAAACCTCTTGCCGCGTTCCCTGTCCGCCCGGCACGACGAGCAGATCGAGGTGCGGCGCGTCCGCGAGAGCATAATCCGGCACGACTTTCAGCCCATTACGCGCGATGATCGGCTTACTCGCGTCCGCCCGCTCCGCGACCGTGACGACCGTAAATCCGCCCTCCGTGATATTCCCCGCCACTGCGAAGACCTCGAACGGCCCGGCGAAATCGAGTACCTCCACGTCATCAAAGAGCACGATCCCGACGGTCATCATGCCAGTGTCAGTCATCATATGCGCGTGTCCTCTCTACGTGATTCGATTCGTTGCATGCGTAGTATACCCAACGGGAGTTTGCTGGCCTACGCATGAGGCAGTGAAAACGTGTAGGCAGAAAGTATACCCTAGTGTCCCTTCAGACGAGGTAATCGAGCATGTGGTATACTCTCATCCATGCAAGCCCCCCTTTTGGTCCGTCCACTGACGGCCACCGAACGCGATACGTTG
>JAABUU010001583.1_pt1 | contig 37274 bp, 30 predicted proteins | sample 5559301 | NCBI WGS metagenome assembly JAABUU01 (sample SAMN10711884, study PRJNA513360) | rock metagenome | isolation source: Antarctica rocks | place: Antarctica: Victoria Land, Richard Nunatak white
TGCGCCACGCTGCTCATTACTCGCAACCACCGGAGACTTGTTACTCATGCCGCAACCCCGCGAATCAACGGCGACAGCGAATCGCAGAACCACACCGTTGGTCAAGCAATCGGAACCTGCTTAGTTCCACCAGATTAGCGCTGCGAACGTGCAGCATGGTGGCGACCAGCAGCGACAACTTGTCGCGCTGCGTTTTGCGTTGCCTTGGCAAACGTTGCTTCAGGTCAGCCTTGATCCCGTCCGCCCAAACGGCGATCCCACTCGTTCCAACCACCTGACGATCCCGCTCCAGAAAAGAGGCGGAAACCTTGCATCACACGCGGACTCCAGACGTCAACCGTGTGCAGAGGAAAACTGATAGATAGTGAGGGCTAGGTTGTCGATTTCTGATCCTCCAGGCGATCCTGTCTTAGATCATTCCCTGTTAGCCGGGATTGGTCCGATTGCCCATGCTGCCAGTATTTTGGAATACTTTGCATTAAAGCTGCCCTAAAGGCCTCCAGTCGCACTTCCTCCATCTTTAGCGCCGTCAATACGCCAGAAGAAACGTTGCCGCGAACGTTCTCCAGCGAACTTACTGTTAATCGACGCCTTGGTTTCCTCCAGCCCGTGTTCCTTCAACCGCTGGACCGGAACAGTCCGATCGACCTGCTTGCGACGCCAACGGGAACCAGGATGGTAGACGACTACCTGACACGTCTCGAGTACGGCGTTTATATCTGACTCATCTTCCAGCACCACTCGGTTTGGCGACGCTCTGCTCACGCAGCATGGAGTGCTTGTCATTTCGAGTGCGGTATCGTCGTGCAGTTGGAACCTGGTCTTCCTAGCCGGCGCATACGGCGGAACCTACAGCTTGCGGGGCCAGGATCGCTTCGCGCTCGATACGCGACCGGCATCCCAATATTCGCCTGGCCTAACCCGCCGCTCGCCTACGAGCTGCCCAACCCCGCCTCGGCCATGCCCATCTCGTCGGCCGGCGCTTCCTGCGCGTCCTGTTCCACCAGGGTCGGCGCACCGGCCACCCGCGTGCGGGTGCGCAAGGTCACGAACTCCTCGGCGCTGGTCGGGTGGATGCCGACGGTGCGGTCGAAGTCGGCCTTGGTGGCGCCGCAGTTCAGCGCCACCGCGATGCCCTGCATGATCTCGGCGGCGTCGTCGCCGATCATGTGCGCCCCCAGGATACGCTGCGATTGCTGGTCCACCACCAGCTTCATCATCGACCTTTGGTTGCGGCCAGCCAGCGTGTGCCGCATCGGGGTGAAGCGCGTGAGGTAGATGTCGGCCGGGCCGCGCACCGCCGCCTCGTGCTCCGACAACCCGACCGTGCCGATCGGCGGCGAGGAGAACACCGCCGTCGGCACCCGCGTCAGCTCCCACGAGCGCCGTTCCGCGCTGAACAGCCGGCAGGCCAGCGCGTGGCCCTCGGCGATGGCCACCGGCGTCAGGTTCATCCGGTCGGTGACGTCGCCGATGGCGTAGATGTGCGGCTGGCTGGTGCGGCCCTCGCCGTCCACGGCCACCGCGCCGAAACCATCGAGCTTCACGCCGGCCTCGTCCAGGCCAAGCCCATCAGTCAGCGGCGTGCGGCCCACGGCGGCGAACACCAGGTCGGCGTCGAGCACGCTGCCGTCGGTGAGCGTCACCCGCTTGGCGGCGGCGCTGGCGGTCACCTCGGCGATGGAGGCGGAGGGATGCAGCGCGATGCCGTCCACCTCCAGCGCCTCGACCAGCGCGGCGCGCAAATCCTCGTCGAAGCCGCGCAACGGCATCTCCTGGCGGAACACCAGGTCGACCTTGCTGCCCAGTCCCGCGAAGATGCCGGCGAACTCGACCGCGATGTAGCCGCCGCCCAGCATCACCACCCGGTCCGGGCGCTCCGGCAAATAGAATGCGTCGTAGCTGACGATGGCGTGCTCGGCGCCGGGGAACGACGGCAGCAACGGACGCCCGCCGGTGGCGATGACGATGTGCTCGGCGGTGACGCGACGGCCGCCGACATCGAGCGTGTGCGGGTCGACGAAGCGCGCGCGGTCGTCGAACACCGTCGCCCCGGCATTGTCCAGCAGGCGCCGGTAAGTGGCGTTCAGGCGGCCGATATCGACATCCTTGTTGGCGATCAGCGTCGCCCAGTCATGGGTCGCCGGCGGGACGCTCCAGCCGAACCCCTGGCTTTCGTGGATGGCGCGGCCGTAGCCGGCGGCCATCACCATCAGCTTTTTCGGCACGCAGCCGACGTTGACGCAGGTGCCGCCCCAGTGCCGCTCCTCGGCGATGCCGACGCGGGCGCCGTGGCCGGCGGCGATGCGGGCGCAACGGGTGCCGCCGCTGCCGCCGCCGATGACGAACAGGTCGAAGTCGTAGGCCATCATTCCACCGTCACCGACTTCGCCAGGTTGCGCGGCTGATCGACGTCGGTGCCTTTCAGCACTGCAACATGGTAGGCAAGCAACTGCACCGCAACCGCGTACAGGATTGGCGCCACGAACGGGCCGCAGGCCGGCAGCACCACGGCGTCGACCGCGATGGCGCGCAGCCTAGCCGCCCCCACGGCATCGCTGAACGCCACGATCTGCCCGCCGCGCGCCGCCGCCTCCTGCAAATTGCTCGCGGTCTTCTCGAACAGCGGGCCTGACGGCGCTATGGCGATCACCGGCACGTGGCTGTCGATCAAGGCAATGGGACCGTGCTTCATCTCGCCGGCGGCGTAGCCCTCGGCGTGGATGTAGCTGATCTCCTTCAACTTGAGCGCCCCCTCCATGGCGATCGGGAAGCAGCCGCCGCGACCCAGGTACAGCACGTCACGCGCCTCGGCGACGCGCGCCGCCACCCGCATGATGTCCTGGCGGCGCTCCAATACCTGCGCCGCGTGGCCCGGCACCTCCAGCAACTCGGCGCTGAGCGCCGCCTCAGCCGCCGCGGTGAGCACGCCGCGCGCCCGTCCGGCCGCCAGGGCGAGGCAGGCCAGCACGGCCAGTTGGGCGGTGAACGCCTTGGTGCTGGCGACGCCGATTTCCGGCCCGGCCACCGTCTGCAGCACCGCGTCGCTGTCGCGGGCCATGCTGCTCTCGGCCACGTTCAGCACGCTGAGCACATGCTGGCGCTGGCTTTTCATGTAGCGCAACGCGGCCAGGGTGTCGGCGGTCTCGCCGGACTGGCTGACCAGCAGGCCGAGCCCGCCCTCGGGCAACGGCGGCGCGCGGTAACGGAACTCGCTGGCGACATCGGCGTCGGTGGGCAGCCGCGCCAGATCCTCGAACCACCAGCGCCCGACCAGCCCGGCATAGAACGCCGAGCCGCAGGCCGAGATGGTGACGCGGCTGATCCGCGCCCAGTCGAACGGCAGCGGCGGCAGCACCACGGCGCGGGTGCCGGGGTCGATCATCTGGTTCAGCGTGTCGCCCAGCACCGCCGGATGCTCGTGCAGCTCCTTTTCCATGAAGTGCCGGTAGTTGCCGCGCCCGACCGCCGCGCCGGAGTGCATCGTGGCGCGGATCGGCCGCTGCACCGGCTCGCCCTGGGCGTCGAACAGCGCGGCGGTGTGGTTGCCGATCACCACCCAGTCGCCGTCCTCGAGGTAGGCGATGCGCGCGGCCAGCGGCGCCAGGGCCAGCGCGTCGGAGCCCACGTACATCTCATCCTCGCCATAGCCCACCGCCAGAGGCGCGCCGTGGCGTGCGCCGATCAGCAGCTCGGGGTGGCCCGCGAACACCATCGCCAGCGCGTACGCGCCGTGCAGCCGGTGGAATGCGGCGGCGGCGGCTTCGTGCGGGGTCATGCCGCGCGCCAGGTGCAGGTCCACCAGTTGCGCCACCGTCTCGGTATCGGTCTCACTGCGGAACACTTGGCCCGCCGCCTCCAGTTCGGCCCGCAGCTCGGCGTGGTTCTCGATGATGCCGTTGTGCACCACGGCGACCCGGTCGGTGCCGTGCGGGTGGGCGTTGCCCTCGGTCGGCGCGCCATGCGTGGCCCAGCGCGTGTGGCCGATGCCGGTGGTGCCGTGCAGCGGGCGCTCGGCCAGCGCCGCCACCAGGTTGACGAGCTTGCCGGGCGCGCGGCGGCGCTCGATCGCGCCACCCGAGAGCGTGGCGATGCCGGCGCTGTCGTAGCCACGGTATTCCAGCCGCCGCAGCGCCTCCAGGATCACCGGGGCCGCCGCGGCGCCGCCGACCACGCCGATGATGCCGCACATCTCAGCTCCCCTTGCGCCGCGCGGCCCGGAACCTCGCCGCGGCGCCCGGCAGTTGCGCCTGCCTGGCGCGTCCGAAGGCCATGGCGTCGGCGGCCACGTCCTCGGTGATGACGCTGCCGGCGGCGGTGAACGCGCCGTCGCCCAGTTGCACCGGCGCCACCAGCACCGAGTTCGACCCGACGAACGCGCCGGCGCCGATCACCGTGCGGTGCTTGGCGAAACCGTCGTAGTTGCAGGTGATGGCGCCGGCGCCGATGTTGGAGCCGGCGCCGATGTCGCTGTCGCCGAGGTAGCTCAGGTGGTTGGCCTTGGCGCCCTCGCCCAAGCGCGTCGCCTTCAACTCGACGAAGTTGCCGACGTGCGCGCGCGCCTCGACCACGGTGCCGGGACGCAGCCGGGCGTATGGGCCGATGACGGCGCCAGGCCCGACGCTGCAGCCCTCCAGGTGGCTGAAGGCGCGGATCTCCGCCCCCTCAGCCACCGTGACGCCGGGGCCGAACACCACGTTGGGGCCAATGCTGACGTCCTGGGCCAGCATCGTGTCGGCGGCCAGGAACACCGTCTCCGGCGCGGTCATGGTGACGCCGGCGTCCATCGCCGCGCGACGCAGGCGGCCCTGCGCCACGGCCTCGGCGGCGGCCAGCTCGGCGCGCGAGTTGATGCCGCGCAACTCGTCGAACGGCGCCTCGACCGCCGCCACCGAGCGGCCACCCCGGCGGGCCAGCGCCACGATGTCGGTCAGGTAGTATTCGCCGCGCGCGTTGTCGGGACGCACCGCCGCCAGCCACGCCGCCATGTCGGGGCCGGAGGCGCACAGCACGCCGGCGTTGCACAGGTCGCCGGCGCGCTCCGCCTCGGTGGCGTCGGCCCACTCGACGATGCGCTCGACCGCCTCGCCCTGGGCGATGACGCGGCCGTAGCGGCCGGGGTCGGGCGGGCGCATCGCCAGCAGCGCCAGGCCGGCGCCAGCCCGGCGGCGGGCGAGCAGGCGGTCCAGGGTCGCGGGCGATATCAATGGGTTGTCGGCATACAGCACCGCCACGTCGCCGTCGCCGAACCATGCGGCGGCCTGCAACGCCGCGTGCGCGGTGCCGAGCCGCTCGTGCTGCGTCACCATGGGATGCGGGGCTGCGGCCTGCTCCATGTCCGGCATGTCGGGGCCGCCCACCACCACGATGCGGTCGAACACGGCGGCGCAGGCGTCGATCAGGTGGCGCAGCATCGGCCGCCCGGCGATCGGGTGCAGCGCCTTGGGCCGCGACGATTTCATGCGCGTGCCCAGGCCGGCGGCGAGTATCACGGCGAGCGATGCGGGGCTGGACATCGCATTGCAGTAGCTTCGCAACGATTGCCCTGTCAAAGCCTCCCGCATCACTCTTGGTATCCGGGTGCAACACGATGACCGCCCCCACCATCCTGTTCGACCTCGACGGCACGCTGGTCGACTCCGTGCCCGACCTCGCCGCCGCCCTGAACCGGCTGCTGGCGGCGCGCGGCCTAGCTTCGTTCACGCCCGAGGCGGTGACCGCGATGGTCGGCGACGGGGCCGGCGCGCTGGTGGCCAGGGCGTTCGCCGCCCGCGACGCGGCGCAGGACGCCGCGGCGTTGCCGGAGTACCTCGCCGACTACACCGCCTACAGCGCCGAGGCGACGCGCATCTATCCCGGCATCGAGCAGGCGTTGGGCGAGTTGGCGCGGGCCGGCTGGCGCATGGCGGTCTGCACCAACAAGCCGGCGGCGGCGGCGCACGCCGTATTGTCGGCGCTGGGCCTCGACCACTGGTTCGCCACGGTCGGCGGCGGCGACAGTTTCTCCGCGAGGAAGCCCGACCCCGCCCATTTGCTCGCCACCCTGGCGGCGGCGTGCGGCGATCCCGCCCGCGCGGTCATGGTGGGCGACCACCGCAACGACGTCGCCAGCGCCATGGCGGCCGGAGTGCCGTGCATCTTCGCGGCCTGGGGCTACGGCCCGCGGCAGGCCGGAGCCGACGCCGCCGGCATCGCCGAGACGGCAGCGGAACTACCCGCGCTGCTGGCCACGCTGCGCCGGCGATTCCCCCGCGATGACAGATGACAGCCGATGTAACTCGTCACGGCGCCGCGAGATAGAGGATCGCGTCGCCGAAGAACGGGGTGGCGAAGCGGACCCGCATCGGCAGCAGCGGACCGCCCGGCTGCAGCCGGGCCAGCCACGCGGTGCCATGCTGCGGCCTCGCCTCGCGGGCGCGGTTGTCCTCGAACTTGAAGCCGGCCAGCAGGGTGCCGGTAAAGTCGCAGCGCAGCGTCGGACCCTGGAAGGTCGAACGGTCGGTCTTCGGCAGAATCTCCTCGCCGGCCGTGGTCGCGGCGATCTCGGACAGCCGGCGGCCGTCGAACACCCGGCTCCGCCCCTCGCAGCGCCCGGTTTGCGAGGAATCGTGCAGCAGCACCGCAATGGCGCTCAGGGTATCGATGGTGTTGGCCTGCAGCGCCGGGGACACCGCCTCGCGCTCATGCGCGTTGTCGGGCAGCAGGGCCGTGATGGTCGGGATGCCGCCGGCATAGCTCATGGCGGTGTGCACATGCTCGCCGTGCCAGACGCCATGGATGTCGTACATCGAGGGCAGCGCGGCTAGACCATCCCAGCTACCGCGCGCGCTCGAGTTGGTGGCGCCCTCCACGAGAGCGCCGAACACGCCGATGGTATGAACTGCCGCATCCATCGAATAATGGCTGGCACCGAGATTAACGTCGACCAGCACGTCGAGCACGCGAAAGCCGGTCGAGTAGGCGACGTAGTGTAGGCGTTGCGGGCCGCCCTGGGCCAATGCCGCGCCCGGCGCCAGGCATAGGGCCAATCCAAGCCACGCCAACCTCAATGAGAGCGGCCGCGCCCCGTCTTGCCCTGCAGCGCGTCGATGCGCTTGGAGGCATCGGCCTTGTTCAGCGCCGGGTCGAACTCCTCGCCCGCCTCCTCGCACAGCGTTTTCAGGTACGATGCCTGGGCGCCGGTCATGGTCTCCTCGCCGGTGGTCCAGTTGTCCGGGTCCTTTACGGTGTTGGACGGAACGGCATCGTCGGCCGCGTCATCCTTGGGGTCGTTCTTCGGGTTGTCGGAGGTGGTCGGGTTTTTGCTCATGTCGCGTCTACGCACGTGTTCCCGGTTGGTTCCACGCCTTGATCGCAACGAACGTGACTTCGCTGTGGACAAGTCCTATCACGCCGCTTCGCAATGCAGCGGCGGGCATCAAACCATGAATGCGATTGCGAACGCCATCCCGGCCACGCTGCTTGCCGCCGTCCTGCTCGGCGGGCTGGCGGGATGCGCGCCGAACTACTCGCCCGACACCTACGACAGCCGGGCGGTGCAGCAGGCCAACAAGGTCGAGCAGGGCGTCCTGGTGGGCGTGCGCCCGGTCGGCGTGCGCGCCGACGCCACCGTCGGCACCGTCACCGGGTCGGCGGCCGGCGGCATCGTCGGATCGCAGACCGGCAGCGGCGTCGCCTCGGCGTTCGGGGCGTTGGGCGGCGCCGTGGTCGGCGGCCTCGCCGGCAGCGCCGTCGCGCACAGCATCGGCGACGTCGCCGCCTTTGAGAACATCGTGCGCAAGGGCAACGGCGACCTGCTGTCGGTGACGCAGCAGGACAAGGCGCCGCTGCGGCTGGGTCAGAAGGTGCTGGTGATCGCCGGCACCCAGGCCCGCGTGGTGCCGGACTACACCATGGCCCTGGCCGCGCCACCGCCGCCACCACCGCCGCCAACCCCGGTCGAGACCGCGCCGCATCCCGACGCCGTCACCGTCGAGCCGTTGCCGCCGCCCGCGCCCGCCGTCCCGGTGGCCGGCCCCGCCTCGCCGGCAGCGGCATTGGCCATCGCGCCCACGTCGGCCCCGGTTTTGACGCCGGCAGGGGCATCGCTGGTCCCGGCGCCGTGATGCGCTTGACACCTCGCACCGCCGCGCCCTATCCGTCCGCCTTCGGGATGGGCGCGTAGCTCAGCGGTAGAGCATCGCCTTCACACGGCGGGGGTCACAGGTTCAATCCCTGTCGCGCCCACCATCCCGGACCAGACGGACTTCCTCGAAAGCGTCGAGAGCCGCCGCCCTCGTCGCAATGACGGAGGTACGACGCCATTTGGAGGATCGTGCGGTTACCAGCCCCTCGAAGATGTTCCGGCCACCCTTTCCGCGTGCGCCTCGAAGCCAGATCGCGCGAGCTGGTTTAACTGGCCGCAGCGCGTGTTCGGCGGCTCCCGACCGTTCGAGGCGAAGTTTTAGCGGTGCTGCGCGCGGGTAACGAAGGCGTCTTCTTTGTAGCTCGGGCACGCGGCGGCTTGGCCGCAGCATCCTGGCGTTTGCTCTTTGTCATGAACTTCTTGATTGCGGCGCTGCGGGAAGCGGTGGCCTTGCTTGCCGGGCTGGATGCGGACGAACCAAAATTGCCCTCGATGGCCATTTTGGCTTCGGTTATCAGCTGGAAGGCATAATTGCGATCAATGCCTTGGTGGTGGTTGCCGCCGAAATTGAGCGGCTTGCCCTCGGAGCTGCTGATCGCGTTCGCGATGTCGCGGACGAATGCCTCCGAGCTGTACAGTTCCATCGGCATACGGATGTTCCCTATTGTGAAAATGAACCGTCGCTTCCGGCGTGACGGCTGCCGCCGTCAGCTCATTTGCCGGAAGATGATCGCCATTGCGATGAGAGTGATACCGACGAGGGCCGCGCCGGCGACAGTGCGGGCATTCGGAGCGGCTGCGGGTGGGGGCAGCCACCAGCCGAAGCGGTTGCTTGCCCAAGGAACCAGCCAGTTGAGCAAGACAACACTCACGATGTTGCCGACCAGCAGCGCCACGGCGAATGGAACGCCGAGGCGTCTCTGCAGGATCGGCCCCTCCACGAAATGGCCGAACAGGAACACCACTGGGAACAGCATGAGCAGAACGACCATGTTCTGCTTCCAGACGGGCGGACCATTCACGTGGGCTCCGCTTATCGGGAACCACTGGTCGAACCCAGAGCGCGTAACGCTATAATGGAAGCCTTCCGTCAGCGGCTCAGCTTCCGCGACGATTGCCCGGCGAACGGGGGAATCCAGCCAAGCCTGTAGATTCTCCTGCGTGTCGAAACGGAGGATGGTCAGCCAATCAGCCTGGACGCCCGGAATGGGAGGCTCGAAACGATATCCCACAAGGCCTTTTGCCGCGGTCTGGGCAACGGCGATCTTCTGCTCCCACTCGCGGTAGGCGGCCTCGCAGCCGGGCTTCACGCGCGTCGACATGATGGCCGAGATCGGCGTGGACATCGGTGCATTGGCCATGCCGCGAACGACATGCACATCCGAGCGCCCGGTCAGCAGCGGCTGCACCATCGTCAGCCGCTCCAGACGCTGCGGCGAGTTCAGCCAGCCGATGGCGCTCGTCGCATCCGAGAAGCGTTGCATGACCACCCAGTAGTCCTGGGCGGGCGGGCTCGGTGGCAGCAGCGTTTGACGCAGGTAGCCGGGGAAGGTGGCTACGAGCCGGTTGGTCTCCGCCTGCCACTCCTCGAATGCGGCCGTGCCGCCGGGACGCACCGTGGTCTGGGTTACGATCGTGACGGCCGAACTATCCGCAGACATAAGGGCTCCATTACACGCCGATCTTGTGAGCACGACATGCGAATCCAACTGACTGGATGTCAGCACCCAATGGCAATATAGGTAATGTTGCGTAATTGAAACATGAACCGTCCAGATGCGGACTTTTCCTCCCCGCGTTCACGAGGGACGTGTCGTCCTCAGATGAGAAACCACCACCCGGGCGCATCAACCCGCAAGACGTTCGAGCCGATTGGCATGGGCGGTCTCCCCGCCATGGGATGGGGCCGGAGTCCGGCCGCGACTGTATCGCCGTGGCGAACAGTCCATGACCCGCTTGAAGGCTGTGCTGAAGGCGCTTTCGGATTCGTAGCCGAGCGACAGGGCGATGACGGAGATGGGATCGCTGGAACTCGCCAGCCTGTCCCCGGCCAGCAGCATCCGCCAGCGCGTCAGGTAATCCATGGGTGACGCGCCCACCGTCGCCTTGAACTTCAGCGCAAAGCTCGACCGCGACATGCCGGCGCGCTCGGCCAATTCCTGCAATGTCCAGCGCTGCGCCGGGTCGTCGTGCATGGCGCGGAGTGCCGCCCCCATCTGCTTGTTTGCCAAGGCGAACAGCCATCCGACGCCACCGCTTGACCCGTCCGCCAGATGCAGCCGCAGGGCCTGGACCAGCATCATGTGGGCGAGGTGCTGCGCCACCAGGAAGCTGCCGGGCTGCGGCTCGCGCAACTCCTGCATCATCCGCTCCACGGACCAGCGCAATGCCGCCTGATCCGATTTTTCCCGCAGATGCACGATGGGCGGCAGCATTCCCAGCAGGATGCCGGCGTGATTGCCGGCAAGGGCGAAGTAGCTGCCGACGAGAAAGAAGTCCCCGCCGCCGTTGCACGAGACGATGCCGCCGTTCCGCGCGGTCGCATAGATCGTGGCGGCGTCGATGGGCGTCGAAGCCATGTCGCTGGCAAGGCGGAAAGGCCGCCCGCTCGGCAACAGGAAGCAGTCCCCCGTTTCCAGGCGCACCGTGTCGGGAACGCCCTCCACGGCCAGCCAGCACTGGCCGGACACCACGGCGTAGCATTTGATGCCTTCGTTGCGGGAGAACTGGACGGACCAGTTCCCGCCCGCATCGAAGCCACCGGACGCATAACTGCGCGGCTTCAGCAGCGACAGCACATCTGAAAGCGGGTCCATCGGCCATCCTGGACGATTGCAAAGGTAATGCGGATTTTACAGCATGGATCGTAGCGCCTCAACCACCTATCCAATCATCACGCCGCTGCGGATGCGGCCCTAAAACGAAGTAAGGAAAGTCGCAATGCGTGTCTTCGTCACCGGCGCCACCGGCTTTATCGGGTCCGCCATCGTTCAGGAACTCATCGGCGCGGGTCACCGGGTGCTCGGCCTCGCGCGCACCGACGCCGCCGCCAACACATTGGCGCGGTTGGGGGTCGAGGCGCACAGGGGCGAGCTGTCGGACACGGAGAGCCTTGCCGCGGGCGCCCGGGCCTGCGAGGGCGTGATCCACACCGCCTTCATCCACGACTTCGTGGACTTTCCGGCCGCCGCCGAGACGGATCGGCGCGCGATCGAGGCGCTTGGCGCGGCGCTCGCAGGCTCCGGCCGGCCCTTGGTCACGACCTCCGGGATCAACCTCCTCACGCCGGGCCGCCTCGGCGCCGAAGACGATGCGCCCGACTCCAGCTCCGCCGTGCCGTTCCGCATCGCTTCGGAGGAGGCGACGTTGGCGATGGCTTCGCGCGGGGTTCGAGCCTCGTTGATCCGCCTGCCGCCATCGGTCCATGGCGACGACGACCACGGCTTCGTTCCGCGCGTCATCGGCATCGCGCGTGAAAAGGGGGGTTCGGCGTACGTCGGTGACGGGCGCAACCGCTGGACCGCGGTGCATCGGCTCGATGCCGCCCACCTGTTCAGGCTGGCGCTGGAGAAGGGGTCCGCGGGAGCCCGGTATCATGGGATCGCCGACCAGGGCGTGCCGTTCCGCGACATCGCCGCCGTCATCGGCCGACGCTTGGGCGTGCCGGTCGTCGGCAAGTCCGCCGAGGAAGCAGCCGACCACTTCGGCTTTCTCGCGCGTTTCCTCGCCATGGACTGCCCGGCATCAAGCGCGCAGACGCAGGAACGGCTGGGATGGCGCCCAACACGGCCCGGGCTGATTGCCGATCTCGACCATGGCCGCTATTTCGAAACCTGAGCAAGCCGCATCCCCGCGGCGGCGTGACGCGCGTGGGGCTTTCGGTTGGGGCGCTGGCAGCGTAATAGTTCGCCCTTCCCTTCCCCGAAAGGCCCGCCCGATGAGCGACGATCTCGAACGCGCGCGTGAGAGCATGGAGCGGGCGCACGAGCGGCATGTCGAGCACGGCGACGGCAGCGCGCGCAACATCGCCATCCTGATCTCGGTCCTGGCCGCCGGGCTGGCATTGGCCGAGATGCAGGAGAAAGGCGCGCAGAACGCCTACATGACCAGCCATATCGAGGTCAGCGACGACTACGCCTTCTACCAATCCAAGAAGCTGCGGGCGAACCTGTACGCGCAGGAGGCGGAGCTGCTCGCCAGCCTGCCGAATGCCGCCGACCCCGCGGTGCAGGCCCGCATCGCCACCGCCCACGCCACCGCCACGCGGCTGGAGGACGACGAGAAGGGGATCGGCAGCAAGCAGTTGCTGGCCCAGGCGGAGGCGCACAAGGTGCTTCGCGAGCAGCAGTTCCACCGCTACGAGCTGTTCGAGATCGTGGTCGGCGCGCTGCAGATCGCGATCGTGCTGGCTTCGGTGTCGGTGGTGACGCGCATCAAGGCGTTGGCGACCGGAGCCGGCGTGATCGGCGCTGCCGCCATCGTCTGCGGCGTGCTGATTACAATCGCGGTGCTGTAGCGGTGGCCCGCCGCCCCAACGTGCTGATCGTGATGGCCGACCAGATGACGCCCGGCATCCTGCCCGCCTACGGCAACGGCGTGGCGCGCACCCCGCACCTCGACGCGCTGGCTGAGCACGGCGTGGTGTTCGAGGCCGCCTACTGCAACAGCCCGCTGTGCGCCCCGTCGCGCGCCAGCTTCCTGGCCGGGCGGCTGCCCTCGGGCATCGGCGCCTACGACAACGCCGCCGACTTCCCGGCCAACGTGCCGACGTTCGCGCATTACCTGCGCGCCGCCGGCTACCGCACCATCCTGGCCGGCAAGATGCATCTGTGCGGGGCCGACCAGTTGCACGGGTTCGAGGAGCGGCTGACCACCGACATCTACCCGGCCGACTACGGCTGGACCCCGGACTGGACGCGCCCGGAGCACCGGCCCGAGTGGTACCACACCATGGACAGCGTCACCCAGGCCGGGCCGTGCGCGCGCACCAACCAACTGGATTTCGACGAGGAGGTGATGTTCGCCGCCCGCCAGAAGCTGTTCGACATCGCTCGCGGCGGCGACGCGCGGCCGTTCTGCATGGTGGTTTCGCTGAGCCACCCGCACGACCCGTTCACGATCACCGAGCCGTACTGGAACCGCTACGCCGACGCCCGGATCGACCCGCCGCGCGTGATCGAGCCAGCCGGCGACCCGCATTCGCTGCGGGTGCGCCACGTCATCGGCCTGGAGCAGCAGACGCCGACGCCGGAACAGGCGCAGGCCGCGCGGCGCGCCTACTACGGGGCGGTGTCGTTCGTGGACGACCAGGTGGGCGTCGTGATGGCGACCCTGCGCGACGCCCGGCTGGCGCAGGACACCATCGTCGTGGTGCTGTCCGACCATGGCGAGATGCTGGGCGAGCGCGGGCTGTGGTTCAAGATGAGCTTCTTCGAGCCGGCCTGCCGCATTCCGCTGATCGTCCACGCGCCGCGGCGCTTCGCCGCCCGCCGGGTGGCGGATGCGGTGTCGCTGGTGGACCTGCTGCCGACCTTGGCCGAGATCGCCGGCGACGGCGAGGCGCCCGACTACATGGCGCCGGTCGACGGGCGCAGCCTGCTCGGGCAACTCGCGGGCGGCGACGGGCACGACGAGGCGGCCGGGGAGTACCTGGCCGAGGGCGCGGTGGCGCCGGTCGTCATGCTGCGCCGTGGCCGGCACAAGTTCATCCACTCCGCGGCGGACCCCGACCAGTTGTTCGAGCTGGCCGCCGACCCGGACGAGCGCCGCAACCTGGCCGGCAGCGAGCCGGCCGTGGCGGCGTCGTTCAGGGCCGAGGTGGCGCGGCGCTGGGACCTGCCGGCGCTCCATGCCGACGTGCTGGCGAGCCAGCGGCGGCGGCTGTTCGTGGATGCCACGTTGCGGCAGGGAGCCGGCACGCCGTGGGACTACCAGCCGGTGCGCGACGCCACCAAGATGTATGTCCGCAGCACGATGAAACTCGACGACATCGAGGCGATGGGGCGGTTTCCGCGCGTCTGATCCCGAGCGCCGGCACTCGCCGCCGCCGCTACGTCAGCCGGCTGCGGGCCGCCTGCTTCTGAACTTCGTGCGCGGCCTTGAGCTGAGCCTGGGTGTACTGCCTGGCGTGGGTCGCGAGGTCGAAGCCGTCCTCCCATAAATTGCGCCAGATGCCCAGGATGCCTTCGAGCGGCTGGCCGACCACGCGGGACGAGAACGACTCGAAGGTGATGGGGCCTTGGTAGTTGGCTTTGACCAGCGCCCGGAACACGCCGGCGAGGTCGATCGAGCCGGAGCCGAGATAGCCGCGATGCGAGTCCCCGGTGTGGAAGTAGCCGAGGTAGTCGCCGGTCTCGACGATGGCCGAGGCGATATCCGATTCCTCGATGTTCATGTGGTAAACGTCGAGATGCACGCGGACGTTGGGCGCGCCGATCCGCTTGCACATCTCGACCGCCTGCGAGGCGGTGTTGAGCACGTTCGACTCGTAGCGGTTCACGACTTCGAGGCCGAGCGTGATGTCGCTCCTGGCCGCCGTCTCGGCCACGCGGCGCAACACCTCGACAGATGCGACCACGCCCGCGGCCGTGGTCGGAATCGCGTATTTCTGGAACGCCGAGTGCAGGATGCCGCAGACATGGGTGGCGCCGATATCGCGGGCGATGGCGATGGCCTGCTCCAACCGTGCCTGGCCACGTTTGGCTTTTTCCGGATCGCCGCTGGAGATGTCGGTCTCGGCGTCGAGGCCGAACGACATGGTGGCGCCGATGGAGTGCGCTTCGAGTTGCTTGCGCGTGAAGCCGACGTCGATCGAGGCCAGGTCCATGCTGGAAACTTCGATCAGGTCGTAGCCGACTTCGGCGGTGCGCGCGACCGCGCGGGCGCACTCGTCGCGGCTCCAGCCTCGCTCCCAGACGAAAGCGTGTACCCCGAGCTTGTTCATGCGGCCTCTCCCTTGGTTGGCGGCGGCGTCACGTGACGCTGACCGGCTTCGACCTGAGCCGTTCCGCGACTCCCGGATCGGCGCGGCGGCAGAGTTGTGGCGGCAACCCGCGCAGGATGAGTTCGGCGTCGGCCACGGTCATGCGGCCGATGGCGTGCAGCGCGTCGGCCGTGCCGCCGGTCCGATGCGCGGACAGCAGCAGGCCGGACATGCCGCGTACGCGATCGTCGGCCGGCACCGGCTCGTCCGGGAACACGTCGACCGCCGCGCGGATATGCCCGCTCTCGACCGCGGCGAGCAAGGCCGGGAAATCGACCACGCCGGCGCGGCTCATCAGCAGCAGCACCGACCCGGGCGCCATGAGGTCGAACTCGCGCGCGCCGAGGAAGCCCTGGTTGTCGCTGGTGACGCTCGCGAACACGAAGACGACCCGCGACCGCCGCAGCAGGTCGTCGAGCGCCGCCGGCTCCGCATGGTGACGGCGGATGAGTTCGTCCGGCAGCCACGGATCGTGGACCAGCACCGAATTGTCGAACGGCATGATGAGGCGGCGCAGTTCGCGCCCGAGGTCGCCGAAGCCGATGATGCCGACCGAGGCGCCAGCGAAACGGAACGTGTCGGCGTTGCCGGCGAGGCCGTATCGCTCACGGCCGGCGCGGAAGTCACGGTCGGCGGCGGTGATGCCACGGGCCAGGTCGACCGCCATGCCCAGCGCCGCCTCGGCCACCGGAGCGGCGAACGCCGACGCCGGGGTCAGCACCCAGATGCCGCGCGCCTGGCACGCCGCGTAGTCGACGTTCGGCAGGAAGTTGGTCTCGACGTTGAAGATCGCCCGCAGCTTCGGCGCGCGGTCGAGGCGCTCTCGCGGCATTGCGGTCTGGCCGATCACCAGGACGGCATCCGGCAGCAGGCGGTCGATCGTCTCGTCGGGCATTGGCCGGTCCTCCGATACGACGAGCCGGCCCAGGCGCTCGAGTCGCGCGCGTGTCGGCGCATCCATAATCAGGTCGAGCGTCCGCGGCAGCGGGTCCACCAGCACCAGATCGCTCATCGCCAACCCTCCCGCAGGCTTCTCGTGGCGGAGACCATGCAGGTAGATCGATTTTGCGGCAATCCGGAATCCACCGTATTGCCGGTCACCGTCGTCGCGATCCTGTTGCAACCCTTCGGCTTCTGGCAGGTTATGGCGGCTGCCGTCTATAACCTGTAACACCGGTTTCAGGGTGTGAGAACCGAGGACGGCAACCAACCTTAGAACCTGCCGGGCCGTTGCATAAGTCATTGAACCCGACTGCAACCTCGGCTTTTCAGGCTAGGGCATCACTCATAATTTATGCGACGGCGCATCTAAACTCTTGTATCTGGGAAGATGATGAACACGGGCCGGGCGGGGCAGCTTGCAATTCAGGGTTCCCGCGGACGCACCCGAATCGCGCAACCTACTTAGAGGCGGCTCGCCCGGTGGATGGCTGGCATGACATCAGATCCAGGTTCGCAACCAACCCTGAAAGAGCCAGGCTGGTCTTCGTACTCATTCGATCTTGGCCGCGTGCTGTGTCCCGGCGACATCGCCTATGCCGACGCTCCGGCCGGCCCGCACATGCGGCCGGTCACCCTCGCCGGAACTTTCGGCTGGCTGCATACCGACGCATCGGCTGTCGGTGGCGACGTGGCGGTGCTGCTTTGCGCGGCGTTGAACCGTGACGCGCTCGACTCCCATCAGGCCATGCGCCTGCTAGCCGACCAGTTCGCCGCCGCGGGTTACCCGGCCATGCGGTTCGACTATCCGGGCATGGGCGATTCCTGCGACATCGAGCAGCTTGGGACGGATGCCGTCGAGCATTGGGCCGCCTGGCAGGAAAGCGTGCACAACGCCGCCGACTGGCTGCTCGGCGCCACCGGAGCGTCGCGCCTGATCTTCTGCGGCCTGCGCGCGGGCGCCATGATCGCCACCCTCGCGGTGGAACGCCGGGACGATGTTGCCGGCCTCATCCTGTTGGCGCCGGTGCTGCGCGGCCAATCCTACATGCTGCAACTTGCCATGGAAGCCAAGCTGCAGGGAAAGTCGCGCGCGACGCTGGGCGGCGGCCTGGATTTCCAGGAGCTGCATTTCAGCGCGGAAACCGTCAACCGCTTCAAACAGGCCGACCTGCGGCAGGCGAGGCTGCCGGCCGATTGCCAGGTGGCGGTGTTCTCGCAATCGGAGTCCAGCCTGCTGGCCGCCTGCGCCCAGGCATGGTCCGAGCAGGGCGCCGAAGTCGCTTGCCATGGGTTCTGCGGGCTTGAGCCGATGCTTCGCCACGACGAGTTCCTGGCTGGCTCCCCTGCGGATTTTTCGACGATCCTCGCCTGGTTGCGGCGCAATGTCCCGGCGGGGATTACCGCCGCAGGTCCGGAAACGGCCCTGGCTTTCCCGGTACTCAGCCGGCCCGGCTGGATCGAAATCCCGCTGCGCTTTGGCGAAGGCCAACGGCTGTTCGGTATGCTGTGCCGCCCGGATGACGGCTCCGGTGACTCGGCCGTCATCGTCTGCAACACCGGGCGCGACCCGCATTACGGCTTTGCCCGCTTCGGGGTCGAGTTCGCCCGGCGGCTCGCATCCGAGGGAGTGGCCTCGCTGCGGCTCGACTTCGCCGGGTTCGGCGACAGCGTCGGCTCCTCCGGCCGCGAGGGTATGCTGAGCCCGATGTTCGATGCCGACCGCGCCGCCGACATCGCCGCCGCGGTGGATGTCCTGCAGCCGCTGGGATACCGCCGGTTTACCCTGCATGGCCTGTGCGCCGGCGCCTACCACGCATTCCACGGCGCCCTGGCCGAACCAAGGATCGGCACGCTGCTGCTCGTCAACATGCCGGTGTTCACTTGGCGTCAGGGCGACACGGTGGATTTCGACGACCGCAGGCTGGCCAAGCCAAGCCGCTACCTGTCGAAGATGGCCAGCAGGGACACGCTGCATCGGCTCGTCCAGGGCAAGATCGAGGTCCGCGCCATTCTCCTGGCACAAGGCGGTCGGTTGACAGGCACCCTGCGCGGCGCCTGGCGTCGGCTGGCGGCGCGGCTGGGCCTTCCCGCGCCACGGAGCTTCGCGCGGGAGGCCGTGGCGGCCCTGTCGCGTCGTAGCGTCGCAGCGCTGCTGCTGTTTTCGCCGGGCGACAAGGGCATCGACACCGCCGAACAGGAGTTCGGCTCCTGGGACGCCGCGGTCGGGGCGCTTGCCGGCGCGTCGATGCGGATCGTCCCGGAGATCGACCACAACCTAAGCGAGCGTGCCATGCAGCGCGCCGCGGCGGACATCATGCTTCGCTATTTGGCGGAAAGGTCCAACCCGCCGACCGCCTGACCAAGCCCCGCCCGGCTGCGATCAACGCGTCGCGGAGTGCTTCGCCTGCCATGCGCGCATCTGTGCGATTTCCGTCTCCTGCGCCTTGACGATGCCTGTGGCGAGGCGGCGCATCTCGGGGTCCTTGCCGTATTGAAGCTCGACTTTCGCCATGTCGATGGCGCCCCGATGGTGCGGGAGCATACTTGCGGCGAAGTCCCGGTCGGCGTTCCCGCTCATCGGCGCGCTCATGGAACGCATCATCTTGTCGTTCGCGGCCATGAACGCCTTGCTTGACGGGCTGACGCCGGCGTCCGGCTGCGGCATGTTCATGGCAGGCGCCGGCGGCGCATTCGGAGTCGCCTGTTGCGCGAGCGCCGGGATTGCCGAGGCTGCGGCAAGGACCAGGGCGGCATAGAGCGTGGTCTTCATTGGACAACTCCTGTGTTGGGAAAGTGTGCGTTTGGTCACAGCCGGGCCGCGCGCAGGCGCAGCGCGTTGGCGATGACCGACACGGAACTCAGCGACATCGCCAGTGCGGCGACCACCGGGCTGAGCAGGACGCCGAACGCCGGGTAGAGCACGCCCGCCGCGATGGGAATGCCGACGACGTTGTAGGCGAAGGCGAACACCAGGTTCTGCCGGATGTTGCGCATGGTCATCCGGCTCAGGGTCCGGGCGCGGACGATGCCGGCCAAGTCGCCCTTCACGAGCGTGATCCCGGCGCTCTGGATGGCGACCTGCGTGCCGGTGCCCATGGCGATGCCGACATCCGCTTCCGCCAGCGCGGGGGCGTCGTTCACGCCGTCGCCCGCCATGGCGACGACCCGACCGCTCGCCTTCAACTGCCTGACGATCCGCTGCTTGTCGTCCGGCAACACCTCGGCGTGCAGGTCGTCGATCCCGAGCTTGCGCGCCACGGCCTCGGCGGTCGTTTTATTGTCCCCGGTCAGCATCACGACATGCAGACCAGCCGCCCTGAGGGCTTCGATGGCGGTTTGCGCCGTTGCCTTGATGGGATCGGCGATGGCGATGACGCCGGCAGCCTGCCCGTTGACGCCGACGAACAGCGCGGTCGCCCCGTCTCGGCGGAGCAGCTCCGCCTTGCCTTCGAGCTCGCCCGGCGTCACGCCCGCCTCGGCCATCAGGGCTGCGTTGCCCAACGCCACGGATCGTCCGGCAACCGTCCCGGTGACGCCCTTCCCGGTGACCGACGCGAAGTCGCGCGCCTCCGGGATGGCCGACTTCGCGGCCTTCGCGGCGGTCAGGATGGCGGCGGCAAGGGGGTGCTCGCTCGACCGCTCCAGGCTCGCCGCCAACGCCAGCAACTCGGTCTCGGCGATGCCGGCCGTCGCAATGACCGCGACGACTTTCGGCCTGCCCTCGGTCAGCGTGCCGGTCTTGTCGACGACCAGGGTGTCCACCTTCTCCATGCGCTCCAGCGCCGCCGCGGATTTGATAAGCACGCCTGTCCCTGCGCCCTTGCCGACGCCCACCCCGATCGACATCGGCGTGGCCAGCCCCAGGGCGCAGGGGCAGGCGATGATGACGACCGAGACGGCGGCGATCAGCGCATACGACAGCGATGGCGGCGGTCCCCAGATCGACCAGGCCAGGAAGGCCGCGACCGCCACGGCCAGCACCGCCGGGACGAACCAGCCGGCGACAACGTCGGCCAGGCGGTGGATCGGCGCGCGGCTGCGCTGGGCCTCGGCCACCATGGCGACGATGCGCGCCAGCATGGTATCGGAGCCGATCTTGCCGGCCCGCATGACCAGCGATCCGGTCCCGTTGACGGTGCCGCCGATCAGCGTGCCGCCGGCCGATTTCGCCACCGGCAGCGACTCGCCGGTGACCATGCCCTCGTCCACGGCACTGTTGCCGTCCAGCACCTCGCCGTCCACTGGGATGCCGTCGCCGGGGCGGACGCGCAGCCGGTCGCCGACCTGGACCTGCTCGACCGGGATTTCCTCGTCGTCGCCGCCATCGCGCAGGCGGCGCGCGGTCTTCGGCGCCAGGTTCAGCAAGGCGCGGATGGCGTTGCCGGTCTGGGCGCGGGCGCGCAGTTCCAGCACCTGGCCGAGCAGGACGAGCACGGTGATGACCGCGGCGGCCTCGTAGTAGACGGCGACCGTGCCGCCCATGCCGCGGAAGCCTGCGGGGAAGATGCCCGGCGCGAAGGTGGCGACCAGGCTGTACAGGTAGGCCGCGCCCGTTCCCAGGGCGATCAGCGTGAACATGTTGAGATGGCGGCTGACGAGCGAGGCCCAGCCGCGCTGGAAGAACGGCCAGCCCGCCCACAGCACGACCGGCGTCGACAGGACGAACTGTATCCAGATGGAGGTCCGCGGCGGCACCAAATCGTGCAGGCCGAGCGCCGGGACGTGGCCGCCCATCTCCAGGATGAACACCGGCAGCGCCAGGGCCAGGCCGACCCAGAACCGGCGCGTCATGTCGTGCAGCTCGTGGTTGGGCGCCGCCTCGGCCGTCACCTCGACCGGCTCCAGGGCCATTCCGCAAATGGGGCAGCTCCCCGGTCCCTGCTGCCGGATCTGCGGGTGCATCGGGCAGGTGTGGACGGCGCCCGCCTGCACCGGCGCGGCTGTTTTCGGCGCGGATACCTTTGGCGCAAGATATTTGGCGGGGTCGGCCGCGAACACCGCCTGGCATCCGGACGAGCAGAAGTGGAAAGTCGTTCCCGCGTGCTCGAAGCGGTGCCTGGACGTGGTGGGGTCCACTTTCATCCCGCAGACCGGATCGACGACCGTCGCCGCACCCGCCTCGCCGCCTGCGCAGCAGCCATGCGCGTGGCTATGATCGTGTGCGTGCTGGTGGTCGTCCATGGCGGGCCTCCTTGAGTGGTCGCGGGCTATTCGACGTGATCCATTGATCGAGGACATGGGGCTTCCCACCATGGTAAGGTCAAGCAATGGGCCTTCCAGCGACGGAAAAGATGGACGAGAGGCGGGAGTGAACATCGGTGAAGCGGCCAAGGCGTCGGGGATCAGCGCCAAGATGCTGCGGTACTACGAGAGCATCGCGCTGATCCCGCCGGCCGGGCGCAGTGCCGCCGGCTACCGGACCTACAGCGACCGCGACGTGGACACCTTGCGTTTCATCCGGCGCGCGCGTGATTTCGGCGTGCCGATGGACCGGGTGAAGCTGCTGGTCGGGTTGTGGCAGGACAAGCGCCGGCCGAGCCGCGAGGTGAAGGCGCTGGCCCTGCGCCAGGTCGCCGATCTCGAGGCTGGGATCGCCGAGCTTACGGCCATGAAGGATGCCCTCAAGGGCCTGGCCGATGCGTGTCGGGGCGATAGCCGGCCGGACTGTCCGATCCTGGGCGACCTGGCGGGTGTCTCGGCGACGCCGGCACATCCCTCGCCTGCCGCAAGAACCCGGCAGGGCTTTGCACGCAACGGTGTGGCCTAATCATGAGGGTCGGGCGAAGGGCGGTCCAGCTTTCGTAGGTTGGAGTAGTGTCTCAGTTTGAATTTGCTGGCCGGATCGGTCCTGCAAAAAGCGTTCGCGGAGACCGGTAGCTCAGATCGGCATGGCGAGAGCTGGGGTTACGAACCTTGGAAGGGCGACCGCCCTCACGCATGCGCTTGTCAGCGTCTATCCAGGACGGCAGGCCTTCGTCCGACTGAGTCCAATGCACGACGGAAGCCTCATCGCACCAGTCGAGAAGCCGGGGCATGGTCGTCCGATGTGAGCCGGATGTCATATAGCGCCGCATGCTTTCCTGGCTGTCCCAGGCTGTCGAGGTCCAGAACGTCCAGCTCCGGTCGGCCAAAAGTGAACCGCCTTTGAAGCCGGGCGCACCCCTGACTTGTCGGCGAGTTCGAAGAAAATCCATGGCAAAAGCAGGCAAAAAGCGAGCAGACCGAATTCTCAGCCTGGTAATGCTGATGAAGGGCATTTTGTCTTTCCCGTTAGTTAAGCAGCTGGCCCTTGTGCGGTTCACGGAGATGGAGGCGGCCCGCGACCGGGGTCAAGCGCCATCATTTTCAAGCTGAGACACTACCGAATGTCTACAACGAACCCCGTCAAGCGTCCATGAAAGCGGCGGTCGGGCCAGGGCCGCCTTCATCGAGCCAGCTCGTAGTTTGTGCTTTCTTAAAACTTACACAGGACACCTGCGCGCCAAACTCTCACTATCGCCGGACAGTCCTGACCAATACCGTCAGTGGGAGAAGCGAGTTGACTCTAAAGTACCTTTTCGTGGCGGTTGCCTGGCTCGCGGCTGTCCTGGGCGGGATGCCGGCGGCGCGCGCGGCCGATACGTTCGGTTCCGTCAAAGCCTCCGGCTTGCTGCGTTGCGGGAGCGATGGCGCCCGCGAGGACTACACCCGCCTCGACGCGCACGGCGACCTGACCGATCTTGCCAATGAGATCTGCAAGGCGGTCGCGGTGGCGGTGCTGGGTCCGCACGCCAGGACCGATCTGCACGTATGGCCCGACGAGCAGCACATGCTGACCTCGCTGCGAGACGGCAGCTCCGACCTGGCGATCGGGGCGACACCCACCATCGAGAGCGAAACCGCGTTCGGCGTCGCCTTCGCGCCGCCGGTGTTTTATGACGGCCAGGGTTTCCTGGTGCGGGACGGGATTGCCTCGGTGGCCGAACTGGCGGGCAAGCAGGTCTGCTTCATGGACGACGCCATGCTCGGCGAGCATCTGCGGTTCGCGATGCGTGCCCGCAACATCGCCTACCTGCCGTTCCCGTTCCAGGAGGTTGGCGAAATGCTTGCCGCGGCTGGCGACGAGCATTGCGCGGCGATCAGCGGGAACGTGTCGCAACTCCGCACCCTGCGCGCCGGGTTCGCGCCGATCGGGAAGCGGTTCAAGTTGCTGCCGACCGTCCTGACGCAGGACCCGGTAGCGCCAACGTTTCGTGCCGACGACCGCCGGTGGGGCATGATCGTCGCCGCCGTGGTGAACGCCCTGCTTCAGGCCGATGACAGTGGCGTGACCGCCGCCAACGCCGAGCAGATGCAGGCCAGCGGCAATCCGGCGATCCAGCGGCTTATCGGCTCGCGCAGCATCGGCGCGGGGCGTCTCATCGGCCTGCCCGACCACTGGGCGCTGGCGGTTATCGAAGCCGTGGGCAATTACGGCGAGATCTATGCGAGGACGCTGGGCGCCGACTCGGGTTTCGAACTCCCGCGCGGGGCCAACCAGCCTTGGTCGCGTGGCGGCGTCATGTACGCCTTGCCGCTATACTGATACGCTCAAGAGGACTGGAGAACTGCAATGACCGGCTCAGCCCATTCCGCCTACCGCCTGGCGCTCGAGGAGCTCGGCGCGGTTCTCGACAGGACAGACGACCGGGAGGTGGATCGGGCCGTCCAGGCCATTGCGGCGGCGCGGCATGTGTCGGTGTTCGGCGGCGGCCGGGAGGGTTTGCAGATCCGCGGTTTCGCGATGCGGCTGTTTCACCTCGGGCGTTCGGTCTCGGTCGTCGGCGACATGACCACGCCCGCGCTCGGCTCGGGCGATGTCTTCCTGGTGACGGTTGGACCCGGCGAGATCTCGACGGCGGTGGCGCTGGCCGGGGTGGCCAAGTCGGCGGGGGCAAAGGTCCTGGTGATTACCGCCCAGCCCGAAGGCCGCGTGCCGAAGATGGCCGACCAGGTTCTGCTGTTGCCCGCGCAGACGATGGCGAACGACCAGGGACCGTCCGTGTCGCTGCTGCCCATGGGGTCGGTCTACGAGGGCGCGCTGTTCGTATTGTTCGAGATCATGATTCTGAAGCTGAAGGATACGCTCAAGATCTCCTCGGAAACCATGCGGGGCAACCATACCAACATGGAATGAGGTGAGTCGCACGCGGACCAACGCCGCCGACCCGCTCACTGCAAAGCGGCAACTTCCCAGCCGAGCACCAGGTAATGCCCGCGCCGCGCCCCATGCCCGGCCCATACCGCTGCCCGGCGGGTAAAGGCCTGGCCGCCCGCGCGCATGACCGTCGCGTCGATCTGCACGTAGACACCGCCATCGTCCGCGCCCTCCGGCGGCGTGCCGTCCTCGCCGGCCCCGGTCCCGCGCAGGATGCCGAGAACCACCGGGTCGGCGGCCGACCGCACTGGGTCGCCCGGATAGTAGACGCTCATGTGCGGCACGAGCCGGGTGACCAAATCCGGCGTCATGCCCAGCACCTGCCGCAACTCCTCTATCGTCTCGAATGGCGTGCCGGGCGGGCTGTAAGGCAGGCCGGCGGCGCGGTATTGCGGTCCCTTCGCGCCCAGCGGCCGGGCAAGCTGCCCCGGCGTGCGCCAGTCCACGATGGCGGCGGCAAGGGAGGCCGCCGGTTTCGCCGCCACCTCCACCCGCTGCAGCAAAGCCGACAGCAAAGCCTCGGAAGCGGTGTTGGGATTCACCTTGCCCGCCAGGCTCGTTACCCGGACGATCCCGCGGCCGCCCGGCACCGCCGCGGCGTGGTCGAGCCCGTCGACCCCGCGCTGTTCCGGCGAGCCGCTCATCAGGCGGAATATCGTCGCATACACCAGACCGTCGGCCTCGGCCTCCAGCACCGCGGACGATCGGATGTTGCTGGCCAGTTGCAGCTCCGTACGGGCGGAGGCCATCAGTTGCGTGCCCAGCAGCGCCAACAGGGCCAGCGACCACAGCACGATCAGCAACGCGAACCCGCCCTCCCGCCGCATCCTGCGTTCAGTCATGCGGCCCTCAATCACGTGGGCGATCCTGCGCCGGCTCGGCCACGATGTCCGGCCAGTACCGGCCACCGCCTTTGGGAAAGTGGAGTTGGATGCGCACCAGCCGCGGCAGGTAGGAGCCGGCCCACGCCTCGCTCCATCCGACGCCGCCGGAACCGCTGGGGTAGAGATAGTTGAAGCGGATGGCATCCATGCCGGCCAGCAGGGTGGCCTCCGAAAACACGGGTGACGCGCCGAGTTCGCGCACATGCAGATGCGGCGTCCAGCGCATCACCAGGCGGTGCGCGCCATCGACCGCCAACGTCACGTCGACATGCCGATAGACGCCATCGCCCACTCCGGCCGGAAGGTCGGTGGTGAAGCTGAAGGCGGCGTGGTTGCCACGCAGTTGCGGGGGATCGGTTTGGCTGCCCGGGTCCATGCGCGCCACCAAGTCGCGCAATGTGCGGTCCACCCCGTCCAGGTCGGCGCGCCGCTCGATCAGGCGGGATTGCATCGCGAAAGCACGGAGACCGAAATCCGCTCCCTGCTTGATTTCGAGCAGCACGAAGCCGAACACCGCCAACGCCACCAGCACCTCGAGCAGCGTGAAGCCGGAAGGCCGCTCGGTCACGGCAGCACGGGCGGGACGGGACTGAGCCGCCTGGTGTCGAGGCGGATGCTGGATCGACGCCCTTGGGAAGCCCAGGAGATCGTGGCGAGCACCTGGTAGAGCACCGTCGGGGTCGGCCGGCTCCGGCCAATGACCGCGACCGGCATGGCGTCGAGCGGCACGACCTGCAGCCGCCAGTGATACGGCCCGTCGTCGCCCTGCCGGTCCAGCGTTCCGGACTCGCCAAGCTCGCGGAACAACCGCAGGTGCGACTGCGCCAGAGCCACGGCGATTTCGGTTTGTGCGGCGATGTCGACGCCGCGCAAGCCTTGCGAGCCGCTCCGCATGAGGGCCGCGAGCGCGATCGACATGATGATGAAGGCGACCAGAACCTCCAGCAGCGTGAAGCCGCCTTCGCGCAATTTCACTTGGCCGTATGCAGCACCTTCTGGGCGTGGTGGAGGACTTCCGCGCACTCGTCGTCATCCTCCTCGGCCACCTCTTTCCGAGCGTCCTTCAGGTCGTTCTGCAAAACCGCTTTGGTATGCTCGTCTTTTATGTCGGCGACATTTGCCGAAAGCTGCTCGATCCCTTGCTGGCAAGGGGTGGCGGCGCGAGCGAATCCGGCCGGCACCGCCATCATGGCGAACAGCAACGCCAAACCCGCAGTGATATGCAGCTTCATTGGGGAAGGTCTCCGATAGGGTGGTGCGAAAGTAAAGGCAGGACAGTCATGCGGCGGCATGATGTTTTGATGACCACGCCCCTCCGACATCGCGCTGAGTTCACGATGCCGTGAGAATGCAAATCCAAGGCGCATGTAATCGTCCTGTAACCGTGGTGACAACGTGGCGGCAAAGCCAACACCTTAGCGTAACCTAATTCTGAGGTTGGGTTACCGCTTGGGCAAGGTGACGCCCGTAGCGAAGTACTCCGGCAACGGATCGTTGCAATTCTAAAAGGATACATCGGTGGAAAATAAGTTCAGCTCCGCAAACCTGCGGAACGCCCTGCTCGCCGCGACCATGCTGTTCGGTTTCAGCGTGCCGGCGTTTGCCGACGTCGACGATGGCCGGATGGACAACGAAACCACGTCCCCGCCGCTGCCGACCGGCCAGCATATCGCGCCCAAGGCGGCAACCGGCGCCTATTTCACCGGCCTCAACCCCGGCCTTGCCAACTTCCCGAACCATCTGGTCAGCCAGGCGATCAAGACCGCCGTGAGCCCCGACGGCAACACCCTCCTGGTGCTGACCAGCGGCTACAACAACCTGTCCAACTCCGCCGGCAAGCTCGATCCCGCCGCGTCGAACGAGTATGTGTTCGTCTACGACATCTCCGGCGGCAACAGGACCAAGCCTGTGCAGAAGCAGGTGATCCAGATCCCGGACACCTTCGTCGGCCTCGCCTTCGCGCCCAATGGTTCCACCTTCTACGTGTCCGGCGGCGTGGACGACATCGTCTACGCCTATGGGCTTGGCAACGGCCAATGGGCGCAGAGCGGCTCGGTCAAGCTCGGTCACGCCACCGGCAACGGCCCGCTCGGCACGCAAGGCCCGAGTGTCGCGAACCTCGCCATCAGCCAGGACGGCACCCGGCTGGTCGCCGCCAACATCTACAATGATTCCGTCTCGGTCATCGGCCTGCCCGGCCTGGGCGTGCTGGGCGAGCTGGACCTGCGCCCCGGCATCATTGATCCGAGCAAGTCCGGCGTGGCGGGTGGCGAGAACCCGTTCGGCGTGGCGATCAGGAACAACACGACCGCCTACGTCTCCAGCCAGCGCGACCGCGAGATCGACGTCGTCGACATCAGCAAGCCAGCGCCGACGCTCGTCACGCGCATCAGATTGCCCGGCAGCCCCAACAGCGTCGCGCTGAATGCCGAGCAGACGCGGCTCTACGTGACGCAGGACAACACCGACACGGTGGCGGTGATCAACACCAGCACCAACAAGGTCGTGGAGGAGATCCGCACCGCGGCCCCGGAAGGCTTGCTGTCCAACCCCGAGCACTTCACCGGCGCCGCTCCCAACAACCTCGCGCTGTCGCCCGACGGCAAGACCCTGTACGTCACCAACGGCGGTGCCAACTCCGTCGCGGTCATCGACATCGACGGCGCTGGCCCGCACCGTACCATGGGCCTGATTCCAACCGGCTGGTATCCGCACTCGCTCAGCCTCTCGGCCGACGGCAAGGCAATGTACGTCGTCAACGGCAAGAGTGAGCCGGGGCCAAATCCGCAGCATCTGACTGGCGCCACTGGTCGGCTGAAGGACAACGGCAAGACCGCGGCGCAGAATGCCGCCGCCGCCGTGGCCGCGAGCGCGTCCAACCAGTATGTCCTGCAGCTCGAGTCGGCCGGCCTGCTCGCCCTGCCGGTTCCGAGCGCCGCGGACCTCGCAAACCTTACCGGCGTCGTTGCCGCCAACAACGGCTACAACATCGCACCGAACCAGCACGACCTGGCGGTCATGGGCGCGCTGCGCCAGCGCATCCAGCACGTCATCTACGTGGTCAAGGAAAACCGCACCTACGACCAGATCCTGGGCGACCTGCCGACCGGCAACGGCGACCCGGCGCTGGCGCAGTTCGGCCAGGCGGTCACGCCGAACTTCCATCGCCTGGCAACCAACTTCGTCACCTTGGACAACTTCTTCGACTCGGGCGAGGTGAGCGGCAACGGCTGGCCGTGGACCACGTCGGCGCGCGAGACGGATACCGTCACCAAGGCGATCCCGCTTAACTACGCGAACAGCCCGACCGGAAACAAATACGGCCGCGGCGCGCCGTATGACGCCGAAGCGCAGAACCGCGGCGTCGACACCGGCTACGCCAGCGTGGCGCAACGCCAAGCGGCTGACCCGCGCTATCCGAACGACCCGAACTTGCTGCCGGGCACCAACAACGACGGTGCGCCGGATGGCCCGAACGGCCAGAAGCAACGCGGCTATCTCTGGGACAGCGCCGTGCGCGCGGGCCTGACCGTTCGCAACTACGGCTTCCTGTGCGACCTGAACCGCTACAACTCCGGCGACGCCGCGCAGATCCCCGACGATCTGATGCCGGCCGAGAACAACCCGCCGACGCAGGTTGCCTTCCCGGCCAACCCGACCTTGATCCCACGCACCGACATCTACTTCCGCAGCTTCGACAACGCGTTCCCGGATATCTACCGCGAGCAGGAGTGGGCGCGCGAGTTTGACGGGTACGTGGCGCAGAAGAACTTGCCCAACCTCTCCCTGGTGCGTTTGATGCACGACCACATGGGCAACTTCGGCACCGCCATCCTGGGCGTGAACTTCCCCGAAGCGCAGCAGGCCGACAACGACTACGCCGTCGGCCTGCTGATCGACAAGGTCGCGCACAGCCCGTTCAAGGACAACACGCTGATCTTCGTCATCGAGGACGACGCCCAGGACGGCCCCGACCATGTCGACGCGCACCGCAGCACCGCCTACGTCGTCGGTCCGTACATCAAGCAGCACACGCTCGTCTCCACCCGCTACTCGACCGTGAACATGCTGCGCACGATGGAGGATGTGTTGGGGATCGATCACCTCAACCTCAACGACGCCTACCAGCGCCCGATGACCGACATCTTCGACCTGAACCAGAAAGACTGGACGTTCCACGCGCAGGGCTCGACGGTGCTGAACCAGACGCAAGTCGCCAACCAGTTGCCGATCGACTTCGCCAGCCGCACACCCTTCAAGGTGGCCCACCCCGCCGCATACTGGGAGGATGCGACCCAGGGGTTCGACTGGTCGAAGGAAGATCGGGTTCCGGCCGTGCTGTTCAACGAGATCGTCTGGAAGGGCATCATCAAGGACGCCTCCTACCCGACCGCCCGTGACGGCGCGGACCTACGCGCAAACCGCGCGCAGTTGATAAAGGCGCGCGCGCTGCGCGTCGGCGAGTAGGTCGCCACCGACACGTCGGGGTGGGGTGGATATGCTCTACCTCGGCGTGGCGGCATCTACCACGAGCCGTGCGCGGGTGGCTTGATCCGGCGCGATGCAGTCTGCTTCCATGTTGGCATTACGGTTGCACTCTTTAAAGCGCCCAGCTCGCTAGTGGCGGCCGCGGACTGGGGAAGGTTCCGCGGCCACCACAACTTCACTTCGACGAGCAGATTGTCCCGGGCTCTCCTTTGCGGAGGTAGGCAATCCCACCCGAGAGTAAGGACAAGCCATTGCCGGGTGCGATAACCTCGGTGTCTGTCTCCCTCCAAGTGGTCCAGGGAAGTCGGCGTCGATTTCTATCTCAACAATCGAGATCGCAGGGGAACCGATTGGCCACTCGGGAACGGTTCGGGTGGTTTGCCAGGCTGAGGGGTAGTCGATGGCTTCTGAGCGACGCCGTTGGCGGCAGGCGACCTGCTGCCAGGTAGGACCTGCCTTAGAATGGCTCCACCGACCGCGCGAGCACTTCCTCGCCTTGACACGCCTTCCCGCCCGGTGTGTCTCCGCCTCTCACGCCAGCATACGGATCGCGCCATGCACGCCTACCGCACCCACACCTGCGCGGCCCTTCGCGCCGGAGACGCCGGCGCCACCGCCCGCCTCTCCGGCTGGGTCCACGCCAAGCGCGACCACGGCGGCCTGCTGTTCATCGACCTGCGCGACCACTACGGCCTGACCCAGTGCGTGTTCGCCGCCGGCACCGAGGCGTTCGCGCTGGCCGACCGGCTGCGGCCCGAAAGCGTCGTCACCGTCACCGGCGCGGTGGTGCGGCGCGAGGGCAGCACGGTGAATGCCAAGCTCGCGACCGGCGAGGTCGAGCTGCGCGTGGCCACGCTGGCGGTGCAGTCGGAGGCCGCGGTGCTGCCGATGCAGGTGGCCGGCGACGAGCGCTACCCGGACGAGATCCGGCTGAAATACCGCTACATCGACCTGCGCCGCGACAAGGTGCACCGCAACATGATGCTGCGCGCCGGCGTCATCGCGGCGTTCCGGCGGCACATGATCGCCGCAGGGTTCACCGAGTTCCAGACGCCGATCCTGACCGCCTCCTCGCCCGAGGGGGCGCGCGACTTCTTGGTGCCGGCGCGGCTGCACCCCGGCAAGTTCTACGCCCTCCCGCAGGCGCCGCAGCAGTTCAAGCAACTGGCGATGGTGGCCGGGTTCGACCGCTACTTCCAGATCGCGCCGTGCTTCCGCGACGAGTCCAGCCGCGCCGACCGCTCGCCCGGCGAGTTCTACCAGCTCGACTTCGAGATGAGCTTCGTGACGCAGGAAGACGTGTTCAACACCATCGAGCCGGTGATGGCGGCGGTGTTCGAGGAGTTCGCCGACAGGCGTGGCGTCACCAAGCCGCCGTTCGTGCGCATCCCCTACGACGAGGCGCTGCTGACCTACGGCTCCGACAAGCCCGACCTGCGCAACCCGCTGCGCGTCACCGACGTCACCGGGCATTTCGCCGGCTCCGGCTTCGGCCTGTTCGCCAGGATCGCGGCGAGCGGCGGCGTGGTGCGGGCGGTCCCCGCGCCCGGCACCGCCGCCAACCCGCGCAGCTTCTTCGACAAGCTCAACGACTGGGCGCGCGAGGCAGGGGCCGGCGGCCTCGGCTACATCCAGTTCGACGAGGCCGGCGCGCCGAAGGGTCCGATCGCCCGCAACCTGGAGCCGGAGCGGGCCGAGGCGATCCGCGTGGCCTGCGGAGCGGCACCCGGCGACAGCGTGTTCTTCGTGGCCGGCACGCGCGACACGGCGCCGAAGTTCGCCGGCGCGGTGCGGACGCGGCTGGGCCAGGACCTGGGCCTGATCGCCGAGGGCGAGTTCCGCTTCTGCTGGATCACCGACTTCCCGATGTACGAGATCAACGAGGAAACCGGCCGCATCGACTTCAGCCACAACCCGTTCTCGATGCCGCAGGGCGAGATGGCGGCGCTGGAGGGCATGGACCCGCTGAAGATCAAGGCGTTCCAGTACGACATCGTCTGCAACGGCATCGAGCTGTCGTCGGGCGCCATCCGCAACCATCGCCCCGACATCATGATCCGCGCCTTCGAGATCGCCGGCTACCCGGCCAGCGAGGTCGAGGCGCGGTTCGGCGGCATGTTGAACGCCTTCCGCTACGGCGCCCCGCCGCACGGCGGCTCGGCCCCCGGCATCGACCGCATCGTGATGCTGCTGGCCGACGAGCCTAATATCCGCGAGGTGATCCTGTTCCCGTTGAACCAGCAGGGCGAGGATCTGATGATGAACGCGCCCGCCGAGGTGACGCCGGAGCGGTTGCGCGAGTTGTCGCTCAAGGTCGAGCTGCCGCCCAAGCGCTAAGCCACCGCCGCCACGCCCTCGGGCAGGTCGGCGCGCAGCATCGCCGCGAGGCGGTGCAGCTCCGGCCCGCACGGATCGGTCGAGCGCCAGGCCAGGGCGATGACGCGGCCGACTTCCGGCTCGGGCAGGTTGCGGCGGATCACCAGGCCGTCCATCGCGCCGCGGCCCGCCAGGCTGAGCGCCGGCAGCAGCGAGTAGCCCTCGGCGGCGGCGATCATGTGCCACAGCGTCTCGATGCTGGTGGCGTGGCGCGCCTGCGGGGCCGCGCCGGCGCACAGCGACAACGCATGGTCGCGCAGGCAGTGGCCCTCCTCCAGCAGGATGAGGTCGTCGGCGGCGAGATCCGGCAGATGCAGTTGCGGCAGGTCGGCAAGACGATGCCCGACTGGGCAGGCCAGCACGAAAGGCTCGTGGAACAGCGGCATGGTGGTCAACCCGTCATCGGGCAGCGGCAGCGCCGCCAGCACCACGTCGGTGGCGCCTCCACGCAACTCGTCGAGCAACACCTCGGTCTTGCCCTCGGCCAGCCGGAGCGCCAGTTGCGGGTAGGCGGACCGCACCCGGCGCAGCAGGAACGGCAAATAGTAGGGACCGAGCGTCTGGATCGCCGCCAGCCGCAGCGTCCCGGCCAGCGGCCCGGCGGCCCCGCGCGCCATCTCCACCAGGCCATGCGCTTCGGCGAGCACAAGTTCCGCCTGGGACAGCAAAGCCTCGCATTCGGGCGTCACCTGCACGCCCTTACGGCCACGCTCGAACAGCGTCACGCCCAGCAGCGTCTCCAGCTTGCGGACCTGCTCGCTCAACGCCGGCTGGCTGACCCCGCAACTGACGGCGGCGCGCCCAAAATGCCGCTCGCGCGCCACGGCGACCGCGTATTCGATGTCGCGCAGGGACAGGCCGGCGAGCGTGGAGTTCATGGGTATAAGATAGGCTGTTCCTATCGGTGCGATAGAGTAATTCGATTTCACCTTTCGCGCCGCTCACGGCATGGTTAGTCTCGACCACGACTATCAGGGGAACTCCAATGACCGACAAGCCGATCCTGACGACCACGGCCGGCGCGCCATGGCCCGACAACCAGAACTCGGTGACCGCCGGCGCGCGCGGCCCGGTGCTGATGCAGGACTACCAGTTGCTTGAGAAGCTGGCCCACCAGAACCGCGAGCGCATCCCCGAGCGGGTGGTGCACGCCAAGGGTTCGGGCGCCTACGGCACCTTCACCGTCACCAACGACCTCAGCAAATACTCCAAAGCCAAGCTGTTCGGCGAAGTCGGCAAGAAGACCGAGCTGCTGATGCGCTTCTCGACCGTGGCCGGCGAGCGCGGCGCGGCCGACGCGGAGCGTGACGTGCGCGGCTTCTCGGTGAAGTTCTACACCGAGGAAGGCAACTGGGACATGGTCGGCAACAACACGCCGGTGTTCTTCGTGCGCGACCCGATGAAGTTCCCGGACTTCATCCGCACCCAGAAGCGCCACCCCAGGACCAACATGCGCTCGGCGACGGCGATGTGGGACTTCTGGTCGCTCTCCCCCGAGAGCCTGCACCAAGTCACCATCCTGTTCAGCGACCGCGGCTTGCCGCAGGGCTATGGCCACATGAACGGCTACGGCAGCCACACCTTCAGCCTGTGGAACGATGCCGGCGAGCGGGTTTGGGTGAAGTTCCACTTCAAGACGCTGAACGGCCACAAGCACTGGACCAACGACGAGGGCAACGCGCTCATCGCCAACGACCGTGAGAGCGCGCAGCGCGACCTGTTCGAGTCGATCGAGCGCGGCGAAGGCCCGTCCTGGAAGCTCTGCGTGCAGATCATGCCGGAGATGGACGCCGAGAAGACGTCGTATAACCCGTTCGACCTGACCAAGGTCTGGCCGCACAAGGATTACCCGCTGATCGAGGTCGGCGTGGTCAAGCTCGACCGCAATCCCGAGCATTACTTCGCGGAGATCGAGCAGTCGTCGTTCTCGCCGTCCAACATCGTGCCCGGCATCGGCTTCAGCCCGGACAAGATGCTGCAGGCCCGCATTTTCGCCTACGCCGACGCCCATCGCTACCGCGTCGGCACGCATTACGAGGCGCTTCCGGTCAACCGTCCGAAGGCGCAGGTCAACACCTACCACGCCGACGGCGCGATGCGCTTCGACGCGCCGCGCGGCACCGACGCCTACTACGAGCCGAACTCGTTCGACGGTCCGGTGGAGCAGAAGTCGGCGCAGGAGCCGCCGCTGCGCATCGACGGCGACGCCACCCGCTACAACCATCGCGAAGGCAACGACGACTACAGCCAGGTCGCCGAGCTGTTCCGCATCCTGGGCGCCGAGCAGCAACAGCGCCTGTTCGGCAACATCGCCGCCGCGATGCAGGGCGTGCCGCAACACATCGTCGACCGCCAGGTGACTGAGTTCAACAAGGTCGATCCGGCCTACGGCGCCGGTGTCCTGGCAGCGGTGAGGAAGACCCACCTGCCCGCGAACTCCGACCCGGTGAGCGCATCGCAGGGCATGGAGCCGGTGGCCCACGCCGCGGAGTAGGCTACCGCCGCGCCCATAAGGATGGCCGGGGGTGCGAACTCCCGGCCATCTGCGTTTCTGGTGAATGAAATCTGACGCTTGGCACTCGTGCGAGAAGTCCGCTTGTGGTGGAGGGTGTGTGAAAACTCATCGGCCTTCGTTTGTCACGCAACATCCGACAAGAAAACTAGCTGCGTCTGCTTATGTCTTACCTACTTTAGCCTTTATCGTCGGCAATAAGATTGCTCGTTGCCGTTACAGCACAGCGTTTTCACACAGCCTCGGTGGTTAGCAGAAAGTCCGGTTTAGCGCCGATGACTTGAATAGCTGACATTTCACTTCTAGGGCCGCGCAGTGCAGAGGCTTTCACCGACAGCGATGCTAGCGCTATCATCCAACCGGGGTGATCAGCCATTAAATGCATTTTCTGCCTTAGGGACCGACCTGAAAGCAATGAGCATGTGTTCCCGCTTGCGATCGGTGGAACGCTTATCATCACCCGTGTGTGCGAACCCTGTAATTCATGGCTTGGCACCACGGCTGACGCACCGCTCGCCAATCACCTGTTCGTTTTATTTCCGCGCGAGGACCTCAAATTACCGGGCAACTCAGGCGTTGTGCCTAATGCTACGCGCGCACTATTCGTCAAAGGCGTGCTCGCCAATGATCGAAAGCGGAAAATACGACTAGAACCCGATGCGTCCGGAAGACTCGTTCCGCATTTGATCTACGCGGCGAAAGACATCACGCTTCCGAGCGGAGAAGCTGGACGTTCGATAGCCGTTGACGCGAGTACAAGCGATGCAGAGGTTCGAAAGATCGTCGATCGTGAGAGAAAGCGCGCTGGTTATGGGGCATTAAGTGATGCTGAGTTCAACCAGATCCAAACTCAGATCGCGAGCAGTGTTCAAACCATTGAGCAACCTGAGGTGATCTTCCAGCCCACAATTGATCTGCTGAAATTCAGATATGGGCTTCTCAAGATTGCTTACGAACTTGCGTGGTTGTGGCTGGGCGAGGCTTATCTAGATGACCCCACCGCGCGAACGATCAGGCGAGTGCTGGCCGGTAAACTGGATTGGGAGACAAGCCAACTGCGCGGAACGACAGAGTTCGGCACAGCTTTCCCTGCTGTTCGCTTTTGGGCTTCCGACAAGACTTCTCACCTTGCGTTCAGCATGATGACCGGAGGCCGCGTTGGGATCTGCATCCGAGTTTTCCAGGCGGCTTCCGCCGTGGTTTCGGTAAGCGAGAACCCTGAAAGATATAGCTCTGACCCACGGGGAACTGAAAACAGCAGATTTATAAGCATCGATCCTGTAACGGGTGCAATGCGACAAACATCGCTGGTGGATGAATTTAGCCGGTTGATGGGGCGCCGCGCCTTGTAGAAAGCTTCTACTTAGGTTTCATCGTCATTTGCTTGGACCAGTGGTGAACCCTTCGATATAGGCTTCACGTACAACTACAATCCGCTCCAAAATACCCAAGGCGTTCGGTACCTTGACGCGGTCACGGGCAGCCCACTGCCCACGAGAGCGCGTTTGGGCACTGCGTCCGCTCTCTAGGGTGCCTCATTCGCCAGTATGGCCGGGGCGCAGGCGCCTGAGCCGATTCTCGACGAACCGCAGCTGCCGGTCGTCCGTGTCGTAGACGAACCTTTCTGCTCGGCGTGCGCAACCATCGTTGATTTTGCGAATTAGCTCCACCCCGTCCTGAGCCCGGAGTACTACTTCCATCTCAGGTGTTGTCACGGCGACGAAGACTTGGTTGTGGCCGACGGGGATGATGATCTGTCCCTCGGGATGGTCGATGCCGTTTGTCATGTACACGGGGCGGTCCGAGGTGAGCAGCCGATGCCGCGCGCCCTGCAGCGTCACGATGCTCCAGTGCATCCGGTTGATGAAGGCACCTACCGTGATGCTATCCACCACGTCTTGCAGGAGCACTGCCCACATCTTGTGCTCCACGTCGTGCTCCAGCCGCACTTTCAGCTCCGCGAACGTGAGCGGATCGTCGAGGCCACGCATGTCGTCATAGGACGCCTCGATCTCCGGGAGGCGGTCACGCAAGGCAGCGGCGCACTTGGCTTTCAGCTGGGCGAGGGTCTCAGGGTTGCGATGCTGGAGCGAAAGGATGAACCGCGACCAGCCACTTCGAAGCGTGGATGGCATGTCCGCGCTCCCGTCATGGTTGGCCAGCATGAACGCGAGCGCGTCGGTTGCCTTCTGGTCGGCGCGCCGGAAGAAGTCGTCCTCGATAACGCTCTGGCTCGCCGGCTCAACACCCGTGACAGTGTAGAGCCCGATTTGGAAGCCCGTCGCCTCCGGCGGCGTGCGCTTCGGCCGCACGATCTTATGGGGACGGCTGAACTCGCATACCATCCCGTCCGCGGCAGTCCAGCGCCGCAGATAGAAACATGGGATGTAGTGGTGCTTGAGGGACTGTTGCTGCGCCAAACGTATGCTCTGGTCAGGTTGCCGCCTTTGTAAGGCGAGCCTCTTCTCCGCGACGACCAAACTCTTCTGTTGATTGTCTTCCTGTAACGCCGAGCACCTCAATTCCTGAACGCAAACGCAAATCCCTGCCATCAAGCGATTAGCACGTCTGCTTCCCGGAACTTGTTCGCGTTCGATTTATGACGTGGATGCGGTCGTGAGCGGCCATAGCTTAGTGGTCACCAAGCGCCAGGCTTTATCCACTAGAGCATGATTGCATGAAGTTGACTTGCTTGTGATTTCCGCGGTCACGTCGCCGTTTGATTTAAGCTTCTGGCTGGACGAGGAGGCCAGCCCTGATGCCTGCTCCCTATTCGCACGATCTTCGGC